>Ga0307513_10005207_pt1 | contig 17238 bp, 20 predicted proteins | sample 15_EM_MG_FD_202174 | JGI IMG/M metagenome (GOLD analysis project Ga0307513, IMG submission 202174) | Populus trichocarpa ectomycorrhiza microbial communities from riparian zone in the Pacific Northwest, United States - 15_EM | ecosystem: Host-associated > Plants > Roots > Unclassified | place... | reverse complement strand
GAGATGTGGGGTGGCGGCGGGATGTGGGTAAGGTCCGACGTCACGTCAGGACGCAATCGGCGTTGGGAATGGCGTCCGGACGCTGGGGACGCAGAGGACGGAAAAACGACGTCGGATGCGTCCGGACACGGTGCCCGCACCTCAGACGCAGGATTAATTTTTACTGATGCTCCCAGTGCAGAAACTGCTGGAGATACGGACACGCCCACCAACGATGCCCCGCCACTCACCCGACGTACCCCATTTGTGCGCTTCACCATACTCGCGCGGCTCACAGATGTCAGTATCCCACTTGCCCCAGGAGCGGGAACAATAAGCCAGTCCCATCCTGTTGTCCGGCCTCGCCTCCCCATTGCTGCAACTGCAGTAATGACCACACTGCTACATTCAAGGAATGTCTGGCTCGATCCAGCCCAGTTGGCCCCACCAGACCTTCCTCCACAATCCCACCAGGTCAGGACCCAGTGGATATGGTGGTCGATGGCGGTCCGACACCCTCTACTCCCCCGGCCAGGGCGCGTCCCTCAGAGGTGGACCTCGTAACCCCTAGGCAACCACCCCTGGCAGGGCCACCGCGACCTGGCACTGTCCAAGGCTTTGGAGGCCCTCTCCCCCTGGAGGCCCAAAGCCCTTCCCCCGCTCCTTCCGACTGTCGGGCTCGTCTCGGTAATGATTAATCACCCCCGCTCGGCTGGGAAAGGGCCTGCCCCGAATCCCAACCTACTTTCCATCGTTCAACATAACTGCCTTGGGAGCTGGGATGTTTTTCTGTCTTTATTTGAGTCATTCAGAGAAGCGACAACTTACCCCTCATTAGTCCTCCTCCAAGATCCGCCTGTTAACAAGGCTCACCTTCCTTCTTTCAATAGTTTTAAGTCCTTTTTCCCCCCTGTCAGAAAGCCTCGCGTGGCGGCCTATGTTCACGTATCTTTCCTTGCTTCATTTTCAGTGCTCCCGAGGTTCAAAGGGGTGGATGACATCCTCGCCCTCAATGTCTCCTCCCAGGAACCTCCTTTCGGGACCAACTGTCACTCTTTCTGGCTGATTAACACCTACTCAACCAACACACGCGACCACCGAGTCTACTCCGTCTCCCCCGAAACCCTGTTTCCAACCTTGGACGTCCCCCTCCTGGTAGTAGGGGACCTCAATATACACAACCCCCTCTCTGACCCTCTGCGATCTTGTTCGCCTCGGGAAATTGCATCCTCGACCCCCTACGTTGAGAAAGCAGCCGAGGCCGGCTTCGCTCTCCTTAACCCACCTGGGGAATACACTAGGTTCCCCTTGGTCGGTAAGGCCCGCCCCTCAGTCATCGACCTGGCTTTCGCAAACCCCCTTCTCCTCCAATTGTTCAACTCCTGGGAAATCTGTCTACCCTCGACAGGCTCCGACCATGTGCCAATAACGATCAACCTGGCCCCTTCCACTCTGATCCCAAACCCTAGGCGCCCTAGGTGGTCTGATACAGATTGGGAAACTCTATCCCCCCTCATCACGAATTTTCGGGTACCTCCTGCCCCAGCTTGGCCTTCGCCGGCGGACCTAGACAAGTGGCTGGCCGGGTCTTTAGATAGACTCACCGCCCTTCTCAAGGAGCACGCCCCCGTCTCAAGACCTTCTCACTACTCCAAACCCTGGTGGACACCCCACCTAACAACCCTCCGTCGTGAGTTCCACAAAGCCTCAAGGATGGCTAGGAAACATGGCACCCCAGCCCTGCGGGAGGTAGCAAACATTTCCAAGGCGTGGTACTTCAAGGCGATTAAGACCGCCAAAAGAAAACACTGGTCGTCCTTCCTGCTAAGGGCCACCCCCCAGACCCTGTGGACAGCCAAGAGGTTTGCCTATGGCCGAGCCCCTCCCCGCTTTCCCTCCCTCCCCGGGGCTGAGACCCCTTAGCAGATAAACGAAGTCCTGTTGGACCACCTTTTCCCCCCGAAGGAGCCATTCCCCCCCCCCCCCCAGGTTGCGGCCTGACAAAAAAGCGCCACCACTAACGAAGGAAGAGATAGCGACGGCTCTCTCCAAGTGCTCACCCACATCAGCCCCGGGTCCCGACGGGATCCCCTACTCCACCTGGAAACAGGTCAACAGGGAAAACCCCTCCATCCTCCTCCAGATTCTCTCCCCACTGGTCAGCCTGGGATACCACCCTGCCTCCCTGAAAGGGTCAAATGGGATAGTAATCGACAAGCCGGGGAAACCCTCCTACGAGTCCCTTGCCTCCTTCAGGATAATTGTCCTAATCGGCGCGGTCTTGAAAATCCTTGAGAGGATAATAGCGTCCCGCCTCCTCCTGGCAGCCCGGTCGAAGGGCATGCTGAACCCCAACCAATTCGGCTCCCTGCCTGGACTGAGCACTTATGATCCGGTCCTAACCCTTTTTAACAACGTGAAGACCCTGCAAAGACCCCGCCTCAAGGTCTCGTCCTTGTTTTTGGACATCAAAGCAGGGTTCGACAACGTCGACAACTCCACTCTTGCCTGCATCCTAAGGGAAGGCGAGATTCCCCACTACCTGGTCTCCTGGGTCTCGTCCTTCCTTGGAGAACGAAGCTGCACCATAGACTTTCAAGGGGCCCCAGGGACCCCAGCCCCCATGAATGTCGGAGCCCCTTAGGGCTCGCCAATCTCCCCTCTTCTCTTCCTCCTCTACGTATCACCCCTCCACTTCAAAGTCCCTCGAGGTCTGATGATCTCATACGTTGATGACTTCGCCCTCACCGCCGCCTCCCCCTCATACAGGGGCAAGATCCGGCACCTCCAGAAACTCTTCGAGAAGCCAGAAGCTAAGGCCCTCCACATAGGGGTCTCCTTCTCGGTTGCCAAAACGGAACTCATACACTGGAGGACCCCAGTCAGAGGAACTCACTGAGGTGGCTCTCCCCCATTCAGATCAAAGGAGAGCTGTTCAGGCCCCGCGACTCGCTTAGGTGGCTCGGGTACTGGTTTACTCCTGCTCTTCACTCCTCAGCCCACTTCTCGCGCCGACAAGCCCTCGCCCAGGGTGCCTTTGCCCTCATCAGACGCCTTAGCCCCCCCGGGGCGGGCCTAGCGCCATACGTATGCCACAGGCTCGCAAGGTCCCTGGTCGCCCCCATCCTACTGTACCGAGCAGACCTCTTCACACCCAGCGCAGGCGCCATGGCGCGCCTGAACACCTTTTGGCACAAAGTCCAGAGATGGACTACGAACTGCTTCTCAGCCACCCCCACCGGGATCCTTGCAGTGGAATCTTGACTCCCTCCGGTCGCCCTTCTGATCTCCCAACGACAAAGACTGGCAGCGCTTCGGGTTGTTTGCTCCCCGCCGGAGTTAAACCGAGCAACAGCGCTCCTCCACACATCCTTTCCCTCCCTTTCCGCCCACTCGGCACATGACTCCCCGAGGGCCCTGACAAGGGGACTCTCGTGTGTGTATCTCCCCCTCCACTGGAAAGCCCCGCGACCCGTCCCCCCCCTGAGGAGCCATCTGCCGATAGACGCGTTGGCCCACAAGACAATACCCTTCACCCACGGGCCCTCTAGGATGCCCATGATCAATTCCCACCTCGTCTCGTCGACCCTAGCCACCCCTACTCGGTCCTTGATGGACAACACTGACTCCGCCCTGAAAACGAGGGTCAAGGAGGCCCTTCTTGCGGAGTGGCCAGGCCTCCTCCCGACGCCAGGGTACTACCACCACCTCCCCGCCCTGAACCCACGGCCCTTTATGGGCTTGGGCAAGTTCAGAGCAGGAAGGTTCCACCAAATGAGAGCCGGCAAAAGCTACCTGGCCGCCCACCTGACATGGAGGTCCCCCGAAGCCGATAGCTCCTGCCCCCGCTGTTGTCTTGAGCCTGAGACGTTCGAACACGCTATCCTCACATGCCCCTCAGGACAGGGTGCTCGCTCACGCCTAGTCCACGGTGTTTCGACCGTTGGTCATGACACCCCCCTTTGGTCCTCCCTCCCACTGCTCAAAAGCCTTGCCACCTTCATCAGCATCACCTCCACCGGATTCCCCTTTACGATTTTTCCGCCAAATACTCCCCCTTCCTGGCCCCCACTGCCCCTCTCACCCATAGCAGTACCCACCCCGGCGTTTTGTGTTTTTTCGTTAGCTGAGATTTAGGCCTGTTGGTATTTCTTTCCTGCGACGTTATGTAAGCTTTCCTTATTTTAAGTCAAACCTTAGTTAGTTTGTATCTTTCCTTTTTAAGTGGCCAGTGGCCCGGCGGAGGAGAAACCTGCGCGATAGTGGATATTTAACCGGTGCCCTGACTTTCCTTTGTTATTTGTTTTGATTTATAGGTTTTGTTCTCTCCATAGCTAGCGCTGCATGAGGCTTTTGGTATCTTAGAAACAATGAACGCATGATTACAAAAAAAAAAAAGAAAGAAAAAAAAGCGACCAAGAGATAGAACATGAACCATCTCTCCTCCACCTCCGGCGATTGAAATCTCAACACCAGGGGAAATCATCGTCACTTCCCCCCACCCAGCTCTCCTCCCCCATCATGGCTACTGCCTAGGGGTCGATGTTAAGCCATCTTCCCTCCTCTCCTGAGGCACGCATGCCTCCCCTCCTTGGGGTTATTGTTCCCGTTCATCGTTGATACCCGCTCATGAAGTTCGGTTCTCCCCCTTACCCCGCACTTGCTTTGCACCTCGCTTAGCATTTTGCACAGTCAGAAAGCTTCTCGCTTCGTTCACGGTCGGAGATATGGCGTCGGGACTCTCGGTCGGAGTAGGCTTCGGTTCTGCTGGGCTTGTACCTCTGATGGGGAAAGCATTAGTTAGTAACATCACGGTCCCGCTCGGTTTCGCTGTCGTCCGAAAAGCCCTAGCTATGGCCCATTAGTCGGTTGTGGCTAGTCCCCTCGCAATCCTTCCTCTACCCCCCTCCCAGTTCCGACCGCTGGCACCGTACTGCCCCATTAGCTGGCACCTTACTGCTTCAAATCCTCCCTGGCTGGCACCCTACTGCTCCTTATCGGCTGGCACCCTACTGCTACCCGCTGGCTGGCACCCTACTGCCACTCGTCGTTGGCTGGCATCCCCTCTGCCCGGTGGCTCCGCTCGCCCACCTTCCTCTCTCCCTCCTGCGATTTACTCTACGGTCGCAAACCTCGCTTAGGTTACGATGGGGCATGGTATTGCACAACGTCCTTAGCACATTCTAAACGCCGACGCACGGCCACCTTCCGGTCACTCTCGACCGTTGAGGCGTCACCCCAACCGGATTTCACCATACGGGTTCTTGGATTAGGCATATTGGCAATAGTAGTTGTATCTAGGCGTTTCTTTCCTGCTTTTCTTAGTGTTCCCAGGGGGCCTGCTGAAGGGTTTGGGTCTCTCTCCTGTACATCTCTATGCTTTGTCTCCTTACGTGTCTGGGGTATTGATATCTTAGGTGCTAGGCGGGGGGGATTTTTCCTATGGATTCGGTGTGTTTGATTTTTCCCATGAGGAGGTGAAGCGGGCGGGAAGACATTTGGCTTATAGGTTTTTTTCTCTTCATAGCTAGCGCTGCATAAGGCTTTTTGTATCTAAAACAAATAACACATGATTACAAAAAATAAAAATAAAAATAAAAAAAACCGACCAAGAGATAGAAACACGAACCATCTCTCCTCCACCTCTGGCGATTGAAATCTCAACACCACGGGAAATCATCGTCACTTTCCCCCACCTACCTCTCTTCTCCCAGGATGGCTACTGCCTAGGAGTTGACGTTAAGCCATCTTCCCTCCTCTTCTGCCGCCTCGGCCTCCGCTCCTTGGGGTTCTTGTTCCTGTTCGTCGTTGACTCCAGCTCATGATGTTCAGTTCTCCCCCTTACCCCGCACTTGCTTTGCACCTCTCTTAGCATTTTGCACGGTCGGAAAGCTTCTCGCTTCGCTCACGATCGGCGTTACGGTATTAGACTCTCGGTCGAAGTAGGCCTCGGCTTGCTGGGCTTGTACCTCTGATGGGGAAAGCCTCGGTTAGTCAAATCACGGTCCCGCTAGCTTTCGTCGTTGTCCCAAAGGCCCTTGCTATGGCCCGTTTGTCGGTTGTGGCTAGCCCGCTCGCGATCCTTCCTCCCTCCCCCTCCCGGTTCTTTCCGCTTGTACCGTACTACTACAATCCTCTACCTGGCCGGCACCCTACTGCTCATCACCGGCTGGCACCCTACTGCTCCCCGTTGGCTGGCATCCCCTCTGCCCGGTGGCTCCGCTCCCCTCTCTATCCTCCCTGATCCTCGCACTCCTCCTCGGTTACGCCCAGTCGTGGTATTGCACTGCCTCCGTGGCTGCCGCCAATGCCTTGGGACGACTGATGTAATTACCGGTGCGGCCGTTGTTTCAGTTCAATGTCGGCCCACTGCTTCAGTGGTTTTCCTTTATACGCGGTCACTATCCTCTTCCTCAGGCCCGCGTTTTGAGGCCTTAGCGAAACTTTCTTTTGTTCGGGGTAGCCTGCGGAAGGGTTTGGGTCTCTCTACCTATACGTTTCTACGAATTGTTTCCTTACGTATCTAGGGTATTAGTATCTTAGGTGCTAGGCGAGGGGGGCTTTTCCTATGGTTTCGGGGTGTTTGATTTTTCCCATGAAGAGGTGAAGCGGGTGGTTGTTCTGACTTATAGGTTTTTTTCTCTTCATAGCTCGCGCTGCATAAGGCTTTTTGTACCTAAAACAAATAACCCATGATATCAAAAAAAAAAAAAAAACCAAGTGATAGAATCTTCACGCAACCATCTAAGTACTCTTCTATACTTAAGATATTTCAATATCATTACGCTTTACTCTCTTTACATACACTCCTCCTCTACGAGAGCATACGCTCTACGAAAGAACCCGGAGACTATTGTAATAGTCTTAGAGATGGGTCGCCCGAACATAGGACTATTGTCATAGTTCTATCAAGCACGACAATCCACCCATCATACTATCTGAGAAGATAGTATCCTTCAACGATTCATCCAAGACAAGCAAGCCAGTTCCGTACTATCTGAAGAGATAGTCCTTCCCTACACCCTGGTGCAGAAAAGCGAGACTTGCTTACGCAGAAGACGACTGTCGTTGCCTGTTGCATTACCGCTCAACAATAGGATTGTTACACAGACTAGGGTAGTTTTGCCAGTTTCCCGCTTGCCAACAATTATGTTATATTCAGTATAGTCACTTTGAGCCTTTGGGATAAACTTGATCGCCAGGGTAGCACTCTGGGACTTGATAATCTTTTCTTTCCACTCAACAACTGGGATAGCTGCTGTAGCTAGTGAACTATGGAGACCCTTCTCTCTGGCCCAATTACTGTACTGTGTGTAAATAACATTGCATACAGAACCAGCAAAAATGAAGGCTAGACCAAGCCCGAAGTTACTCTTAGGTGGAAGAGCCTTCAAGTTGTCTCGTTAGTTTGATAGAAGCAGAAAGATAGCAGATTGGGTAGGCACTTTAATCCTCCCTGAGACCCTTCGCTGTGACTCTTGATATTTCACAATAATGTTCCGAATATGCTGACCAGAGTTCGATAAACCACTGGACTCCCATATTGAAATTCCATAATACGTTCCCTGGTAAAAGTTGTTGATAGTAGAAGCCCGAAACCGGGAGAACAGGACTTCAGATGCTGGAAACTGGAAACTGGTAGGCATGAGACCTGGAGGTGGATGAGGTGCAAGGAGAGTAAAAGCGAGAAGAAGGATAAGGCAGGATTCAAGCAGCCCTAGCAGCCCTAGCAGCCAACAGAGCTACCAATTGTATTGTTGATGGATAGATTTTTTTTGTACGATTGTCGCGGTGGAGAAGGTAGAAGGAGAGAAACAGGTGGAGACTGGCAAGTGGGGGGGGAGAGGAAAGGATGGTTGTCAACCAAATAGCAAAAAGCTAACCCATATGTGAATCAGTCGTGGCTGAGAACGGGCACAATTTTTCTTATGGATACCGTATTTCAGAGAATGAGTCAACCTACTGGTTTGTAGAACTGGGCTATGGATAAAGATTATCATAAAAGGAACCTCGGCCATCTATGTTTTCTATACCGTACTAACACATTGCAGCAATACAGCCATTTTCATCTCCGCGCTATTACTATCTTGAACCGGGCTAAGCTCCACCTTATTAAATAATGCTGTAAGGGAGACCTTTCGGGAACGTAAACTCGCTCCACTCGGATTCAACCCTGCTCCACTGACCTGCATCTCCCCCCTCAGCCAATGAAATTTCCCACACACACCTCCCTAACTCCTGCAATACCAGTATTACTCCTAAGCAGAGATCGTCCACGAGTGATTCAGTGTGAGTAACAGATAAGACTAGAGAGCAGACTAGCCACAGCGCGGGTCATCACCGTTTCGCTTGCAGTTAGCCTCTGGCTGAAATTTATTATGGCATCAGCGGCCCGCTTGAGGGCAGGGCAATAAATTCCCTAGAGATTGCTGCACCGTAGAGGGTTTCACCGTAGCAAAGCACAGTAGTATGGGAATTTATATATCACGATCCCCTCAACAAGCTTAGTCTCCCCGTCACTACGCTAAGATTTGCACTGTAGTGTTGAGCGAGGGTATGTCATACTCGAGTACTAGAAGATGTGCGCCACAAACTAATCTGGGTCAGTCAGACAGGAAATACCGGCCAATTAAGGAGGGATACTCCTAACTCTCGTTATTCCCCTAAATACGATCCCTGAACTTAAGCGAGATGGTGACGTTAACGGTTATAGGAATACCTAGCGTCCTGCTCTTCTCCCAGAAGCTCAGCCGGCTTTGTGGTTAGTGATTTAGCCAGTCTCCCCTTCGTTATTTATTTCCCTCTCTTCACCGGATTACAACCAGCTCTCTGAAATTATCAAATATCACTTGCACTTTCTTCCCAGATTCCCCGATAGTATCTCCGATGTGGCAGCTTCTGCTACTGCCACCCGCGTCCTTAGCTTCACTGTTCCCCAATATTGGGAATGAACATGCCCTTGGAAAACCTCCACAGCAGTACCTATAGCTTCCAAGATCCATGCTACGCAAAAAGTGCCGGAACCCATGAAATGCTGCTCGGCATGCTCCCGTGTCACTTCTTTTATTGTTCGGATGGCTTCTGGGCACCCGCTTGTTTATGGCTTCGGAAGTGCGTTTTGCCCTCGGCCATGCGTTTGTGTTTTTCCGGAAAGCATTTCAGATGCAGGAATGCGTGAGAGTTTTGGAACGATGCAACGGTCAGGAAAGCGGAGACAAAAGCGTGAAAGAGCTGGACACATGAATGCTGTGAGGCTATGGGCAGTGGGAGTTTGTTTTCATTTGTTAGCCTAAAAGTGAGCAAGAGGGAGGGGAGACTCAAATGGAATAGCATGAGCATGTGTGATGGCTTATGAAGGGATAGGGGATTGTTTGTGGTTGATATATACTCCAATTTTTGCCATGAGTTATTGTGAGAGGTGTCGTTGAATGAAGTGAACTTCCCTGCCGCCAAGTGCGCTATAGTTTTTATGGTGAGAGCTCTTGGCATTTCGCAGCCGTTTCGTTGTCGCCGTCGGTCCGAGTCTCAGAAACGGATCGCTTATGCCCACTGGCGAGCTGCTAGTACGCATTCTAGCAGCCTCTTGAATCAAATAGCAAACGGAACACAGAGATAATAAAGTGACCTGGAGCGAAGTCTAATCATTTCACAGCATGGGATTCCGATTATGCTAGCCCTCTCGCTACTGAGGAAGGTTTTGGGGCTATTGAAGTCTCGCGAGTGTCTTGCCAGCATGTCGAGGTTAGTTCTGTGCACTTGTACTCGAGTACAGTATTAGGGTATAGACGTGGGTGGTCGGACAGACAGGGATTAAAAATCTATGTATCCTCTTTGATCTTGAATCCCAGTCTCCGATCACCCACGTCCATACCCGAGCACCGGTCCTCGAGGTCATAAAAATTCCGGAGGAGTCTGCCGTAACCGAATTGCGCGGGGGAGAGTGGGTTTGGCGAAGTATGCGAGATATGATACTGGACCCTCACGTGAGTAAGATAATCCGTGATATGATACAATCATGATAACCTTATTGCACATTTCATTAAAGCCATGCCCCCCTCGCCAAACTCCGTCAAACCAGTATTGGAAAAGTAACGAAATGCCTCTAACCCCTTATAAACAATTAAAATCATGTACTGTACTCGAGTACTCGACGCTCTCATCTTCACCCGGAAAACTCCAACTCACCCACCTCCCCCTTCTCATCTTCGCATCGCTGCCGCATCGTCGGGCGTGCTGAGTCTCCATCTCGCACTCCCTTTCCATATTCTTAAGCTCTCACTTCCACCGCTTGATGCCCTCCTATAGCTAGGCTTCGTCCTCACCCTCCTTCCAATAGACCCCTTCATCCGTCGCTTTCAACTGCTCGGCAAGTTCCCGCGCTCTATCCCACTTCTCGGCCCAGCGCTTGAACTTTGTGTCGTCGCCGGGGCGGTACCCACCCGTACCCATCGCAGTAGCAGACATGCTTCACCGGACAATAAACCGCGTTATCCGCGTTCCTCTCCAGGGGTGGGGAAACGAAAATGAAGTGCCAAACATACTCCATCACTCTCCCCGGTATCTCGCTGAGGGGGGTATCCGTGATTCACTTCCTCGATGAGATGTATCGCTCTTTGGCATGTTGGGTTATTCATGAGCGAGTCACGGCGAATTGTGCGCAGCAGGGGTACCGATTAGGTCTGGCACGCCGTCGCGCATCAGTTCTTGCGGGAAGGGGTCCACGAAGGATTCCTGCATGACGAATTCTTCCTTCAAGTCGTCGTATCCTGTCGTGTTGGGTTTTATCAAGCCTGGGTAACCGGGGTTCCAGTGGCGGCGGAGGTTCATTGACGCGCCGGTAGTTTAGCTCTAGCATCACCGGGGTTGAGGATAGTTGTAGGTCGTTGTGCCAAGTGGTCGAGTGCGCGTGTGTGAAGATTGCGATATCTAGGAATTATCGTAGTAGTCTATTATGTAGGTTAGATATGCCTGCGGTCCGCGGCCCTTGTAGCTTTGTTAACTTCTAGGGAATTGGAAGGTGGGGGGGTGCGGGGTTTTACATTATTAATCGGGACTGTCAGTGTGCCCGGTGGTGTATTGCTTTTATCGGAATCAATGAAAATAGGGTTTGGCTATTATGTTGAGATCCTCCGAGAGGTACGTGAACCATGTAACGTCCTCGCTGCTCATGTGTGGGACAACAAGATGCTTCACGAAATTGTCGGGCATGATGACCGAAACTCCGTGAGGTATAACGTCTTCCGAGATTGGGAATTCTTCACTCCCATATTCAACCTCGTCTCCCGGCTTCGAGTCCTCCGGCTTCGAGCTAGCTTGTTCCACCGGTGGGAGGGGGGCGAGTGTATCGGTAGGGGGGTGGTGTTCCACATTCGATGAGGCGGGTGTTGGAGTTAAATGGAAAATGCTGGAAAATGTGTAGAGCACGAGAAAGGTAGCGACACAGGTGATGACAATTGCGCGGACCTGTGAGACTGTTGACGCTGATATGGTAACCGGCACATGCGGCTGAAAAACGTGGATGAACGATGGTGCTAAGGTCCTGCTGCCAGCCGTTCTCAGAGTGTGGTCCGTCGGTCCCGAACATTTCCCTGGAGGAGAGTCAATATAATATTTGAGCATGCAAGGTCCCGAGTCAGGTAATCAACATAGCATCGTCCCTGGCGATGCCTGGTAAAGCGATTGATTAGGAGAGAAGTCGAAGAATGGCAGTGCGAAGAAAAAGGGATAACAACAACAAAACACGCCCACGCGAATGTTTAGCGAGAGTGCCGTACTTGAGTGAGGGAAAGGGAAGCAAGCAACATAGAAGCATGAAAATTATATCGTGGTCGCGTGCCAATCGGATACTCGAAGGGCATGCTGAGCGGAAAACCGGTATCATAATTAGATATAGAAAAATAACGACGATTTGATTTATTATCAAGATTGTTTAGAACGAAAAAAAGAAAATTGGCGGAGATGGCGCCTCACCTTTTTGGATTAGGCGCCAAGACCACGCTGGGGATGATCTTATTTATGCTCTCTTAGAGACTGACGTTAAATGGGAAAAATCCTATTGCGTTTTAATCAGTATGTAAAGTCGTCCAAAAAATAGAACCCGGTGGGGGGGATTTTTTTTCCTATCTCGATCTTATCCATCAGCCAGCTCAGCGAGATGCCTATCCGGACTGCATTAGCCAAGCTGATACCGAGTGAGCGACGGTGACATTGCACTCCTCCGGTTGGCGATGCGGACAACGACGGTTAGTCCCATATCTTAGAGGACTTATTTGAAGGAATTTTTAGCCAAAAAAAGTCGATTGCACTGTGGTTGTTTTTATCGAATGAGGTGAGTTTTATATAATAATTACAAAGTGCGAACAATAACTACTAGTTAAGTCAGAAAACAGCAAATAATACAGGTAAAACTCACAACAGGCCCCTTGCCCCACAGCTCGGCGAGATGGTGCCATCCGCAGACTTGCTAATCGCAGCAACAAACTGATTGACCCCCGGAGAACTCCCTTCATCTCCTTGAAGCTTCTGGTCCTAGTTCCGCACGGCCCCCTAAGTGCTTCAAAAGAGGTTTTGTGGAATGTGTCGAAGCTTGCAGCAATGGGCCTTTTGGCAATACCTCATTCGATATTGTCTGCCAGTTTACCAGGCATCTCCAGAGCGTTGGTGAGAAATGAGTCACATGTTTGGCCCTCATCACTACTCCCTTGGAAAGATTAGAGGCCGAATGCTAAAAGAAATATCACACAGGAAACTCACTTGTTTAATGGTTATGGCCCGCATTACCAGCTTGTCCGCCAGAGATTCCTCCACCACCGTAACTATCACCCCTGTCCTGTAGTCCACTATCTCGGCCAATAGCCATAGTGGGCCCTTTGGTGGGCGTCCTTCCCAAAACAGATTGCAGGTATCTCGTCCCAGGTCAGACTTCTCCTGCTCAAGGCCTCCCATATATGCCTGAACCCGTGATTCAGATTCCTCTGAACTGAATCCCTTTCTGTACAAACTTCTCATGCCTGGTAATTTTTGATTTCTTATTGGCAGCGAATTCGCAGCCCCTGAATGGGCAGCTAAGGTGTGAGAAGTGTGCACACTGGAGGTATTGCCTATACGATGCTATGAGCTATGGGAAACTAGTACACTCCCATTTGAAAAGTCCTCATAAACCCACTTGTAACTTCATATAGTTGTAGATGGTAGAATAGTGACAAATATATGAAGGTGCCTATTTGTTTATGAGAACTTTTCAAATGAGAGTGTATTAAGGATATGAGGAAACATACTTCAGCAGGTATAGAGTTTCCTTGTGGGTAGTACATGACCGATTCTTGTTGGTGAAAGGATTCTCAACAAAATAGGGGCAAGGAAAGCGGTCCTCTTTGAAGTCAGAAGATGAGTCTTCACTCATCTCCTGTTTCTTCCCTTTGCCGTTCTTACCATTATCTTCCTTAGCACACTTTCGGCCAATGTGGAGTGTGGGAGATGGTTGAGGCAGGGGATTCATGCTGTTCTGGAATATTGTGTAGAAAGCGATGTCTCGAGGGGTATCTGCTGGAGAGTTCTAATATGTGGGCAATAGGTTGTGAGGTTTTAGAGGTAAAGAGAAGTGTTTCTGCGTATAGAGAGGTGAGGAAGGGGGGAATGCATTCGTAGAGAGTATACGTATAACAATCCTATTGTCTTCTTGTTATTTTTGCAACAGGTACTGACTATACTTACTTAAGATCTTACTATCTCGTCAGATGGTACAGAGCTGCCTTGTTGTCTTTCAATTGCACTATCTCATCAGAGTGCACAGAACTGTCTTGTCATAATGTAGCACTATCTTAATAGTTCTATATTATCGATGCCCCTTTTTAGACTGTCACAACAGTCCCAGGCTTCCAGAGATTGTTGGTGGAGTATTAGTAGAATTTAATAGTGTAATGATAAAGTGAATCAAATTGCAATTTCTTAGTATAGAAAGGTATGTGGATAGTTGTATGAAGATCCTATCTCTCAGGCCCAAAGGTTTGCCTTATATAGGCATCTTCACACCCTTAACCATGGTGTCTCATCTCCTCACGTTACATAACTTCTATGACTCATGAGTGAGTCATAGCGTGAGATCAATCAGATGACTCATATAAGTCACGGTGCAATATACCATTAACTAATCAAAACCTATAAAATAAGTCATGTGCTCAAATGAGTCATATGCGTGAAACCCATGACTCATAATATAAGTCATGTGCAAAAGTTATTATATCATATGACTCACAATCGTGAGTTATTAAAACAATTAATCAATCATAAGATAACTATGAGTCCCTATAGCGAAGTCATGTGAGATACTATAAGTCAACTAACTTCGTAGCATGAAAGAATAACATACCTATGACTACTAATTATTAGTCATATGAAATCTGTCTTGCTTAGTCACAGTTTGTGACAATACGCCTTCTTTTCAAATTGGTATTCGTTATCAATTCATATACATGTTGCTGGGGTAGTAGGGTGATGGTCATGCAATAGCCACGACTAGTTGAATCACTAGCATGTCTACCAAGAGTTAACAATATTGGCTTCGCTAAAGTTTTCTTACAATCTGAACATCGTTTAGATGTACAGTGCGGTTAGAAATGTTCTGGGACAAACGGCAAAACATATCAAATATGTCACATTTTGAGGTGTCTTAACACAAGAATGCCTAATACCACTCCAATTCTCTGAAATTTAAAAAATCAGGTACTATTTCAAATCCAATATACTGAGTTGGTAGAGCCTCTAGATAGTTCTAAGCCTTGAAGACCCTGCTTGAACTGGTTGTAGCCAGACATCTGGGTTCCACATACTTAGTAATCCAATATGTAATCAGACACTCTTGCACTGTTTATCAGCAAAATGGTCTCAACACTTGTTGAATTGTAAAGTATAAGGTAGCTGTCTTGGCATTGATTTCTAACTATGATACAAGCCAGAATACACAGCATACCTCCCCCTAAAGGTTTAGAAAAAATATGTAAAACTTTAACAACATACTTCAGATACAATAATATTATGTTGTGTCAGTGAAATTAAAGGCTTTAATTAAGTGAGATGAGGCTGTTCTGGGGTGCTGAAAAGTGGGACTTTTGGTGTGTTTTGGCATTTGTTCCCTAACTTTTCTAACTGTACTGTATCCTTCTCCACTCCCATTTGCAAAGTACTTGTAACTACAATGGTAACTTCATGTAGTTGTGGCTGGTGGAATAGTGACAAATATATTAAGATTCCCATGTGATTACGAGAACCTTTCAAACTGGAGTGTAGACTGCGCGGAGTATTTCCGGGAGAACCCCCCTTGTGATTGTGTGGCTAATATCTTTGAGCTAACTATAGTTGGGCTTTGTGAAGGGGCAGGACTTGTCATTCACGCATTAGATGGATTTACTGTCCTTAAAACTCTCCCTCGTACGGTAGAGGATGTGGAACCTCCACGATCCGAAGCTGTACAGTCTAATAGAGTGGGGTTACATATTGAGTATCAGGAATAGTGGGAAGCCTTGCTTTAGATTTTTTGGAAACATAATTAACTGCACTAGGTCGGGTGGGTTATATGGATACTTAAACCTTCCTCAGTAGCTCCCTCCAGCACACCGCCGTCTTTATGGGTTACCAAACCCTCTTGCTCAGTTTCTTCGCCAAATCATCCCCAATCTCTCTAGTAGGGGACCTCCGTAGCCGGAACATTTCGACATTTATTCCAGTTTGTTAACAGTAGGTTAATTTACCAAGGCTGGCATTTTCAAGGTTAATATTTTGGAAAATATCTATTAACAGTGGTAACCAAGGACATTAACAGTAATTAACATGGCCTGGACATTCCCCTTGCTCCTACCAAATCTTGAACTACCTGTAAATCCTAATATCTCTATAAAAAGTTGACATAGTTCTATAATTTTTCTCCATTAATGTGTACTCGAGCAGAGGGTCACTTGCCCTAAGCAGTGTCCACCTCAATCAGCCGACACTATGTATGGTCGAACACCGCTCTGGTGGGCTGCTGTGAATGGGGATGAGGGAGTTGTGAGCATACTGCTAGGGCAGAGCGAGGTCAATACGAAGTGCACCGACCAAGATGCCCGAACGCCGCTCTCGTGGGCCGCGGGGAACGGGCACGAAGGAGTGGTGAGGATACTACTAGAACGGAATGATGTCGACCCAGACTCAATTGGAATTGATTTCCTAACACCGCTCTCGCAGGCCGCGGGAAATGGGCATGAAGGGGTGGTGAGGATACTAGTAGAACGCAATGATGTCAATCCCGACAAAGCTTACCATGATGCCCGAACACCGCTCTGGTTGGCCGCGGAGAATGGGCCCGGTGGAGTAGTGAGGATACTACTGGAACGAGAGAGGTCGATCCTAATAGAGCTGACAAATGAGGCCGAACACTGCTATGGCGGGCTGCGCGGTACGGACGTAGCGAAGTGGTGAGGATCCTACTGGAACGGGACGACAGTGATCTCAACGTATGTGATGAAGATGGCCAAAGTCCACTCTCCCTGGCGGTGCAGTTTGGGCATGATGAGACAGTAAAGATGCTACTGGAACAACACGACATCTATCCTGATCAGGCTGACAATAGAGGGCGGACATGTGGGCTCTGGCCCTTAGGCGTTGGAGAATTATGAGGTTGCTGGTTGACCACTTTGGTTTGCGAGCACACGGGGAGCCTACTTGCCAAGGAGACTCAATCGTGAATTGATCCGAGGTATACATGACAGATAGAATCCCTCTGATAGTTCCTTTGGTATGAGAGTTAGTTAAGGGCATGCCCAGCTTAGGGGCCGTGACTGGAGTTTAGTGGTCTTTTCCCGTTGTGAGGGTTTTTCGTATTTGGTGTATGGAGTGTGCTCTCTACCTGTATTTAGTCTCGAGCTACCCAGTAGACAACTCCAAATTGTGGTCATCGAACATCTCTCTGCACCCCAGCTCCAGTAAGGTGCTTTTGTCCTAGGCTACGCATGAGTATCCTGTGCTGCCCCAGTCACAATTGGGTTGTGAGCGAGTTGCCATCAGAGTGTTGCAATCAGATTAATCGGTCAGCATTTGAGTGATTAGCCATACGAGTACGGGGAGAGAGATACACAAATTATTCTTCCAACAGAAGCAGGGTTCCCAAGCGTCCAGTCCGTCCGTCTTTAGCCTAGGACGGGACGGACGCCAAGTTTGAGACCTTCGGACGGGACGGACGCCCAATTGCAGTCCGTCCTGACCTATGCCCGGGACGGACGGCCGGGC
>Ga0307513_10005206_pt1 | contig 17241 bp, 19 predicted proteins | sample 15_EM_MG_FD_202174 | JGI IMG/M metagenome (GOLD analysis project Ga0307513, IMG submission 202174) | Populus trichocarpa ectomycorrhiza microbial communities from riparian zone in the Pacific Northwest, United States - 15_EM | ecosystem: Host-associated > Plants > Roots > Unclassified | place... | reverse complement strand
TAGCCGGATTGTAGGCCGCCTTCGCTCCATAGCCGCCCTGCACCGTCGTCACGCCGTGTTCATAGCGTTGCCCGGATACGACCGCGGTGGTGGGAGCCACCACTACGGGCCGCGGCGCCGCCACAACGGCCGCCTGAGGCGGGCCGGCGACGACGGCCCCGGCGGCATCACGGCAGACGGTTCTGCCGCGTGCGGTGGTGATGCACTCGGCTGCGACGGCTGATGACGACATCAACAAGAGGCTCATGACCAATAGGGTTTTCATTTTCACCGATCCTTCGCTGGACACAGCTTTGAGCCGTTCGGGCTAGGAACGTATCGGGCGAAACCCCAAAGTGATCGCACTTCGACCCCCAGCGCGACGAGCGGGCGACAAGCGCTGCCAGTCGCAGGAAGGGGCGGCTCCAAGAAGCAGGTCAAGGTGCGCAGGCTCGCTGGGTCGTCTCGCCCCCGCATACAGCAGGGCCCGCGCTTGGGTTTCAGCGCGCGAACAAGTTTCAAATTTCTTTGTAAAATCTGTTGGGAAACGGCGCCAGGCCAGCTCTACTTCTCCTTGTTTTTCAAAGAAAACAAGGAATTGGCGCGCCCGGAACGATTCGAACGTCCGACCCTCAGATTCGTAGTCTGATGCTCTATCCAGCTGAGCTACGGGCGCGCACCGCCTTACGGCGAGGGCGCGGAACCTAGTCGCGGATATTGCAAAGCGCAAGCCGGGCGCCGGGAAAATTCGCCCGGCGCGCCAACTGGCCTCAGTTCGGCAGGCCGAGCGCGCCGCCCAGTCCCTTCATGATCGCGCGCCGGCGCTGGCCGGCGGCGTCGGCGGGAGACGGCGGCGGCGGCTGTTGCGCGCCGCGAGACTGGCGCCTGGGCGGCCCGTCCTCGTCGCCCCCGGCCATGCTGGCCATCTCCATGCCGAGCATGCCGCCGGTGGCCGAGCGGTAGCGCACCTTCACCTGCCACTGCTGGTTCCAGGCGATCTTTGGATCGCTGGGCCGCGGCGGATAGACGAAGTTGGCCTCGCGGCCATAGGCCACAAGCTGGACCAGCGCCTGCGGCGCGGCGTCGACCACCTCCTTGGGCACCGTGCAGGCCGTGGTCTGCGGAGACATCAGGGCCTGGCTGGCGACCAGCCGCTCGAGATCGGCCGGGCCGATGTAGTCCGGCATGGCGAAGGCCGCGGCCTGGGTCTCGGACGAGGTCCACATGACGACCGTGTCGCCCCCATTTGACCCGCCGACTGCGCTTGCGAGATAGGCCTGCGCCCCACGCACCGCGCCCCAGCCGAGCTGAGCCGCCCCAGCAGGTGTCTTGGCGTTGGTGGTGAGGTTCAGCGCGCCCAGGAAATCCAGGGGCGGGGTGAGCGTGAACTTGATCTCGGGGCTGTAGTTGCCGCGCACCACGTGGTCTCCCACCAGCGACCCTTCGCTGGGGACCGTTGTGCGGGTCCGCTCGTTCGGCCATTCGCCATAGGTCGCGTTGCGCGACGCCGATGGCGGCTGCATGGCCCGCGCGCCCAGGCCCCTGCCCAGCGCCTCCATGCCCGCAGGCATTTTCCCGGCCTGCATCTGGGCGAAATCGATGACCACAGGCTGCCCCGCCTTGGCGTGCTCGCCGCAGCCCCAGAAGATCAGCATTCGGCCCTTGGGCTTCTGATACTCGCGCGGGATGCGTGGCGTGTCGTCCTCGGGAGGCGGGGTCGACTGCGGCGTCAGCAGCGGCAGGCTGCCGCTCGCGCCCAGACCTTCCGGCGGCAGGTGCTCCGCCTGGGGACCGGCAGCCTTCTGCGAGGAGCCGAGCTGCAAGCTGAGCGTGTGCTGCGCCGCGCCGCCGCCCTGCATCATCGCCATGATCTGGCTGGCCGAGGGGCGGCCCCCGCCGGCGCCGCCCAGGCCCGGCATGCCGAAACCGCTCTGGGTGGCGGCGCTCATCCAATAGGTGGCGATCGGTCCGGTGACCTTCTGGCCCGCCGGCTGCGCGAAAGCCGCGCCCGCGCTCGCCACCACGCCCGCGCACAGCGCGAGCTTCCCCCACGTGCCCATTCCAGCCTCCCTCGAAACGACAGAACGACGCTATCAGCGAGAACGGCGCAGCTCCAACCGCCTATTTTGGCAAGTCGCGCCAGCAGGGGACCTGAGCGCCCGGCCACGCCCGCGCCTCATAGACCGCCCGCGCCACGGCCCTCGCCAGGCAGTCGGCGGCCAGCGCGCCGATGCGGGCGACGGTATAGTCGGCGGCCTGCGGCATCGCCTTGCGCGCGGTCGAAATCGCGAAGACCACGTCGCCGTCGAAGGGGGCGTGGATCGGGCGGATGGCGCGGGCGAGACCGTCCTGCGCCATCACGGCCACGCGCTTGGCCTGGGCGGGCGTCAGGGCCACGTCTGTGGCCACGCAGGCGATAGTGGTGTTGCGGCCCTCGGCCGGTCCTTTCGATAGACCCCAGTCGTCGGGCGCCGCGGCCAGGCCCGCCGACCCGAGCCCGCCAAACTCTTCGCCTACCTCGAACGGCGCGGCCCAGAAGGTTCGCCCGCCCGGCGCCACCACCGCGCCCCAGCTGTTCACCGCCACGATGGCCCCGACGCTGATCCCGTCGCCGGAGACGATCGAGGCCGAGCCCGTCCCGCCCTTCAAGGACCCGGCCATGGCGCCGTAACCCGCGCCCGCCGCGCCCAGGGCGACGGTCTCGGAGGCGGAAGCGACCGCCGCGCGACCCAGCGCCCGGTAAGGCGGCTCCTCGCCCCAGGCCTTGTCGCCGCCGTTGGCCATGTCGAAGAGGATCGCGCCCGGAACCACCGGCGACGGCGGCACGGCGGCGTCGGGCGCCATGCCGTAGCCGCGTCCCCGCGCGCCCAGCCAGGCCACGACACCGTCGGCGGCCGCCAGGCCGTAGACTGAGCCGCCGCTGAGCACGACGGCGTCCACGGCGTCCACCAGGTTCTCCGGCTGTAGGGCGTCGGTCTCCCGCGTCCCCGGCGCGCCGCCCCGCACGTCGCAGGCGCAGACGCTGCGCTCGTCCGGCAGGATCACGCTGACCCCGGTGCGGACCGCTGCATCTTCGGCCTGGCCGACCTTGAGACCCGGCACGTCCGTGATCAGATTACGGGCGCCAGGCCGGGCGCGTGGAAGCGTTCCATCCATGAAATGCTGCGTCGCATGCCTGGGCGTTTGTTGTCCACGCGCCTGCACCGTAAAGGTGGCCGGTGATCAGCGTCCGGAGCCGTAACCAGTGATCGTCCTTCAGCGTGTTCTGCCCCTGGCGCTCGTCGCCTTGACGATAGCCAGCGCCAGCGCCGCCGAAGCGCCGAACCGCAAGGCGACGGTCTCCAAAGCCGCTGCGCCGGGTGCGATGGTCGCCGCGGCCAACCCCATGGCGGTGGACGCGGGCCTGAAGGTGCTGAAGGCGGGCGGCTCGGCGGTGGACGCGGCGGTCGCCGTCCAGGCGGTGCTGGGGCTGGTGGAACCGCAGAGTTCCGGCCTCGGCGGCGGGTCGTTCATGACCTACTACGACGCCAAGACGAAGAAGGTGACCGCCTACAACGGCCGCGAAACCGCCCCGGCCGGCGCGACGCCCGAGATGTTCCTGGGCCCAGACGGAAAGGCCCTGCCCCGGCCGGTCGCCATGACCAGCGGCCGTTCGGCCGGCGTGCCCGGGGCGATCGCCATGCTCTACCTGGCCCAGGGCCAGCACGGGAAACTCAAGTGGGCGAACCTGTTTGGCGACGCTGAGCGGCTGGCCGACCAGGGTTTCCCAGCGCCGCGCCGCATGGCCGACGCCGCCTCGAGCCGCGCCGCCCAGGCCGCGACCCCGGACGCCATCGCCTATTTCACCAAGCCCGACGGGACCAAGGTCCAGGCCGGCGACCTCTGGAAGAACCCGGCCTACGCCGCGACCATCCGCAAGGTCGCCGCCGAGGGCCCGAAGGCCATCCTTGAAGGTCCGATCGCCGAGCAGATCGTCGCCAAGCTGCAGCAGAACCCGATCCCCGGGACCATGACGCTCAAGGACCTGGCGAGCTACAAGCCCAAGGCGACCCCCGCCGTCTGCCGCCCCTACAAGGTCTACGTCGTCTGCACCCCGCCCGCCCCGTCCGGCGGTCCCGCCGTGCTGGAGGGCCTGGGGATCCTCGAGCGCACCGACATCGCCAAGCAGGGGCCAAACGCTCAGGGCTGGTACCTGTTCAGCCAGGCGAGCCGGCTGATGTACGCCGATCGCGACCGCTACTATGGCGACCCCGACTTCGTGGACGTGCCGATGGAAGGCCTGCTGGCCAAGGACTACCTCGACCAGCGCGCCACGCTGATCGGACCGGTAGCCGGACCGCCGCCCAAGCCCGGCTCGCCCAAGGGCGCGGGCGCTCGTGCGCCGGACCAGACCAAGGAACCCGGCGGCACGACCCACTTCGTCATCGTCGACAAGGACGGCAACGCGGTCTCCATGACCACGACGGTCGAAAGCATCTTCGGCGATGGCCGGATGGTCGCCGGCTTCTTCCTGAACAACCAGCTCACCGACTTCTCCTTCCAGCCCAAGGACCAGGACGGCGTTGCCGCGGCCAACGCGGTCGCCGGCGGCAAGCGGCCGCGCTCGTCCATGGCGCCGGCCATCGTGCTCGACAAACAGGGACGCCTGGTGGCCGCGGTCGGCTCGCCCGGCGGGCCTTCGATCCTGGCCTTCAATCTGAAGGCGCTGGTGGCCCTGCTCGACTGGAAATTGCCGATGCAGGAGGCCGTGGCGTTGCCCAACCTGATCGCCTTCGGGCCGATCTATGCGGCGGAGGTCGACAAGTTCCCGCCCGACGTGGTCGCCGGCCTCGCGGCCAAGAACGTCAAGCTGCAAGGCGGCTTCGGCGGCGAGGGCTCGGGCCTGCACGGCATCGAGGTCACGCCGGGCGGCCTGCGCGGCGGCGCCGACCCCCGCCGCGAAGGCGTGGCCAAAGGGCTTTAGTCAGGCGGCGCTCTTCGCCGCGCGGCGGGGCCGCGCGGGCGGCGGGGCGCCGGGCAGCCTGACCTCGAAGGTCGACCCCTTCTCCGAGGTCTCCACCAGGGTCAGGTCGCCGGCATGGCCGTGCGCCAGCTCGCGGGCGATGGCCAGGCCAAGCCCCGCGCCGTCTGGGCGGCCCGAACCCGCGAAGGGCTGGAACAGCCGCTCGCGCACCCGCTCCGGCACGCCGGGTCCGTTGTCGACGACGCGGATCAGGCTGGCGTTGTCCGCCCGCGCCAGGGTCACCTCGATGCGGCCCGGACGGCGGCGCCCTTCCTGGGCCTCGATCGCCTGGCGGGCGTTGCGCAGCAGATTGGCGAGGATCCGGTGTAGTTGGTCAGGGTCGGCGTAGACCTGCTCCGACGGCGCGATCTTGTGGACCAGGCGCACATCCTGCTCCGCGAGCCTGGCCTCTTCCGCCGCGGCGTCGATAGCGGCGACCAGCGGCACGGCATGGGCTTCCGGTGCGGCTTCCTGGGTCTTGCCATAGGCCAGCACGCCCGAGGCCAGTTTCACGGCCCGGTCCAGCGCGCGCTCGAGCCTCGGCAACGCCTGGCTCACCTTGGGGTCCTTCAGCGCCGCCAGCCGTTCGGAGGCAATCTGGGCGCTGGTCAGCATGTTCTTCAGGTCGTGGTTGATCTTGGCCACCGCCTCGCCCAGGGCGGCCAGCCGGGCGCGAGAGTTGAGCGCGGTGCGCAGGTCGGCCTGCATGCGGTCGAGTTCGGCCTCGGCGCGCCCGATCTCGTCGCGGCGTCCGGAGAGCTGCACCCGCGCCTCGGCGTCCTCCGGATCGGCGCGGAACCGCTCCATGGCGTAGGTGATCCGCTGCATGGGCCGCACGAGGAAGAAGTTCAGCGACAGATAGACGACCACGCCCGCCGCCGTGGAGACCAGGGTCGTCACCAGGACCAGCCGCCACAGATACGCCCAGAGGAGTTTCTTCAGCTCGGCGTCCGGCGCCACGATCTCTACGAAGTCGCCTCGCCGGAAGCGGGGCTCGGCCACGACCCGCACCATCCGGCCCTCGCCGCCCATCAGCGTCTGGAAAGGCGCGGCGAGCCACGAGGTGGGGGCCTGGTCGCGCAGGTCCACCAGATAGGGCGCCTGCTTGAGCGTCGGACCGCCAAGGATCAGGCGGCGCATGCCATCGGTCTGGATCGCGACGCGGGTCACGCCCGCGCCGTTCAGCAGCTGGGCCTGGATCTGATCGGAGACCTTGCGGTTGGGCGCCACGTCGGGGGCCAGCGAGGCAAGCTCGCCCGCCCGGATGCGGTCCAGCAGCCATTGTTGCTCATAGGCGGCAAGCGCCGGCGGCACGGCGCAGGCGCCGGCCAGGAGGCCAAACACGATGGTCAGCGTCAGAAGGCGTGCGGAAAGACCGCCCGGCCAGAAGAAGCGGGGCCCCTTCGGCCTGGAATGCTCCTGTGGCGTTGAGCCGTCGGCCATGGCCAACCCGTAATCCAGCGCGGCCATTTCGGCAACGCGACCCGCCTTCAAGGCGAGTTAAGCGGCGCCGATTGCGTCCGAGACCGACCTAAAACCGTCCGCGCGCAGCCGCGCGGCCAGATCGCGCTTGATGCGGGTCACTAGTCCCGGCCCCTCGAAGACCAGAGCGGAGTAGAGCTGGACCGCGCAGGCCCCGGCGCGGATCCTTGCATAGGCCTCCGCGCCCGATCCGATCCCGCCCACGCCCACCAGCACCAGGCGTCCCGCCGCGGCCTGCGCGAACTCCCCGAGCACCCGGGTCGAAAGCGCGCTGAGCGGCGCGCCGGAGAGCCCGCCGGCCTCGTCGCGGAGCCGCGACCTGAGCGGCGGGCGCGAGACGGTGGTGTTGGAGACCATGATCCCGGCCAGGCCGTGGGCGAACGAGGTTTCGACGATGGTCTCCACTTCGCCGGCCTCCAGGTCCGGGGCGACCTTCAGGAACATCGGAACCCGCTCGACCACCGGTAGCCCGTCGCGGACCTCGGCCAGCCGCCCGAGCAACTCCGCCAACGCCTGCTTGGTCTGCAAGGCGCGCAGGCCGGGCGTATTGGGCGAGGAGATGTTGATCGTGAAATAGCTCGCCAGGCCCCAGAGGCGGCGCAACCCGGTCACATAGTCGCCGATGCGGTCCTCGGACTCCTTGTTGGCGCCGATGTTGGCCCCGACCACGCCGGGGCCCCGGCGGCCGAGACGCCCCGCGAAGGCCTCCAGGCCCTGGTTGTTGAATCCCATCCGGTTGATCACTGCGCGGTCTTCGCTGAGCCGGAAGAGCCTGGGCCGCGGATTGCCGGCCTGCGGCCGGGGCGTGACCGTGCCGCACTCCACGAAGCCGAAGCCGGCGCGCAGCATCGGCCCGAACACCTCGGCGTCCTTGTCGAACCCCGGCGCGAGGCCCACGACATTGGGGATCGGCAGGCCCGCGAGGCTTCCCGCCAGGAGGGGGTCTTCCGTCGGGCCGATGGGGCCGAGACCCAGCTTCAGGCCGCGGATCGCCCAGCCGTGCGCGTCCTCCGGGTCGAGCGCCCGGAGCGCCCGGGTCGCCAGGCCATGCAGGCCGCTCACGCCAGGTCGCCGGTGACCGGCGCTCCGTCCTCGCCCAGCGGCGCCTCGGTCACATAGCGGACATGATGAGCGTCGAGCGGGCCGTAGAGGTGTGGGAAAAGGTCGCCGCCGCGCGACGCCTCCCAGCGCAGCGCCTCGCCGAGGTCGTCAGCCTCGACCTCCAGCACCACCAGATCGGCCTGGCCGGCGAAATGCCGCCGCGCGGTCTCCTGCGCCTGGGCGCCCGTCGAGAAGTGGATGAAGCCATCCGCCCGGTCGACCGCGGAACCCTCGAACCGCCCGGCCTCGTGCGCGGCGGTCCAGTCCGCGCGCGGCAGGATCTTGTAGATCCGGCTCAATGGCCACGCTCCGGGTAGAAGAGGCCGTCGTAGCTCGGCCGTCCCTCGGCGTCGAACAGGAAGACCGAGGCCGCCGCGGTCGGGAACCGGTGCTGCGCCCGGTGGATCAGCGTCGACGGCGCATGCCCCTCCATCAATAGTCGCACGGTCAACTCCTGCAGGCCGGGATTGTGCCCGATCACCAGCACCGTGCCCGATGTCCGCCCGATAGCCTGTGCGGCGCGCCGCACACCCTCGGAATCCGAATTGTAGAGATCGCCGTCGAACGAAACCTTCGCGCCCGGGAACGCCGCCTCCGCGGCCGCCCAGGTGTCGCGAGTCCGCGCCGCCGGCGAGACCAGGGCCACGTCCGGCAGGAAGCCTAGCTCCGCCAGGGTGTGGGCCATGGCGGCCGATTCCTTGACACCGCGCGGCGCCAGGCGTCGGTCGAAATCATCGCCGCTCACGGATTCCGATTCGGCCTTTCCGTGCCGCAGAAGGATCAGCCGGTCCATTTAAGCTCCACCCAGACGCTAACCTCATAGCCGCGCCCGCGCCGGCTGCGAAGCCCGAGCGCCAACCATTGACAGTCAAAGGGGTTGGCGGTCCTAAGGCCCCATGACCGTCACGGCCGCCGCCAGCCCTGCGATCGAGACCAACGGGGGAACCATGCGCTTCCCCGCCGGCAAGGCGCTGCGCCTGGATTCCGGGGCCAAGCTCGACCCCCTGGAGATCGGCTACAAGACCTACGGCGCGCTGAACGAGGCCAGGTCCAACGCCATCCTGGTCTGCCACGCGCTCACCGGCGACCAGCACGCGGCCTCGGTGAACCCGGTCACCGGCCGGTCGGGCTGGTGGGACACGGTCATCGGCGCCGGCCTGCCGCTCGATCCGGCCCGCTACTTCATCATCTGCACCAATGTGGTCGGCGGCTGCATGGGCTCGACCGGTCCGGCCTCGATCCATCCGAAGACCGGCGAGCCCTACGGCCTGGCGTTCCCGGTGATCACCATCGCCGACATGGTCCGCGCCCAGGCCATGCTGGTCGAGGCGCTCGGCATCGAGACCCTGCTGGCCGTGGTCGGCGGCTCCATGGGCGGGATGCAGGTGCTGCAGTGGGCCGCGGATTATCCGGAAAAGCTCTTCAGCGCGGTCTGCGTCGCTGCGGCCGCGCGCCACTCCGCCCAGAACATCGCCTTCCACGAGGTCGGTCGCCAGGCGATCATGGCCGACCCCGACTGGCGCGGCGGCGCCTACGAGAAGGCCGGGGTGCGCCCCGAGAAGGGCCTCGCCGTGGCCCGTATGGCCGCCCACATCACCTACCTCTCTGAGCAGGCCCTGCAGCGCAAGTTCGGCCGCGAACTGCAGCGCGACGGCCTGTCCTGGGGCTTCGACGCCGATTTCCAGGTGGAGAGCTACCTGCGCCACCAGGGGACCAGCTTCGTCGACCGCTTCGACGCCAACTCCTACCTCTACATCACCCGCGCGCTGGACTACTTCGACCTCGCCGCCAAGTACGACGGCGTGCTGGCCGAGGCCTTCCGCAAGGCCCGCGGCGTGCGGTTCTGCGTGCTCTCCTTCTCGTCGGACTGGCTCTATTCCACCGCGGAAAGCCGCGACATCGTCCGTGCACTGAACGCCGCCGGCTGTCGCGCCAGCTTCGTGGAGATCGAGACCGACAAGGGTCACGACGCCTTCTTCCTCGACGAGCCGCAGTTCGACGCGACCCTGCGCGGCTTCTTCGACGCCACCGCCCAGGCGCGCGGGCTCAAGTGAGCGTCATGCGCGAGGACTTCCGCGAGATCCTGCGCCTGGTGCGCCCGGGCGCCCGGGTGCTGGACGTCGGCTGCGAGGACGGCGAACTGCTCGAACTGCTCAGCCGCGAGCGGCGCGTCGACGGCCAGGGGCTGGAAATCAGCCAGGCCGGCGTCTCGGCGTGCCTCGCCCGCGGCCTCGCCGTGGTGCAGGGCGACGGCGACCGCGACCTCGACCACTTCCCGACGCGGGCCTTCGACTACGCGATCCTCTCCAAGACGCTGCAGCAGATGCGGCAGCCGCGGCACGTGCTCTCCGAACTCCTGCGCATCGCCGACCAGGCCATCGTCTCGGTGCCGAACTTCGGCCACTGGCGGATGCGCGTCTCGCTGATGACCCGCGGCCGGATGCCGGAGACCCGCGCGCTGCCGGACCCCTGGTGGGACACGCCCAACATCCACCTTTGCACCCTGCGCGACTTCACCGACCTCTGCCGCGAACTGGATCTGCGCGTCGACGCCTGCGCGGCGCTCTCGGGCGGCAAGCCGGCGCGGCAGATCCAGCCGGATGGCCCCTGGGAGAACTGGCGCTCCGAGACCGCCCTCTTCCTGCTCAGCCGCCGCGTCGAGGGGGAGCCCGACGCCGTCCCCCAGAACCTGTTCGGCGAGGTCGACCTGCCCAAGCCGGAGGGCGTCGCTCCGAAGCGGCCGACGAAAGCCAGGCGCAAGCGCTAGGTCTTGCCCTCAGCGTAGGCCTTCATCGCCTTCAGCGTCTCGCGCATCAAGACGGCGTAGGCTCGGTCAAGGAAGGCCACCCGCAGCAACCAGCGGCCGACGGGTCCCAGGTAGCCCGGGAAGCGGTCGGACCTCAGCCTGAAGGCGTAGGTCCAAACCACTTCGGTGCGATCTGCGGCTAGGGGCAGATAACGGAACTCGCCGATGGCGTAGGCGATCGGCCGCGCGGCGGCGGTCGTATAGTTCCAGACTTGGTAGCGAAAGCGTTCGCCCGGAACGCTCTCCAGGATCTGCTCGGTGGCGCTCGCGCCGTCGCTCAGGTGCACCATGCGCCGCGCCCCGACCTTTCCCCATTCTCCGGGAGTCAGCTGGGTCACGCCAACGACTCCGGGCAGGCCGCGGGTCTTTGGAATCTGATCTTCCAGCCTTGCCGACAGCAACCGTTCGGCAAGGGCCGGCGGGGGCAGGTCGATGACGATCCTGTCCGTTCGAGCGATCGTCGGAGCCGCCGGATCGATGACCGGTGGCGGGGCGAGGTCAGTCGGCATGGGCGCCGCCTTCGCAAGGGAGGATCGCCCCGGTGGTCCAACGCGACTCTTCGGAGAGCAGGAACAGGGCCGCGCGGGCCATGTCGTCCGGGTGGGCGATATAGTTCATCGGCATGGCGGCGGCGATCATCTCGCGCCGCTCTTCCGTGGGCATCCAGCGCCCGAACATTTCCGAGTCCGTCGGGCCCGGCGCAATCGCGTTCACCCGCACGCCTTGGCGCGCATATTCCAGCGCCACGCACTTGGTGAGGCCGGCCAGACCCCACTTGCTCGCTGCGTAGTCGCCGTTCTGCGCCCCGCCGACCAATCCGCCGATGGAAGAGGTGTTGACGATCGCGCCGCCCCCGGACGCCAGCATCGCCGGGATCTCGTGCTTCATGCAGAGGAAGACGCCGCGGAGGTTGGTGGCGATCACCTCGTCGAACTTGGCCGCGCGCAACTCCGCGAAGGGCACATGCGCGCCGCCGACGCCGGCGTTGTTAAAGGCGCCGTCCAGCCGGCCGTGACGCTCAACCACAGCGGCGATCGCCTGCGCGACCGAGTCCTCGTCGCGCACGTCGCACGCCACCGACGAGACGGGAAGGCCGCCGTCGGTGAGCTCGCCCGCCAAGGCTTCGATACGATCCGCCCGCCGCGCGGCAGCCACCACCGTGGCGCCCTCCGCGGCGAAGCGGCGAACCGCGGCCGCGCCGATCCCGGATGAGGCGCCGGTGACGAACACCACCTTTCCGGCAAGACGCGCGGCGCTGAAGTTCAGGGGCGGAGGGCTGTGATAGGTCATGGCGGTCTCGTAGGTTGACAACGTCAACCTGTCCGCGGACGTTGACGTTGTCAACCAATCGCGATCTGCTGGCGCAATGGCCCAGAACACCCGCGACGCGCTGATCTCCGCCGCCGCCCGCCTGCTCGACCAGGGCGGCCCGGCGGCGGTGACTTTGCGGGCGGTCGCCAAGGCGGTCGGGGTGTCGCACAACGCGCCCTACAAGCACTTCCACGACAAGGAAGACCTGCTGGCCGCTATCGCCAGCCGCGAGCTGTCTCGGCCCGGCGCCGTGGCCGGGGCGCCTGGAGAGTCCGATCCGGCGCAAACGCTACGGCGCATGGCCCAGGCCTATGTGGACTGGGCGCAGCACCATCCGGAGCGGTTCAAGCTGACCTTCGGCCCCTGGCGCAGCGGCTCCGACGAGCTCGCCGAAACCGCGACGGCGGCGCGGGCGCGGTTTGTGGACGCGGTCCGGCGCGCCCAGGCCCCAGGCCAGTTGGTCGCGGGCGATCCGGAGCGGGTCGCGGCGCTGATCCTTGCCCTGGCCCACGGCGCGGCGGACCTGGCGCTCGGCGGGCATCTCAGCCGCGACGGCAAGGGAGCCGCCGATCCTGGCGATCTGCTCGACGATCTCTTCCGGCTGATGACGCCGGCGAAGCGTCAGGCCTTGCCCTCGGCGTAGGCCTTGGTGGCCTTGAGCGTCTCGCGCATCAGCTCGCCGTAGTTCCGCTCCAGGAAGGCGTGGCGGAAGATCCAGCGCCCGAGGCGGCCCAGCTTCCCCGGAAACCGGTCGGCCTTCAGCCGAAAGGCGTAGGTCCACGTGACCTGGGTGCGTCCACCCTCCAGGGGCGCAAAAAGGAATTCGCCCACCGCATAGGTCACCCGGCGGGCCGCAGCGGTGGTGTAGTCCCAGACCACGTAGCGGAAGACCTCGCCGGGGATGTAGGTCAGCACCTGCTCGGTGCACCGCGCGCCGTCGCTGAGGTGGACCACGCGCCGGGCGCCCGGCTTGCCCCAGTCCCCAGGCGTCAGCTGCGCCGTCCCGACGACGCCCGGCAGGGCGCGGGTGTCCGGGATCTGGTCCTCCAGCCTGGCCTGCAGCATCCACTCCGAGAACGCATGCGGCGCCATGTCGATGACCACCCGCTCGGTGTGGGCGATCATCGGCGCGCCGAGTTCGATGTCAGGCGGCGGGGGCAGGTCGGTCATGTCGGGGCCCAACATACTCCAGCCCCGTGGGTTTGGTGAGGCGGGGCAACCCGCAGCTGGGCCTAGGAAATCCCGAGCGCCCGCAAGACCGCGCCCTGGTCGAAGTAGGGTCGCTCGCAGACGATCTTGTCGCTGTCCGGCGCGAATTCGAAGGTCGCGGCCATGCGCACGCGGAACGCCTTGCCGGTCGGCGGAACCTCGCGGCCGCCGAGCCGCAAGGGCCCGAGGTGCGTTCCGGTCAGCCAGAACTCCACCAGCACGGTGTCGCCGCCGGCGCCGATGGCGATGATCTCGTTGCCCTGGTCGGGGAACGGCGTCCGCGAGGCGGCGAAGTAGCCGCGCACGGCCGCCTCGCCGTCGAACACCACGCCGGAGCCGTACATCTCGTAGCGGGGGTGGGCGAAGGTGGCGATCACCGCGTCCCAGTCACAGGCGCACTCCAGCGCCATGTGGTCGCGCACCGTCTGGATGCGGGCTTCGGTCAGGGCGTCCATGGTCGGGGCCTAGCCCGCGATGGCCTCGGCGTCGCGATCGCCGGTGCGGATCCGCAGGGCCTGTTCCAGGTCCAAGACGAAGACCTTGCCGTCACCGATCTTGCCGGTATTGGCGGTGGCCGAGATCGCTTCGACCACGGCGTCGGCGATGTTGGAGGGCACCGCGATCTCCAGCTTCACCTTCGGCAGCAGCTTCACCTCATATTCCGCCCCGCGGTAGACCTCGGTCTTGCCGCGCTGGCGGCCGTAGCCGCGGACCTCGGTGACGGTGAGACCGGAGGCGCCCGCCTCGGTCACCGCGTCAAGCACGGCGTCGAGGCGGCTGGGCTTGATGACCGCGACGATCATCTTCATGGCTCAGGCTCTCCGTTTTGGTCCGCGACCGGCGGTTTTCGTTGCGAAGCTAAGGCTTTCACCGCCGGGCTCCAAGAGGCCGCGAGGGCTGCGGCTCTCCGGCGCTTGAGAAAAAGGCGCGCCGCTTGGGACCGGCGACAGCAGGCCGCGCGCCGGAACCCGCGCCCGCACCGCCCGCGGCTTCACCGCGAAGGTCTGTTTCACCGCCTCCATCATGAGCACGCCGGAGAACCCCGGCCACAGCCGCGAACCGGCCTGTTCGAACCCCTCGGCCCAACCCGCCATCCACGAGACCGGCGGCACATAGAGCGCGCGCGTCCAGCCCGAGGGCTCCAGTTCGGCCTCACGCAGCAGCTCGGCGAGTTGGCCGCGGCTGTACGGCCGCCCATGTCCAAATGGCGTCTTCTCGGAATTGGCCCAGAGCCCGTTGCGGGCCGCCACCGCCACGACGACGCGGCCCGAGGGGGCCAGCACCCGCCACACCTCGCGCAGCAGCCCGATCGGGTCAGGGCTCTCCTCCACGCCGTGCACGACCAGGATGCGGTCGAAGAGGGCGTTGGCGAACGGCAGGCTGTCCTCGGGCACGAGCGTCGAGAGGTTGCGGGCGCCGCCCGGCCAGATCTCCACGCCCTGCTGCGCCGGCATGGCGGCCACGACGCGACGCGCAGCCTCGCGCATCGGCGTAACGAAGGGGGTGGCGTAGCCCAGCGCCAGCACATCCAGCCCGTGGGCGTCGCCCCAGGCCTCGATGACCTTGCGGCCCACCATGGCGCGTGCGGCGCGGCCCAGATCGGAGGCGTAGAACTGTCGAAGCTCGAGGACGTCGCGACGCATACTTGGATGGCTATGCTCGACTAAGGGCTCCCGCCAACCTAAATCGCACGAGTTGGGGTCGTTGGTCTAAGTCCGGAGTCTGCAGATGCCGCTCACCGTCCATCAGTTCCCCTGTCTTTCGGACAACTACGGCTTCCTGGCCCGCGACGAGGCCACGGGCCTGACCGCCTGTATCGACACTCCCGACGCCACAGCGATCCTGCGCGAACTCGACAAGCTCGGCTGGAAGCTGGCGCTGATCCTCAACACCCACTGGCACCCCGACCACGCCGGCGGCAACGCCGAGGTCGTGGCGGCCACCGGCGCGAAGGTGGTGGGCCCGGCGGAAGTCACCCGCATCGCCAGCCTGGACCGCGAAGTGAACGGTGGCGACACCGTGATGCTGGGCGAGACCGAACTCCGGGTCATCGAGACCGGCGGCCACACCCTCGGCCACATCGCCTACCACGACGCCGCCGACAAGATCGCCTTCGTCGGCGACACCCTCTTTGCGCTCGGCTGCGGCCGGCTCTTCGAAGGCACGGCCGAGCAGATGTGGACCAGCCTGCAGCGGCTGGCCGCCCTGCCCGACGACACCACCGTCTACTGCGCCCACGAATACACCGCCTCCAACGCCCGCTTCGCGCTGTCGGTGGACGACGATCCGGCCCTGCAGGCCCGCGCGGCGCAGGTCTTCGCCATGCGCGAACGGGGCGAGCCCACGGTCCCGACCTCTATCGGGTTGGAGAAGGCCACCAACCCCTTCCTGCGCGCGCCTAAGCTGGCCGAACGGGTGGGGGCCGGCGGCGAGCCCGACTACAAGGCCTTCGGCGCCGTGCGCACGGCCAAGGACAACTTCAAAGGCTAGCGATCGGCGCGCCTAGCGCGCGTTCGTGGCCACGGCCACGAGCCGTTCCGAGGAAGGCCTGCCGGCCAGGCCCTGGGCGGGCGCCACGGTGATCTGCAGCGTGCCCCGACTCACCTCTGCGCCGACCTTGCGCCCCTCGGTGAAGCGGATGGTGTTGAACTTGGAAAGGACCCGGTTGCCGTCGGGCCGTCGCGAGAGGCGCACCACGGCTTCGCTCGCGACCATGGCCGCGTCGCCCACCAGGGTGAAGGACGTCGCCTTGATGTTGGGGGCCTCGAACACCATCAGCCGGCGCGCCGCGCGGCTGGCGCGGAAACTCGCCTGCCCCAGACGCTCGAGCAGGGCCTGGGCGCTCAGCGGAATGATCCGCAGCGCGATGCCGACGCCGGCCAGCGCCGCCGCGGAGCCCTCCGGCCGCGCGTCGGTGAAGATCGTGACGCCGCCCAGGCGCGTGGCCCTGAGCACCGGCTCGCCGAGGTCGTTCTTGTAGATCACGTCGCCACGGGGCGCGGGCTGCGGCTGCAGCACGATCACCTCCATGCTGTTGTCGAACTTCAGCAGCGGGCGGGGCTGGGTGCGGTCGAGGGTGAAGCCGTCGCCTTCCTCGGAGATATAGCGGGCGACGGGCGGGGGGGCGAACTGGCGGCCCTCTGTCGGGCGTGGTCCGAACAGACCTTCGCGCAGGCTTTCCGGCGCGGCCGCGGCCGGCCCGGCGAATCCCAGAGCGACTGCGCCTAGTACGGCTGCGAAGATCGCTCGAGAAAACACCGATAGCTCGTCCGTCATGACGGCCAAGGTAGTGCGGGCTGACTGAGGCGCTTTTTCGACCCTGCGAAGGCCCTTCAGGACATATACTGCCCGCCGTTCAGCGACAGTGTTGATCCGGTCACATAGCCCGCGTGCTCACCGGCCAGGAAGGCCACCATGTCGGCGATTTCCTCGCCACGGCCCAGCCGGCCCACCGGGATCCCCGCGATGATCCCCTCCAGCACCTTCTCCGGCACCGCCTGCACCATCTCGGTGTCGATGTAGCCGGGGGCGATGGCGTTCACCGTGATGCCCTTCTTGGCGTTCTCCAGGGCCAGCGCCTTGGTGAAGCCGATCAATCCGGCCTTGGCGGCCGAATAGTTGGTCTGCCCGATCTGACCCTTCTGGCCGTTGATCGAGGAGATGTTGATGATGCGGCCCCACTCGCGCTCGCGCATGCCCTCGATCACCTGCCGGGTCATGTTGAAGAGGCTGTCCATGTTCACCCGAATGACCTCGCCCCACTGTTCGGAGGTCATGCGGTGGAACACGCCATCGCGGGTGATGCCGGCGTTGTTGACCAGCACCTCAATGGGCCCGAGCTGGGCCTCCACTTTCTGAACCGCCTGCTGGCAGTCGGCGAAGTTGCCGACATTGCCCTTCACGACCATCACGCCAAGCTCCTTGGCGCAAGCCTCGGCCGCGGTGTCGTTCCCTGAGTAGCCCGCCGCAACCTGCATGCCGTCGGCCTTCAGCCGTTCGATGATCGCGCGTCCGATGCCGCGGGTTCCACCCGTGACGAGAGCCACTCGGGCCATGCACTCTTCTCCCTAAAAGCCGACGCCGGTTGCCCCGGCGTTCAGATAGATATGGTCAGACCTGCTCAACGCACATGGCCACGCCCATGCCGCCGCCGACGCACAACGTGGCGAGGCCCTTGGAGGCTCCCGAGCGCTTCATCTCATGCAGCAGAGTGGTCAGGATCCGCGCCCCGGAGGCGCCGATCGGATGGCCGATGGCGATGGCCCCGCCATTGACGTTCACCTTCGCCGGATCGAGCCCGAGGTCCCGCACCACGCAGATCGACTGCGCCGCGAAGGCCTCGTTGGATTCG
>Ga0307513_10005205_pt1 | contig 17241 bp, 18 predicted proteins | sample 15_EM_MG_FD_202174 | JGI IMG/M metagenome (GOLD analysis project Ga0307513, IMG submission 202174) | Populus trichocarpa ectomycorrhiza microbial communities from riparian zone in the Pacific Northwest, United States - 15_EM | ecosystem: Host-associated > Plants > Roots > Unclassified | place... | reverse complement strand
AACTAATGTAATCATGTTAACAATTTATAATCTGATTGGAACCTCCTTTGTGTGTGGTTTCCAATTGAATAAAAAGAGTTTATACTATACTTGTTTGAAATATCATTAGTGGATCCTCTAACCTTGATATTTGTTGTTATCATTGTTTAATCCTTACGTTAATCTTCCATCTCAAAGTTCTCATCAACTTCTTCTTCTTCATCATCTTTATTATTATCATTATTAATAGTATTATTGGTATTATTATTATTACTACTACTATTACTATTACTATTATTATTATTATTACTATTATTATTATTATTACTACTACTACTAGTATTATTATGATTATTATTACTATTATTATTATTATTGTTATTGTATTATTGTTGTTTATAATTTATACAATTAACCTCCCTGTGGTTCGACCCCGGTCTTACTGGGTTATTTATTACTTCGACACTCCTGCACTTGGGAGAAGACATCTTTTGGTCGTGTCAAGTTTTTGGCTTTCCTGGAATTAGTGTCTTTGTGTGTGGGTTGCGTGACCATGTGATCACGAGGTTCACATCATTGTGTCACACTCCTATCAAACCTGATTTACTTGGCTTTCCAGGAATTGGTGTCTTTGCGTGTGGGTTGCGTGACCATGTGATCACGAGGTTCACATCATTGTGTCACACTCCTATCAAACCTGATTTACTTGGCTTTCCAGGAATTGGTGTCTTTGCGTGTGGGTTGCATGACCATGTGATCACGAGATTCGCATCAGAGCCCCAGAAAGCATAGAAGAATCAAAAAGTATATCAGAACTAGAACCCCCCCTAAAAACTTCTGAAAATAACTCACAATAGTATCCTTAAGCTCCACGGCATATGTAAGACACCTGCCATTATCATCATGGATAGAGAGAATTTTGTTGCGGTTATGTATTTTGATGACATTTTGATCTATAACAAGAACTTAAAAAAACATCTTGATCATTTGCGTAATGTACTTAGTGTATTGCGTAGTGAGTAATTGTATGCTAATCTTAAGAAGTGTACCTTTTGCATGGAGAAAATTGTGTTTCATGGCTATGTCGTAATTACGCAGGGTATCGAGATGGATAAGGAGAAACTTAAGGCCATCCGGGTTTGGCCTACATAAAAATCGATAAGTGAGGTAAGGAGTTTTCATGCACTTGCTAGTTTTTATAGAAGATTTGTGAAGGATTTTAGTACTATTGTTGCATCTTTAACTGAAAAATTGTGAAAAAATCTGTTGGATTTAAATGGAATGATGAACAGGATAAGGCTTTTAATTTGTTAAAAGATAAACTTTGTTTGGTGCCTGTTTTAGCTTTGCCAGACTTTGCGGGAGCTTTTGAAGTAGAATGTGATGCTTCAGGTATAGGTATAGGAGCTGTGTTAATGCAGGATAGGAGGCCCATTATGTATTTCAATGAAAAACTTAATGGGCAGCCTTGAATTACCTTACACATGACAAGGAGCTCTATGCCTTAATAAGAACTTTAGAGAGGTGGTAGCATTACCTGTGGCTCAAGGAGTTTGTGATACATTTAGATCATGAATCATTGAAGCACTTGAAAGGGCAAGGTATGTTGAGTAGGAGACATGCTAAATGGGTTGAATTTATTGAAACCTTTTCGTATGTGATCAAGTATACAAGGAAAAGAAAACATTGTGGCTGATGCACTTTCCCGCATGTATGTTCTTTTATCTACTTTGGATGCTAGGTTTTTAAAAACACTTAAAAGAATTGTACAATGATGATAGTGATTTTACTAATGTTTACAATGCTTACGAAGCTTGGGCTTTTGGGAAGTCTAGGTCCATCTTGCTCCATATGTTCTAAACAAGCTCATTCAATGCTTCTTTAAGTTTCTTTGCCCTAGCTCTTTTAATTGGCCCAATTGGCACCTCCAATGGGTCTTTAGCATGATTACGTTTGGTGTTGGGTTGATCCCCATCATAGATAGTACGACTTCATGGGGTCCCTAAGAGCATTGTGTCTAATAGAGATGTTAAGTTCCTTAGCTATTTTTGAAAGGTGTTATGGGGGCAAATAGGATACTTTATTGTTTTCAACTACTTGTCACCCCCAAACAGATGGACAAATCATAGTTAATAGGACCTTGACACAATTTCTACGTGTTGTCATTCAAAAGAACTTAAGAATTGAGAAAATTGTTTGTCATTTATAGAGTTTGCATATAATCGTAGTGTTGCGAGGTCGCGGTTGCACAAATTAATTACTCTAGCTTAAATAAACAAGATAGTATATAACAAGCAAGGGAATCGAAAGAGAATCGAAATTTATCAATAAGGTTATACAATATGCAATTGGGGGGGGATTGTGAAGTTATCTATGCTTGCTATAGTAAACAGAAAGAAGCAATCAATGCTAAATCAAAGAGAATCAAAATTTATCAAGAAAAACAAATCTTGGTCGCAAGTACACGTCTACCTACAGAAATCAGAACTGATCATAGAAATGAAACGTCAATTTATACTCTGAATATTTATCTTTTCTTATGTTGATTAGTTAACAGATCCGTTGTATAACTAATACTAACCATCAAACAACCACGGTGTCCGTACTAGTAATTTAATTCAATGGCAGCCTTAAGAACTACATGAGTTGATTAATCTAGACAACATAGTTGTCCGCAGTCCATGTTTGATTTGATCAATAAAATGTTCTCCCTAAGATTATTAATCTGGATCCACCACAATTATTAATCTTAGTTGTTTCACAAGTATATATACCACAACTCCAGTTTTGATAGCAAACTTAGCAATAGATTGTTCTCAATAATTACTTAGAGTCCGCTCTAGCAATTAAGATAAACAATCATAGGAAATAAGCATAGGAGAACAAATTCATTCATCATATAAACTGAAAAGAAAAGGTAAAATAAATCTCAAAGTTCTTGAAATCCGAAGGTTTCTGTGTCCTTGTAACCAAGAAAAAAAATTTAGCCTTGCATGTCTACTGAACAACTAATAAAAAAGAAAGAAGAAAGCATGATTTCGAATTCTGTTGGAGGAAGGTGTGTTTTTTCTCTCTTGGCTGGCCGTCCCCTCTTCCCCTTGTCTCTTTCTTTTTATATCCTACGGAACCTTAATCCCTTTTCTAGAAAATAATCCTTTCCTGGAGAAGCTAAATTGCCGAAATAAAGACTTGGATGTCGGTTTGGATGCTTTGGGATGTAAGTTGGACTTGTTTCTTCACAAAACCTGTCTGCTGGCAAAACTCTTATGTCATCTTAGAAACATCATATCAATCACATATGAGCTCCTTTTCTACTGTAATTTGGTAGGCTGATAGGTCTTCGAGTAAGGAATCCAACAAAATTATGTTTGCATCAAATGGACTTCTGTAGCTCAAGATATTCAAGTCAGAATAGCTGAAGGCCAACACTGGTAGAATACAGGATTTGACTTTGAAGGCTGCGATTTCCATGCTCTTTCTTTTTTTATTTTTCTTGCCATATATGTATAAGAAGGTATGAATGTTAGCTTTCTAATGCCACTAGAATCACTTCGTTTTGACATCTATAGCTCAAGTTCTGCACAAAACATCGATCGGAGGTCAAATTTGCCAATTATTTCCAATTTACTTCTTTTTGCGTCTTACATCCAAAAGTGTCTTCAAAACATAAAACAAAGAATATCAAGGCATTTTATATATAAAACATAGACAAAATACTAGGTAAATGTGGGCAAAACTATCAAATAATATGGGTACATCAAATACCCCCACACTTAGCTCTTGCTTGTCCTCGAGAAAGGATAGATGAAATCAAATTAAAATTAAATAAGTAAAATAACTATGACTAATCTCTTAATCTCCCATCAATGTCCAAGAGTACAAGCATTATAAACAAGAATACAATCAAGAAGGATAAAGATAATAAATTTTCATGAATTTATTTACATGCGAATTTCAAAGCTCAATTAATCATTGGGATTTAAATGAAATATATGTCATGTCAAAGTGATAGGTCCTCTCATTGATATACACTCCAACACTCACATGTTTAGAACTTATATATTTAAATTTCTCAAATTCAATTAATGAATATGTTCTACCATAAGTTTGCTCTTCAATCTCATCTCCATTACTTAAATATTACAAGCAATGCATGAATCAAAAAGTCTTACTTTTTGGTTGTAATGGGGCTAAGGTTAAGATGAGGTAAAAGAAATGAAAAGAAAAGGCTAAAACCAAAGGAAGTAGAGCATTCTAAAAAAAATGATTCTTTTGAAACAAGATATCTCATCAAAGCACACAAATTTTCCATCTTTAAGCACCAATGCTTAACTTATTTTGATTTCAAGCTCCATCAACATAAAATCTTAAGAACACAAAGGAACACTTTTCTATTCTATTCTTTTCTTTGTGTTTTTTCTTTCTTTCAGCTTTGGCAACTTTGCCCATCTTTTCATCAAGCATCACTTTTTTTTTTCTTTTCACATAATTTCTAACCATGATCCATGAGATATCAACAAGTATATGCTTTACTAATCCTTGGCCAGGGAAAAAGGAAAACATATAAAAAGTTAAGGCTTGGGTAAAGAAAAAAAAAGATAAACAAGCTCAAAAGGGCTTACTAGTGATAATATGCTTTAGGTTGACTTTTTGGCTCAAGTGGTTAAAATTCCTAATGCCTTTATCATCTTCATGTACGCATGTAATGTGAATGTAATCTCAACAAGATATGAAGCAAGTTCTAGAGATACATATCATTAAAATAATACACAATCAAAGAATATAATGTTGAAGGCTTAGAAGCTTGTGTTGGTATAACACTATAAACTCAACGTGACATTTTTTCAAAGTCAATCCTAGACTAATTAAACTTTCAAACTTGCATGCAAACTCATTAATTCAATTTATATTTTCATCTCTCTCAACTAATTCTCATACATAATACTTATATTATCATAAACCAATGGGAGTTCAAAAGATAAAACTTAGACTCTTTTTTTTTTAAAAAAAAAAACAACAAAGAAAACCAAAACACAACATTGTCCTCAATGTTGAAATAAAAGAAAAGGAATATAAGAGAACGAAAAAAACAAAGTAAAATGCGAAAAATAAAAGATAAGGGGAAAAGAAAGCAAATCTGATTTTTTTTTTGTGCTGGGTTGCCTCCCAGTAAGCGTTTTTGTTCTATGTCATTGGCTTGACACATTGCATGCTCATGCTTCATAGATCGATTCAGCTAACTCCACAGAGACGGTGATTTTTACCGTCCAACCTTCATAGAAAGGTTTAAAGCGATGCCCATTGACCCTGAGCACTTTGTTTATTTCTAAACTTGTAATTTCAACTGCACCATAAGAAAAAACATTAGAAACAACAAAGGTTCCAATCCAATAAGAGCGCAGCTTTCTAGGAAAAACTTTCAAACGTGAATGATAAAAGACCTTGTCTCCAACATGAAACTCTTTTCTTGTAATCATTTGGTCATGAAGACTCTTGATCTTTTCTTTATAAATCCTTGCATTCTCATAAGCATCATTTTGTATCTCTTCCATCTCTTGCAATTGTAAGTTTCTTGCAATCCCAGCAGCATCATAATCCATGTTACATTATTTCATGGCCCAAAAAGCTTTGTGTTCAAGAAAGCAATAAAAAGACTTACCTGTCAGGCGTTCAAGCATTTGGTCCATGAATGGTAATGGGAAATGATTTTTGCGTGTAGAAAGATTAAGCTTTCTGTAAACAACACATATTCTCCATACACTCGAGATGCAAGTAGGAATGAGTTCATCATTTTTGTTCTTTACCAGCGTGATTCCAGTCTTTTTAGGCACCACATGGATAGGCGTGGCCACCCATTTACTATCCATAATGGGATAAATTACTCCTGCATCTAATAGTTTCAAAATTCTAGCTTTCTCTACCTCCATCATAGTCGGACTCAACCTCCTTCGCATTTCCCTCGTTGGTTTTGTATGTGATGCATACACATCGAGGGACTAATGCCCTTGATGTTGGCTAAAGTCCATCCAATAGCTGTTTTGTGTTCGCACAACAACTTCACAAGTTTTTCTCTTCCGCACATGTCAAACCTTTTGATAGGATAACAAGAAGTGTGTTGTTGTATCCAATGAATACATACTTCAGATTATCAAGTAAAGGTTTCAACTCTAACTCAGGAGCCTATAAAATAGATGGCAAAAGCTTTTTATGTGAAAGTAATAGATCAACAAAGACATTACCATGGGGAACGATTTGTAAAGCTTGCAAAGCCAATGCTGATTCGTGCATGTTTTGGGGAACACATATGTGCCTCTCCATCTCAGTAAAATCATAGTCATAACTCAAAGCGACGCTTAATCCATTCTCACAATCAAAATCAAAAACTTGCTGCACACACCTATCAACTTGGTCATAGCATATGATAGAATAAACATTATTTTAAGGATATTTCATTCCATCATAAAAATTAAATTCAATCATTTCATCTCCTACTTGCATGGACAAATTATCCTTACCACAATCAATTTTGTATTGGTAGTTTTCAAGAATGGTCTCCCAAACAATATAGGAGTGTTGTTTGATGAATCACAAGAATCACGTTCCATATCAAGAATATAAAAGTCGCATGGAATAACCAAACTATCAATGTTGACTAGAACATCTTTTATCACACCAAGTGGATAAATAAAACTACGATCCACAAGTTGTATTATTACAATACTAGTTTTAATCAAAGGCTCCAGACTAAGAGAATCATAAACATGTTTAGGCATAACACTAATGGATGCACCTAAATCGCATAAGGCTCTTTTAAAACTAGCATTAGCAATAACACATGAGATAGTAGATATAATACCCATACTTACTGTTTCGTAACCTTTTAGCTTGAAAGCTCTCTTGGTAGTGCACAACTCCTTTAAGAATTTGGCATACTTGGAAATTTGCTTGATAACATCAATAAAAGCAATGTTGAGTTTCAATTTCTTGAAGACCTCTAAAATTTCTTTTCTTTGTCCTCTTTCTTCGACCTAGAAGAACTCACAGGAAATGGGGGAATTTTCTGAAAAATGGAGCTCATGAGTTAGGACTTACCTTTGGAGTATTGGTCGTTGTTTCATTATGTGGAGGAAGAGGATGTTTCTTCTTTATACTCAATTTGGTTTCTATCTCCTCTTCTTCCTCCATCTCAATTTGTTTCAACCTTTGCTCTTCAAGTTCTTTCCCACTTTGCAGCGTGATCACACTAACATTCTTGTTTGGATTTAATGCTTGGGAGGGCAACTTTCCATTCATTTGTGCCTCTAATTTCCCTACACTTGAAGCTACTTGCCCCATTTGCTTCTCTAAGTTGTGAATGCTTGACCTTGTTTCCTGTTGAAAAGACATGACATTTTGTTGAAAGGTCACTGTGTTAGAAGCCAAGGTTCTCATCATCTCACGAAGATCATCACTCGATGATCCCATAACATTGGAACTTGTGACTGTAGTGGGCTATCGCGCTTGATAATTCTGTTGGGACTGAAATCCATGGAACTGTCAGCCTTGATTACCTTGTTGAGGCGAGTTCCCATAATGTAAGTTGGGATGATGATGCGAACCTCGTGATCTGGTCACGCAACCCACAATCAAGATTGAGATCTGATCCCGGAAAGCCGAAATAGGTCTGATAGAAGTGTGACACAATGGAAACCTGCCCCAAGGCACCAGCACTATTGAATTGAGTAGAATGACACCTCGAAGCCAGTTAATCTTTGATGAGTCAGATTTAGTTTGTTCAAGAACTGAAGAATGCAAGAATCACTCTCACATGTTAAAACCGAAAAATTCAGAAGTTATCATCATCAAAGCTGCCGAAATTTTGGCTTACATGAGTTTAAATAGTTCTTGAAAAATTAACCCTAATGGACCCCTTATGTGGACTTATATGAGGTTAACTCAAAACTGACCCAAAAACCCTAAACTAAAAGGCCCATAACCTGATCCGAACAAGCCTTGGATCCTAGCTCAAAACAAAGTTTTAATTAAGCCCAAACATGAAAGAAAATAGTAAAAATAGCTAATTTGTCATTAAATACCACTAGCTTTTCTTTCCTTGTGTAGCTATGATGAATAAGGAATCCTTATAAGAAAAGGATTCTGAAACATTAATGAATCCTTCCCACACTTGGAGATTATACTGCAGCTCATTAAAGATCCTGGTGGAACTAGGAAATTTCCAAAACCAGCTGCCACATCCTTATACATTTAAGAATTTGTAGGAAAAGAATCCTAACCAAATAGGAAGTCCACAAGTCAAATGGAAGTAAATAACAAAATTCGTACAGCCTCTGTTGACCAGTATTGTGGTACCTTTCTGAAGTACGATTGACCTGAAATTTTAACCCATAGTAGCACAACATGTCTAGAGAGTCCATATAAAATTTTAGGCCGATCCAACGGTTGGATTGAGAATTATAACTGTTGCCGTAAACCTGGACTGTTGCGCTTTTTACGCCAAAATCCGAATTTGACTTTACTTGGATCGTATCACAAGGCTGCACCGTATCAGATGATCTCTCCATCCGGGATTGTATGTGTTGGAAAGGGATCATACTTACACTGAGGTTGTCCATTGAATGCTCCATCAACTAAATTAGCTTGTTCAATGTGATTTATTGCATTGTTGGGCACATATCCGAAGCATGTCCTTTTAAGGAGCACATGCTACAAACTTTCACCTAGTGTACATTTCTACAAGCCAAAGAACACACAAGAGAAGCAAGATCATTTACTTTATTCTCAAGGTTAGAAATACTTACCTCATTTACTCGTTTGCTTGGGAAGTCTCCACGCGTGCCAAATTGTTTGGAGTTGGCTGCCATATTTGATATCAATTTGCATGCAGCCTTAGGTTTCTTATCTACCAATGCCCCCTCCACTTACCGCATCAATGATACTGTGGTCAGTAGGCATCATTTCTTCATAGAAGTATTGAATGAGCAGCTGATCAGGTATCTGATTATGAGGGCCTTGAATGCACAGTTGCTCAAATCTTTCCCAATACTCGGAGAGTCTCCCCATGAGATTGTCGAATCCCACATATTTATTTTCTTATGTTAGTAACTTGAGAGGCTGGGAAATACTTTTCAAGGAAAATCTTCTTCATGCCTTTCCAAGTTCCAATGGAACCTGAGAGAATAGGAAAATCTTCTTCATGCCTTTGTTGCCCCTTTTAAAGGGAAAGGGAAACCTTTCAACTTAACATGTTCTTCGTCAACTCCATTCGGTTTCATGCCAACACAAACCATCTGGAACTCCTTGAGATGAGTACGAGGATCTTCTTCAGCAAGTCCATTGAATATTGGCAGTAAGTGTCTAAAACCAGACTTGAGCTCGAAGTTGACATTATTGTCTATGTTTATGCATAATGGTTGATTCTCCATGTTAGGAGCAGCGAGCTCCTTAAGTGTATGTTGTCATGCAACATCCATGGTGTTTACGCAAGCTTCCTTTCGTAACCTGCGTAAAATGTTTTCTATTTTGTAATCTACCTGCACTTGTCTTTGGTTAGTAGAACGGGTTACAAGCATAAATCGTCAAGAAAACTCAAAAGAAATCGGCCATACAAGAGATTGAAAACAATGTAAATTGAATAAAAATCTTACGCTAGAAAACAAAAACTGCCTAAAAACCCTAGAAAACAGCAAAATTTGGCCTCAATAGGGTGGGGTTAGTGGGATAATCTCCCTTCCTTGGTTCTCTAAAGAACTGAAAAAGATGACTTATCGAAGAACAACTGGCTTCGTGGCGTCATTCTTATACTTCTCGTTTGCGAATCAATATTCGTTGGGTGGGGTTCCTGTTTTCAATAGTGTTGGTGCCTAGGAACAAATTATCTTTGTGTCACACTCTTATTAAACCTGATTTACTTGGCTTTCCAGGAATTGGTGTCTTTGCGTGTGAGTTGCTTGACCGCGTGTTCAAGAGGTTCGCATTAGCCCCACTTATAATTGATCCAAATAAGTGATAATAAACCAAAGATTAAGAAGAAAATAATAAAAATAAAAATAAAAATCTGAAATTACTATCCTATATATGCCAGACTCAGATTTGCCTCCTCTAAAAAGTCCCAAATAGATTAGGAAATCTGATTTGAATGTGGAATAAATTCTGAAGTGTTTTTGCCTTGTTTTGCATGGACAATTAATGAAGAAAATCTCCCTCTTCTATACCTGCCAATTTAGTTTCCGTCCTAGAGTAGAAGAATCATTAATTAATCCTTCTTAACTTAGGAAATCAGATCTGGCACCCCTTTGATCCACACGAATTGGGCTCTTCTTGGAGTTGGATTAGATGAATTAGAGGTTGCTCTTCAAGCTCCTCTAGGTCCATCTTACTCCATATTCTAAACAAGCTCATTCAATGCCTCTTTAATCTACTTTTCCCTCGCTCTTGTAACTGGCCCACTTGGTACCTCTAGTTGGTGTTGGATGATCCGCATCAGGCCTATCTTCGGGTTTTTAACAATATCTAGAGTTCTGCAACTCCGATTTAAGTGATTCTAGTCCCATTTAAAAGTTAACATCCAATTCTACAACTTTCATGCGGGTTAACATCCCAAATTCTGCCTGTAACTAGGTCAATTTCTGGTCACAAGTTAGCTAACAATACTGTCAAGAATTCCGGTTTGCATGTCCAACACATAAACACCCTTTGTATACAACATAACCCAACAATGACTGATGCGGATCAGCCCAACACCAAGCGTAATCATGCCAACGACCCATTGGAGGTGCCAATTGGGCCAATCACAAGAGCTAGGGCAAAGAAGCTTAAAGAAGCATTGAATGAGTTTGTTCAGAACATATGGAGCAAAATGGACCTAGAGGGGCTTGGGACAAAGGGTTGATGTGTCCGGCCCAATACCAGCCTTGTTAGGCTTGTTTTCCTAAAGCTACAATGATAAAAAGTCAGCAATTTATTCTCCTAATTAAGTAAGGAAGTTGACCATATCTTATTCCTAAAGAGAGGAGGACCATTTAATGCTTTTCCTAACTTAGGAAGGAAAGTAATTAAATCAGCAACAAAGGAGGAAATTTGTTTTCTTATTTGTCCAAGTTAAACAAGGAAATCCAAGCTAATCAAGGACATCAAGGGGGGCAACAACACAAACTTTCCAAATCAGATTTCTCCTAGTTTATTTTGAGACTTCTTAAGAGTGACAAATCTGATTCTAGCATATTTAACATGATAATTTTCGGATTTTTATTATTTTTATTATTTTCTTCTTAGTTTTGGGTTATTATTACTTATTTAGGTCAATTGTAAGTGGGCTTCATATAAGTCCATCTAAGGGGGGTCCATTAGGGTTTTCTTAAGTCTAGAGTCAGTATAAATAAAGGCATAACCAAACATGTAAGGCCACATAATTTTCATATCAATAAACTTCTTTGCTGCACTTATTGTGTGTTTGTGGGATAATCTCCCTTTCTTGGTTCTCTAAAGAACTGAAAATGACTTATCGAAGAACAACTGTCTTCGTGGCGTCATCCTTTTACTTCTCGTTCGCGAATCAATATTTGTTGGGTGGGGGTCTCCGTTTCCAATAGTGCTGGTGCCTAGATACAAGTTATCTTTGTGTCACACTCCTATCAAACCTGATTTACTTGGCTTTCCGGGAATTGGTGTCTTTGCATGTGGGTTGCGTGACCACGTTATCACAAGGTTCGCATTAATGATTATTCTTAAGATTTTACATATTCAAAGTTAGCTTCATAAGAGCATCCACACATAAATTTGTTTACATGTTCATGTTTCAACACACCATGGTCTCTTGTATGATTTGTACTTGTTTATTTTAACATGCAATACATAATTTAACATTAAAAGTGCCCCCCCTCTCCTTCATGTCTAGCCGAAGGCTCCAACCTTCCCTCACCCATTTTGTTCTTTAATGATTTCTAACATTGTCCAACCTTCTTCTTCTACCCCATTTCACACTTTATTCTCACTTTTATCTACCTAGAAAAATCCTCAAGAACCTTAATCTAAGAGTTAAAAATTTTAAACACTTACCCAATGTATAAGAAATTATTCTATGAAGGTTTTGGGTTTGTCCTAGCTGCGTTTTCTACTTCCTAAAACCTCTTCTTCCTCGTATTTTTCTTGGTCTTTCTTCACTCCTCTACTGCCGCCAACCTCCTCTCTTCCTTTTCCCTTAATTTATTTTGCTTTGATGCTTTAATCTTCACTCAAACCTCTTATTTTCTCTCATATGTTTGCTTGCATGTGGTTTTCTCTACTTGTTCTTTGGAATAGGGTGTTGGAGAGAAGAGTGTCTCGTCGTTTTCCACTCTTCTTATTCTGTTGTCAACCCTCTTCTTCTTCTTAGGGCTGACGGGTTTTTCCCTTTTTTTTTTTTTTTGCTTTTGTCCCTCATTTGTTTATATATTTTCATTTTAGTTCCCTCAAAAAGTCTTTCCCATATTAGGTCTCAATTTCTCCTTATTCATTTATGTGTGTTTTATACTTCAAGTTAGAGCTCTTGTCTTTTATCAATGGGTTCTTTTCTATTTACTAAATCTCATGCATTTATGTTTTAGGGGTTTACAGGGAATGAATGATGAGATTATCTTTGGCAATGGTATCCATGTTGGATAACCGGGAATGAATGATAAGATTTGGCTAATGGCATCCATGTTGGATAGCTGGGAATAAGCATTGAAGATTAGCTTTGGCTAATGATATCCATGTTGGATAGCCGGGAGTAAGGGATGAAGGAAACTCCGATTAATGGGGTCCATACTAGAATTACCGATAATGAATGTTGTGAGCCATTTCATTTGAAAGCGTTTACTGATACGTTTAAATAAAGAGTATAATGTATTATTCATAATCGAAATTAATGCTTAAAGAACCATATAAAGAATTGATCATACTTAGGAATGAATAGTTATGTATGGAAGAATTCTATATGTACAAGGATTCCTAGACCATAATACATGTCATCAGTTGTTTGTTGAACATAACTTAAATAAAATAATGTGGCATAAGGTTGTATGAAGACGTGGAGTAAAAGATTAGTGATAGACTCGATGACTACGGATGAGATAAGAATAATACTTAGTGATTATAGTGTTAGTGATTAAGGATAAGAAAGGAACGAATGACCGTAGTATCAGTGATACGATCCAGGCAACAAAAAACAATGAAATTCGGATTCTGATGTAAAATGCGCAACTGTCTAGTTTTACGACAACAGTTATAATTCTCAATTCGATCATTGGATTGGGCTGAAATTTTATGTGGATTCTCCTGACATGTTTTCCTACCTTGGGTTAAACGTTCAGGCCAATCGAAGTTTGGGAAGACAATGCAATACCGGTCAACAGAGGTTGCATGAATTTTGTTATTTACTTCCTTTTGATATGTGGACTTCCTGTTTGGCTAGGATTTTTTTTCCTACAAGGATGTGGTAGCTAGTTTTGGAAATTTTCTAGTCTTGCAAGGATATTTGATTGGCAACAACATAGTTTCCATGTGTGATATGGACTCCATATTAATGTGGAATCCTTATGGTGTATGATATCTATCATTAAATAAGTTTTCAAGTTAGCTAAGGATACTTTGCAAACAAGGAAACTAAAGAGGAGGCAACTTCAGATTTGATTTTCCTAGCTTATATGGAACTTCAAAAGGGCAGCAAATCTGATCATATCATATTTAGGATATTAAATTCGGATTTATTATTGTTATTTTTTTCTTCTTAGTTTATGGTTTATTTATATCATTTGAGTTTAATTATAAGTGTGCCTCATTTAAGTCCCCATCAGAGGTCCATTAGGGTTTGTAGTCTAGAGTCAATTAAGTATAAATAAAGGCAGAACCAAACATGTAAGATTGGACAATTCAGATTAATAAAACGTATTTTGCCGCACTTGTTGTGTGTTGGTGGGATAATCTCCCTTCCCAGGTTCTCTAAGGAACTGAAAAACAACTTATCGAAGAACAACTGACTCCGTGGCGTCATCCTTATATCGTGAATCAATATTCTTTGGGTGAGAGTTTCTGTTTCCAATAATGATGGTGCCTAGGTACAAGTTAGCTTTGTGTCACACTCGTATCAAACTTAGTTTACTTGGCTTTCCGGGAATTGGTGGCTTTCCGCAGAAAACTAAACATGAGAAAATTGGATCAAATCAACTCGGAATTAGCTCAAATTTGAAAATATAATTACTGGGGTCCTAATCGCACCACATATCAAATTTGGGGTCAATTGGATATCGTTTGCTTTGGGTTCAAATTCGGGTCTAATCAGGTCTGATTCATAACGTTTTTGCATCAGTATATCAAACCTTGTCGTAAATTGCTCAAACTTTATATTTTGTCTATTTGGGTTGATATCACATTATATCTGAAATTTTAACTCAATTGAACATCATTTACTTTAGGTTCCAGATTCGGACTTAACTCGTCGTAAACGAGTCTGTTTTGCTTCAACTTTTGAAATTCGCTTGCTTTCTGTTGTTTTCATTTCTTGCAGTTTATTTTCATCATATCCAACATATTTGGGTGTTGTTTCATGATTTTGCATATTTTTTATTTCTGTTTTTATTCAAGTATTCAGGTTCGTTCATATTTCGGATAGACTCGCTTGCTACTCGCAAGACTATCATCGCAGTTTTGTTTTGTTTGTTTTCTAGTTTTTATTGCTTCTTGAGTCATATATATATTTGGATTGCGCTGCCAAGTTGGTTCTATTTGGTGTTGGTTTCAGTTTCGCAAGAACCGCAAAAAGGTGAGACGAGAGATGTGAGCGTGTGAGGATATTAAGAGTGTTTGAGCGAAACACAAGCGACGTGAGGATAATTTTTTTTTACCACTAACCAATTTTTGCAGGTACTATCATGTCAGCAGAAAACAACACACCACCACCCCCTCCCGATGTAGAACTTAAATTCCAAATGCATGCCATAACGAAGATGATGGAAAGAATGAATTTGATGATGGGGAATGTGTGTGACAGACTTGAGAAGGTGGGAAAACATGGTAACGTGGCTGGAACATTTACCCAAGACGTCAGAAAAGTTGGGGCTCAACACAAATCTAACAATGGCAGTGGGACCGAAATTTCAGCCAAGGTGAGCTGATTATGAGGATTTTGAGGAGGACGTTGATGATATTGGTGATGGCTGTTTTAAGGATGAGATCATAGGCCACCGGGAAGGTTTTTGGCAGCCTAGAAACCAAAGGGATTTCATGTATTTTGATGAAGTGTTATGGCAAAAGAAAAGGAGGATTCAAAAGGAGAGGTGGTATCAAATGGAGAGCAGTAAAGAGATTAGTGTTCTAAAAAAAGAATCCAAGAGTCTAACCCGTATTCTAGGGGAGTTGAAGCAAGAACTTGGTGTGTTAACGGCATCAGTCAATGCCCAGCAAGCTTCAGAAAGAGAGGAGAAAATATGCTGCAATGATGATATACGAAATAGAACGGCTGCAACTTTCATCCACAGTTGTTGGCGACGATTGTTGGCAAGAAAAGAACTCCAAAGGCTTCAAAAAAGGCTAAGGAATTGGCCATTCAACTTGTTGGTGATTCGAGGACGAATCATCTTGAAGAGAGAGGGAATGATATGATCCAGGCAAGATAAAATTCGGATTTTGATGTAAAATCCAGTTTTACGGAAACAGTCGTAATTCTCAATCTGACCGTTGGATCGGGCTGAAAGTTTACATAGCGTCTCCTGACATATTTTCCTACCTTTTTTTAAAATTTCAGGTCAATCGGAGTTTGGAAAGGCATCGAAACAGGGGTCAACATAGGCTGTATGAATTTTGTTATTTACTTCCTTATGACTTGTGGACTTCCTATTTGGCTAGGATTCTTTTCTTAAAAGGATATGGCAGCTTATTTTGGGAATCTCCTATTTCTACAAAGATCTTTAATGGGCTGCAACATAGTTTCCAAATGTGGCAAGGATTCATAATTATTTCAGAATCCTTTTCTTACAAGGATTCCTTATTCATCCTAACTACAAAAAAAGAAAGAAGACTTCAGAATAAATTCTACCTTCAGATCAGTTTTCCTAGTCTATTTGGGACTTCTTAATGGTGACAAATCTGATTCTAGCATATTTAGGATGGTAATTTTCGGATTTTTATTATTTTTATTATTTTCTTCTTAGTCTTTGGGTTATTATTACTTATTTGGGTCAATTGTAAGTGGGCTTAATAAGTCCACCTAAGGGGGGTCCATTAGGGTTTATTTAAGTCTAGAGTTAGTATAAATAAAGGTATAACCAGACATGTAAGCAGGACAATTCAGATTAATAAAACTTCTTGTTTGCCGCACTTTGTGTATGTGTTGGTGAGATAATCCCCCTTCCATGGTTCTCTAAAGAATTGAAAAATGACTTATCGAAGAACAACTATCTTCGTGACGTCATCCTTATACTTTTCGTTCGCGAATCAATATTCGTTGGGTGGGGGTTTTCGTTTGCAATAGTGCTGGTGCCTAGGTACAAGTTATCTTTGTGTCACACTCCTATCAAACCTGATTTACTTGGCTTTCCGGGAATTGGTGTCTTTGCGTGTGGGTTGCGTGACCACGTGATCACAAGGTTCACATCATTGGAGGTTCTGTATGAGCATTTTTATTGGCCTAATATGAAAAGAGATGTGCAAAGAATGTGTGATAGGTGTATAACATGTAGACAAGCTAAGTTTAGGGTAATGCCTCATGGACTATACACATCTTTGCTTGTTCTTAAGGAACCTTGGGTTGATATTTCTATGGATGTCATTTTGGGTCTAGGTCTATGAAAGGGAGAGATTCTATATTTGTTGTTGTGGATAGATTTTCTAAGATGACACATTTCATTGCTTGCCATAAAACCGATGATGCAATAAATATAACTGACCTATTCTTTATAGAGATCATTCCGCTACATGGTCTTCCTAGGAGCATTGTATCCGATCGAGACGTTCAGTTTTTGAGTTACTTTTGGAAGGTTTTGTGGGGTTAAGTTAGGAACTAAACTTTTATATTCTACTTTTATATTCTACTGCTTGTTATCCACAAACAGATAGCCAAACTTTTGGAAGGTTCTGATGTTGATGACAATGAGGGTAGCAAGACCCTTGGCATTAGTTCAGTTCGTAATCTGCACTTTGCTCCCCCTACTATGACGGATGGTCGTGTGACAGTAGCTCCTCCACTTGATGTGTTTGAAGATGGCTGCGAATTTTGGAAATCCACCCTAGTTGGTCATTTTGTGGGGCAGA
>Ga0307513_10005203_pt1 | contig 17243 bp, 5 predicted proteins | sample 15_EM_MG_FD_202174 | JGI IMG/M metagenome (GOLD analysis project Ga0307513, IMG submission 202174) | Populus trichocarpa ectomycorrhiza microbial communities from riparian zone in the Pacific Northwest, United States - 15_EM | ecosystem: Host-associated > Plants > Roots > Unclassified | place... | reverse complement strand
CTCAAAAAATTATGAAAACTGTAGTTCTTATCGGATGAATTTTGTACGTAATGGAATTATAAATAGTTTAATGGAATAATAAAAAAATATTTTATATAAAGTATTATTTATTTTATGATGTAATAGGAGTAATTAATTCTACAATATTTAAATTTAAAACCATCAATATTAATATATATATTTTTAAATTATTTTATAACCTCAATTTCAAAAGCATTCTTAACCAAACATATTAAACTACTTTTTCTTCAACCTCAATTTCAACTACAGTTTTAACCAAACACCTATTTTTTCAAACCAACCTCAACTAAAAGTACTTTTTATAAAACAACTTTTTTCAAACCACAACCACAACAGCTACTGCAATACCAAACACACTCATAGTCGGGTTACCTGGAAAGTTGTAATTTTCATTTTTCTTCCAAACACATTTCTCTTGAGACAATTTCTTTCTTTATTTCTTTATTTTTTCTTAAAAAAAAAATTAAACCACTTGATCAGAAGGTCAGCATATTTGAAACCCGTGACTGTGATGTGAGATATGAGATTATCTTCATAAAATCTATACTAAAACAAATTAAAAAACTTAAATATAATAAATTAAATATTAAAGGCTGAAGAAAAAGAAAAACAATTAAAATATAACAAAAAAAAATAACCCAAGTAAACCTATATAAGTGGCGGGCACAATAACGCGGGTCGGGGAAAATTTTTGTGGACGTGAGAAGAAACATGTTAAGACAACGCTAGGATTTTTAAAGAATCAAAAGATAGGTTTGGATAATTTAATAATATAAAAAGACAACCCTAATTTAATAAAAAAAATATTAATAAAAAAAATAAAGATCAGACCTGATAAAAAAAGAAGAAGATGAAAGTGCAAAAAGAAATAAATTTTATAAATTACCTCTAAAATAACAATAACAATAAAAAAAATGAGGATCAAATTCGAAAGATGAAAAAATTAAAAAATGATGAAATTGAAAATAATTTTCAATTTAAAATAATTTCTTCAAATAAAAAATTACAAATAAAAGAAAAAAAACTAAATTTGAAAGGGAAAGAAATTGAAGGGCTGATGTGATTTTTTAAAGAGGCAGCGCACAAATTGATGTAGGGGTGAGAAAAAAAAAAGTGAATCGACGCCAAACAAGACTGAACTATCATATAAGTGTCATCTTCAGAGGAAGAAGATGTCGAGACGAATCAAATGATATGGCAGAAGCATGCTTATGATCACTGTAGTCAACTGCATGCGCCATCCAAAAATGATGAAACTATTGACATGCACAATGTATATGTTAACAACTTTTTTCTTTTTTTATTATATTTTGACAAAGATGAAACTTTTCCTAGGACTAAATGATAATAATAATAATAAAAAAAACCAATATGAAATTACTATTAAGCCCCATAATCAAGGTTTTTTTTTTTATGACAGCAACAATGGAGTTATTACAAAGTCATTACACCATTTATAATAAAATAAAATTTCTATAAAGTCCATACAGTAATTTAACTACTTTAAAAGATTTAAAAAGACAGTGCTTCCTCTTTTAAAAAATAGAGAAAGTACAAATTTTTATTAACATTGATTTTTTATAGTTAAATCAATGGAATAATCTTTTAGCCAAAACTTCCTCCAGTCATAATGTGGATTTCGCTCTAATTTTGACACGAAGAACAGCTTCTAATGGAATTTAGGGATTAACTTTGTCGTGAATTCAAAATGCCAAGTACCTAACTCTCCCATTTGGAAACATAATGTTTAATACGATGAAATCAAAACCACATGAATATCCACTATCATGATGGACAACCAATTCTACTTTTGAGCTTTATGTTCTTAACTAGGCATGGAATACGCTACATTGCGCGCATATATATATATATATATATATATATATATATATATATATATATATTAAAAATAATGTTTAGATGATACAAACAATTTCTATTTTTTTCTATAAAAAACAATATCTTGGTGATGTAGACATATTTAAAAAAAATAAAAGAAATTAACAATTTAAGTTATAACACCACAAAGATTAATATATTGGTTTTATTGTAATTAGACGATAAAAATAATAATGATGTTAATCTATATATATTTTTAAAATATAATGATACCTTGGAAAAAAAAACAATGGGAGCATGAAATTACATAAAAAATCAGACTAGGTCAACAAATATTGAAGAACATAATGAGAAAAAAATTAGCTACACAAAAAGATCTAAAATAAAAAATGATAATTAAGAGAATATAGGTGAAAATCAAAATAAAAAATAAATTAGAGGCCAATTAAACTTCTTCGATTGGTGGGTTTAATTGAAGAAAAAAATCAAGCAAAAAGAAAAAAAATAAAAGAATGAGGAAAAAATTGAAAAAAATAACACATCAAATAAACCTGGATTGAAGGGTAAGATTGCAAAATAATAAAATTTTTATAAAAGGGTTAATGAAAGAAATAAAAAAATCCAAAGAATAAGGACCAAATAAAAATGGAATACATGAATAATTGAAATTTAAGGACTAAATCAAAAAGGAATAACACTTAATTCAAAAGGAGAAAGGTAAAAAAATTATAAGAAAAAAAGAATTTTTTTTTTGTTGGAGGGCTAAATTGAAGAGAGAAATAACTCAAACAAAAAAACAAAAGAATCAACGATCAAATTGAAAACAATAACACAGAATAAACTTTTATAAAAAGGTCAAGTAAAAAAAAAAAATCACAAATCAAAAGAATATGAACCAAATTGAAAAGCATAATATATCACAATTTGAAATTGAAAGAAAATAAAAATCTTAATAAAGAGTCAAGCAAAAAAAAAAAAGAAATCAGAAGAAGAAGACCAAAGCACAAACGCCAAAAATAAAGAAGACCAATCTTCATTTTTTGTCGAAGGAGAGAGAAAAGAAAAAGGAAAAAAAAAAAGGCCGACCGATGACAAACCACCTAACCGTCGATGAGACACTCCATACCGGATGAAAGAGGATGTGGCGGTACATGTAACTAAATGATGGGTGGATATTTTTTACCATTAGAAGACGCCACATGCGCCGCTCAAAATACGCAGGCGCAACCAACGCACTTGTATGTGTAATGCACACACCCAACAACTTTTTAAAATTTATTATTAGTTTTATTATGATAAAATACAACAATACTATTGAAAAAATAGAAAAATAGACCAATTTGGAAAGACATAAATAACACTTGACCGAAAGCTCTGATATTGTTGACTTAAAATGCATATTAGTAATCTAATTATACAGTAACTTTTAAAAAACCGATAATACCCTTGGACCAAAGGCTTATGATTTTTTGATTCCAAGGTCATTCTAGTATTTTTCTGTTCACAAAGAAAAAAAAGACCATAATACCCTCTTAAGCAAAGCAACTTGTTATTTGATTGAGGGGTAAAACAATAATTTTACTATTGTAATCCATAATAAAATAATTGTTCCCACCCCCTTGCGTTTTAGTATATTAGTTATTAACCAAGATAGGAATATTGGGTGTGCAAAATTTGCTAAAAAACCCATCTTGGTAGTGCATTTTGTTTTAAGGTGATGAAATCATAAAAAAATCATATTAATGTGGGATTTTAAAAACTTTCGTTTTGGGTTAAAGTGTCTAGATTTAACCATTACTTGATGAGTTGATGGAGGTGACTGAACTTTGCCACCACTTGCTGAGACAATGAGTGACTAGACCATGACACTGCTTGATAAGATGATGAAGTGACTGGACTTAGCCATAACTTGATGAGATGATTGGGTGACCAGACTTGACCGAGAGTATATGCATGAGAGGAAGAGTGTGTGGAGCAAGGAAAGAGTGTATATTATATTGTGTAGTATAATGTAACCTCTCTTGCTTCATGTGATCCTCTTCTACTTATGTGGATGGCTTGGATTATTTATACCATAGCCCATGAGACCACGTGTTTTACTTGGTGAAGAAGTAGAGAAGAAGAAATGCTTTTCCACTCAGGTAACTGTAAAATGAGTTATTGAGTATAGGCACCGCACTGGACATGGTAGATGTTGTACTTAATATTGATGGTAGTTATTTGAGAGATAAGTAGGAGGGTGATAGCTATTAGTGAGAAAAGTAGGCATCCCACTGTCATTTCATAAGCTCATAAGCAAGCACATGAAAAATGATATAGGTAAGAGGGTGATAGCTATTAGTGAGCATATGTTTTACTCGATTTGTGATGGACAAGACTAGATAGATGGCGTGCTACGCTGACGGTCAAGTTAAATTTATTCTAATGTTAAAAAAAAATGTTCAGGCGACGCTAATGTTTTTAAAGAAGCAAAAAAGATCTCGAACACAGATTATTCACTTGACTGAGTATAATATGTTTGGTTAATTTAATAATATGATTAAAGAAAATGCATTGAGAAAAAATAAAATGAGCAAAAAAATAACAATAATTAACTATAAAAAATGAGCTATCAGTATCATACTTAGGGGAAGAAAAAAGAAAAGCCCATTGGAGACGCACCGTCACTCCACTGTGAATAACACCCCACCACCAGAAATATCTCACCAAGATGGTTATAATGCCACCGTGAAAAGCTGGACAATGAAAACCTGGATTGAAGGGTAAGATTGTAAAATAATAAATTTTTTATAAAAGGGTTAATGAAAGAAATAAAAAATCCAAAGAATAAGGACCAAATAAAAATGGAATACATGAATAATTGAAATTTAAGGACTAAATAAAAAAGGAATAACACTTAATTCAAAAGGAGAAATGTAAAAAAATTATAAGAAAAAAAGAAAATTTTTTTGTTGGGAGGGCTAAATTGAAGAGAGAAATAACTCAAACAAAAAAACAAAAGAAATCAACGATCAAATTGAAAACAATAACACAGAATAAACTTTTATAAAAGGGTCAAGTAAAAAAAAAAAAATCACAAATCAAAAGAATATGAACCAAATTGAAAAGCATAATATATCACAATTTGAAATTGAAAGAAAATAAAAATCTTAATAAAGAGTCAAGGAAAAAAAAAGAAATCAGAAGAAGAAGACCAAAGCACAAACGCCAAAAATAAAGAAGACCAATCTTCATTTTTTGTCGAAGGAGAGAGAAAAGAAGAAGAAAAAAAAGAAGATCTTGCTCTTGCTCTCTTTCTTTATATTTTGTAATGTTCAAGTTTTATTCCATGTTATATTTTTCTTAATCTCTTATTTATGCTTTTCATTTCCTTTACTATACTTGTATAATTATGTTCTTATCTTGTTTATCTATGTTTCTCTTATTCATAATGTTCAGCTAAGTTTATTATGTCAAGGTGAAAAGGTTACACTAATGGTGTAAGAATAAGTATAGTATAAACTCAACATGGACTTTAATGTTTGATACTAACATGTTTTGTATTTATTATCTTACTCACTCTTAATACCTTGCTTGTTAAATGGTTAATCTAGATTTGTGTTGAACAACCCTTGGTACAACAAATACTTGAAACTTTCATAGCCCAACTGTATAGTATAACCGACATCTGTGCTATGAAAGGAACTTGATTTGTTGTTAATACAAGTTATCACCATGAATACCAGATAATATTTACAAGTGTTGGCATTACTCGAATAAGATAATTAATGTAATCATGTTAACAATTTATAATCCGATTGGAACCTCCTTTGTGTGTGGTTTCCAGTTAAGTAATAAAAAGAGTTTATACTATACTTGTTTGAAATACCATTAGTGGATCCTCTAACCTTGAAAATTATTTTATCCTTGTTTAATCTTTACATCAATATCACATTTCAAAAGTTCTCTTCAACTCCTTTTCATTTATTGTTTATAATTTTATATAGTTCGCCTCCCTGTGGCTCGACCCCGGTCTTGCCGGGTTATTTATTACTTCGACACTCCTGCACTTGGGATAAGACATCAACTCTTTGATCCTGTCATCTACCTCTATTGCCACTGGCCTCAGATTGGGCGGGCCTTCCAGGCTTGTTCATAGAAATGGACTACTGTTGGCTTTGCATAGATTGGCTATGTCCCTTTGTCTGCTCAACTACTTTACGAAGACACTCTCCCTTGAACGATCCTTTCTTCCCATAATAGTGGCATCCTCGACCTAGATACCAATAATCTCTTCATCTATGGCCCTACTTTCTACATACATAACATCGCACTAGCAATGTTGAACAATCCCCCAGATGTCTTTGCTCACATCTGACACACATAGGATAAGTGATGGTCTTTGACTATATAGGGCCCCCAACCAAACTAGTTTTGGATCTCGACTGCCCCTCAATAGCTCTACCACTAGTCCTATGGTAAGACTCAACTATCATCCTCCCGTAACCAAGATTCCCACTTATTTTCTTGAACTAGTTGAAAGGTCCTGTCTTGGTCTTTTTTGGAAAAGGGGGTCTACCAGAAAAATCAACATATTTTCTTTTACTCTCCACTCCCCAACCTATTGGCCCTTAATAATGTATGCTTCTTAAGTCTGAGCTACATTAATCAGATCTCCAACCATCTATAGAGTTATCGATCCTTATTGCAGATCTTGTCTAAATCCTTCTTGCAACTTCTCAATCATGTGTTGCTCAATAGGAACATGATAAGGGACAAATATGGAGAGATCATGAAGTCTCCTTTCATATTCTACAATTGTCATCCTTTCCTGTTTTAAAGCCAAAAACTCATATTTCTTCATCTTCTGATGATATATTGAATAAAACTTATTTTCAAATTCTATTTTGAAATCACCCTAAGTTAACACCTCTTTAGTTTTCATCATTTGTATTGTCTCCCACCATGTTTGTGCACTATCAGAAAGTAACTGAGCGACATAATCCACTCGTAATTCCTTGGGTACTGCTTTTCTACTTTCTTAATCCATCTCCCAACAATCTTAGCGTCTTGTTCTCCCAAAAAGGGCTCACATATCATTTCTCTAATGTTTTTTTACCAATATAACTAGAGTAACCACTCGGTTTATAGGTGTTAGGGTTGCTAATGCTACTAGGCTACAATGCTAGTCATGCCTTTTCTTATTGGCCTTACGAATAGCTCTAGAATAACAGGATCCATAAGGGGTGTAGGGGCTCTAATAGGAGCCATGGGTGGGGGCACAACTGCCTACCCCTGATGATCAAACCTCTTAGGTCATGCCATTCTAACATGTCTAGGAGCAATATCATCGGGGAGTCCCAACAACCCTACTTGATGCGAACCTTTTGATCATGTGGTAAGCAACCCTCAACAAAGTAGATAACAACCTAGAAAGCCAAAAAACAGGTTTGATAGAACCTTGACCAAGAGGTAACCTTGTACCTAATAACCAAAAGTAATGGAAAAGGACAAGAGATAAACATGTATATAAGAATCATAGGTATCAAACTCAGCCCAGGGGTTAACCTGGCCAAGAGGCTGGGTCCCAAGTTACACGGGTTGACTCGGGTCAACCCAGAAAAATAAAAAAAAAATGTTTGAGGTTTTAATATTTCATTATAGATTATGCATGTTGTAAATAATGAAGTTTAAAATATTATTTCAAAAGATTTTTTATCCGACATTAAAAAGATACTATCTTATTATTTCAAGTTGAAGTATTTAAACCAAAAAGGTTTTTTTGTCCCATATTAAAAAAATATAACTTTTTTTCTTGTGAACATAGAGTATATACTAAAGGGCTATAAATTTCACATTGAAAAAATAAAACATTCTTCTAGTATTTATATAGTGAACTTTGAAATGGATTAGTAACCAACTAAAAAAAAAATATAAAAAAGAGGTTTCTGACTAGGAGAAAAAACATGTTTGAAAAAAAAGGGTCTTTATCTGGTTTTACCGGATCACTCGGGTTTCGGGTTAACCCGACAGATCAAATGGTTTTTCCCGAGCTAATTGCAAGCCCGGGTTTTGAATGAAACAGACCTGGTCCTAGGTTGACCTGCTGGGTTGGGCCTGGTCTGATAATTATGCTAAGAACCCTAAGTATGTAAATAATGTCACGAAACCAGTTAATCTTCAATAAATAATGTACAATCTTTATCCCTACAAAGAAAGGTTGTTTTGAAGAAAGAGCTCTCAGTAGTAGGAGAGAGAGACAAGAAGGAGACGCTCTCCCCAAAGGAGCGTCTCCTCAAGTCTGCTCTCCCGTCACTGACTGAGCTCCTGTCTTCACGTCATCTGTTGATGACTTTGGTTTCCCTTTTGGGCATCGTGGCTCCTATTGCTGGTGCCCAGGATCTTGTTCACGATGGCGCTCTTGATTGCGCCTCCTGGTTGCGCATACACGACGAGTATGCTTTGAGTCTGTCTTTCCGTCAGTTATTGAAGATTTTGGTTCTCCCTCTCTGGGCCTAGTGGCTCCTGTTGATAAAGCCTAGGATCTATTTCATGGGGGTGCTCTTGGGTTCTCATCCTGGCTGAGCAGAAACGACGAGCACGCTGCGAGTCTTCCTAAAACCCTAATTGGCGATTTGGCTGTTGTCTTCCCCAATCTTTGGGATTTCAACACTGACCCTTTCTACGCTGATCATGGTGGAAGTTTGCCTTTTGTTTGCCAATGCCGAATCTCTCGGCTGAGACTTGTGCCGGAATAGTCTAATCTAAAGCCTCATACTCCGATGCTGGGATTTTGAAGATGCATATGTGGTTCCTTCTCCGCGGATGGATTCGATGGAGTTTCTTTAATGATTTCATTACCAGGGTTACTACTTTTCATCTACTCCACAGAGCTTCTGGCCATGGTAGGATTTCTCTTATCTACCCTCCTCTGTAATGCTTTTTCCCTGGTATATTAGCGGCATGCTTGCCTCTGATATAGCATGGGGTTGTCTACCTCATGCTTCTTTGGTAGTTTGCAATTTGTTACATTTGCTATGCATATGTCCTGTTTCTTCTCTTGGATGTGCTATTGTTGTGCTACTAGTATTTCGGTAGTCTCTGCTGGTTTGGCTGTAGAATGTTTGTTGTTGATATATCTGTCGGGTAGCTAGTGCTTGTGTGCTGGCCTGGGACTGCTTATTGCTTGACCCACTAGTTTTGTCAATCTGCTTGCTGCTATTTGTTGCTGGCTTGTTCACAATATGACTTGTTGGTTTTAGCTGGTTGGCCTGGGCTTCCTTGCTGGTAGTGGCTGGTTTGTGTGTGCATGTCAAGCTGGTTCAGCTGTGGGCGAGTTATAGGACTTGACTAGGTGAAGGCTTCCTTGCCTGTTGAGGCTTTGTCTGGCTGGGTGAGGTTCTCTCCCCAAAGTACAGACTGTACGCCCCCCTGTTCCATATTGGTTATTCTGCAGGTCTGTTTTGGCTGCCCTTTTCTTGGGCTCTCGTGGAGACTGCTCCCATTATGTTTCTCTCTATATTGATGCCATGGATTCCATCAGTTTGGGTAAGGCTCTCTCCCCAAATGCTTGGGCTACTGATGTAGTGCTCTCTGTTGCAGCTCTGCTAGCATGCTGTTTCGTTTGAAGGAAATTGGTCGATCTTTCCTTCTTTCGCTCACTTCTAAGTAGAGTGTGCTGGATGGAGACTGTTCTAGTATTAACATAGTCAATGTTGTGGTTCAGGTTTGGTCTGCTGGAGATGATGTGCGGATGGTTCACTACTCATGTGTTGCTTGGTAAAGGGATCTGTTTGGGTGAGCCTCTCTCCCCAAATGCTTTGTCCTCTTGCTTGTTGCTATACTGGAGCAACTGGTTTGCTTTTATGGATGAGTTTTCCTCATGCCCTATGCCTGGTGTTTTTCAGGCTGGCCTAGTTGACCTATACTAGTGGAGGGGTGCTCAATGGAGCTTGACTTGTGGTCTCTTGGGCTTTGTGTTACTCCTGTTTGGTATGCTAGAGTTGCATGGCTCTATTCTTGTTTGTTCTTGCCCTGCCCTGCTGGTTTGCTTTGGAATGTTGGCTTGCTGGTGTTCTTTGGCTTACTGCAGTCTTGGGTCTAGTTTACTGCAGCTTGTGAATCTGTTATTGGAAGGTCCCTTGGGGCTAGCCTTAGCTGTTGTGGTTAGCTGGAGTAGGTTGCGAGTTGCCCTCCTCCCTAGTCAGTTCGTTAATGAGTTTTGCTGGTGCAAGGTTTGCTCCTTGTCTTAGCTGCTGCTTCTCTTGCTGGAAAGCATGTTGCTGGTTATGTGTGGTTGCAGTTGCTGGTCGAATTCACTGGTGTTCTTATATGCTGGTTGGAGTTTATATCTACAATTGCAATCAATTTTCAGCTACTTCCATTGCTCCCAAGCTCGTCTGCTGGGTTGCAAGGAGATTTGTTTCTTTGTCACTGCTGGTTTTTGGTTCTCTTAGCAGATGCTTTCATTGACTGCTAGTTTGTTCATTTATGTATGTTTATTGCCATTTGGCTTTGATGATTGTTCAAGGGAGCCTGTTCCCTTTGATTTTAGGTTGTTCCCGAGAGTCTATTCCCTTTGCTTTTCTGTTTAGCAAGCTTATCTTGCTTATGGTTTGTTCTAGGGAGTTTGTTTCCTTTGCCTAGGTTTGTCTGTATATATTTACTGCTGGTCTCCAGCTTGTTTTTTTTTTTTTTTTTATCTATACAATTCTTATATTTGATAAAAAAAAAGGTTGTTTTGTCACAAACAAACAAAAGAAAAACTCACGTTTATTCTTAAAACATTTGCTGAAAGCTTCAGCAAAAAAAACATAATATAGTCTCCTCTAACTAACCATAATGGACCTCTTTTAGGTTGCAAGTTAATGGACCTAAACTAGCAATCAACTAACATAAGTTCAATAACAAAATAAACCCCAAAACAATGTCTAATAGGCCAGAACAAACTTGAATTAAAAACAATTATTCAAAAATAAATAAATAAATCAAATAGGATAATAAAAACAAAGTCTTCATGCCAAAATTCCTCCGTATAGCCAGAATCTCTAATTTTCGCACATTCTTGGCAGATTTCCAGTCCTGACTTCAAACATGTTGTTCTTTCTCGTCTGGATGAATTATTGGGCCTACCATATATGATTGATAAGCTTAAGATGTCTAATTTCCAAAACTTAAATTGTAGAACAATTCCATAAATAGCTCTATATGTGTACCAAATAGTATACAAATGTCTAGTCTAGCAAAATTGACAAGATTAAATGATCTCATTTCGATATAGTTTCATGTGTCTAGTATCTACCTATAAAATTACAACTCATTTCGATATACAGTTTGACAAATATGTCTGATCTCACAAAACTGGTCAACAAACATTTTAAGGTCAAATTCAGACCTGATTTGGTTCGTATCATCCCTCCCATCTTTAAAAAGATTTGATCTCAAATATGTATCATGGAAAACATATTCTAAGGTCAACAAATTTGTACCAAGTTGAAGAATAAATGATCATAAAAAGCTAAGATGAACCTTGTTGGTATAGAAGGTCCCCCTAATATACAAGCTCTCCTTTTTGACCAAGTTCTCCTTCTTCAATTTCAATTGCTTCTCTTATATTTGTTTAGGTGTCAAAGATACAAGATTGTTGCGATGTCGCGATCGCACAAATTAATTACCCTAGCTTAAAACACAACACACAAGATAGTATAGAGCAAGCAAGGGGTCGATCCAACGAGGAAGGTTCAAGTCAGATTTTTATGCTATATGATATGCAATTTGGGGGGTTTGAAAGTTATCTAGGCTAAAGCAAAATAAAATAGAAAACTATCAAGCGAAAAATAAATAAAACCAAAATTTATCAAGAAAACAAACTTTTGTTGTAAGTAAACATCCACCGACAGAAATCAGAACTGATCATAGAAACGAGATGTCAATTTATACTCTGAATATCTATCTTTTCTTATGTTGATTAGTTAACAGATCTGTTGTATAACTAATTCTAACCATCAAACAACCACAGTGTCCGCACTAGTAATTTAATTCAATGCAGCCTTTAGAACTAGATGAATTGATTAATCTAGCCAACATAACTGTTCGCAGTTCATGTTTGATTTGATCAATCGAATGTTCTCCCTAAAATTACTAATCTGGACCTAAGATTACTAATCTGGATCCGCCACAATTATTAATCTCAGCTGTTTCATAAGTTTATATACCACAACTCTAGTTTTGATAGCAAACTTATCAATAGATTGTTCACAATAATAACTTAGAGTCCGCTATAGCTTTTAAAATAAACGATCATAGGAAATAAATATAGGAGAACAAACATATTCATTCATCATATAAATTGAAAAGAAAATGGTAAAATAGATCTCACAGTTCTTGAAATCCGAAGGTTTCTATGTCCTTGCAACCAAGAAAAAGAGTTTAGCGTTGCATGTCTATTAAACAATTAATCAAAAAGAAGAAAACATGAATTCGGGTTTGTTAGAGGAAGGGATGTTTTTCTCTCTTCTGGTCATCCCCCTCTCTTCTTCTCTTTTTCTTCTCTTTTTCTTTTTATACCCTAGTTTCTATTTTACAAAATAGTTCTCCCTTAAGTAGACAGTTTACATTTAAGTACTTTAATAACTATTTTCCTAAAAAATGAGAAATAACCTTGCATGAAATCTTCAAGATTTGACTTAGAGGAGCTAAATTGCTGAAATAAAAACTTGGATGTCGGTTTGGATGCTTTGGGAAGTAATTTGGACTCGTTTCTTCACAAAACATGTTTGCTGATAAAATTCATTTGTCATCTTAGAAAACTCATATCTTCCTCATATGAGATCGTTTTTGGATGAAATTCGGTATATTGATAGGGCTTTGTGTTAGGACTCCACACAAATTAAGTTTGCATGAAATGAACATTTGTAGCTCAAGATATTCAAGTCGGAATGGCCAAAGGTCAACATTGGCAGATTGCGAGATTTGACTTTGAAGGCTGCGATTTCCATGATCTTCATTATTTTATTTTCTTGCCTTAGATTTCCAAAAATTTATGGATGTTAGCTTTTTAATGCCACTAAAATCACTTCATTTTGATCTTTAGAGCTCACGCTCTCCACAAAACATCGACTGAAGGTTAAATCTGTCAATTACCTCCAATTTACTCTTTTTTGCATCTTTCATCCAAAAATGCCTTCAAAACATAAAACAAAGAATATCAAGGCATTTTATATATAAAACATAGGCAAAACACTAGTTAAATGTGGATGAAACTATCGAATAATATGGTTGCATCAAAGATTTATTAGTCTTTTATTCATCTCAAATCAATACTTTTTTGTTACTTCACCATACATAACTCTCATATCATATTGATAGTGTCTATCAAGCAATACGTGACTAGCTTGCATTGGCACAACATCACATAACACCTCTTCTTAATATTAACCAATAAACAAATGCAAACGAAACCTGTTTATTCACTTTCACTTCACCATTATTATTTAACCACTATAATTTATAAAGTATAAGATGTTTGGTAGTGTACAAGTTCAACTTTCTCACCAATTTAGTACTAGCTATATTAGTGCAATTACCACCATCTATAATTAAGTTATATACCTTATTATGATCATGACATCTTGTGTGGAATATGTTCTGCCTTTGACCTTCTAAATCATCCACCTTGACATACATATTCAGTGTTCTCCTCACCATAAGTGTTTGTCTCTTAATCGGATACTCAACACAAACATCATCAACATTCAACATCCTTCAATAGTTGTATCTTCTCCTCTTCATCCTCCTCATCAGTCTCAACCTTATTATTAGCTTTCATAACCATGACTTTTTTGTTTGGACACTATGAAGCAACATGACCAAAACCCAGACAACGAAAGCATTTAATGTCACAGTTACAAAACGTAGGAGTAATATTGTTACCTTTAACAATGACCAAGGTGTCTTTCTTCTCTTTAGGGTATTCAGCCTTGCCCTCCTCATTATTTTATGATGAACCACCCTAGTGTTAGCCTTTCAATTGGGTTTCCAAGGTTTTAAAGGGCCTAATGGTTGTCTTTGCCAAATGTTACCCTTTCATTTAAGTTGTTTCCCCACATTCACTATCATATGCACCATCTCCTCCAACTTCACATAATGATGCAACTCCACAATATGAGTTATATCATGATTAAGTCCATTCATGAATCTAGCCATAGTAGCCTCCCTATCCTCTTCAACATTAGCCTGAATATCTAATTTCTACACATTCTTGACAGATTAATCACGAGTTCAAACACGTTGTTGTCTCTCGTCCAAATAAATTATTGAGCCTACCATATATGGTTGAAAAACTTAAGATGTCTATTTTTCAAAACAACTTGAATCAAAGAAATATTCCATCATTAGCTCTAGATATGTACCAAACAGTCTACAAAGGTCTAATCTAACAGATTTGACAAGACTTATCTAGTAACTTTGACTTTCTAAAATAACATGTTCCTGAACTCCATTTGACCTAAACATTCACCAATATATAGTTACATGTGTTTCATATCTTTATATAAAATTTCAACTCGTTCTGATGTACAGTTTGATAGATATGCTTGATCTTACAAAATTGGTCAGTAGACATCTTAAGGCCAAATTCGGACCTGACTTGGTTCGTTTCACCACTTGTCTTGATTGAATACATGTCACAGGTTCATGAGAAGTAGTATTGGCTAAGGGATCCTCCCCTTGGTTCTCTTCTGATTCTACAGGAATGAGGTTTGTCATCGTACTATGTAAACCCCGAGAAAAAATAAAGGTTGCTTAGATTGCAAATTAACTACATGAGAAATAAAAGTGAAGAAATTCATGCATATGGTTAAATAAAAACAGGAATTCAGAAATTTTTGGATATAAGTTTCTAGACGAAATATTCGAGACATTATAAATCAACCCGAAAATGTTGAGGGTTGGATTAAATTAAAGAAAATAAACTAAACTAAAAGTTGTGGGGTGAAATTATAAGAAATGAAAAGAGGTATAACTTAATTATAAGAAGAAAAAAAAGGATGTAGGGGCCTAAGTGCAAATAAGAAAAATTATAGGGCATAAATACTTCTATTCTCACCAAAATCTGCAGAAATCACAAGGAAAGAAAAGAGGGAGTTTTGTATTCATTCTTGCAAAATCAAGAGAGAAACACTAAAATTTCAAGAAAACCATCCAAGATTAAGGGTTTATAGATGAAATAAACACTTGTGGGCAAGGGATTAACAAGGAAATTAAACAAGAAGAGAAGATGGAGGGCTGGCTATAATTAGATAAGAAAGGAGGGAGTTGAAAAATCTTCAACTGGTTGAAGATCAAAACCTTAATTCGTACCGGGTAAGGTGTTCTAAACATGATCTTATAAGTCATTTCAAATTCGATAATGAATTGATGCCTTGATGTGAATTATAGATAAGGGTTTTTAGACTTGAATTGGGGAAAAAGTATTTGTTGTTAAAATTAAGTTAATTTATGTGTGGTATGTGATTGGGGACATGAAACCATGATAATTTACCCAGAAAATATAGTTTGTGAAAGTTATGTGTGAAGGGAAGGGGGGGGGTGATGAATTTGGACAGACTCGTCTCTTGACTTTCAGTAAGATTTTGGATAGGAGGATGAGGGAATCAGAACTGGGTTCTTTTTAATTCATAGAACTTGTAGCCTCATGTCTTAGCTTTCCAACGAGACTAATCTCGCTTGAATCAAAGTTCTATAACTCCAGATATAGTTAAACATCTGAGGAGAGGTCAGACAGTAACAGTTCAAAAAGAGACAGTAACAGTTGGACAGTAACAGTCCAAGTGTTTGTTGATGAGCAATTTTGACTATCTTAGAGGCAGAACTGGGTTCTTTTTAATTCATAGAACTTGTAGCCTCATATCTTAGCTTTCCAACGAGACTAATCTTGCTTGAATCGGAGTTCTATAACTCCAGATATAGTTAAAAATCTGAGGAGAGTTCAGACAGTAACAGTTCAAAAACGAGACAGTAACAGTCTAAGTGTTTGTTGATGAGCAATATTGACTATCTTAGAGGCAGAACTGGGTTCTTCTTAATTCATAGAACTTGTAGCCTCATGTCTTAACTTTCCAACGAGACTAATCTCGCTTGAATCGGAGTTCTATAACTCCAGATATAGTTAAAAATCTGAGGAGAGGTCAGACAGTAATAGTTCAAAAACGAGACAGTAACAGTTGGACAGTAATAGTCCGAGTGTTTGTTGATGAGTAATTTTGACTATCTTAGAGGCAGAACTGGGTTCTTCTTAATTCATAGAACTTGTAGCCTTATGTCTTAACTTTCTAACGAGACTAATCTCGCTTGAATTGGAGTTCTATAACTTCAGATATAGTGAAAAATCTGAGGAGAGGTCAAAGAGTAACAATTCAAAAATGAGACAGTAACAGTTAGACAGTAACAGTCCAAATATAAAGAAAGGAATGATAACTGGGGTTGGATAAAGAACGACAATATTAATGGGTGAAAGGAGAAAAACATAAAATATTAAGAAATGACTGAAAGAAAGACTTATTGGTTGTTGATGTGGTTATTATAAAACATATCCTTAAATGAGGAAAATTTATGAGATAAACCTGTGATTTGCAGGAGGGACCACAGACGTGGTGCAACAGCAACAGCAACAGCAGGGGAGCACGAGTAGAGCTTCTATTGCAGGTAAGTGATCCGCACCTATACTTTCTAGTTAAATTCTATAATTTAATATGTTGGATATTAGAAGAAAGGAGGAAGAGTTTGCGTAATGATGCCGATATTTTGGATAGTATTCTGAATGTATGTGTATGGTGAATGGTTTTTGTGTGAATTGCTAAGTGATGAAATTATCGTTGACAAAGAAATATGAGAGGTGTGATTTGGGGCGTGAACTAGCATACATTTAGTGTATGTTAGGATCCCGGGTAAGGGGATCGCCATGTTTGGACTAACATACATTTAGTGTATGTTAGGATCCCGGGTAAGGGGATCAAGATGTATTGACTAGCATACATTTAGTGTATGTTAGGATCCCGGGTAAGGGGATCATCATGTATTTGACTAGCATACATTTAGTGTATGTTAGGATCCCGGGTAAGGGGATCATCATGTATTTGACTAGCATACATTTAGTGTATGTTAGGATCCCGGGTAAGGGGATCACCTTGCATCGACTCCTACGTGGTTATGATAACAGTGAAATTGGTATCGGTAATGTGTTAAGCGGAAATAATCATGGGTGGTCTTATGAGATCTTAAATGGAGGTTGATAATGGAGGAGGAAAAGGCTTTTAGTAGTAGAAGGAGAAAGAGTTTCCAATGAAAACCAAAAGGGAGAAGTGAATAAAATATGAATGCATGTTTGCCTTTTTAAATTGCTGGAT
>Ga0307513_10005202_pt1 | contig 17244 bp, 8 predicted proteins | sample 15_EM_MG_FD_202174 | JGI IMG/M metagenome (GOLD analysis project Ga0307513, IMG submission 202174) | Populus trichocarpa ectomycorrhiza microbial communities from riparian zone in the Pacific Northwest, United States - 15_EM | ecosystem: Host-associated > Plants > Roots > Unclassified | place... | reverse complement strand
TCGGAGATTCAGAGTATATGCTGATGATTACTCTGTTGGTGTTGGCCCTTGCTTTCACAATCTTATCCTTTTGATCCTTCTCTGCCTCGTTTTTGCTCATGGTTCTATTGGGAGGTATATCCATGAACAAGTTCTTTTGATGCAACAAAATCAATTCCTTGTAATGAAAAAACAGTGAAAAATGAAGAGCGTAATGGCTATTTTTGGATATTGTAACACTTATTCAAGAAATTTGCCGACCCAACTCGATTAAAACATCCAAACCTCGCCTAGGCCCAATACTGTTTTAGAATATGGAACAGGAGCCAATTGACTTCTTACGTGGAATTTGATAACACCATTATGAACCCTCCTCTTCACAATTTTTTATTGAAATTTTTTAGATGTTATTTTAATAGTTTTAAGGTACTATGTAAAAAATATAAAAAATTAAAAAAATATTATTTCAATATATTTTTAATTAAAAAATATTTTTATAAAAATACACGGCAACACGTTACTAAATATAAAAGGTTTAGGCACAAACTCCAAATATATGCAACGGAGGAAAGGACAGGTTTAAGTGTTTGGAGTAGAGGGCCATAATGCTAGAAGCCGTGAGAGTCATATGCTTGAACGAGTGCATTGATTATTATTTTTTGTTGGCGTCCAAGCCTACCTACCTGAACAAATTTGCAACTCTGTGCGCCAATTTTTCAATTTCCTCGGCACTCTAGTACAATTTTTCAAGGCCGTGTCCTAATTTTGAAGGTATTATATGGCTCTAGTCGATCGAAGTAGTCAAAGTTATGCCTGGACCTGTAGCCAAAAAGAGAAGAAGAAAAAAAAAGCTTCTTGATTGGACCCATCGGTGGGCTATACGTGTAAAGTTCAAAGAATCACTTGAAATCAGAATTGATATTACGAAATGATTCTTAATTATTGCTTGCACATAGTCATCCGATGGTTGGCCAACGGTGGGCATAAAAGGATTATTACAAATGAATTGATACAATAACTTAATATTATTCCATTGCAATATTGTCTATATATAATACAATTACTATGACTGTTAAGGGAAGAACTTAATGAACGAATATACAATCATAAACAAGACTGCAAGAATTAAGATGCTATACATGGAAGTAAATCATTAATGAGTTGAGGTGATGGGATGAGTTGAGGTTATGGTGATTTCCTTATACGACCCCTCAAAATGGACATTCCATCAGCAACGTTGATTTTGTCACACAGCAGAGTGAAACGTGACCTAGACAGTGGCTTTGTCAACAAGTCAGCAAGCTGATCATCCGTGTACACATGAGCAACACACAGGTGGCCACGATGGACAAATTCACGAACAAAGTGAAGATCAATAGCAATATGTTTCATTCTAGAATGCAGAACAGGATTGAGACTCAGCTGAGTGGCTCCAACATTATCACAAAGCAGTAGAGGCGGTTCACGTAACATAAGACCTAGTTCATCAAGGAGAGATTTGATCCATGCAATATCAGAAGCTGCGGTGGCAAGAGCCCTGTATTCAGGTTCTGTAGAGGAGCGAGCTACAGCTTTTTGTTTCCTAGTACGCCAGTTGATAGGATTATTGCCCAGGAAGATTATATACGCCGTAGTGGACTTACGGTCATCAAGATTGCCACCCCAGTCAGCATCAGAGAACCCTCGAAGTACTGGGTGGGATTGGCGACGCAGCAAGAGACCAAAATGCATGGTCTGTTTGACATAGCGTAAGAGTCTTTTAACATGTTGCCAATGTGTCACTGTTAGTTTGTGCATGAACTGAGCTAGACGATTGACTGCAAAACCCAAGTCTGGACGAGTGAGTGAGAGATATTGAAGAGAGCCAATGGTGCGTCTGTATTTAGTGGCATCACAGTTGGCTGAACCATCATCAAGCATAAGCTTCGTAGACACAGACATAGGGGTGTGGACTGTCTTGGCGCTAGCCATATTTAGCCTGATGAGAAGATCATGAATATAACGGTTTTGAGAGAGGAACAAACCTTGCTGAACCGGTATAACTTCCACCCCAAGAAAATAATGTAGATTAGTCAGGTCCTTTAGAGAAAACGTTTCACCTAAAGAGGTGACAACATGCTGCAGAAATGTAGTGTTATTGCTGGTGAGGATTAAGTCATCAACATAGACCAACACATAGAGCAGAACATCATTTTTATTAAAGATGAATAAGGAGCTGTCGGACTTGGAATTAAAGAAACCCAACGCAAGGAGGCTGGAGCGTAAGGCAGTATACCAGGCTCTAAGCGCCTGCTTGAGACCATAGATAGACTTCTGAAGAGAGCAAACATGATGAGGATAGGTCTGATTAATGAAACCAGCAGGTTGATGTATAAACACTTGTTCTGTTAACTGACCATGAAGGAACGCATTGTTTACATCGAGCTGTTTGAGAGGCCAGTTATTTGACAGAGCAATGGATATAATGAGGCAAATGGTGGTCGGTTTAATGACTGGACTAAATGTCTCAGTATAATCAACACCCGGTCGTTGATTAAGTCCCTTAGCCATAAGACGGGCTTTGAACCGATCCACTGTACCATCCGGATTGCGTTTAATTATAAACACCCATTTACAGCCAATTAAGTTGGGAAGCTGATGGTCGAGGGACTAGACGCCAAGTGCCATGAGAGACTAAGGCAGCAAATTCATCTGCCATGGCTTGACGCCACCTGGGGTCTTTGAGAGCTTGAGAGACGCAGGTGGGTTCCAACGCTAATGGAAGTGGATGCTTTGTAGTAACCGAGAGTTGCTTAGGACAGAAAATATTGTTTTGAGCCCGAGTAACCATGGAGTGAGTACGGGTGGGAAGCACAGGTTCAACAGGTAAAGGAGATGCAGAGGAGCATAAGTGAGTAGTAGAAGAAGGAGAAGTCATACCTGGTGCAGGAGATAGAGTCACGGGGGTAGTAGCTTCAGGCCTGATAGATATGAGGGTAGAATTATCCAATGGAACCATGCAGACAGGAAGAACAGGAGCAGGAGGAGAAGAGGCAATAGTTTGAGGGGTAGAGAATGATGCTTTTGTAAAAGGAAAAATGCTTTCATCAAAAGTAACATGACGCAAGAGATAAATTTTACCTGTTGTAAGATGTAGACATTGGAATGCATGTTGGGTGTTGGAATACCCAAGAAAGATACAAGGATAGGATTTGGATTGAAACTTATTTGTACGATATGGAACAAGCCAGGGATAGCATTGACATCCAAATATGCGCAGCTTATGATAGTCCGAAACTCTTCCAAATAAAATTTTAAAAGGACTCTGACGTGAGTGTAATATAGTGGGAAGATGATTAATAAGATAAACTGCCGTAGCCAAGGCATATGTCCAATAAGTGGAAGGGACTGAAGCATGATGTAAAAGGGCCATACCAGTATCGACAATATGTCGCTGGCGACGTTCAACAGTGCCATTTTGCTGAGGGGTATGCGGTGTAGTGGTAAAATGACTAATACCACGAGCAACCAGAATAGATCTAAGTTTGATAAATTCACCACCGTTGTCAGAATCTTAATTTTTCTAGAGAACTGATTTTCAATCATGGTTGCAAATTGAACAAATAAAGGGGACACATTCGACTTGTTATGCATAGGATAGAACCAGCAATACTTGGTAAAATGATCGACGAAGAGTACATAATAACGATAGCCATCAATGGAAGGAACCAGAGATGGACACCAAACATCAGCATATAAATATTCAAGTGGAGCATGACTCGTAAGGGACGTGACACTAAATGGCAATTTGTGCGATTTATTGCAATGACATGAAACACAAGATAATAAAGACGACTGAGAGGAAGACATTGGTAAATTATAACTGCGAAGAAGAGAGGACAAAAGTTTGGAACTGGGATGTCCTAGCCTGTGATGCCAACGATCAAGGGAAGCACGTGTGCCAGCTAGAGTGACAACATGAGCTTGAGATGAAGGAGGACATAGTTCCACAGGATAAACACCATCTTCACACCTACCTCGCATGAGCACCGCTCCCGTTATCGGATCCTTCACAAGATAAAAGAAAGGGTGAAATTCAACAACAACATTATTATCATGAGTGAACTTATGAATGGATATCAAGTTTTTATGAAGGAGGGGCACATGCAAAGCGTCTTTTAAACAAAGAGAGCGAGAAAGGGAGGAGATAGCAGTGGAAACAATATTAGCAATATGCAAACATGTACCATCACCAAGGACCACCTCATCCTGACCATCATACTCAAAGTGGATAGAGAGATTAGCCAAATCAGACGTAATATTATGCGAAGCTGCAGAGTCAAGAAGCCATTTGCCTTTTGATGGAGTAGAAGAGGTGGTGTAATTTGCAGAAGGTGAGGACTGCAATTTAACACAGTTCTTGGCAGTGTGACCAGGATGATCACATATTTGGCAGACAACAGATGACCTCTTGGTAGAACCTGTATTGTAACGATTGAAACGATTTTTATTGTGTTTGAACCGAGGATTTGATGACCTCCTTTGAGAGGAGTTAGCTGTGACAACCAGATTGGAGGAAGGTTGTCCATCCATATGTTTGAGATAATGTTCATGTCCAATTAATAGATCATGCAATTCTGCAAAAGACAAGGCAGTTTCTCTCGTGCGTATGGGAGCCACCATATCTCTAAATTCACAGTCAAGACCATTAAGCACATATAATGTCAAATCATCATCTGAAACAGGTGCATCAATCAACGAGAGTTCATCTGCAATCATCTTAACTGCATGAAGGAACTCAGACACCGTGCGAGATCCCCTTTGAATAAGGGTGAGATCTTCTTTCAACTGCATAATCCTGGCCCGAGATTTGCTGGCAAACGAGCGAGCAAGATGTTGCCAGGCATCACGGCTTGTAGTGGTCATAGCAATAAGGGACATAACTGCTTCAGAAACAGAAGCAAAAATGGCATTCAACAATAGCTGGTCCTGCCTGTTCCAGTGTGCATGGAGTGCCACAACAGAGGTAGAAGAGTTTGCATCGGGTGTAGGAGGGCATTGTAGAGTGCCATCCAAATATTTCATTAGATCATATCCAATGAGAATAGTGAGAAAAGTTGCATGCCAGGAGGGATAATTTGAGGACGTGAGTTTGTAAGGTAATTGGCTGGAAGTATTGATGGTAATGAGAGGAAGCGAAGACGCAAAGTCTGAGAGAGGAGTAGGGTTGCCATTGGTTGACATGGTGAACGTTTCTAATCTCGTGGGAGAAGAAAGCTCTGATACCATAAAAGAATTATTACAAATGAATTGATACAGTAACTTAATATTATTCCATTGCAATATTGTCTATATATAATACAATTACTATGACTGTTAAGGGAAGAGCTTAATGAACGAATATACAGTCATAAACAAGACTGCAAGAATTAAGGTGCTATACATGGAAGTAAATCACTAATGAGCTGAGGTGATGGGATGAGCTGAGGTTATGGTGATTTCCTTATAGGGCAGTCCTCAGGTTGTGATTCTAGTAATTCTACTACTCCATGGCTCGTCTGAAAAAAGTGTTGTTTTTCAGAATCTGGATCAAATTATGAAGTATATATAATTGCATAGATTATGGTGGGAGATGCCTAGTCGCAAACCTTTTTATTTGCTGAAGACTATGCCACTAAAACGATTTTTCTCAGAATTTCGACAGGAAGTATCTTTCTTCCGCTCAAATGCACCCTGTGGGCCGTGCGGAGGATTTTTAAGGGTAGGTGTTGACATGGGTTTGCGCCGGTAGGGACTTATTTTAGTTGAAAACTGGTTAATTTACACGTCCTTTGCGCTGTGGGCTTATCAAAAGTTAATTTTTAATAATAAAAAAAACATATGCAAGTGTTGTTAATTAGTTTTTGAGAGCCTATTTATTTCTTTTTAATAAGATAAAAGGTTAAAAATACTCTAACACTAATTAGGTAGAACGTACAAAATGTTTCATTAATCAATCATATAGTAGCATATCTTTCCTTTTACCTACTAGTTATAATATCTCGATAAGTAAATTATACACCAAAAATCCTACCATGCCTTGCTATTTACTTTAAAAGATCATGGGATCCCAAAAAAAAAAAAAAAAAAAACCCTAAAATCTTCACTTCCATAGCTATGCTCCTGGTTACCCACAAAGCAAGATAAGGTTTGTAACTTGTTAGCTTTAGTTAATGCCTTTTTTGTTTGGGTCTTTAAGTGTCCTACAACAACATTGTATTTACCATTAGCTCAAATCAAGTTGCTTTTGACATACATCTAATGATATAATTATCTTTGGTGCTAGTCTTAGACTTTTATAACATGAATCTTTAGTTTATTCACCTTGTTGTTAGCCTCTTGCAATAATTTTCTAAAATGAGTCTCTTGCTTTTGGCATGTTGATAAGCTTTTTCTAAATTTTTTTTTTGGCATTTTAGGTCTTCACATGCTTCTCTTTCAGACTCTTTAATTTTTCTTTTGCATTCATTACCTTTAAAATTTATCCTTTCAACTAAGTTACCTTAATGGATAACTATGTCTAAGTAGACATACAAATTTCTTCCTAGTGTTTAACATTTTCTTTCAACCATTCCTCATTTTTTTCCTGCTTGAATCCTTATCTTTCTTTCTTCTTCCAATCTTTTCTTCAACTTTTAGTTTTCAAGTTCTAGTTGTTCTTTTTGTTTTACCAAGACATCTTCTTCTTCTTCTTCTTCTTCTTCCCCCTTTATGTTTTTGTACGCGTATCCCTTATTAAAGTTTCTTGTTCCTTGTGCATTTTTGTTATTTCATCTTCATCTGTAAGCTTTGATATAGATAGCCTATTTTTAGCTTAGGTTGGTTTATAATTACTCAATTTTTTTTGTGGCACTTGATATATGATTTGATAACCATGAGGCTCCTTTTAGTCACTTCCAAGATAATTATTCTCAAACCTTTCCAATCTTTTATAATGCATCCTAATACAACTAAGCTAAGGACGACTCTTCCTTAAAGTTTCCTATAAACTCAACTAAACTAGAGGTTCTTGGCATACATGTACCACAATCACCTTAAAATCATGGTTGGTATATAACTTACATACTTGATTTTTCCAATCAATATAACCAATAGACATTGTTTGCAATGAGCAACGTAAGGTGTTGAACCCATCCAAACTACTCATTAAGTAAACAAAGTGGTCAACATCTTATGAAATAATTTGACCTACTTTGTTTCCAAAAGCATTTAATTCTAATAAAATCCAGCAAAGGTTTTTGGTCTAGCCACCAAGTTGATCTGAAGACCAATACTCCAATGATCATATGACTGACCATTTGTACATATAAAAGATGCACACAACGTCATATTGACCCTTTACCTACTTTTCAACCATAGTTTAGAGTCAAATAGTTTTTATCAAAATTGTTGTACTTAGATTAACTTGATCTCTTTCAACCTTAATAAATACACTAGTTACGTCAAGGCTAATCAATTTGGATTTTGAGAGAAATAACACTAACCTAAAGATATCAAATGCCAATAACTGGATCTTGTTGGTACTATCATCTCGATCATTTAGTTTTTTAAGGAAAAGAATCATCCCTTACTTTTTAATGCCGACCTTCAGTCCTATTCTGTCTTTCATTATACCCATTATTTTACCAATATTAAAAGCTTTGAAATCCTTTTACAACCTCGTCACATCATTAATGATAATAGATGGTGTACACAAGTTGAGGCATTTGTAATAACTATTGATACTCTTCAATTATGGGTACCATATCGATAATTTTAAGAGTAAAACATCTATATGATGGATCCTAGAATTGTATCATGGCTTTGATAATTAGTTTTTACAATAGTATTTTCATCACCTCTATTATATTATTATACTTCTATTGGAATTCATGTTTGTCATGAATATTCAGCTTTTTTCCACACTTTTGAAGTTCATCAACCTCACTAATGAAGAACATATATTTTAGCATAAGTAATTCACCATGAAACCCATGACTCATATAACCACTCTTTATTTTTTATAAGGATTCAGACTCCTTCTCGAATTGCCCATAGGTATACTTCATTATTTTAATTGACTTTTCATCCATCTCCTAAAATATTATAACCATATAACATCATTTCAATATTTTATACATGTCAAGCTTGCCCAATATGGTATTATAAGGAGACGTCCTAGGAGAAGATTCTAGCTATTATGTGTGGGTAAGTTGGCTAACCTATTGGTTTTAAAAGGTCTTTCATTGCTCGAGTATACAAACCTTAAAAGGTCAATGCCCCATTGACTACAAACCATGTTCAAGTATACTTTCAATAAAAGTTCGGGGTTTCATGTGTACTAGTTCAAAATAAAACCCATCAGGGCACTATTAGTTTCCAATGCAAACCTAAAACAATATGTATATGAAAGAAAGTTATATGTAGTGGATGCATAGACACAGCCCCATATTCAATATATAAATACATGATAAATAAAATACATGAAATATTAAACAAAAAAATCATGTAAAATACACAATCACATAAAATAAACAATATAACTAAACATAATATTTTTCATGCAAGCAAAAAAATCCTAACCATTATTAAAGTCCACACTAAAGTTATCATTCTATCATAAGGAACATGCAGTTGAACTTAGGGTAAATATAAGAAAAAAAAATTTGCCACCTAGTTTTATGGTTATTAGGAAACCCTAACTTATCTTTTTAAGATTCTCAATAAGAGGTTGATTATGTAATAGAAAACAAAACAATCATCCATATATCTGACCTAAGATGAGATGTATTATTATTTCTTTTTAAAAATATAAGGTATTTGTTGTGTTGGGGTTGCCTAAATTGACATATTTTATTTTAAAGTCAAACTAAAATAATGGTTTTGGATTTTAGCTTGAAAATGGTTTGATCCCTATTTTGAAAAATATTGAGTGTTCGGCTTGTAAGAATGGTGAGTTATTGATGAGTACTAGACCCACAAGAATTATATTGATTGGAGTAAGCACAAAGACCATCACTTGGTCTTAATGGGCCTAAATGGGATCACGTTGATCCGGTCTAGACTCACTTATAACATTAAAAAAGATATTCTAAACATAATAAATAACACATATTAACATGATTATAAATGTGTATTTGACAACTTAAATATATGATAATCAACATCTAAGCATATGAGCAGAGAACAAGTCCTCTAATCTTAGATTGAGTTCTTGAAATAAATGACAGTAGATCACACATATATAAACAAATATAATAATCACACAATAAATAATGTAAACGAGTATTCACCAATTCAAATATCCAATAGTAAACATCCAAAGATATGATCCAATAAAGGGTCCTCTAATCTTAGGTTGAGTTCTTAAAATAAATAACAACTCATATGACACACATATATAAACAAACATAATAATCATATAATAAATAACATAAACATGTATTCTCCAATTCAAATACATGATAGTTAACATCCAAGTTAAAAGCCAAGAACAAGTCCTCTAATCCTAGGTCGAGTTCTCTAAATAAATGATTATAGATGATAACTTATATACCAACACAAAACAATTATTTATGCATAAAATTTTCTCACGAAAAGCAAACCATTACACCTTGAATAAACTAAAAATCAAATTTAATCCTCCTAACCCTATCACAAGGTATTAATTCCATCCTTATTCTACCTTAAAAAAAATAAATTCTCAACAACTTCATGCTTTTGGGTTTTCAATCCACGAAATGGACCCATAACATTTCAAAAAAAAAAAAACACACACACACACACAATAATCAATAATGCATTACAGATTATTTAGAACAAATCAATGCATTATGGTTTGAAAATGATATTCAAAAGGTGTTAATGTCAAACAATAATTGATGGAACTAGGACTATACAGTGGTGTCACGTGGCAACCATGCACTAGTTTTTTAAGACGAGCTTGACAATAATGACGTGTATATCTCACACTTCAACACCAAAACCTAAAAAAGGAAAAGAAAGAAATGAGTTTAAAGATTGGATTTTTAGGTTTTGTTAATGGTTGTTATTTGTTTAGCTAGGTGAAGGTGAGCTACTAGCTTTAATCTGGTTTTAGTGGAAAAGGTTATATTTTAGCCAATGATTCTAGAGTAGCGGTGATGATTTAGAGAGGATAGAAGGCTTGTATATGGTTTTGGTAATAAGGGAAAACAAGCTATTAGTGTGGAAGTTTGGGTGGAGAGAGAACGGGCAAGTGAGTGGTTATAGTTTGGAGAAGAGAGAATGGATTGATGGTTGGCTTAAAAAAGATAAGGGTTGTTAGTTACTAGATGGTTTTGTGGTGGTTTTTGGTGATGATGATGTTGTTTTTCAAGTGGCTATAAGAGAGGATTATGATGACTGATTAGAGAGAATAGAGGTTGTATTGGTTTCGAGTGGGGCTAGTAAATTTGGTGAAGATAGGGAGAAAAAGAAAGTGAGTTTGAAAGGCCGTAAAGTTAAGAAAGAAAGTATAAAGCTTTGGATTGTTGCTAATTTTTGAAATGAGAAGGGAAAGATATGTAGCAACTAGATTCTGTAGGGTAGGCTACGATTGCATGGCTAGGTTTTTTTAATACTAAGAGAATTTTTAGCTTTTTTTTACACCTCTTCTCATTTTACGTCGGATTGATTATTATTGTTTTTTACAAAGAGGAGTTTTTTTTGTAGCATTTTATGATTTTCTCTATACCTTAATATATTGTGTTTGGGTTGCTATCAAAACTTAAAAAAAATAAAGAATTTATATTCTTTTCTTTTTGAATGAGGATCTTTAATTTGGAAATTTCATGGTAAAAAAGTGATTTATTTGATTTCCTTACCTGTGAGAATATCCTTCAAATATTATCATTGAAGTCATAACTTTTTAATTTTATTTGATTCTATATTTAATTTTCCTTTTCCTTTTTTTTTCTCATTTGTATAATTTTTTTATTATAATATTTGATCCTACACTTTCCTTGTTTATCATTTCACTCTCTATTTTTTTTAGTTATTAATTTTCTTTTTTTTTTTGGAAAAATAAGGGTTAAAAATTTGGTTATTACAAAGAAAATGAGAAAATAAACAATAACCATAAGAAAACATGTCTAAAATGATTTGGAAGGATGCTGAAACATCAACTCCTAAAAAACTAGCGTGACGAACCCACAAATGCATGAGAGGACCAAATCGTTAAGCATTAATCCGTGCATTCATTGCGCTCAAGTGGAGCTACAATGAAATGACATTAAAACTAGTATAAAACTCAAACTAAAAATGAGGCTAGATGTCAAATAAGTGAAAAAATGAGTACAATATCTTGTATTTAATAAAAACTAGGCACACTTAATGGGAGAAAGGAAAAAAAAGAAGAGAGATAAGAAAATAACTCCTAAAAAATGACTTAATTATAGTGTAATGATATTCATTATTCCTCAAAGTAAAAGTAAAAACTCATCATACCAGATATTTTTTTAAAAAAAAATACACATCTAATTAAGAGTCCATCAAGATAAAATTGAAGGAGAATGAATTGAAAAAATGAAGAATAAAATCTGGACAGAAAACATGAAAATCAATAACATCCAACATAACAATAATAGATAGAGTTTAACAAAGTTATTCCTTAATAAACTTGAATCTAAAACACAGAAAGGAAAAGAAAAAAAATGAATAAGCAATAGAAAATAAAGAGGCAACAGATAGGGAAAATGAAACCATTAAAGGACATATGGTTTGAAATGAATTACCTAATCTAAAAATCTTATGAAAGCACTAGATTGAGTTAAACCCATAATTGTTTAAATATGGGACAAAAAGGCAACAAAAACAAATAGTAAAAAAAAAGATAAAAGGAAGAAATAACATATGGACATTATTATAAAAGGAAAAATGACTAGAAGATCTCAAAGAATGGAAGAGAAACACAAAACTGGCAGATAAAATAACCCATAAACCATATTTAAGAAGAATGAGAAAGATGCAAAATAATGAGAAAAAAGTAAACAATTAACAAAAAGAGTGGAAAAGAAGAATGAAGAACCTCGAAAATAGAGATGGGCCCTAACAATGAAAAAAGAGAAAAAAATATTCTTGAAACAAAAGCCAACGAAGTCCATGAACATTTTTTTAAAAGAAGCTGCCAAAGAGAACCAAAGTTAAAGACGAAGCAACCAACAGTTTTAAAAGACAACCGCACAAGAAAAAAAATATAATGTGCAATAGTATACAACCAACAATAAATATCTCAAAATGCCAATAAATAGCTACATCCAAATGATAAGGAAATAAACTAACCTAAATCCAATATAATAAAAGAATATTGTGATAAATAAATAAAGGTCCAATAAAGGCTACAAAATGCAGTTATAATAGCAACCTCGTAAAAATTCAAAAAAAAGGACAAAAATAGTTGCTAACCACAAAGAAAATATAAGATTCAAGAGCATAAGGAGTAGGATAGGAAGAGAAGAATCTACCTAGGGGTGAACAAAAAAACTGATAAACCGATTAAACCGATAAAACTGGAAAAAAAAACCGAACCGAAAAAAAAACTGAATTAACCGATTAAAAAATCACAAAACATTTCCGGTTCGGTTTCTAAAGTTTGAAACCGATTGAACCGAACCGAACCGGTTCAACCAGCCATCACTTAAAAAAACGATGTTTTCTAACCCTAAATAACATTCAGCCGCCGCCCCTACCCCCCCTCCCTCCGTCCCTTTGCTCTCTGCATATCTTTCCCCTCTCTTTACTCTTTGCATCTCTCCTCTTTGACTTTTCTCCCATCCCTTTACTCTCTGTAAACTTAAAGTTACAGGCTTTATGGGATGCATGCATAAAGTTACTGAAGGATATTCTAATTCAAGCTCTGAACAAAAGCTCATTCTTTTCTCTATTGTACCCTCATCGAAGTGACGCGGAGGTATCACCTTAACTCTCTTTCTGAACCTACTCATCGAAAGATGCCCAGGCTCTTTGATAGAAGAAGCTTCATATGCGCAGTTAGGACAAAAGGTTGTTTGCAAGAATAGGCTCCGGGACTTTATCAAAAGGAATGATTGGACAAAGAGAAGTCTGCGGCCTCTGGTTTGACAACACAGTAAGATCTGTAATCATGCTTGTACAATGCTGATGTTAAAAGAGTGGTGGTTAAGGGTTTGCTCCTCTGGGTTGTGCTCCCCACTACTTGTGGCTACACAATAGCAGAAAGAAATGGAGATGATGAGAAAAATCGTAGGGATTTTTTTGGGACTGTGAACAAATTTTGTTTGCAACTGGAATAATTTTGGTTTGAACCGGTTTGGAAGGGAAAAAAATCAAACCGAACCGAAATTAATCGGTTTGAACCAGTTTTCGGTTCGGTTCAAAAACTAAAAAAAAATCGGTTTGATTGTTTATTTTGATCCAAAACCGGACCAAACCGAAAATGCCCAGCCCTAAATCTACCAAGACTAATGAAAGGAAACCAAGTTTTTGAAACATTAGTTACTTGGATGGAAAAAAATGCATAACAGTCGTTGGCCATACCTGGAAAAAAAAAAAAGCAACAACATAAAGTAGTAGCCTTAAGCCCAAATCAACAATGCACAAATAACAAATAATCAAAACATAAGGAACTTTAATCATCAGAAAAAAAATTACAAAAAAAAACATAAAGTGAAAATAGAAGTTCAAAGTCTAAATCAAAGTTACACAGAAAAACAAATAAGTATAAAATGGAAAATAAAAAATAAAAAATAAAAAATAGGACATAACCTTAAGATGTTAATAAAAGAAATACATGAAAAGAGTAGAAAAACACCTAAAAAGAGCAAATGGATAGATCAAGAAAATGCATAAATAACTGAAAAAAACATAGAAAATGCATCATAGCCATAGGCTTATCTAATAAAGAAGAAGAAGAAGAAGAAGAAGTTGCCACTAATACAACAAATGAGTACAATCTACATCGGAAACATGAAAATAAAAATATAACAATTTTGTAAGCAAGCGAGATACATAATTAGATATATAAAAAACATAACAATAACATGATAAATAAGAATGTATATAAAGGACCATGTGAGATAGGTTAGAAGTACAAACCAGCAAAAAACACAACAACACCTTCGCATTAAGTAGAAGAATTGGTTTATGAAAAAAAAAACAGAACATAAAGAAACGAGCAATATTATGGATGAGAATAGAAAATAAAAACCCAAATATTAATAAACAAACTAAACAATTTTTATGCCAAATCTTGTGATTTTTAACTGTTTTCACCATCCTTTTTCCTATTTCTATCCTCATAACCATTAACCATAAACAACATAGAAATTCCTTTAATCCTTTATTTTTTGCTTCTGCAACTGAAGCTTCTCCTCATGAGCAATACAAACATATCAATCTTTACTAAAATCTATATTTAAAACCTAAAAAATAAATTAAAAAACTGCAATAATCAAACTCGCTTTTTTGTTGCTATTCTAACATCTCCTTCATTCCTCTTCAAATATATAGCATAACAACACTAACTAACATTTTTAACAACATTAACCCAAATAATCATAAAAAAAACCCGATCATTGCTTACCAATAATTAATATAATAAGATTGGTTACAATACATCAAAGAGTAAAATAAGTACATGAATCATTTAAAAACCCTAAAAAAGGATTTTTCAAGAAACCCTAAAAATTTACCTCAAGGAAACTTAACCTAAATTAAAGGAGATCAAGTTATTACAATCCAAGTTGTTTGTTACTCCTCTCCCTCTATTTATTGCTTCTAATGTTGCAAAAAAGACTAATTCACAAAGCTCTTTACTTCTTTTTTAAAATTCTTTTCCCTATATTTCTTGCTCTTAAAATTGTAAAATAGAATGAAAATTATTGGTCTGTACCTCTCTTTTTACTCTTATTTTATTTTTATATTTACGCTCTTAACGTTTCTTTACAAGTCATCCTTTCTTTATCCCTCTCTTTTTTCCTCTTAAAAAATAATAAAAGAAACATGGTGTAAAAAAAAAAGGAGAAAGTCAGAATAGGCCATAGTAAGGCAAACCCCCCCCCCCCCAACAAAACTTATGCTTATAAAAAATCAAGGATAAAACATATCGACACCATTATAATCCATGATTGCATTAAATGTGTGTCCATATTACACCAAATAGTAAAACCAACACATGAATTTTGATTTTTGGTAACCTAATAAGGGTATAGTTATCTTTGTTAAAATCAACTAGCCCTAGTTACATGAATGTGCTTTTTTTTTTAAATTCCTCATTCTCACTATTGTATTGAATTCTTATAAGGTTGCCTTTGTCTACAGAAAAATTGCATTTTTTTCTCTATTTTTGTTTATTTTCATAATAAAATCTACACACACAACCTAATTAGGATGATGTTATTCTCATTTTATTTATTTGTTGGGATTTTTAATAAAGAAATGTATACATAATAATAAAAGTAAATTGGAAAAATGTGATTTGAAGTGTTTATATATTAGCAAAACTTTGAAGATTTACTATTGCAATATTAAAAAATTAATTTTTTATTTTATTTTTAACAAGTGTCAAATGAATTATCTAAACAAAAATGTAAGCTATTATATGATTATAAGAGAGAGTAAGATGATGAGATTCAAATTTATAATTATATGGTTATCAAAACTCTAATATCATATTAAAAAATTATCTCACCCTAAATTTAAGTTATCGGGTGAGTTTGTAGAAATAATTTTATATTATTATCTAACAAGTAAATTCATTTTATAATTAGTTTATTTTTATCTTTGTATTCTTAAAAGCATTTTTCAACAAGTAAAAAAACATGTATCCACTTCATCTCTCGAGTTAATTTAGGCAAATATTTTTTTTCCAATGAAAGACAACAAAAATGTTTATAAAGAATTTTAAAAAGAAAAGAGTCTATATAAAAAAAAATCTAAGGATGAAAAATAATTGGGTAACCATGTGGGCGATACTAGGGAACATATAGGAGGAACTATTGATTTGTTTTGCATTAGTTTTAAGAGTGAGTATAGATTCCATTATAAAAGGACTAAAAATATTGTGCTTTTCCCTGAATGAGAAATGAAATGTGATTTACATGGGTATTCCTTAAGAAAACAACCTAACAAAAAGTACTAGAAGTAACAACACCAAGTTGTTCCATGTAACTAATGGTCTATAGATTAAATTGATTATCACAATTCTTTAGTCTATATAACATGCATAAGAAACCGAACAATTTAATCTTGCAATAAAATTAAACAAGAAACTTAACATGCATTCTAGGCATATAAAAAAATTATATTTAGACTTGAAACCTAGCAAGCAAACTACCATAAAACATATAAAATAAAAGCAAATAAATCATAATACTTGTTGAAGAAACTCGAACAACAAAAGCTAGCAAGTTATTGTTGTCAAATATAGATTCTATGTCCTTAAGATTTTTTTGTTTGTCACTTGTGCAAGCGAATTTATGCAATCAACCTTCTAGGAATTAAAAAACTTTCTTTAAAATGATTAGAACCTAAGCTCTAGAAATAAGTGAAAAGATAATAAAAGAGTAATAGAGATTGGAAGCAAAACAAGCTAAAAAATACAGAGGATAAGAGAAGTTCTATAAAAATATATAGAACATCTCTTATTCCACCTCTATTTATATTGAATTTTTAAACCAAAACTGATAAAGAATCAATTATAGCAATTACTATAATTAATTCCCTCCATTTTACCATAATTATCAAGCTTAATCCAGACTTTTTCATTTAAAAAAAAATTGAATGTTCAAATCTTTTATTCATGGGCTGAATGTTTATAAATGGGATGACAAATAATAATTTTTTATAAGTTAAATAATTATTTTATAATAAACTAAAATCCAAGCCTAGAATTGGTCAGCAAAAAACAAATCCAAGCCCATGACTCGGAGCTCGAAACCTATATTACTTTGCTTAGACTCATTTATGACTTTTCAACTTTTTTTTATATAAACTAAAAGAAACTCTATTTTTTTTCCTACATGGATAGAAGGTATTAGATTTTATAAAAACATGTTAACCTAGAATTTTTTTAGATAAATATATCATTCATTTATAATTTATTTTAATCATGTAAAAGAATAATTTTTAATAAAGTTTTAAATCTAAAAGTAAGTATACCTCATTTTAAATTTAGCTTCAAGAATAGCATTTATCCATGTTTTAATTTTTTTTTTAAATTCCAATCTATGGCATTCTCATACAAATTCCTAACAACAATATCTTTGAATTTAT
>Ga0307513_10005201_pt1 | contig 17246 bp, 9 predicted proteins | sample 15_EM_MG_FD_202174 | JGI IMG/M metagenome (GOLD analysis project Ga0307513, IMG submission 202174) | Populus trichocarpa ectomycorrhiza microbial communities from riparian zone in the Pacific Northwest, United States - 15_EM | ecosystem: Host-associated > Plants > Roots > Unclassified | place... | reverse complement strand
GCATTTTATGATCATTCAAACATCCCAAAGTCAAATATGCAGTAGCAAACCGTGTGGCAGCAGGCCTAATCAAATCCCTTCCTTTCATAAAGTGCCTTAGCATGGAAATAAGAATAGTTCTTGAATAAATATATGAGGTGATTCTCCTCCCCTTAGCAATAGTTACTTGATGAATCTCTAACTTCTTCTCAAAATCCTCTAATATCAAGTCAATACAATGGGCAGCACATGGTGTCCAAAACAAACTCTTTCTTTTTTCCATCAATAATTGTCCCGCTGCCTTATAATTTGCAGCATTATCGGTGACTACTTGGACAACATTTTCCTCCTCAATCCTCTCCACAATGGCATCTAACATCTCAAATACCTTATCAGCAGTCTTGGACATATTAGAAGTATCCACCGATGACAAAAAAAAACCGTCCCTTTAGGACTATTAACCAAAAAGTTACAAATACAATGTCTTTTTTTATCTGTCCATCCATCAGACATTATTGAACAACCAGTTTTTTTCCATTCTAGCTTGTACTCCTCAAGCAAATTCATTGTTTGATCCACTTCTTACTTCAAATACTTCTCTCTAATATCATAGCAGGATGGAGGCTTGAAACCTGGCCCATGCTTTGCAATCAATTCAAGTGCCTTAAGAAACTCAGGGTTTTTTACACAATTAAATGGAATTGCACTAGTGTAAAAAAACCTTGCAATTTGTCGATATGCTTCTTTTCTAATATCCTTTTTTAGCAATTGATTTAGGGTTGTTTGTGTACTTCCACTCCCACTAGCTACTCTCTTTCCTTTGTTCTTGGAGTTAATTTCTTTTATTTCATCATCATCATCATTTACACTATATTGATGGGTCTTTCTTTTCTTTTCAGTTGCTTCTAGATTTTTCACCAAAACACCTAAAATCATCTACTTAACATTTTCTGGTACTTGCTGACATGGCTCAACATCCTTACGAGTGCAAGCCAAATGCTGTTTAAAACGAAAAATACCTCCACTGATAATTTTTTGAAAATACTTGCACTGAACTTTTCTAGAATTCTTATCAATATCTATCACATGTTACCATCCCACATCAAGCCTATTACTAGAAGAATTTTTTCTAGATGCCATAAGTTCAACAATTCAAGAATCAATTCAAATCAGCCCTGTAATCAATCCAAATATTTTATGATTGTAATTAAATTTTTGTTAAAAAAGAAATATCATAATACATAACAGCCCATCTTCTATATTATTATCCAATCAGAAAACCTAAGATAATTGATTTTAGTACACACTACACACTACAAAAAAATAACAGTCAACAACCTATCTTCTATATTATTATCCATGACAGGTTACAAACTTATAAGTTACAACCCTTTACAACTTAGCAAAGGCATCATAAAAACAGTCACGCAGCACTCTAAATTACAACTTACAACCCAAATCTATTCATCACAAGTTACAACCCAAATCACAGTTAAATTACAATAAATCCATTCATCACAACTCAGCAGCAGCAGCATTCTAAATTACAATAAATCCATTCATCACAATTCACAACTCAGCAGCAGTAGCACTCTAAATTACAATAAATCCAAATCCAGGGTAAGAAAAAATAGAGTCACACACACACAGAGTTAAATTTGAATCTAAAATTCGCAGGCAAACTCTCAATAATAGACAGAGTCACAGAAACTTTGAATCAAAATCTCAATCTTTAACATCATTAAACTGTAAAGAAACGGACATGGTAAGAAACTAAGAAGCTTACCTCTATTCTGAGCAGTGAGCACTGAAGCTGAGCAGATCAATATTGCAGTCAAAGTTGGAGCCTGCGAATCCAATCAAACTAATATTAACATCAGAGTAAGAAACGGACAAGGAAAAAAAAGCACCCCTGACACTGGTAGTTACCAACAGAGAAGAGAGAACCAGTTAATTTTTGCAGGAGGTGAAACAAGATAAATAGAGTAGCTTACCTGGTGAAGACTGGAGAGACGCCGTTCAGGTTGTGTGGACTTTGGTTCTCATGGTGGCTGGTGAAAAGGAGGCCGTCGATGATGGAAAAATAAAAAAGATGAGGGGCGAGCCGGCAAGGGCTGTTGTGGAGTACCGGTGGATGGTGGTTGATTGTTGGCTGAGAGAAAGAGATTAAGAGACTGAGAGTTGAGACACTGAGGAATCCTCAGTGAGGATTTAGATTTGGGATTTCAATTTAGGGATTTTTTATGTTCTGATTCTTCTGAACGTGAATGGTGAATGTGAAGAGAAGAGAGAAGACTGATTCGGTGAATTTGACAATTTGCATTTGATCTATTAAAGCCAATAGGCGGTCGACACATGGCAGCAACATTGCATTTTTATTTCCTACGGCTAAACTCGTTCAATCGGTAGTGAAATTGTGATTTTACGCGATTTCACCCGATTTTAACGATTTTACCCGATTTTGACCCGATTTTACCCATTTCCGAGTTTTACAAACGATTTAGCACATAAAGCCTATATTAACTCATAAAAATATATGATTTTACGAGTTGAATCGCGATTTTAACAACCTTGGTTGAATCCTTATGAGTCCAGCCTTAAAAAAAAAGCCAAAACTCAGCTTAAAAAAAATAAAATAAAAACTTCTCATAGGCTCAACTGTAATTTGTATCATATATTTTTCTACATCCTTAAAAATATATATAAAAATTAAGTTTCTTCTATATTTTTATTAATATTAATATTGTGTAACAGATAGTGTATAAAATTCTTTAAGAGCTTATCATATTTTCATCATATTAATGTTTATCTAAGGGATATTTATTCCTCATTAATACATATATCAAAGATATGTTCCCTCATTAAAATTATCAAAGTAAAATTACACTTTAACTCCTCCTTTATAAAGAAACAAAATTCATAAGTTATAAATACATCATAAATTCTTCAAAACTTAATGTTCACAATCTCTATACTCAACTGCATATATATTTTCAAAACATCTTTCTCTAAAATATCATTTCACATTTTTTAAAAAAAATATTTACTTAAGTATATGAGAATTTTAAAATCTATAAAATGAGACCTTTTATAGGTACCAGCCTCCAACTATCTTTACTAAAGAGAATGAATCAAATTGTTAAAACTAAAATATTAACCGATTATTCAATACATAAGCTTTACTATTAAGTTACTTGGATTTTTTAGGACATCATCAACTAGAAACATGTAGGGTCACGAGATATTCTTCTTCAACATGTAAGGATCATTGTTTATGTCACCCATTCCACTATAATAAACAACATGATCGTCTTATGTGTGGTTAATGACAGACTTCATCTCTCTACTTATTCAATTTAATCAATTGAGTCATCCTCCTACTAATTTGATGAATTGAGTCATTTTACCTTCTTTTTTTTTTTCGTTAAGATCTGTTTGTAGTGTGATATGATTGAAATTATATTTAGCTTTGATGACAATATTAAAAGTGTTTGGTTAATTAATATATACCAAAGTCTTGCACGATTCTCACTAAATATTTTCTCTGAAACTTTAATTATCAAATAAAAATTATAATTTATAAATTTTCTTAAATAAAATGCAAAAGACACTATCTTGCCTATTTATCATATCCCATTACAACTTTATTTACTGGGAGATTGACTTTTACACTTAAATTTTAGTAGACTAGTAAAACAAAAGTTAATCCTAGACATAGGTTTACTGGTGAAGAAAGTTTGTCCATTTTTATTTTTTTTTATTTTCTATTTTGAGTATTAAATTAATATTTAAAAAGATATTATTTCATTGAATACACTAAAGATACAAAGATTCCAAATTAAGCTCATTTATTCCTTGTCCAAACTAAAGAAAAGTCAAAAGCCAAAGTACAAAAATAACTCCATCAATTTTTCAAAAGGAAAATAAAATTTTGGCAAGTAACAATATTATCAAATTTTAGTTTTAGATATTTTAGGTGTGTTTAGAAAAAAAAAAACAACTTTTTTTCTCTTTTTTTTCAAAAAAATATTACATTTAAATAGTAAGTCTTAGTTTTTTTTTTTTTCTAACTCTTGTTTTTTCAAAAAAAAAAAGAATAATATTACTCTATTTTTAAACAGTCTCTTAATATATATGATAACTAGTACCTATAGGTTAAATTTCTCTATATTTATATCATATACATTATTTATTAGATAAGAAATTTAGATATTTATATCTTATAAATCAGATTTTTGACATTCATATCATGTCATACTATTATTTATTATTTCTTTTGAAATAATAAACAATATATATATATATGTTAGGATTGAGTTGGATTTTTTTATTAAATTTGATAATATTCATATTATATCTGTTACTTATCGGATAAGATAATTATTCAAAGAAAAAAAAACCTCATTTAGATTGGTTTGATATCCATTAAATTTAAATTGAATTTTAAATTAAATTTAACAGTATTCATAATCTATCTATGCTATGTAAAAAAAAACCCCGCTCTTTAGATATGCTACTCATTCAAACTCTTATTTACGTGGCATATGGTCCTCGATGAGAATCCAATACCCACACCCACTTCTGCCACATTTTGGCATTCAACTTATTATTATACTATAAACCTAAAAGAAATGTAATTTCACTACTTTTCATATAGAAACGACATGATTCAGTATGGACGCCATTGTTCATTGAAAAACAATTTGTTTTATTTTTTTTAATTTGATCATTAAACTTTTATTTTTCAATTTTATTTTTCCACATAATTTTTATAATATTTTATGTGTTGATATTTTCTTCACTTTCCATGTTCTTAACAATTCAAGATGTTCACTAAAATTTTATAATTGAATTGGATGCCAATTTGATGAAATAGTATTTAAATTTCTAATATAAAAAATAATTAAAAGGAAAAGGATAAAAAAAAAAGATAACAAGACTTTTTTTTCAAGTTCACACAAAAAAGTTGTTCATCCAAAAATTCTCTATTTACTCATTTTTTTACCCCTTTTATTTAAGTTTTTTATATTTAAGTCCTAAGTTTTATTTCTTTGTATTTCAAACCCTGAGTTTTGATAAAGAAAAGAGAAAGTCACATGAAAATAAAAAAGTAAAGAAAAAGTGGTCCTTTTGCCATATTTCGGCAACAAAAACATCAATCTTGATGTTATTAGATTTTTCTTCACATGAGGAGTGCCATAGACATGTTTTTAAACTTTCATTTCGCTAAAAAATTTAGATAAGGGCTCGAAAGATATTTATTAAGTTTTTTTACCAATATAAATGCGTTTTGAGGTTGGAAATGGGTTCACTGTGGTACTTGAGGTGTTTTTTTAGATATTTTTATGTGAAAAATAATTAAAAATTAAGGTTTTGGGTCCAAAAACTCGAACCTTGACTTTTTTATTGCTAAAGGTGGCTAATACTTAACTATTACACAAAACGTCATTTATGTATATTTTTTTAAATAGTTTCCCACCCTATTAAACAAAACAATAAAAGCAAGAAGGCCAGATATGCACATGGGCTTCTTTGACTAGGCGCACGAGTCCAACCTTTTAGGCTCAATTGTTTAACTTAATTTGAAATAGCTTTTTATATTTTTTTTTTGAAATTTTAATTAAAATTCTATACTAATAAAATAATTGAAATCATATAGAGAATATTATTCTATTAAATTTCATTAATTTTGTATTTGTTTTCAAATAAGTTTATAACAATGTTTTTTATAATATTAGCAATCATTTAGTTAATTATTATATTTGAACTTAATGTGAATTTTTTAAAATGTTTGATCCTGAATATTCAGTAAAAAATATTATTTTTATTTTTTTGTTATAAATTCTTACAAATTTTTTTCGCATTAATTATTCTTTTTCCCCCTTCAAATTGCATAAAAATACTGAGACATGATTTTTACTATTTTTTTAATTGATATTTGCTTTCTACATTTTGATAATTTCTTTTTATTTTAAAAACAATGTTTCTAATAAATAAAACATGTTTTTGTTAAAAAAAAAATGAAATACATTAGCAAGAAAACGCAGTTTAGATTAAAGAGATACACTTTTTCCTATTTATTTTAAATAATTAAAATACTTTTTTAAAAAAATATTATATTTGTTTTTACTTTTAACTAAAAAAAATGCTACTAATAAGAAAATATTCTAGTAAAAAAATGCATGAATAAGAAAAAATAATTGGTTTAATAAAATATATTTTTAAAGAAATTAAATCTTAATACAAATATCTTGTAAAGAACAACCCAAAATTTAAACTCCAAGTTTAATAATGTATTTTCCAACCAAAAAATAAAATATTTAGAGAAAGAAATTTATTATGGAAAGTAGAAAAATTCCAGATAAGATTAGTGAGAAACATTGGACGAAACAATGTAATTAGCAAATAATTAGAGGAAAATAATCCCTATATTAAATAGTGTCCTTGTATTAAACAATGTAATTTCTAATCAGAAAATAATAAAGTTAGAGGAAAAGTTTTATGGCTAAGGGTGAAAATCTCTAGTTAATTAGCATAAAATCTTAAACGAAATAAAATTAAATATGTATGTGAAAAATACCGACAATTATAGATTTAACAAAAATAACAAGTGGAACAATTAACGAGTGACATTGCCATAAATAGAAGAAAAAAATTTCCCTCCTCTTTTAAATGGTGCGCCCAATGGTATTGGAGAGGAAGAGCACTTGAAAATTTTCTTCTCCTCCTTCAATTTCACCATTTTCTCTCAAATTGTGTGGTATAGAGGTGGAGACGTAAGAAATTTATATCAAGAAAACCAAATTAAACTAGAAAAAACTTATGAGAGAGAGAGAGAGAAAGAGGGGTGGAGAGCTTGAGAGAATAGAGAGAGAAAGCTTGTAATTGGAAGAGAATGAAGAAATTATTGGGAATTATTGCTAGAGGCTCATTAAATTGGGTTAGTTGATAGTGGTAAGATATTGTTTTTCATTAAATGCACTTTTATTCTTGAATTTTGATGAGGAATTGAAAATACCCAATTGTCAATTTTTAGGGTTTATGTGTATTTGTGCAAGGAAATGTAAAATTGTAAACTTATTAGTTAATTGTGGTTTAGATTACATGATTATAGACTTAAGTGGATAGATTAAAAATCAATTATGGAAAAATTAAGACATTAGTGGCCGACCATGGTTAGGGATTTTTATGAAATATGGGAATTTGATTAAATTTTATGGTTTTTGATGTTGTAATAATGTTGGGGATGCTTAAGATTGGTTTTGAATGTTGTAATATGGATTGTTAAAAGTTTGAGTATTGTTGTTACATTTTGGAATGATAAAAGTGTGGAAAATTATTTAAATTTGTGTACTTTGGATGTGATGATATTGATTTATAGATTTAAGATGATTGTGATTCTTATAAATGAGTTAGTATGTGATTGAGTTATTATTGATTTGGATTGGGAAGGTTGAGTATGTCCAAATATCAAGTATATGATAGTTAAAACTCAATGCCCACCATGTGTTTGATAAAATGTTAGACATAAATTTTCGTCGTTAAAAAGTTTAGATATTGAATTTAGTTGACGAAATAGTTAGACATTGAATTAGATTATGTAAATGATTAATGCAATGTGTGGATATTGAATCTTATTATGGAAAATGATTACATGTAATGTTTAGACATTTAATTGGGATATGGAATTAGTTGACAAAAAGTTTAGACATTGAACTTAGTGGATGAAATATAGCGACATTAAATGAACTATGAAAATAAATGATGAGATGTTTAGATATTTAAAGTTAATGTGAAAATGTATGATGATGTGAATAAGTGTGCTAATGGACCAAAAAGCTTGGGTATTGATTCGGGATGTGTTATTAGAAATTTCAGGAGTGTTATTGGAAACGAGACTCATAAAAGAGATCATTCTGTAGAAGCTTCAAGTAGGTGTTGATCCTTTCATTCTTTTATTTTAAAAAATATTTTTGTTTAATTATATAAATATGAATACGATGTGAGTAAGCGATTAAAAAATAAAGGTGAATATATGAATATGATTTCGATGTGAGGAACCAATGTGAGAAAAAGATGAGTTAATTAAGTACGATGTACTAGCATGAAAATCATGAATAAACCAAGTACAATACGCAAACATGAAAAAAATGAGTAAAATGATGAATAAACCAAGTACGATATGTAAATGTGGAAACAATGGGTAAAATTAAGTATGTTATGCGAATTTGAAAATAATACCTTTATAAAATATGCTTTTAGGGAGGGAAAATGATACCTTATAAAATATGTCTCTGGGGCAAGAAAATGGTATCAAAATATGTTTTCAGGGCAAGAAAATAACACCTTACAAAAAACACATTCGAGGCGGGAAAATGATTTGTAACCAGTCAATCGTAATGACAGAAACTATGATTTGTAAAATAAATTGGCCATAATAGCGGGATTATAATGTTAAAATAAATAATTTTGAGGACTATAATGTTAAAAAATGGTATCAAAATATGTCTTCCGGGCAAGAAAATAACACCTTATAAAAAACACATTCGAGGCGGGAAAATGATTTGTAACCAGTCAATCGTAATGACAGAAACTATGATTTGTAAAATAAATTGGCCACAATAGGGGGATTATAATGTTAAAATAAATAATATCGAGGACTATAATGTTAAAAAATGGTATCAAAATATGTCTTCAAGGTAAGAAAATAACACCTTATAAAAAACACATTCGAGGCGGGAAAATGAATTGTAACCAGCCAATCGTAATGACAGAAACTATGATTTGTAAAATAAATTGGCCACAATAGCGGGGATTATAATGTTAAAATAAATAATTTCGAGGACTATAATGTTAAAAATAAGTTGGCTTCAAGGTTATAATAAGTTGGCCGCAGTGACGGGGACTATAATGTTAAAATAAGTTATTTGTACTGTGGTGCGGACTGTTTTTTTTTCTTCTCAGAATATAAGTATGTATAAAAATAAAAAGTAACTACACTGTTGAACCAGCAAATCTATATACATATACAGAAAGAAAAGAAGACAAAATGGAACAGACTCCCAATCAAAACAAAACTAGATATAGCCAGGTCATGCATACATTGACCAACTATCCAGGTAGCAGAGAGAAGCCTATATCTTATACACAAAGAACAAAGAGGGAACAAGCTCCCTGCAAAAAACAGGCCATGCAAGGCCAAATCCCATAATGTACAGTAAAGGTTAAAAAAGAAACCACACGATGAATGGAGGTGTCTAAAGTAACCCAACCAGCAACACGAGGCATCCAAAACCCATACCAAAAACTCGGTCTCTGAAGGAGCCAAAAGCAAAGCCGAACAATCCAAGCTGACAAAGTCCAGCAACAAAACTTCAACAAATGACAGAAGGAGCATCACAAACATCAAACCACCACCACCAGCCAACATGATAGAAAGAGTAGCTTGATAATCACCAAATCAACTAGGTCAACCAACAACCAGTGGTAATCACATGAAGATCAGCAAACAAGGGCTATGGAATCAGCTAAGAGACATCATTCTCAAACAAAGACTAGTAAAGCAGTAGCCAGACAGAGGTCAAACATCAACAACAAATGACCAGACTGGAGATGCACCGCAGCATAATCTTCTAACTAGTTGACGCAGAAAACCAACATTAGTAACATAGCATCCAGCAAGCAGAAAAGAAGGCACAAAATGAAAAATGTTGGCTATTGTTTTTCTTATTAGCGTGTTTTTTAAAAAATTATTAGACAAAATAATACAATTTGAAAAAGAATCAATGAAATAACATAATTTATACATGTCGCGATTGAAAAACGTGACATTCATAACTTGTCGCTATTTAAAATAGCGACATTTTAAAAAAAATATATGAAATAGGCTTGCACATGAAAAGAGAGGAGAGATATGAAATAAAGAAAAAAATAATAATAAAGGCACATTGAAGCTCCAATTATAATACCACTAGTACTATAAAAAATATCTCGATGAAACGAATCAAACAATACCATGAAAGATCACCAATGGTGACTCGAGTATGTCACACTTATCATTAAATGGTGGCAAGTGGCTCATTTGCCTTTTGGCTGCAAGTGTGGCCTCCTTTCTTTTAGCGACAAATGTGGTCCACCTAGATCACCGTTGGTGATTTTCTTTGGTGTTATTTGATTCATCCTGTATAGATCTTTCTTATATCGTAATTAGGACTTTGGTGTACTTCCAATGTCTTTTTCTTTTTTTTTCTTTCTTTTCTTTTCTCTCTCCTTACAAATTACAATGAAGATTTTTCAAGTTAACTGCATCACGTCAGGGCAACTCCCGCATAGTTTCATTTTAAACTCGAGCTAGTCTATTATAAAAAAAAAAACAACATTCTTTATACAACTTTGTTGTTCATATGAATAGGGAAGCTCCTTTTTTATTTCATTTTTTTTTTGTCAATTTCATCCTCAGGTCTTTTTTTAAGTTGTTTAGGTTGTCTTTTGACCTGTTAAGTCAAATGAATCACGTCGAAGCAACTCTCATATAGTTTAATTTTAACCTCGGGTTAGGTAAGGAGTCGAGTCAAGAGGTTTTTTTCCTGTCAATTTTATTTTTTCTCAATTTCATCCTCAAATAGTTTTTACCATTCAGTCGGGTTGCCTTTAAACCGACCTAGTTGATTAAGTCATGTCTGGGCAACTCTCACATTATTTAATTTTAAATCTGGACAAGGAAAAGAGTTAGGTCAAAAGGTTTTTTGTTGTCAATCTCATCCTGTTTTATCAATTTCATCATCGGACATTTTTTACCAGTTGGCTAGGTTGTCTTTGAACTGGGCAGGGTCATGTCGAGCAACTCACACACGATTTCATTTTATTTTTATGAATTTTTTAAAATTTATTATATCTTTTTATAATATTTTTTTAATGACTCTTTATGTTTTTTAGATAAAAACTTAGCAAAGAATGATTAATTTTATACACGTGATATATTTTTATAATGTCATGAATAATTTATTTTTATTTAAAAATAAAAAATAATTTTATTTTCTTTCTCTTTGTTTTCCTTTCTTCCCCCTTTATCCTCCCTCCCTCCCTTCCGGCTTTGCCCACGCCAGCCACATTTCCCTGATCTCCACCACCAACCATCATTTCTCTAAACCCCCCCTCCCAACCCCGCCACACACACACGGGTCCTGTCTCTGTTTGCTATTTTTTTTCATCTATACATAGCTAATTAGAGGAAGAGGAAAGAAAAAGAAAAGGAAAAATAAACGGGGAAAATAAAAAGAAAGGAAAATGAAAAAAAAATTAAACAAATTATATGTAATGATACAAAAACAAATTCACATATATTTTATATAATGTACATATCTCCATAAATATCCTAGATATTTATATTAAATATCTTATAGTTTAAATATTTATGTAGATGAAATATATGTTAAAGCTCATCTCTCTAGACTCTATCTCTCTAGACAACATGTCTTAAAAAACACAAATCCAATACAAGATTTAAAGAAGGCTTAAAAAACATTTAAGTCTAGAGAATATTTATTCTCTCTGTCACCTGAACAAACACTATATTGACTTAAGCTTCAGAGTGTTTTTCTTGCAAGTGTCGTCTGCCTCACCAAGTCTTTTGGATCTAGTTTTATCAGCTCATGGAAAGCGCCTCCAAACTTTCTATTAGGGATTTTTCTAGCCTCTTCAATATGCATTATCATAAAAATTTATTACATCCAAAATTAATTATAATTTATTGACTCCTTAATATGAAATATAGTAAAAAATATAATAAATTATAATTAAACAAAACTTTTCTCATATATATATACACACACACGGTTTTAAAACCTTGATCGACCTAGTGAACATGACTAACTCAAGTAGAGACTAATCCGAGTCAACAAAATAAAAAATGACAAAAATTTGACCCAGACGACTCGATTATCAACCCATTGACTTAAAAAAAAACAATTATCAAAGCAAAGATTTTGATTATAGAGAGAGAGAGAGAGAGAGAGAGAGAGAGAGAGAGAGAGAGAGGTAACTCGAGTCAATCCTCATAAGTTGTAACCTAAGCCTTACTATGAGTTAACCTTGAGTCAAGTTTAAAACTATAATATAAATGTCTACTTGAAATGTGGTGCTCCAGAAGCTAATATCCATCCATTTGTAAGTATCCAATTAACAAAAATACATAGCATGTTGGTTTTTTTTTTTGTAGCACAAGACATAATTTATTATGAATTACTATAGTGAAATTATCCTTATACCCCTGAGTTGAAATAAAAAGTGTCTTGCACCTAAGAGTAATTTAGTCTTTTTCAAAGGTTTGTTAGTCACTAAAAGATTGTTTAGGGGTATGTTTGTATTTTCTAATGTTTTTTGCACAATTAAAATATGATTTTTACCCCTAGAGTTAACAATTTCTTGAAATATTGGCAAAGGGTGATTTATTCTTTTCAAAAACTTTAAAATAGTTAAAATACTTATTTACCCTTGAGGTCAAAAAAACTAGAGTTGTTGACCAAGGGTTTTTTTAGTTTTTTACATTTTGAAATATAGTAGAATAATTATTATACCCTTGCAAAAGACAAAAATCAACGCATGTGTCTAGGGGTATTTGTGTACTTTCATGATGATTTTTTTATGATTCTCATATTCATGAAGGGCATTATGGTATTTTTTAAGTTGGGATACTATTTTTTATTTGAAAAAGTTACTGGAATGTGACGTTCACACGCTAGCGAGTGGATGTTGTCCACGGTGTTTAGGTGGCGCGTGTGGTACCATTCAGTGACCAAACATGCCCTTCCATTATGTTATTAGATGCACTATTGTGTCTTCATCCTTATTAGGTGGTGTGTGGCGATGGATGATGGTCGATTTGCTGTCGACGGTCATTTCTTCTTTTTTTTCTTCCTTCTTTTCTCTCTTTTCTAGAGAAAGTGCATGTTTGTCCTCTTATCTTTAGATTTGTTAATTTCAGTCCTTATGTTTTCTATTGTTCATTTCCATCCTTTGTTCTATTATAAAAGTTTTAAATGTTTTCAATTTAGTCCTTGAATTACAATTTGTCATATATTATTTTTTCAAATTCAATCCTTATTCTTTTTATATATGATTTTTTTTCCCTTGACTCTTTTGTTCAAGTTTTATTGGTTTTTAATTTCATCCTTCAATCAAAGTTTATGTTGTTTTATTATTTTCAATTTAGCCCTCATTCCTTTGATTTAATTTTCCTCTTATTAAAGTTTATTTGTTTTCAAATTAACCCTCCAGTTTAATTTTTTTACGCCTTTTAATTTATTTTTTATTTCAAATTTCTCCCTCATTCTTTTAATCATAAATTTCTGTAGTTTTTTTCTCCGGTTTCATCCTTTGGTTGAAGATTTTGTGGTTATCTTTAATCTTTTCTCTATGATTTATCATGTTCTCATGGTCTAGGCCAAGGGTTTTGTAGACCTTTTTTTAATAAATTTTTTTTAAAAAATAATTTTGTTTGTGTTTAATTTTTGAATAACTCTTTTTTTTATAAAGGTGAGATTTATTTTATAAAAAAAATATTTATTCTGAAATAATATTTCTTATATGTTTGGCTTTGCATAATGTCTTTTTCTTTTTATTTTATTGAATAAGTTTTGTATTTATTTTTATTTCCATTATCTTCTATTGATTTTAATAAAAGGACAAATAACATTTCAATCAAGGATGAAATTGAAAAGAAATTTAAAGTTTACAAAGAAATTAAGACAAAAACCATACAATCAAAAGCAAGAGGATTGAATCAAATACCAAGACAAAATAAGATGAAAACATTGGATTTTCTAATTGGAAAGCATACTTTCCAATTTAAAGAGAGAGGAAAAAAAAAAGATCGCTAAAGCCAAACCGCCGACTGGACCACCACACGCGTCACCTCATTTGGATGTGAACATCATGATCTTTCTAACGTCGCCGTAGATGGATAATTTTCACCACCTAAATTCTTTGCACGTGCTGCTTGAAACATGCAGAGTGGCTTAACACGCTGGCACGTGAACAAAACTTCCACTAGGATTTCTTCTTTAAATATGTTTTTGAAAAATACCTAATTTCCCCTATCTTGACCCCACAACTAAAAAAAACAAAATAAAAGGACCAATAAGCCCTTCGACCCTAGTTTAAAAAATCTTAACTTGAGGGGTAATTAAGTAAATTTATTGTTCATTTAAAAAGTAAAAGGCTAACTCGTCCCTATCTTGAACCAATAATTACAATAAGACCAAACAAAAAATACAAATAAGCCCTTAGACCCTAGTTAAGATATATTTGTTTAAAGGGACAACAAAATTAATTCAATGTGTTTTTTAATTAAAAAATCAAAATCGTCCCTCAATCAAAGCAATTTTTTTGGCATGTCAAGAGCATCCAAGTCATTATCCTATGCAATATAAAAAGAGAAATACATTCTAAACCCTAATCAAATTGATAATAACCGATTAGTCCCTGTAAAGTTACAATTCTACCCCAAAAGTAATATAAATGAGTTTTTTTTAAGGCAGAATCATAAATATACTATTGTCATCCACAATACACTAAGTTTGTACAATAAATTCCTAACCTCTTTTAGTTTTTTTTTTAATTTAATATTGCTTGACCGCTAATAACATGTGGAAAACCTAATTAATAGTGAAAGTTAATAAAAGCAGTGTCGTTTGTTTAAAAACCTTTTGTCTTATCATGTGACTCACGAGAGCCATGAGAAACATCAAACCATCCTTCAAAGATCCACACAACACAGCTGTCTTTTGGTCTTGTTTGTTTTCATGTCTCTGCTTTTTTATATATAATTTGAAATTAAATTTCTTTTCACAGAAATTTAAGAATATATTCTTTATATTTAGTATTGTATATCTAGCAAAATATTTTTTTTAAATGAATACTAAAACATCGAGAGAATTCATTGTAGTTGTAGCAATGAACAATAATCATTTTTATTATATTTTTTTTGTTCTCCGATTTATTTATTTATTTCAATTGCAGTTTTCTAGTGACAAGTTTATCAAAATTTGTTAGGAGAAAACCAATTAAAAAGAAGGACAAAAGTATAAAACAAGGAGAAATCTCATGGACAATCACAAATTTGCTTGAAAAGGTTCTTTTTAGTCCATGTACTTCACCTTGCTATGTAGTCCCTTCAATTTTTTCAACTTCAATTTTGATCCAATAGTTAATTTTCTTAATATTTCAATCTCAGTGTTTGAAAAAAAAAAGACATCAGACTACAACGAAAAAGAGAAAGAGAAAGTCGTTGTTTGGCCACATTTTAAGGACAAAAACAGTTGATCTTGGTATAAACGAGTTTCATTCGACTATTAGGTTTTCATTAAGGTGTTTTTGAAGTTTCATCTTGTCTTAAGAAAGTTTATTGGAGTTGAGAGAGAGAAATTTTTTTTTGATTTGATTTTGTATTTTTTTTTTCATTTTTGAGGGGTTTTTTGGTTTGATAAATTGGTTTTTGATGGTTCTAAATGTGTTTATTGATTGTTTTTAGATGAAAATAGGTTGGAAATTTGATTTTTAGGTAAAACAAATCCAAAAATAAATAAATCGAGCCCGCGCATGTGGGCCTAGGCTAGAAGGCCCGTTGGCTTGGATTTTGTTTTTTGTCATTTGTTTTTTTTCTCAATTACATTCTTTAACATTGGATTTTTATATAAAAAAAAAATTATTGGTTTTTTTTTTCAATTTCATCTTACAATTTCTAATTTAATTTGAATTAGTCTTCGTTATTTGTTTCGATTTAATTTAAATACTAAGTTAGGAAGGACTCAAGTCAGAAGGTTTGAAGTGTGACTCGCTTAGTTGGGTTTATGACAACGCCAAAGAATACCTTGCAACCTAGACCTTTTTTACTTTCAAGAAATTTTTGGTTTGGCCCATAGTGTAGCCGGGTAATAACCTAGTAAATTACTATAAATACTGGTTCCAGGATTCAAAACCATAAAATCAAAAAATAAAATAAACTTTTAAATCATTATATTAATCTCTTAAAGTTTTCATGTACTATTGATCATAATTATAAAACCAGACTTATCTAATGATTTGTCTAAAGGCTTAATCACGAGTTGGGTTAATTAACCCGAGTTAACTTATCCCATTATAAACAAGTGAAATCCCCCCTTAGTTTTTTTAAATCCAGACTTCAACAAGTGGGTTTTAATAACACTGTATTTAATAACTTATAATTATAAATAAGTAAAATATTATTGTCATTGTTATTAGTAAGGAATAATAAGCAACAGACAAAGGAGTAATAAATAAAAATAAAAATAAAAAATAAACTGTAGACAGCTGTATGTGAGTCAGCCGAGTACGTTGATTGTTGAGTAGCATTATAAAAAATAATATCATTCAATTTCCATGCATTGGCAAGCATCTCATTACTCAGACGGGGACCGAAGACAAGGAAGTGTACATGGAAAAACCCTTTTAAAAATAATATAAATTATATATATATTTTAATTTTAATTTAGATCATATGAAACCATAACACGTGGCAAGCACTTTCAAATATATAATTGAAATAAAATGCAGCAACGCAACCAGCTTATATGCATTCGTGGCTCCTGGGATAGTTCATTAGATACTTCTTGAGACCAGCTTAGATTTTAGATTATAGTTAATTACGTGTTATTATTTCAAGCTTGAATAAAAAAAAAAAAAAACTGTTTCCTAAAACAATCTTTTTTCTGTAATAAGTGTGTTGTTGACTTGTTTATAATAGATTATAGAGAGACTAGTAATTATTACAAAGCTGCTAATGTAGGTAGAGTAAATCATTTATGATCTTCCTCACACAAACTGCGTCTATTAAAAGTGTTGATCAAAATAACTAGAGTAGATCTCGAGAAAAAATCCAGTCCGAGAATATCACACAGGCGCGCGCAATGGGTTTTAACTACTTATTTGAGATTTTTTTTTTTTTAAATATGAGTGTCTGGACTAGTTTATGCGCGCCTTAACTAATCTCTCAAGACCCTGAAATTAACGATCACGTAAGCCTCCAGTGGCCCTAAAGTTTGTGGCACTTGAACTAGTGACCTCTGAAGAGCAAATTAAAATCTGACCAATTAAACTACACCCCTCGAGGTTCTTATTCGAAAATTTCTACGGTTACAAGAGTTAGCAGTAACATTTTATTAGTTATTATTTGAATTTATTTTTTTTAAAAAAGACATGTACAACCAAAAAAACAAATATATATATATATATATATATATATATATATA
>Ga0307513_10005200_pt1 | contig 17246 bp, 17 predicted proteins | sample 15_EM_MG_FD_202174 | JGI IMG/M metagenome (GOLD analysis project Ga0307513, IMG submission 202174) | Populus trichocarpa ectomycorrhiza microbial communities from riparian zone in the Pacific Northwest, United States - 15_EM | ecosystem: Host-associated > Plants > Roots > Unclassified | place... | reverse complement strand
AAAACCTTCCCTTTACGCAACCAGTCCCTTGCCTTAGAATCTCTGAAAGACCAGTTAGGTTTCCTAGTGACCTTAATACTAGGTGGCGACTCCCTTTTTCACAACAGAAAGACCCCAACAATCAATCTCTGCTACAAGGACGGGTCGCCGCGACGTCGAGCTCTCGGGAGGGTGCGACAATTTTAATGAGTTTTGTGAAGATCATGGTATAAAGAAACTCCTAACAGTACCTAGATCCCCACAATAAAATGGCATGGTGGAGAGAAAAAATAGAAGCATCCTCAACATGGTGAGAAGTATGCTCAAAACCAAGAAAATGCCTAAAGAGTTTTGGGCTGAAGTTATAAATTGTGTTATCTACTTGTTAAATAGATATTCTACTAAAAGCTTGAATGACATAACTCCACAAGAAGTATGGAATAGAAGAAAACCAAGTCTCTCACTTGAAAGATGTTCTACTAAAAGCTTGAATGACATAACTCCACAAGAAGCATGGAATAGAAGAAAACCAAGTGTCTCTTACTTGAAAGTTTTTGGGAGCATTGGTTATGTGCATCTAGATGATCAAGTAAGGACCAAGCTAGATGACAAAAGTAAAAAGATGATCAAGTAAGGACCAAGCTAGATGACAAAAGCGAAAAGAAAATCTTTATGGGCTATGACAAAAAAAAATCTAAAGATACAAGTTTTACAACCCTATTGAAGAAAAGATGGTGATTAGTAGAGATGTTGAGTTCAATGAAGAACGAGCATGGGATTGGAAGGTAAATGATAGTGAGAAATATGACTTCTTATTGATTATTGATGAAGATGAAGAAAGACAAAAAGATCATCAAGAACCTATAGTCATACCTTCACAAAAACCAATGAGTTCAACTTCTTCTTCTTCTTCTTCTAATGAAAGTTTAAGTAGTGGCACTCCACCAAGTTCACCAAGTAAGATGAGGAGCCTTGATGACTTATATGAGGTAACTAATTTTATTGATGATGTAACACTATATTGTCATCTTGCTACATGTGATACTATAGTGTTTGAATAAGCAATAAAGGATGCAAAATAGAGAATTGCTAGATGAGGAGATTGCATCAATTGAGAAGAATGTCACGTGAAGATTGATTTCTAGACCAAATAAAAAGAAACCAATAGGTGTCAAATGGATCTACAAAGAAAAGAAGAATATCAAAGAAGAAGTTGAGAGATACAAAGCACGATTAATTGTAAAAAGCTATAGTCAAAAGCATGGGATTGATTATGAAGAGGTTTTTACTCCTGTTACTAGAATGAAGACCATTCGATTAATCATTGCCACCGCTGCCTAACATAGATGGAGAATCTATCAAATGGATGTCAAATCAGCATTTCTTAATGGTTTTCTTGAAAAAGAGATCTACATTGAGCAACCTATGACTTATGAAGTAAAGGGATATGAAGACAAGGTTTTAAAGTTAAATAAAGTCTTGTATGGATTGAAACAAGCCCTAAAGGCTTGGTATAGTCGCATTGATGGATATTTCCTGAAGAATAGATTTATTAAATTCCCCCATGAATATGCTATCTATGTAAAGATTAAAGAGAGTGGTGATACACTTATTATATGTTTGTATGTGGATGACTTACTCTTTACAAGAAATAATCCAAAGATGTTTGAAGACTTCAAGCAAGCAATGATCAAGGATTTTGAGATGAAGGATATTGATCTTATGTCGTACTACTTAGGGATTGAGATCAAACAAGAAAAAGATAGAATCTTTGTGAATCAAGAGAAATTTGCAAGGGAGATTCTCCAGAAATTCAAAATGGAGGATTGTGCAAAAGTGAATACTCTAGTCGAGTGTAGAGTGAAGATGTCAAGGAATGGTGAATGTGAGAATATGGACTTTACAACATTCAAAAGTTTGGTTGGGAGTTTGAGAAATTTGGCATACACTCGTTTGGATACTTTTTATGGAGTACGACTTGCGAGTAGGTTTATGGAGACACCAACTATGACTCACTTCAAAGCCTTGAAGTGAATTCTACAATACATTAAAGGTACTATAGATTTTAGCTTGTTCTATGGTTATTATAATAGCTTTGATCTTGTGGGTTATAGTGATCGTGATTGGGCTAGCGATATGAATGATCGAAAGAGCACTGCAAGTTTTGTTTTCTACATGGGAGACACAACTTTCAATAGAGTTCAAATAAGCAATTTATTGTCATATTATCTTCTTGTAAAGCTGAATATGTAGTTACTACAACATGTGTTTGTGATTTAATATGGCTAAGAAGATTATTAAAAGAGTTGTGAATGCCACAAAAGAAGCTTACAAAGATTTATGTGGACAACTCATCAGCCATTGTATTAGCTAAAAATTTAGTTTTTCATAACAGAAGTAAGCACATGACACAAGATTTTATTATCTAAGATATTGCATTGCAAATAAGAAAGTTGAAGTCAAGTATGTGAAGACACAAGACCAAGTTGCAGATATTTTCACAAAGCCACTCAAATATGATTTTTTACAAAGATTAGAGATATGTTGGGAGTTATGAAAAATGATAAGAGTTGATATTGAGGGGGAGTGTTGAAGTTCAATATCAACTAAGATTTAGAGTTTATAAGAGTTTTAATATTAGCTAAAGGAGAAATCCTTGATGAGGAAGGATTTATAATAAACTAGTTTATTACAATCCTTGTTTAATTAGAATGTTAGATTCCTTATTAAATTAGGATTTCCTTTGAATATTTTAATTTCTTGATTAGCTAGCAATTAAGACCTATAAATACACTTGCAATCTTAAGCATTATACATAAGTTGAGAGAGATACAGAGAAGAGCTATAAAATTGTATCTTTTGAGAAAACTCTTAATAAAATCATCATTCCTCTCATTCTTCTTAACTACCACACCTTATTCTTCATTTCCAACAGATTTAGTTGTTGAAATCAATCTTGTTGATACCTATTATTCAACTCTGACAAATGTTGCTTTTTGTAGACAAGAATCTTTACCTATTGTTTACCTTGGCATGTTGATGTGGGCTAATCCTAATCCTAATAGAATATCTACCTAGAAACTTGTTATAACAAAATGTTACAATAGGCTATCATCATGGAAAAGAAAGTTAGTTTTACTGGAGAATCTATTTGATTAAAAATGTGCTTGATTCCTTACCGATTTATTTCATGTCTATATTCTTGATACCAAAAAGGGTTTATAAAATTCTAAACTCTATTTAAAGGAGATTCCAATGGGCAGGTGTCACTAAACAATGAGTAATATGTAAAGTGTAATGAAAGGTAGTCATCAAAGAATGAGAGGGGAGGTTCGGGAATAGGCTCACTTTTAGGAAAGAACAAAGTCATACTTTTCAAGTGGTTATGGAGGCTAAGCTCAATATCTAAAGGTAAATGGCAGGAGGTGGTGTGCAAAAAATATAGACCTGCCTTCAAAAATGGTCTTCCTATTTCTAACAAGTGATTATCTTATTTCCAGCAACATATTGTTTCTCTCTTTCAGCAGAGTTCAACTACTTCTAAAGCTCGACATGGTTGTAATAGTTATGTTTGCAAGATTATATAAGGTTTCAAATGTTCCAATAACAATAATTTCAAAAATGGGATCATGGGTGAATGGTAACTACGTGTGGAATGTCAGCTAGAGGAGAACTCCAAGAATATCTGAAATTAAGCAGGAAATATATTTGCATCGGGTTTTTCAAAAGGTAAAGCTTCATGATACTAAATCAGATTTGAAGGTATGAAATTTATGCACATATGGGAAATTTACAGTGCAATCTTGTACCACTTTAATCAAGTGTAATGGATTATGCTCCTGTCAAACACAAGTTTGGAAATTCATGGCTCCTCTAAAGATTCAAAATTTTATTTGGTTAGTCATTCAAAATAAATTGTGTGCAAGATCTTTTTTATTTAGCCGCCTTTTTTTACCAATGGATCAATCCTTCTGTCCATTCTATACAAATGTAATAGAGACTTCAGATCATGTGTTGATTCGCTACCAATTTGCATGAAAATTATGGACCAAACTCTTTTCATGGTGGGGGATCTCTTGGTGTTTTCCAAACACATTTGATGAGATACTGCATTGCAAATGCTATCTTTTGGTATACCTTTAAGCATCTGGTTAATAAGAAATAATTTTATCTTTAATGATGTTAAACCAAATTTGGACTTATACGTCTCTTCAATACTATATTGATTATCTGCTTAATTAAGATATTAGGAATCTCATTTCTCTTACAGATGTAATGATCTTCATATCACATTGATGCATTTGAAGTTGGACAAACTCAAAAGAGGTTGTCGAATGTTTTTGTATAGTACCTTGTAGTCGGATATTTATTTTGAGGTATTTTTTAAGTAAAACTTTATTTGATTTCTCATGATAGTCATCCTCTAAATGGCTAAAATGTGTTTTAATAAATTTTTCGATTATTATAAAAAAAACAACAATATTGTTCTATAACTTTAATTTACAAAGTTATTATGTGCTAATTTATTTTTAATTTAATTAGAAGAATCAAAATAATGATATTCAAAATAAACCATTGATCATTGAAACTTCCATCCCATATCAAAAACCACTTTCCGATTTTAAATTATTCGATGATATCCGATAAATCACTATATAATCATGATAACGAATAAGCAAAAAATGTCCAAGATTTGCTTTTTGGAAGATAGAGAATTTAGGTTGGATACCTTTGGAGATTCAAGCCCCACAACATGTGGATATAAAAAAGTCTTAGATCAAATCATATGAGCTTTAATATGGTAGTTAATTAACATCAATGGTTTGTTTTTTTCAGTAATCCTTGGAGTTTTAGGCTCCTTTTATTTTTGTGGTATAGTGTGGTGCATTCCATGTTTTGTCTCAATCATAGATTTAAAAGTATTTGGTTAATCAACACATATCATAGTTTTACATGGATCCCACTAAAAACTCTCTCTTGAGAACTAAATGATATTGTCGGACCTATGATAACGAGTGATTTGAGCAGTCAGGTGTGGGTCTACCATAGTTAAATAAAGATTTTTTCTATATATATATATATATTATTTGGATGGCTAGCAGATGCATTTATAAACCAGTGGGACAAGTCTAACTAGTGGGACAAGTCTAGGTCCAAGAGAAGGTCTAGTAATGCCAAACTATAATAACAGCTCAAAAATATCATAATTTTTAATTCGACCGTTAGATCGCTGTCAAATTTTTACAGGAGATTACGGAGGTTGTTTTCCTTTGAATTTGTTCAATGTTGCTATATGAACCGTCTAGTCTTTAGATTTCACAAATCTTACCCTGTGACCCCGGTTTTACTAGTTTTTATGATTTTTCTTATTATTTTAGGATTATATGCTATTTTTAAATTTAAAGCTTCTTTCCTTTGTAATTTCATTTTTTTTCTAGTTGGGGTAAAGTTTCTTCCCTATTTAAACCTTGTAAATCTATTAAGAAGACAAATTTTATTATTATTATTATTATTATTATTATTATTATTATTATTATTATTTCTAGAGAATAAATGTGTGAATTTGAGGTTCATATTTGTAGTCCTTTTTGCCCATAAATAATTTTTTGTTTTTTGTTTAGTTGTTGTTTTTGGCTTATGTCTATATCACTAGGTTAAAAAAAAACTATAAATTATAACTTTTCTTAAACCTATTTTTTCAAACTATAATTATAAAAACTATCACAATACATACTTACTTGGGCAAACAATGAAGGAAACCTCTCAAAAAAATACAAAGAAAAGAAAAGACAAGGCCAGCCCTCGTTGTACTAGTAAGACAATTACCAGGTAATTTGCCATTAATCAGGCCCTAGCTCGAGGGATCAAAACGTAAAAGTCCTTCAATTCAGTAGTCTAGCAATTCATTAATGACGATTATTATAGCATTCTGGCACCAAAGCCTATGGCATTCAACAGAATTGAAATAGAAAACATACCGTCTGTTTGGTTTGTCGGTGAATCAGGGAGTGGCCCTAGTTCGAAAATCTCAAAGGCATTTAGGATTGGTGGAAGGTCAGACCGCAACGTTGATTCAATAGAAAACCCAACTTGATCTTCTTGAACTTGTAATTTATATGGACCTTTGGTCAATGGCTTCAAGTATTCAAGGGTAAAGGGCCCATACTTTAAGCCATTCAAGGTAATGGTGAATTCTCGTAATTTGCCTGGTGCAATCTGCTCGATTTCAGCAAAGTGAAAGTAGACTCGAAACTCAGGTGTGAAATTCTCTATATGCAGTAATGTATGGTTGAAGCTCAATGAATTAAGGCCATTTCGAGGTTGAACCGCTGTTCTCAAGACCTCGACTGGTAGACGGCAGGGATTATCACTGCCCTGGATATCAATATTTGTTTCGGTGCTAATTGAAACTGCATCGTTGAGGTTGCCAAGCCACCAGATGCGATCGTACACGTCATCATTGTACCTAAATGCATGTGAGAAACAATAACACAAGAATCAACTAATGTAGTGATATTCTCATTCTCCAAATTTCCTATTTCTTGATGTTCATTGATTCTAAGCAATATTAAAAAACTATTTACGTACGAGTAATTAAAGAAAAAACAACTGATAAAGATTTAATGATCAATAATCTATCAACGTAAAGTATATAATTTAAAAATATTTGATACATCCTCAAGGGGGGAAAACAAAGAAAAAACACATGTCATTTGGCACGAATGATGAGCTGTAGTAAGATTAATTAAGATATACTTCTTATGAATAGATTCAGTTTTTGTCCAACTCAATTATAGCTCAAATCAGCTGGAGTTACACTAAAAAATGGAAGAGATTTGCTAGTTATCCCTCGGCAACGACTGGTCAACTTGCTGCCCAAAATTAAAACTATTAAATTTACTTCAGAATTATTGACTTGGGGGAAGATTCTGGATAAGGGTTGAGAAAGTAAACTCCAAAAAATCATGGTTTAGAAGTGGAAGAGAAACAAGAGAAACAAAAACAAAACATCGATCTTTCAATGACTACAAATGATAATCATTCTAAAAACCATAATAAAATACAATATCCCTAAGGTATATAGTGAAATTATAGATATTTATCCAAGAGAATATTGTATATTTTACATAAACTCCCTCCTTATATTAAAAAAAAAATACTGCAAAAACGCTCATTAAATTCTCAAGCTTTTTTGAACGGTACCTATGATGAGAATTTTTATCATATCTGAAGGATGATGCTGCAAATGATTTAGTTAAAAACGATAATTGGGACTATTTACCTGATGGTGCTGGAGCTTTGGGTTGGATTGCCGCCAAGGTCAGCATGCACCCTAGGAAGCAACGATCCATTCATACTTCTATACGGGGAATCATTCATGAACCGTAAATCCAATCCATTGATGAAAGGAACTCCGGAACCCGTATTTACGAGACACACATAAATGGTATCAGTTACTGAATAATGAATAATACTGTAATATGTCTGCTGCCTAACATCCACTGTTTCCCAATAGTTTACCCCGATGTATAGATCAAACTTTTGAGCTTGATTCTTAGAATCGTAATTTCCATAGTAGAAGAAAGCTCGGACGTAATAGTTTTGGTTCTTACCCTGTCTAGGTTTCAATGTATAACAGTTCCTTTTACCTTCAGGAAAGGTTCTCAAGCTATTCACCATATTCCCAAAGTAAGGAATTGTCAAGTAATACGCTGGTGCTACGACCGTATTCTTGCCCGTACTAATGAAATCTTTGTCGGTTTTGTAAGTTATTCCAGTATTCCTATCCAGATAATCTTCCTCCGCCCCACAGTCAATGCTGATGAAACCTTCAAAATTTTGGTTAGAAGAGAAAACCAAATGATTAGACTGATTATCTCGAACATATTGTTATTAATTACCATTCTTTTTTCTTAATAAGCCAAATATTCATTAAACCATGAAGAGGGAAAGCACCAACTTGAAGATCAGGACAGAAAATAAGAGCAAGGAATTATAGACAAATGCTGACCAAGAACTTGAAACGGAAATTTTATTTAGTTGCAATCGATCCATACGTTCATGAGTTTAATTATAAGAAATTTTTTTTCTTTTTTTGGATGATTCATGGGGAAGCAGGATACATCTAGGGCATTAAACAATCACTAGCATTTAATTACTATTTCAGGAAAAAAAAATGTTGGAGACAGATAAGATACATTTTCTTCTACTTTATGATTTAAAAAAATAAAAAATCATTTCAAAACTATTTTAAAAATAAAATTTTTTATATTTTAATTTTTAATCTTTTTTATATTTATCTTTCCTATCGCGTTACACGTAACCAAGTCAAATCATGCCCCCTCAAATATTCTCACCAAGTGGACTCAACTTGCCTTGAACCACATGGACCCGTCAACTGATGCTACATGAAGAAGAGGGAGTGGCTATTAAAGAATGGGGATTCACGGTTTTAAAATCATGTTTTTTCAACCAAAAAAAAAAATTAATTTTTTTATAATTTTAATGTGTTTATATTAAAAATAAAATATTATTTTAATGTATTTTTTTAAAAAAATATTTTTAAAAATAACTATTTTTACACTCTTAAACACAATATACTTTGATATTGTAAGGAAAATCCATGAACATAAACTTGTAAATTTGAGATTTTTATATATTTTTTTAATTAATATGGGCATTCGAGTCAGCTTGCGTGCACTTCACCTACAACAATTATTAATAAATATTTTTTATTTTATATATTAGGAATTTCTTATATGTTTAATTAAAGCTTTATTACTCTTTGAGATCAAATATGTGTCATTCACTTCGTAACAATTATAGGATCTAATTATTTTTCTAAATTTTAATGTTTTTTTCTTTTTTAAGAAAAAATTTATTTTAGTTTTGACTTTTCAAGTTAACAACTCTAAATTATAAAACCCAATCAATTAAATATTTATACATAAAAAAAAATTGTCAATTGTTTTCAATGTAATTGAAATTATGACAAATAGAACTAAATTTCTTTTAAATAACGAAATCTATTTTAATTTGTTAAACCAATATCAGTGTAAAAACAATTCTCTTTCTCCTCCCCTCTCTCTCATATTTTGTACACAACATTGGATTGCTCACGTTTACATGTACAATGCATGAAGTGAAAAATCCTTGGCTGTTACAGTACTATTCAAATTTCCCTACAACTTAAGTATTTATAACAAAATGAAATCGAGTTTATAACATGTGTGCTCCACGTCTATTTCATAACTTCTCAATTTAATTTTTAATTAAATATTGTTCGGCTTTTATTTTGTTTTCACATAAAATGATAATGATTAATTTCCTAATATATTCAACATTACATATAATATTGTTTTCTTTGATTTTATTTGTAATTATTTCTATTTTTGTTTCATTAAATAAAAAATTTATTCTGATAAATAAAGTTATTTAACACAATCAAGTATATACGTCATGTTGTAACTTTAAATATCTTAATTGATTTATATCTCTCTCTTAATTTTTTCAGTTTAATCTTTAATTATTTATTTATTAACAATTCTTGATTTATGTAATTAAATACATATATAAGATTTTCAGTTTACCATTAGAATATATTATGTTGAAAAATATGTTGAAAAAGCTTGCATATTATTTTTTTACGTTGAAAACAAAATCTAACCCACAAGAATCATGGTTCATATAGATAGGAAATGAACTTGCTTTAATAGCAATTTAGAGGCGCGCCAACTCTCTCAGAAAAGAACTAGTAGGCCACTTGGAAGATCGATGATCTCACCAACTTAAACTTGGAAGATGATGGTAAAGGCTGTATGATAATTTAACTTAATAAATTTAATTTTGAATGAAATTCAAATCCACGATTTATTTACAACTCAAATTTAAAGTTTCAAGTAATTAGAAAAAAAAATCAACCATGAAATAATTAGTATAGACTTAGAACTTAAGCATTTTTTTTTACCATGCAGAGTGTGAGTAACTGGCTAGGAGAAACTAAGCGAAAATCATACTTAGCACAAATCAAATTACAGCAATTTGATGAACCAGTATTCTAGTCTTAAAGCTAGCAGAAGTACCTGAGTTTTCTGCAGCAAGCTTTCTTTTTTTATCCTGCGCAGTATTTTTGGCAGCAAGTTTTGAGTTCGGAAACGTAGCTGAGAGCAAAAGGAGGATCACCCATACTTTTATATAAGAAAGCGGTATTTGCCCACCATCCATCCTTAGTCTTGTTCTGGCGATTTTAGTTTGCATTGTGAGGGAGTTTTAAAAAAAGAAGTTGTTATGAGCTAACAATGCAATTTGAAGAGTAAAGCAAATTTGGAATCAGAGAATATGGAGCGCAAATTTAAATATTATGAATATTCGAACTGCACAGTTTGTGAGTGATGAGAACGCTAACAAGTCTTTGTATGGACAGCTGTACAGCAAGCACCGACGACTCCAAGACTTCGAAGTCATTAGTATAATTTTTAATCCCAGCAGTTGATGTATCAGGCTAAGTTAAACAAAGTTTGTAGCTATACAGAGGATGGGTTTATATTATTAATTTTTATGAATCTCTATTTACAGATAGATTTATAACATGAACTGGAGTTTTATTAATGGCACCTTCAATATATATTAAATTTAATTTTCATATCTTATATATTATTAAATTCTAATTATCTCTTCTTCTTCTTTTAGAAGACAAGCGGAATACACAAAAAGAATTGCACAACACAAAGCACACCGAGAATACAAGAAGAACTCTCAACCTTTATTTATCTCGTCAACAAAGGATTACACAATGTGTGCTTTGCACAGAATTCGCATGTTACACAATCAAGCTTACACACGTTATTTTCTCTCTATGCGTTCCCTATCTCGTGCTCTCTATTGTCTACATAACTAAGAGTTGCAGCCACTATTTATAGGCAAGTATTTACAAGGCACAACTTCCATTCCTACATTTTAGGAAGTAGTGGGACACTATCTCACTCATGTTCACCCATGAACATAGTGACCCCATTATCTACCAAGTAGTGGATAGTTTCCCCCCATGATCTCCCATGATCTTAGTGAGTTGATAGCACTTCCAGCCATGCCCCCACATTCTCCAGGACATCTCACATGATCTCATGATCTTGGATGCCCATAACAGCCACTAACCCACGTTCTGCATGCCCACCTGGCAGCCCCATTTGCCAGCTCTTGCTGCGTCAGCTGTTGAGTCATTCGTATGTCTTAAACAGTCCTTCGTCCAAGTTTTAGATCATGCCAAGTCAAGCCCCTGACTTGCACAAGATGCTGCGCGCTGCCGAATTTGCATCTGCGTGCAGGTTGCCAATTCCTGCGCTGCCGAATTCGCATCTGCGTGCAGGCTGCCAATGTCTTCACTGCCGAATTCCTCGACAGCCCCTTTCTCGTCTGCCTATGCCCTTGACCAGTTTTCCTGCCTGGCTTGGACATTCCATCGTCAAGCCAATGTTTGTCAACAATCTGCGCTGCCGATTTTCCTTTAACAAACCTACAACCGCACAAATTTGCGCTGCCAATTTCTCCCATTGTTGGCATGGCTGCTAGCACCCTTAGGCCCTGTTTTGGACAGCCTGCCGAAGTGTGCACCTCGTGCACATTTAGCACTGTTACAAACCACCCCCACCAAAAGAACCCGACGCCCTCGTCGAACAGATTTGAAGTACCCTTGCACCGCATTTGTTCCTCGTCACACTCCGTGTTTCTCCCCACGAAACCTCTAGCTTTGCCCTCATTCAACAACAAATTCAGTCCACCGAATCTTTGTCAACCTGTTTCAAAGCCAAGCTGTGACACATTTTGTTTTGACTCGTTAGTTTTCCACAAATGTTAAACACATCATACTCGCAAGCATGTTTCCATGAAATTCAGACACTCATCGCAAGCGTCCCCAAGGTCCATCCCTCTTCACGAAATACATCCACACAAAATCCCTTCGAAGAACCACATGAGCTCCCATACGAACATCTAGTTCTCCAACCATTCTGCATGCCCTAAAACTGCAAGTATAAAATTTAAATATAGCTTACTTGTCCATCGTACAACAATCAACTCTCCCTGCCAAATTCTCCTCTGCCCATGCAAGGCTGCCGCTGTCCATCGCTGCCGAATTCTATGCAGTGTGTTTTTCGTTGGCGCTTTCTCACGCCTAGAGTTAAACCATGATCTGTCCATCATCAAAGTTACGAAACTCCTCCAATTCTGCCTCGCCCAAGGCAGTTTGGCCACGCCTAAGTCCTCATCGACTAGGTTGGCCCCTTTCCACTAACTCTTTTACTTAGTGTTGAGCACACGTATAGGATTTACGTATGTCGTTCCTTCTCCATCCTTCTCCACGAAAATAGCACTAAGTTGTGCTCTCAACGGGCAATCCCTTGCGACGTGCTTCCCCTCGCAAATAAAACAGCCCGAACTTGATTTCGAAACCTTTTCCTTGCCCTTGGCTTCTGACTTCCCATTGCCATCAGCCTGTTTAGCTTCTCCTCCACCAAGCCCTTTCTTCTTTTTTTTCATTTCATACATGTCCATCATTGGGTATGAATTAGAAGATGCTCCAGCATTCCCTTTGCTAGCGCCTGCTCCAAAATCTGCCAACCCATCGGTAGCCGAAATGGCCGAAGACAAGTCTGAAACTTTTTGCCTACGCATCTCCAACTGTGCCCACGACTGAAGTCCTGACAGAAAATTGAACATTCTGTCCTCCTCGGACATATTATCAATATCCAGAATTAAAGAACTAAATTTCTTCACGTAATCCCTTACCGACCCATCTTGCCGTAACTTTTTCAAGTCTTCCCTTGCAATCCAGGACGTGTTGTTGGGCAGAAATTGCTCTTTCAACTCATGTTTTAGAGTCTCCTATGTCTCCACTTTTGGCCTACCAGCATTAAGATCCTCTTTGGACCTTGTCCGCCACCATAATTTTGCATCTCCCGTGAGATACATCACTGCGATGTTAACTTGTTCAGCCAACCAAATCTTTGCCACGCTGAAGTACTGCTCCATGTCCCATAGAAAGTTCTCCAACTCTTTGGAACTTCGCACCTTATCGAATGGTTTTGGCTCTGGAACCTTAGGCTTAGAAGAGCCCGCACCCCCTGATGCAGCTGCGACTGCTTGCTTCAAGACAACCAACTCTGCGTCAACAACTTGCAACTTTCGGCTCATCTCTACCGCAAGTTCTACATACTGTTCAGCAGCCTTCTCCGCGATTTCCATAGCCAACTCAAGTCGATCTTGAACTGAACGATCTTCTTCATCAGGAATTTCGCCCATCCAGCCCTCTAGACGAAGCAACCTTTCCTGAATAGTCTCCATACCAGCTGGCATAAAACTTCAGATATCAACTTCACAAACTATCACAACGATAGCTTCAACAAACCACTCCTTTGATCTGCTGTCCACAGAACAGTCTCGTCGTTCTGCCAAGAATGCAACCATGCTCTGATACCAATTGTCACGAGGTTAAATTTTTCGCCCCGAAATTCAACCCAATGCGGCAGCCTAGTCCCTCGCTAGACTCAGCCTTCCCTCGCCAATCCCACTCATGTTTGCCTAGTAACTAAGTGTTTCCCTCACCTGAGAGGTTTCCCCACTTTCCCAAGTTAAAAGACAAGCGGAATACACAAGAAGAATTGCACAACACAAAGCACACCGAGAATACAAGAAGAACTCTCAAGCTTTATTTATCTCGTCAACAAAGGATTATACAATGTGTGCTATGCAAAGAATTCGCATGCTACACAATCAAGCTTACACATGTTATTTCCTCTCTATGCATTCCCTATCTCATGCTCCCTATTGCCTCCATAACTAAGAGCTGCAGCCACTATTTATAGGCAAGCATTTACAAGGCACAACTTCCATTCCTACATTTTAGGAAGTAATGGGACACTATCTCATCCATGTTCACCCATGAACATAGTGGCCCCATTATCTACCAAGTAGTGGGTAGTTTTCCCCCCATGATCTCCCATGATCTTAGTGGGTTGATAGCGCTTCATGCCATGCCCCCACATTCTCCAACACATCTCCCATGATCCCATGATCTTGGATGCCCATAACAGCCACTAACCCACATTCTGCATGCCCACCTGGCAGCCCCATCTGCCAGCTCTTGCTGCGTCAGCTGTTGAGTCATTCGTATGTCTTGCACAGTCCTTCATCAAAGTTTTAGATCGTGCCAAGTCAAGCTCCTAACTTGCATAAGCTGTTGCGCTCTGCCGAATTCGCATCTGCGTGCAGGCTGCCAATTCCTGCGCTATCGAATTCACATTTGCGTGCAGGCTGCCAATGTCTTCGCTGACGAATTCCTTGACAGCCCATGTTCTCGTCTGCCTATGCCCCTGACGAGTTTTCCTGCCTGGCCTGGACATTCCATCATCAAGCCAATGTTCGTCAACAATCTGCGCTGCCGATTTTCCTTTGACGAACCTACAGCCACACAAATCTGCGCTGCCGATTTCTTCCACTATTGGCATGGCTGCCAGCACCCTTAGGCCCTGTTTTGGACAGCCTGCTGAAGTATGCACCTCGTGCACATTTAACACTATTACAGTAGACCTCTTAACCAAATGACTCATGCATATTTGTATAGTCCTGAACCGTAATAACTTGTTTAGAGATAAGGCTGCTAGCTCATTGTTAAGGGAAAGAAAGGATAACATCATAGGGCCTCTTGTGTTTTTTTTTTTTTCAATGATCGAGTACATAGGAATTTGGATAAAATTTTTTCTATATACATGAGGAAAGTCCCAGCAATCTTATTTCACACGTGTGCGGCTTTGCAATAAATTATCCTCTTGAATTAAGATAGTTATGAATGATATGGATGGGAAGGACAAAATGTTTTTATTCTTTATCAATTATAAAAAAGAATAGAAATCATTACCAAATAATTTGATTATTAGAAACCCTCACTGGTTTTATAGTTCAGGTAAGGGACTGATTGCGTAACGAAAAGATATTAGCACCCTTAATATATCTTACCTGAGGTAAGCTGCATTGTTTATTTATCTTATATAAACTAAAAAAATATTGTATTTTCTAACTGGCAGTTTGTTTAAGGTTGAAGAAAAGTCCTTTTCAGTAAAAAAAATTTTATCCTATCAAGTTAAAAACCGAACTATTATAATAATAAAATAAAAATAAAAGAATCTATTTTTTTATTTAATATCAAAAATACATCTTACGTATAAGTTCGTAAACACACATATTACAAAGGAACAAACTTATTATAAAATCCATGTAATATTTCTTAAAACATGCCACGATGTATATGTTGGGATTTGCCATTATTGGGCAACCTACCCTAAGGAGTAGGGTTACCATTTGTCAATGGTAGTTGCACCCACCATTAACAAATGTATAAACCCATGTGCAGCTGCTGTTGTTGAAGAAGAGAAGCCACCATACTTGCCTATTTATAGGCATACGTGAGAGAGCAAAAGGTGAGAGAGAACGTGAGTGTGTGCAAGAGAGTGAAGAGAAAGAGAGCTGCAATGGCAGCAGCCTTGCTGCCATTGCAGCAGCTGCAAGTGCAGCAAGAGAGTTGATGAGTTGAGTGGAGTGGATGTAATCCTCCTCCTCTACATGTATTTTTGTATCTTTTCTCTAATCTCTAATAATATAGACTATCTCCCGTGGATGTAGGTGATTTTGCCGAATCACGTAAAATGTTGTGTCCCAGTGTGCTTAGCCTCCTTTGGGCAACTATCAGTACACCACCGGTCCGCGCATGGGGAGCCGGAATCCCCAACAATTGGTATCAGAGCACATGGTTTAAAGGGGTGTTTGATTTTGCTCAAAAATGAAAGTTATCAAAATTGTTTTTGACCATACCATTGTGTAGAGGAGGAAGAGACGAAGCCACTGTTGAAAACCGCGTCGAAATCGGACGCCGGACACATCCGCACGCGCCATCACGCGCCGGCGAGGAGACTGTCCACGCGCACAGACGCGCGCCACGCGTCACACGCATCTTCTTCACCCGGATGGGCTGACCCGACCCGAATACCAGTTGACCCGACCCACGTGCCAGACTCGGATAAGGATGATGTCATCATGACATAATCATGATGCCAGTATACACAGTCAGCACCCAGGCAGCAGACGCGACATCGTCTAGTCAGCATGCCATGTCATCGTCCAGTCAGCAGACACATCAGCAAAGTGGGACTCACATGCCACGTCACCAGCCGCGAGCTGAGCTGAGCCGAGCCGAGCCGAATTGGAGCCGATCCGAGGGATAAGATTCTGTGCAGTAGAGTCTACGTGCAACCGGATCAGAGATTGAATCTGGGCCGTTCATCGGGCCAGAATTGTTTTGATCAAATCGTAGCAGTCTGAAATGCGATTTGGACGATTTCAGACTTGTTTCCAGCTAATTTGATCGTTCCGGATGCAATGGTACGGTCCGATCGTTGAGATTTGTGACCAAAAGTGGTGGTGAATTAACAAAAGAGATTGCCCGATCAGGAGGCATCTGAAGGTCATCATGGTGGTCAATGGAGATGAAGAAGAAGAAGGTGCACATGTTTACCCAATTGCATGTGCTGAACTGCTAAGTGGGGAGAAATTTAACTGCCTTGAAGGAAGACAAAATTGGGACACTCTGGACACCCGATCATGTGGATAATTTGAGGTGAAGAGTGGAAATTGATGAAGACCAATCTTGACGAATCTAAGCTCTAGTAGTCTCGCCAGATATTGAGAACTGATGTATTAAACCAGTATATTCCAGATCACTTGTAAAGGAAAGCCGCGACAAAGCTAGCAAATGGTTGTATATACGGAAAGACAGTACGATGGATAGATATGGCCTGAGAAGTTCTGTCTAGGAGATTGGGTTTTAAGCGGGACTAGTGTGACCCCTCCAATCTTTCCTGGGAACTTGCTTAGTGGAAGGATTATCCATACGGTACTATTTTCATATATATAGCAGTTTGTAATGAAACGATTGAAGACTAGCAAGACGATGGCACAAAGGAACAGTTGGGTTCCATATGTTCAAGGATCTGATGGAGTGGTGATTTCTCCAAAGAAGTTAGATTCGGTGACTGTGATTTCTCGAGTGGAGAATTGATGAAGACCCTGATAATGGAAGAGAAATACAGCAAGAGGATAAAGATTGGCACCCTATTTTTGACTTGGACAGGTGTTGTGACAGGATGAGCTGCTGTCAAACATAAGCAAGGAATAGGGAGAAATCTGGAGAGCAAAAATTGCACGAGGGCACACGGAGATTG
>Ga0307513_10005199_pt1 | contig 17247 bp, 11 predicted proteins | sample 15_EM_MG_FD_202174 | JGI IMG/M metagenome (GOLD analysis project Ga0307513, IMG submission 202174) | Populus trichocarpa ectomycorrhiza microbial communities from riparian zone in the Pacific Northwest, United States - 15_EM | ecosystem: Host-associated > Plants > Roots > Unclassified | place... | reverse complement strand
CGCCGCCAGCGCCGCCCTTGGTGTTGTTGCCGAGCGCCGACCCGCCGGCACCGCCCGCGCCGCCTTCGCCGTCATAGATGCCGGTGCCGCCCTTGCCACCCTTGCCGCCCTTGGCATTGTAGCCGGCAGCCGCGCCGCCACCGCCGCCCGAGCCGCCCGTGCCGCCATAATAGCCGCCGCCACCGCCGCCGCCTTTGCCGCCCTTGCCGCCATAAGCGCCGGAACCGCCGCCACCGCCGCCACCGCCCGCGCCGTCATAAGCGCCAACACCGCCACGACCACCGCCGCCGCCCTTGCCGCCATAGCTACCCGAGCCGCCGCCGCCGCCCTGGCCGCCGCCGCCGCCATAATAGCCGCCGCCGCCCTTGCCGCCCTTACCGCCCTTGCCATAAACCCAGCCGTCGCCGCCAGCGCCACCGCCACCGCCATGGCCGTTATGAGCGCCCGTGCCGCCGCCACCGCCCGCGCCGCCCTCGCCCTCATAATAGCCGCCGCCACCCGCGCCGCCTTTGCCGCCCGAACTCTGGGCCATCGCACCGGAAGCCGCAAACAGCGCGAATACGGAAACGGCCGTCACCAAAACTTTTTTCATTTCTGTTCTCTCTCCGAGTGCATCCCGAATGACTGTTTTTGGATTTAAGCACCGCGAATATGAACATGACTTGACTAAAAATTAACGCTTTTAGTCATGTCGTGACTACGTATGAGGCAAGGCAAGCCAAGGGAGCGTCTGGATATAATCAATTGGCGCCACCTCTATGCGTCAAAGCGCCGCATGCCCTCGCCAATTTACGCTTCATCGTGGCCAAGACGGCGCTTCACCCCCCAGCCGTCCAACACGAGCTGCATCTCACCGGCGACGAAATAGCGCGCGCTATCCACGTCATAGCCCTGTTCGAGCAGCGCGTCGTAATCGGTCAGGACGTGCCTCACATAGGCGACCAGCGACAGCCAGGCGGCGTTTTCAGGGTAAGCGTGACGGAGGCCCGCGCTGTCCATGGCGTGATCGGCGACGGCCATGAATTCATGAGCCGGAATGCGCGGGGCCAGGCGCTTCAGCGCTGCCTCGACTTCGGAACGGCTTGCCATGCGCACATCCTCCACGACGTTACCCCTACATAGAGCAAGGAATGCCGGAACGTTCCGCCCGAACATAGCCCGACAGCGGGCCACATGTAGGGCTTCTCGCGAGGCCCTTCCGCGCGACCGGGCTTGCATATGCCTCCGAGCCAGCCTAAAACCCGATATGCAAGGAGAGTCCGCCAAGAGACTTCCTTGACCGGTTGCATCCGAGTCATACAAAAGTCTGAAAATGGGCGTAGCAACGCTCAACTGGCGATTCAGGGGATACAAATGTCTCTCTTTGAAACTTGCTTGCGGCGCGGCGCGGTGATCGCTGCCATGTGCGCGGGCGTGTCTCTCGGCGGATGCGGTGCTGGCGGCGTCGATCTTCAGATCGATGCTCCGGTGCTGGATGCTGTCGGGCTCAATCTGTCTTCCAAGCCGAAGGTTGACCAGGATCTCCCTGAGCGGCCTGGTCTTGTCATGCCGCCGGCAGCCGCGGCCGGCAGGCTGCCGCCGCCAGGCGATCGGGCCGCCTCGGGCGCGCAGAATTGGCCGACCGATCCGGATCAGACAAAGAAGCAGAAGGCCGAAGCCGACGCCGCCGCGCGGGAAAAATATTGCCGCGAGGGTGACTGGAGCAATAAGGGCGGCATATCCGAATTCGATAAAAACACCGGCCGTGAGGCGCGTTGTCCGTCGAAGATCGGCGAGGCGATTACGAAATCGTTTGGCGGTGGCGAAGCAGCAGCGCGCTAAGCAGAGTTTCCAAAAGCCAAGCACCAACGAAGGCGGGGATGGCCTTCCGGGTTTTGGATAAAGAAACTTCGGCTAAAGCAAAGGAAACCAGGCGGGTTTTGGTTTGGTTGCCAACGAATACCCGTTTCGACCTTGCTTCCATTGGATGATTTGTTTGCGGCGCCCTTGATCTCAAGCGGGGGCGCCACAATTTTTTAAGCCGCCAGTGCGAGCTGGCAATTTAAGCTATCTAATTTGTAACTTCTCCTGGTGCTGCCTGGCTGGTAGTTCCTGATGATCCGTCATTCCAATTACAGCCGGTGCCAGTGTTGAAGAACCATTTAGCCGCCTGTCTGGTGTTGTTCATGACCTCATTTGCGTTGCCCACGGCCAGTTTCAGCGCCGGTGCCGACGTCTCCCATGCAAAGCTTGCCAATGGTCTGGAAATCGTCGTGATCCCAGACCGGCGTGCGCCGGTGGTCACACATATGGTGTGGTACCGGGTCGGAGCCTCCGACGAACCGCGCGGCAAGTCCGGTATTGCGCATTTTCTCGAACATCTGATGTTCAAGGGCACGGAAAAGATCGCTCCGGGCGATTTCTCCAAGATCGTGGCCCGCAATGGCGGCCAGGACAACGCCTTCACCACCCAGGACGCCACCTCCTATTTCCAGCGCGTCGCCAAGGAGCGGCTGCCGCTGGTGATGGAAATGGAAGCCGACCGGATGGCCAATCTGCGCCTCCTCAACGAGGACGTGCTGAACGAGCGGCAGGTCATCCTCGAAGAGCGGCGCACGCGGGTCGACAACGACCCCTCAAGCATCCTCTCGGAGCAAGTGCAAGCCGCGCTGTTTCTGGCCCACCCCTACGGCATTCCGGTGATCGGCTGGCAGCATGAGATGGAGCACCTCTCCCGCGAGGATGCCCTGTCCTTCTACAAGACATATTACAGCCCGAACAACGCCATCCTCGTCGTCGCTGGCGATGTGGAAGCGGCTGAAGTGATCAAGCTGGCCGAGGAAACCTACGGGAAATTGCCCGCGGGAGCCCCCCTGCTCCGCCGCGATCGTGGCATCGAGCCCGAGGCGATCGCCGCGCGCCGCGTGATCCTCCGCGATGAGCGGGCCGCCAAGGCGACGCTGAGCCGCAGCTATCTCGCGGCGAGCTACACGACGGCCAAGCCGCGTGAGGCGGAATCCCTCGAATTGCTGGCCTCGATCCTGGGTTCCACCGGCACCGGGCGCCTGTATAAGAAGCTCGTCGTCGAGGAGCGCAAGGCGTCATCCGCCGGTGCGTGGTTTGCGGGCACGGCGCTTGATTACGGGCGTTTCGGCATCTATGCCGTCCCCGCCGGCGACATCCCGCTGGAGGCCCTCGAACCGCTGATGGACGCGGTTGTCGCCGAAGTGCGCGACAATGGTGTGACGGCCGCCGAACTGGAGCGGGTGCGCAACGCCGCCATCGCCGACATCGTCTATGACGCCGACAATCAGACCAACCTCGCCCGCACCTATGGCTGGGCGCTGGTCACCGGCCGCACCATCGAGGATGTCAAGAACCGCGAGGCGGCCCTGACCGCCGTCACGCTCGACGACATCAAGAACGCGGCGCGCACCCATCTCGACATGCGCAGGTCGGTGACCGGCTCGCTGCTGCCCGACCCCAAGAAGGTTGCCGCAGGCGCGGCCACGAAGAAAATATCCGTTCCCGGTCCCGGCGGCACCATTCATTGAGGCAAGACATGCTCCATATCGGATATCGGCGGCGATGCTCGGTGCCGACGCTGCTGGTGTCGCTGTTATTGGCGATCCTCTGCTCCTTCACCGCCGGATCACTTCTCAGCACGCCAGCGCAGGCCATGAATATACAGAAAGTCGTCAGTCCTAAAGGTATCGAAGCGTGGCTGGTCGAAGACCACACGCTGCCTCTCATCGCGCTTCAGTTCGGCTTCCCCGGTGGCACGTCGCAGGACATGGCCGGCAAGGAGGGCGTGGCCTATTTCGTGTCTGGCATGATGGACGAGGGCGCTGGCGACATCGAGAGCGAGGCGTTCCAGGAACGGCTTGAGTCACTCGCCATCGATTTCTCCTTCGACGCCGGCCGCGATGCCTTTACCGGCGGCATCAAGACGCTGACCAAGAACCGCGACGAAGCGTTTCGCTTGCTGAAGCTGGCCCTGACGGCGCCCCGCATGGACGCCGACGCCGTCGAGCGAGTGCGCGAGCAGATCTCCTCCAGCATCAAGATGGACGACGAAGACCCGGAAAAGCTGGCGTCGGCCGCGTGGTTCAAGCGGGTGTTCGACGGTCACCCCTACGCCAATCCGCCAAAGGGCACCTTCGACTCCGTCCAGTCGATCAAACCGCAGGATCTCAAGGACTTTGTGCGCGCAACGTTCTCGCGCCAGCGCCTGAACGTGTCGGTGGTCGGCGACATCAATGCCGAGGAACTGAGCAAGGCGCTGGACACGGTGTTCGGCGATCTGCCGGAGAAGGCGCAGCTTCGCTCCGTGCCCGAGGCGGAATGGCGCGTTCCGCCGTCCAGCCAGGTCATCCACCTCGCAGTGCCGCAGTCGGTGGTGACCTTCGGTCAGCCCGGCCCCAAGCGCAAGGACGCCGATTTCACCGCCGCCTACATCCTCAACTACATCATCGGCGGTGGCGGCTTCTCCTCGACGCTGATGCAGGAGGTGCGCGAGAAGCGCGGGCTGGCCTATTCGGTTTATACCTACCTCTATCCCCTAGACCGCGCCGGCATTCTGCTGGGCGGCGTCGCCACCAAGAACGAGGCGGTTTCGCAGTCGATCAACGTGATCCGGGAGGAGTTGGGCCGCATCGCCACCAATGGCCCATCGCCCAAGGAGTTGGACGACGCCAAACGCTATCTCACCGGCTCTTATGCCCTGCGTTTCGACTCGAGCGTGAAGATCGCCAACACGCTGCTTTGGTTGCAGATCGAGGATCTCGGTATCGACTATATCGCCAAGCGCAACGCCATCGTGGACGCGGTGACGCTCGACGATATCAAGCGCGTGGCGGCCAAGATGATCCAGCCGGGCAATCTGGTGATCACCGTCGTCGGCCAGCCCGTCGGCCTGGTGCCGGGCGACACGACCGCCGTCCCGATGGCCGTCGTGCCAGCACCGCGCGGCTAGAGCGGCGGATTTTAAACCGCTCCAGAAGCGCCGCTCTATCTCTTTGTTTAAGCATCGGATTTATCCGAAAACCGCTTCGCACTTTTCGGTCCGATGCTCCAACCAGCCACTCTCCTGGCTTCGCCAACGAATGGCTGGTTAGAGTCCTTTGTTTAAGCATCGGATTTATCCGAAAACCGCTTCGCACTTTTCGGTCCGATGCTCTAAGCGTTCATTCAACGGCAGGCGGATTCCCGCCGGCCCCACATTCATCATCGCGCATCCCCCGGATAATGGTTGGTCCATTTTCTTCGGGGGATGCTTTCCCGTTTTCAAGGGGGACCGGCCATGGCCATTCAGCATTTGATCGATGGCTGCCTCTCTTCCGCGATCGGAGCGCGCGGCCTCACGCCCGCCGAGTTGCTGGGATGGACGGACAGGCTGATCCCGCGCTTCGAAAGGCTGAGGCGCGAGGCCGAAGACGGCAGCTTGCCGTATATCCGCGCGCTCCACGATGAAGCCGGCGCCACCAAGGCCCGCGCGGCCTATGATCGCCTCGTCGCGGGCGCGCGGGTGATGGTGGTGTTCGGCACAGGCGGCGCAAGCCTTGGTGGACAGGCGCTTGCCCAGCTTGGCGGCTGGTTCATCCCCGGCGACGACCGGATCGGCAAGGAAGCCCGCCCGCGCCTGCGCTTCTACGACAATCTCGACGCGCTCTCGCTGGTCAAGGGCATGGAGATCATGGACCTGGCCAAGACGCGCTTCCTGGTCATCTCCAAGAGCGGCAACACCGCCGAAACCCTCAGCCAGACGCTGACGATCATGGCGGAGCTGCGCGCGAAGGGGCTGGAAGCACAGATCCCCGACCTGTTTCTCGGTATCACCGAGCCGGCGCGCCCCGGCGTGGCGAATGCCTTACGCCAGTTGTTCACCAACCTTAGCATCCCCATGCTGGACCACGCCGCCGATATCGGCGGGCGGTTCTCCGCCTTCACCAATGTCGGCCTGATCCCGGCCTTCGCGCGCGGGCTCGACACGCAGGCCTTCCTGGCGGGCGGCCGCGCGGTGATCGAGGCGATCCGAGCTGCCCAACATCCGGCCGACTTCGCCCCCGCGCTCGGCGCGGCACTCGCGGTGGGCCTTGCCAAGGAGCGCGGCGTCCGCTCCATGGTGATGATGCCCTATGCTGACCGGCTCGCGCGCTTCTCGCATTGGTATGTCCAGCTTTGGGCGGAGAGCCTGGGCAAGAACGACAGCGAGGGCATGACCACCGTTGCCGCGCTCGGCCCGGTCGATCAGCACAGCCAGCTCCAGCTCTATCTCGGCGGCTCGCCGCATCATTTGACGACGGTCATCCGTCTCGCCAGCCCGCCCGCCGAGGACACGCGGCCCATGCCGGCCGACCTCGCGGCGATGGCCGGCGCCTCCTATCTCGGCGACCGCACCGTGGGCGAACTGGTCATGGCGCAGACCCAGGCCATCGGCGACGCCTTCATCGCAAGCCGGCGCCCATTGCGGATCATTGAGCTCGACCGGCTTGACGAATGGGTGCTGGGCTGGCTGATGATGCATTTCATGTTGGAGACGATTCTCGCCGCGGATCTGCTCGGCATCGATGCTTTCGATCAGCCCGCCGTGGAAACGGCCAAGCGGCTCGCTTGGGAGCAACTCAGCAGGGTTTCCCAAAAGTCGACACCGGTTTTGGGATAAGACCCCTGCTCAAACGAAGGACGCTAAGCAGCCATTTGTTGGCGAAGCCAGGAATGTCCGCTTAGCCCACATGGCGGCAAGGGAACCACGCGATGCCGATCAGGCAGCTTCCTCCGCAGCTCATCAACCGCATCGCAGCGGGTGAGGTCATCGAGCGGCCCGCCAGTGCCGTCAAGGAGTTGGTCGAGAACGCCATCGACGCGGGCGCGCGCAATATCGACGTCACCACAGCCGGTGGCGGTCTCGGCCTGATCCGCGTCACCGACGACGGCAGCGGGATGGACACGGCGGATCTGGCCGCCTGTGTCGAGCGGCACGCCACCTCCAAGCTTGCCGATGACGATCTGCTCAACATCCTGACGCTGGGCTTTCGCGGCGAGGCTCTGCCCTCCATCGGGTCAGTATCGAAGCTGAGCATCACGTCCCGCCCGCGCGGCGCCGAGACCGCCTTCGCCATCGACCTCGACGCGGGCCGCCGCGATGGGCCCAAGCCAGCGGCCCTCAATGCGGGCACCCGCGTCGAGGTCCGCGACCTGTTCTACGCAACGCCCGCGCGGCTGAAATTCATGAAGTCCGAGCCGGCCGAGAACGCCGCGACCTCGCAGCTCATCAAGCGCCTCGCGCTGGCGTCCCCGGCCATCACTTTGTCGCTGTCGACGGGCGAGCGCATGGGGCTGAGCTTCGCCGCCGTCCAGCCCGGCGACGACGAGGGGCTGCGCCTGCGCCTCGCCAAGGTGATGGGGCGCGAATTCGCCGAGGATGCCCTGGTGGTGACCGCTGAGCGCGACGGCGTGCGGGTGGAAGGCTTCGCCGGCCTGCCGACGCTCAATCGCCCCACCAACCAGGCGCAATATCTGTTCATCAACGGGCGTCCGGTGAAGGACCGGCTGCTGCTGGCCGCCGTGCGCGCCGCCTATGGCGATCTCGTGCCGCGCGGCCGCCATCCGATGCTGGCGCTGTTCATCGCGCTCCCCCCCCAGGAGGTGGATGTGAACGTGCATCCCGCCAAATCCGAGGTGCGCTTCCGCGACAGTCCGCTGGTGCGCGGGCTGGTGGTGCATGCACTGCGGGGGGCTCTGGCGCAGGTGGGCGTGCGCACGACCTCGGCGCTTGCCATGGGGGCAATGAACGCGCTGGCGGGCGGCATCAGTGGCGATGCCGGTCACGCGAGCGGCAGACGGGCTGGCGGCGGCGTGTATGCTGGCGGGCCTGCTCCGGTGTCCTATCCTCGGGGCAAGTCTTACGCCGCGCCTCACCGTCCCCGGCCGACGGGCTTTGCCGAGGAATGGCAGATGCCGCTGGCGGGCGTCGCCGCTCCGAGCGTCAACGCGGCCGCGCATGCTCCACCCGCTGAGCCGGAAGCGCAGGGCCATCCGCTGGGGGCCGCGCGTGCTCAGCTTCATCGCACCTATATCGTCGCCGAAACGCCGTCCTCGGTGATCCTGGTGGACCAGCATGCCGCCCATGAGCGGCTGGTCTATGAAAAGCTGAAAGCGGCGCTCAGCAGTGGCCGCATCGAAAGCCAGATGCTGCTTATGCCGGAGGTGGTGGAACTGGATGCCGCCGCCGCTGGCCTGCTTATTGATCGCGCGGACGACCTCGCCCGGCTTGGCTTGGCCATCGAAGCATTCGGCGGCGGCGCGGTGCTGGTGCGCGAGGTGCCTGCGCTGATCGCCGGCGGCGACGTCAAGGCGCTGGTAGCCGACCTGGCCGAGGAGATGGAAATGCTTGGCACGGCGGACGCGCTTGAGGCCCGGCTGCATGAGATCTGCGCCCGCATCGCCTGCCATGGCAGCGTGCGCGCCGGACGCCGCCTCACCCCGGAGGAGATGAACGCCCTGCTCCGCGAGATGGAGGCCACGCCCCACGCACATGCCTGCAATCACGGCCGCCCAACCTTCATCGAGCTGCATCTGGCCGATATCGAGAAGCTGTTCGCGCGGCGTTAGGGCGTTCTACTTTTCGGTGCGTTCGGCAGCGGACAATACCTCATATTTGGTCGCTCGGGATAAACCCTCGCCCCCCTCATACTTGGTCGCTCGGGATAAACCCTCGCTCCTGGCGTCATTCCCGCGCAAGCGGGAACCCAGTAAACACGGGAATCGCTGCGGAATACTGGGTCCCCGCTTGCGCGGGGATGACGTCGGTGCATGAGGCTGCCCGATGCCACCCAATCACAGGATGAGCTAGGGATCGGCACCGACGGTCATAGCGCACTGGTAACAACGCTCGCGCGGGCGATGTCACATTCAGCGCAGGCCTCTTCTGGATGATGAAGGAACAGCAGCGGGTCATGGGCCAGACGTTCGCGGGCCAGCGCGACGATGTCCCGAGAACGCGCAAGCCGCGCATGAGCCTGCCCCACCTGCCCCTCCGCCTGACAACCACCCGCGCGCAGCCAGCCATCCGCGAGGGCGAAACGCTGGCAGCAATGATCATTCTCGCCGAAGTCGATGCGAACCGGGCGACCGTCTTGCAGGACAGTGCAGTATTTCGGGATGCGGTAAGGCACGCCGGCGAGGAGTTCGGCCAGATGCAGCGTGGTGTCCGCGTCATGGCCGACGCCAAGCAGCAGAACCTGCCCGTCCAGATCATGAATGCGGCCCACGGGGCTTGCCGGGATATGCGGCGGGAGCGGCAGGGGGTCGGCGACGATCCCGGCCGCGCGAGGCCCTGCCGCCGCGAAGGCACTGCAATGATCGCTCCGCAGCACACCGGGCAACCGCCAGAAGAGATCGGCTGCAACGCCGAGGTCAGGAGAGGCCGGCGTCGCCGCGGGATCGAACGGCTCGTCATTGCCTGGCCAGGACGGCATCGCCAGCGTTCCCTCCGGGCCGAGCACATCGCGCAATGCGTCGATAAGCGCATGCGGGCCGCCTTCTACCGGCCGCACGGCGCGAAACGACATATGCACGAGCAGCACACCGCCTTCCACCACGCTAAGCGCGCGAAGCTGAGCAGCAAGTTCGATGCGGCTCGTCACGCGCGCGGTTTGATGGCCCATGATCATCGCCCTTTCGCCGCGCATTCCGTTCCGGCCGCGATCCTATCATCGGGCTGGCTTTATTCCGAACGAACGCGTGGACGGCGGCGGCTTTGGCACTTGGCTCGCCGCCCCTCAATGCCCTTCGAACGAGATCAGCGTGTGGCAGGGAATGCCCTGCGCCTCCAGCTTGGCGGCGCCACCCAGGTCCGGCAGGTCGATGATGAAGGCCGCGCCGACGACCACGCCGCCAGCCCGGCGCACCAGCTTGGCGCCCGCCTCGGCGGTGCCGCCGGTGGCGATCAGATCGTCGACGATGAGGATGCGCTCGCCCTCACGGATGGCGTCGGCGTGAACCTCGATGATGTCGGTGCCATATTCGAGGGCATATTCCTCGCCGATGGTCGCGGCGGGCAGCTTGCCGCGCTTGCGTAGCGGGATGAAGCCCGTTCCCAGCCGGTCCGCCACCGCGCCGCCCAGGATGAAGCCGCGCGCCTCGATCGCCACGACAGCCTCGACGCCGGCCGTGCGATACGGTTCGACCAAGCGTTCCACGCAGGCCTTGAAGCCGGATGCGTCCTTGAGCAGCGTGGTGATGTCGCGGAACATGATGCCGGTCTTGGGATGGTCCGGGATGGTGCGAACAAGCGATTTCAGATCGAGGTCCACACGCAGGGGCATCTTGCTGCTCCGTTTGCTGCGCCGCAGGGCGCCGTTTCCCCACAGGCCGGTCTTTCGGTGCGGGCACGCTGGGTCATAGCGGCAACAGCGCGGCGGCGCAAGCACGCCAGCGGTGAATATGCCGGTTGCACGCCAAACCGTCGGCCAAGCTCCTGTGCGCTTTCTCTCGGTTTTGCCGAGACTTCTTCAAATAGCCCTTACGTTCAGAAAATTTGACACCGGAAGGCCTTGCCAAGGTTATTTTGGCTTGTCACCATGCAATTACCGCGTGCGTTCGCGCGCAGGCGCAAGAAAAAGTTCGTGTCGGGAAAAGGAGGAAGGTATGGGCGCGTCAGATGGCCCCGCGGGTAGGAGTGCCCGCTGCATTGCGTTGGTTGGACCTTATATGAGCGGAAAGACGTCGCTACTTGAGGCTATTCTTGCGCGAACTGGCGCAATTCAGCGGCAAGGTTCTGTCGCGGCCGGCACGACCACCGGCGATGCCTCGCCCGAGGGGCGCGAGCACGGCATGAGTGTCGAGTGCAATTTCGCCGACGTGACCTTCATCAACGACCCCTTTACCTTCATGGATTGCCCCGGTTCGGTCGAGTTTCAACAAGACGGCCAGTCGGCACTGACCATTTGCGACGCGGCGGTGGTGGTGTGCGAGCCGGACGAGAAGAAGATGCCGGCTCTGCGCCTCGTCATGAAGCAGCTTGAGGAGCGCGGCATCCCGCATTTCCTGTTTCTGAACAAGATCGACAAGATCGAGACCCCGATCCGCGACATCCTTCCCATGATCCAGCCGGCGAGCGGCCTGCCGCTGGTGCTGCGCCAGATCCCGATCTGGCATAACGGCATCGCCACCGGCTTCGTCGATCTGGCGCTGAAGCGCGCGTTCATCTATCGCGAGCACGCGCCGAGCGAAGTCATCGACATCCCCGCCGAAATGACCGAGCGCGAGCAGCAGGCGCGCTTCTCCATGCTGGAAAAGCTGGCCGATTACGACGACGAGCTGATGGAGCAGCTTCTCGGCGACATCGAGCCGCCGCGCGACCGCGTCTTCGACGACCTGGCGGAGGATTTGCGGCAAGGCAAGATCTGCCCCGTGCTATTCGGCTCGGCTGAGCGCGGCAACGGCGTCAATCGCCTGCTGAAGGCGCTCCGGCATGAGGCGCCGTTCGTGGAGGCGACGGCAAAGCGGCTCGGCGTGGCCGGCCACCCATCCTGCGCGCAAGTGTTCAAGACCTATTACACGGCGCATGCTGGCAAGCTGTCGATGGTGCGCGTGCTCGGCGGCAGCTTTGCCGACGGCATGGCGGTCAAGACCGCCTCAAGCGAGGAACGTATCGGCGGCGTATTCTCGCTGCTCGGCCAGGAGCCGAAGAAGCGCGGCACCGCCCATAAAGGCGACACGGTGGGGCTCGGCCGCCTGGAGAGCTTCAAGACCGGCGACACGCTCGCGGCCGACAAGACCGCGCTGGCACGCATCGCCGGAGCCGAGCCGCCAAGGCCCGTCTATGGGCTGGCCATCACCGCCGCCGAACGCAAGGACGAGGTGAAGCTGGCGCAGTCGCTGGGCAAGATCGTCGAGGAAGATTCCTCGCTCGGCATAGCGCTCAACCAGGACATCGGCGAGATGGTGTTGTGGGGCCAGGGCGAGATGCATCTGCGGGTGGCGCTCGAACGGCTGGCGCGGCGCTACGGCGTGACGGCGGAAACCCGGCGGCGCCAGATCGCGTATAAGGAGACGATCCGCAAAGGCGTCGAGATCCGCGGACGGCATAAGAAGCAAAGCGGCGGGCACGGGCAATATGGCGATGTGGTCGTCGAGATAGGGCCGATGCCGCGCGGTTCGGGCTTCGCCTTCACCGACGCGATCACCGGCGGGGTGGTGCCCAAGCAATATATCCCCTCGGTCGAGATCGGCGTGCGCGACTATCTGCATTGCGGGCCGCTCGGCTTTCCGGTGGTGGATGTCGCGGTCCGCCTGAAAGACGGCACCTACCACACGGTGGACAGTTCGGACATGGCTTTCCGCGCTGCCGGTCGCCTGGCAATGGCCGAGGGCATGCCGAAATGTCACCCGGTGCTGCTTGAGCCGATCATGGCCGTCGAGATCGCAGTTCCGTCTGAGGCGACGCCGCGGATCAACGGCATTATCGCCGCGCGGCGCGGGCAGATCCTCGGTTTCGACGGCCGTGCCGGCTGGCCCGGCTGGGACATCGTCCATGCCCATATTCCGGAAGCGGAGATGCAAGACGTCATCATCGAGGTGCGTTCGGCGACTGCGGGCAGTGGCACCTATCATGCGCAATTCGACCATCTGGCCGAGTTGACGGGCAAGCTGGCCGATCAGGTGCTCGCCTCGAACTCGGTCGCCGCCTGAGCATCGCGCACAGGACGCAGGCCTTCCCGTTACGCGGGAAAAATGAGGCGTGAAAAGAAAAATGCCAGCGGCCTGGGAGCCGCTGGCAGTAAGAAGGCTGATAGGGAGGGAGGAAATCGCCTTCGGCATGATAGTCATGCGCTGAAGTAACATTGCATCCTGGCGCGGATTTGAGCAAGCGGCGATACCGCATAGCGAATATGCAAAACTGCATAGATTCATTTTCTATCAAACGGTTAATCCGCATGGTCGGCAGGCCCCCGCGACGGGCATCCGCCCAGGCTGAGAGCCAATATTCAGTAATTATAAGGTTGAGCCGGAGCATTGCCGCACGCCCGGTTACAGCACGCGCCGCCGCAAGTGTTCACTCATTTGTGAGAGGCGTGTCGCCTTGCATCGGGCGTTTTGAGGTGTTTCCCTGACGATGCGTTTCTTTTACCACCATGCGCAAAATCGAATGCAACTCCTGTCGTTGCACTGGAATTGTCAGGGTTGCGCCGCAAAGGCGCCCGATTCACTGCGCAGCGTTCCAAACCGTGTGTTTGGCGCGCGAGGGGGACCGCGGGTCAAGGTGCGACACGAACGCACCGGCACGGGGGCGGTCTGGTTGTGACGCAGTTCGTCGATAAGATGATCGAAAGTTGAAGAGCCCAATCATGGCGGCTGAAAATTATTATGACGTGCTCGGCCTCAGGAAGGGTGCGAAGGACGAGGAGGTTAAGCATGCGTTTCGCGAGCTTGCCAAGACTCTTCATCCCGATCGCAATCCCGGCGATCCCGAAGCCGAACGCCAGTTCAAGCTCATCAATACCGCCTATGAAGCGCTAAAGGATGCCTCCCGCCGGCGCGCCTACGATGAATGGCTGGCATTCGCGCGCAAACATGATCGCTCTCGCCTGGCGCAGTGGGGCCGTCTGGCCATGCTTGTCGCCGTGTTGTTTGTCGGGCCGAGTATGGCGTTGTATTGGGCGCTGGTGGCGCTGGATCTGGCCGGCCCCTCGCGGAAAGATCGCACGGCCGCGTCCGCCATCGTCAATTCCGAGCGTGCGCCAGCATCACGGAATGTGCCTTCCGGGAAGCAGGCCCCCCCGAAGAATACGGCCAATCCGGTGAAAACGGAGACAGCGGCGCTGCCCCAGCCCGTGGCACCGGCGTCTCCGACCAAGACTGAGGCCCCTGCCTCAAAGACCGACGCCTTTGCCCCAAAGGCCGAGACCCTAGCCCCAAGGACGGAGACCCCTGCCCTGAGAACGGAGGCCCCTGCTCCAAAGACTGAGGCCCCTGCCCCAAGAAACGAAGCCCCTGCCCCGGCTTCTACTGCCGCCAATCTGGCCGCCCCGGCGCAGCCGGCCCAGCGAACCAATGTCCCGCCATCCGCGTCGGAAGAGACCAGCAGCATTGACTTGCCCGCCGAGGCGCCGCGGGCAGCCGCTCCAGCAGAGAACCGCCAGCCCCTGCGCGAGCTTGCGGAGGGCAGCGAACGTCAGGATTGGCCGTCCGCGCCGCTGAGGGTCAAGCCGGAGAGTCCGGAAGATGAGGCATTTGCCCCCCAGCGCAACCAGCAAGCCGCATTGCCGCCTCCCAATGACGCCGACACGAGCGGCTCGGCCCGTTCCATGGCGCGCGCGCTCGCTGAGCTGAAGGAGCCCCGGCCCAGCCAGTATGATGATGTGCCCGAGCGCAGCCAGGGCCAGACGGCATTGTCAGCCGAAGAGGACCCCCGTAGCCTGCCGCGCCGCTCGATTGATGGCGAGGATTTCGTCGATTGCGAACGCTGCCCAAGGATGTCCGTCGTCGTGGCGGCCGACATTACCCCGCGCGACCCCTCCGGGCGGCGCGGGTCACCTGACCGCACAATGGCGATCAGTCGCTCCGAAGTGACCGTTGCCGAATGGAATGCCTGCGTTCGTGACGGCGCCTGTGCGGGATGGCGTGACTCCGGCACCAGTGGCGGCAGTCGGCCCGTGCTCGACGTGAGCCGGTCCGAAGCGCTTGCCTATGCCGATTGGCTGTCGCGCAAGACTGGCAAACTATACCGTCCAATGAAGTCCGGCGGCTGGAGCCGTGCGAATACAGGCGGACAGCGCGGTGCCGATCCGCGCTATGACCAGAGCGACGACCAAGGTTTTCCCTCGGAGAACGCCGATTGCCGCAATGGCGGCGAATGGCGCTGGCTCAACGACTATGATTGCAATCAACGCGGCCGCCGCGCTCGTAACCGCGATTCCGAGCGCGCCACGCCGCCACGCGAGGGAGGAGACGCGTCAGGCTTTCGGGTCGCGCGCTCGGTTGGAAGCAACGATTGACGCCATGCGGCACCGATCGCCGTAACCGCATGCAAACCGCCGCAAGCTTGGGTTAAAGCTGCCGCAACGCACCAGCTGGCGCAAGGCGCCACGGCCTGACCTCGACACTTTCGAAGACGCCGGTCTTGGCGAACGGGTCACCGTCGGCAATCGCTTGCGCATCGGCCAGCGTATCAGCTTCGACGATCAGCAGGCTGCCGAGCGGGTCGCCCCCTTCCGAGCCGAGCAACGCGCCCGCGCAGCGCAAACGGTCGCCCAGGCTTTCCAGGTAAGCGAGGTGGTCGGGACGGTTTGCCAGCCGGAGGGCAAGCCCGTCTGCGGCTTTGTCCTTGCAGATCACGGCGAACAGCATCGGCTTCAATCTCCTATGCATCATTTGCCAGCCCCGGCTTCCCGGCTGTCGCGCAAAATGATGCGCAATCAAAAACGCATGTTCGGCATCGCTTTTCCAAACGTCGGCTTGGAGCCTTGCGTCCAGATCGATGCCTAGAGCGAGATCCAAAAAGTGGGCACCACTTTTCGGAAAAATCGAGCGATAAAACAAGAGTCTAGAGCGGGATAGCCGAGTCCGTCTAAAATCATCCCGCTCTAAGCAGGCTTCGCCAACGAATGGCTGCTGAGATTCCCTAATTTCAGCAGCGTTTTTATCCCAAAACCGGTGCCCACTTTTGGAAAACCCTGCTTAGCCTTCCCGCTTATAGCATCAGCGCGATCATTTCCAGCACGGAACGGCATTTTCCGTGCACGGCGGTGGTATTACGGCTTTGTCATGACATCGCAATTTCAGTAAGAAGGGGCGACGAGCACGCTTGGGGGCGGAACTCCGATGAACAGGGAACAAACGCGCGCGCTATGGGGCAAAGGCGAGGATGCCTGGAATGCCTGGGCGTTGGCTCTTCTGAATCGCAAGACGCAGCTTGAGGAGGCGGGCTCCTGGGCGGCAGACTGGTTCGGCGAAGGGCAGAATGACGAGACGCGCGCGTGGCTCACCGACGCCATGGCCGATTTCGCCAGCACCGAATTCGCCTCCGACGCCGTCTTCCAGAAGCTGGCCTTTCCCGGCCCCACCGTCTTTGACGGCGCGCATTTCCTCGGTAAGGCGCTGTTCACGGCGGCCCATTTCGCTTACATGGTGCGCTTTCAAGGCGTGCATTTTGACGGCGAGGCGGCGTTCAAAGGCGCCAAATTCAACGATCTCGCGGTTTTCGACGAAGCGGCCTTCGCCTCCGCCGCCGATTTCGAGAAATCCGAGTTCCTGCGCCCATCCACCGGGCCGCTCGCCCCGGCCGCGCGCTTCCAGAAGACGCAGTTCGTCTCGCGCGCCGAGTTTCGCGGCAGCGCCTTCACAGGCCATGCCGAATTCATCCGTACCCGGTTCGGCGGCAATGCGCGGTTCGACGAGGCCGAATTCCTTGGTGACGCCAATTTCGAGGGAGCCGCCTTTGACGGCACGGCCGGGCTCGTCAAGGTGAAGTTCCAGAGCACCGCAAAATTCGACCACGCACGTTTTGGCGCGGACGCGCGCTTCGGCGAGGCGGAGTTCAAGGCGCTTGCCGGCTTCGAGGAGGCGACCTTCGTCGGCAAAAGCTCGTTCCGCATGGCAAAATTCGGCGGTGAAGCCATCTTCGATCGCAGCGCGTTCGTTGGCGATACGCTGTTCACCGAAGCCCAGTTCGCCGAGCCCGCGCATTTCCGCAAGACGGCGTTCGGCAGCGCCACGGATTTTCAGAAGGTGGCATTCTCGGCAACGGTCGACTTCGTGCAAAGCCGGTTCGGCGGCGATGCCGATTTCAGTGGTGCGTCTTTCGCGCGAGCCACCGACTTCACCGAGGCGCGGTTCAGAGGCGCAACATCCTTTTCCGATGCGGCGTTCGCGAGCGCTGTCCGGTTCGTCCAGGCCGGGTTCAAGGGGCGCGCCAGCTTCCGCCGCGCCCGCTTCGCCGACAAGGGCGATTTCGCGGCCTTGCAAAGCCAGAGTGCATTCGTGCTGGCGGACAGCCGTTTCGCCATGGTCCCCAGCTTTCGCGAGGCCAGCTTTCGCGAGACGCCGAGCCTTGACGGGATCACCATCGCCGACCCGATGCGCATTCTGCCGAACTGGCGGGCAAGCGGCCAGAAGGATGCGCGGCCGTTTTTCCTCCGGCTCATGAAGACCTGCGGCGACGGCGACATTTCCGCCCGCTACCGCCGCTTGAGGCAATTCGCGGGTGACGCGAAGGATCGCGAACGCGAGCGCGAATTCTTCGCCCAGGAGGTTCGCTGCCGT
>Ga0307513_10005198_pt1 | contig 17249 bp, 11 predicted proteins | sample 15_EM_MG_FD_202174 | JGI IMG/M metagenome (GOLD analysis project Ga0307513, IMG submission 202174) | Populus trichocarpa ectomycorrhiza microbial communities from riparian zone in the Pacific Northwest, United States - 15_EM | ecosystem: Host-associated > Plants > Roots > Unclassified | place... | reverse complement strand
GAGTAGTCTCCCAGATGCCTCCGGGAAGTCCCTACTCAGGAAGCTTGGGTTCGGATATATGCTCTCCCCTATGGTGGCATATACCTCGCGCATAATTATGCAAGCTATTCCCGCTAGGGTAATATTATGTCTAGTGACTGTATCCTGTATGCGATGACAGCAACTAGACAAGATATCCCCAATTCTATCTCTGTTCTGAGCAAGTATCTGGCTTCACCTCAGAGGTAGTGCCATCTTGCTATGGCCAAATGGGTATACCGATATTTGAAGCAGACCAAGGATATTTATCTTTTGTACTCCAGATTTCAGGATTCCAGGTTCACAATGCCATATGGCTTTACTGACTCGGACTGGTATGGAAATACTGGTGACCAGAAATCAACTAAAGGATATACCTTCCTCCTGGCCAATGCAGCTGTATCTTGGAAGTCGAAGAAACAGAATATTCTGATTATTTGATCCACAGAGGCTGAATATATTGCCTGTTCAGAAGCGGCTAAGGAAGCTATTTTCATTTGCTGTCTTTTCTCTGAACTGCCAGCAATTCATCCCCCCTTTACATCTATTCTCCTCTATGCTAATAATCAGAGAGCTGTTCTACTTGTTAAAAACAATTGGTTTCATGAGTGCACTCACCATATAGATAGAATTTATCACCATGTCTGTGATACCCTTGCCCAAGGACTTGTTTCAATTGAGCATGTCAGCAGATATGAAATGACAGCTGATATACTCACCAAGGCCTTTGTCCGGGAGACTGACTAGAAGCATCTCCATAAACTAGACCTAGTTTAACTATCTTACTTTTTGTCTCTTTATATCCGTTGTTTCAATTCATTTCTGTATTACTTGACATTTTATTTACATTTTTATGTCTCTTGGATGATTGCTTTTACTCTTTAATATCCCTTATCAGAGTACTCTTTTGGCCTACTACTGATAGTGTTTTTCCATTAACGTTTTCCATAGCGGAGGCTTTTAATGAGGCTGTCGGACTTTCTCTCCTTCTTTTGTTTTGTTTTAGTACATGAATACCATGTTAAGTGCTGGCCTAATTTGTGTGATTCTTTCATCTGAGAAATCTTCAAAGCAGAGGGCGTGTTAGAAATAGAAGTTGATGGCCACCTTGGTGTTGGATATGCCCATTCTCTGTAGTCGCAGAGGCATACATACGCCCTAGTAGTCAATTGACACGCAAGCTCTCACAATGATTTCACCCCACTTGTTTTTACTTTCCTCTTACCTACTGCACACAACATATACTTCCTTCCCGTTCACCACTTTCCTCCAATATTTTCTTCCACCAATTTGTCATCAATCAATCATGATTCTCATCTTTACCCAAGCAGTTCAGTCCACTGCATAAAATTCCCATGGTTAATGATTACCTCTGCAACCAAGGTTTTCTACATTGAATTAGTTTGGGAGGCAAGTGATCTTGTATGGCTTGAGAGGGGGAGGGAAACAGTCATCTTCCAAATAAGCATTTTCAATCATACTGCTACCGATTCTTGTAGGTCGCTTGTTGAATTCTGTTATTTACCATTCAGAAGATGATAGGAATGCAAATAACCTTCTAAGATGTAATGATTTCCTCACTACTGGGAACTCCAAAAAATCAAAACGCCTACAGAGGCAATACCAGAGAAATGGAAGATCTTTAGAGTATGCTGGGTTCCCGCCTCATGAAGCGACTGGAAGTCAACGCACCGACCACCCTCCCGCGTTCTAATTTGGCTTTCTCGTACTTCCATAAACACTGTCTGCAGGATTGCCGCAGATATTATTCTGAGATTTTGTTCATCCGACTTACGGCGTTTATGTTGGGTGCTTTTGTTTATTAGTACAGCTTGCCCTTGTTGGAGGATGGTGGAGCCAATACGTATACCGAAGCAATGGGGGCAGACTCACCCACATCCATGTTATCTAGATTTGGGGCTCTTCTTGTGATATTAGGTTCTATCATAGCTGCAATACTTCAGCTTTACACCCTGTTTCGATCATGTAATTTCGGATGCTGATATGACTTTAAACCCCATCTGACTGATACTATCTCTTATTAGGGAACATAATTCTTAGCTGTTGCGAACAATTACACTATTTGAATCTAGTTATCTAAGCCCGCTAGTCCATCAGTCTTGAGGGGAGGATAGGATAAACTACAGCTCATACACCTTCTTGTTTGTGGTGATCGGACATACTATGTCCAAAAAGATGAGGATGGGAGGGGGTGTGAGGGACAATAGTCATACACTTAGACTTCTGACATCAGTAAAAAATGTTTACCTCCTGTATATCATACTTAGATTCATGTAGCATGTGGTATAATCAGGGAGCCGTATACCTCCCATACCTCATAAAGCATTAAGTATTGATTGGGACCCCAGAGGCCCCCATGGGACATCTATAGTTTACTAATAATCCAGGGTGTTACCACTTGGGTCAAGATATGCATGGCAAATCCATGGAGTATTGAACTAGGCACATAATTCAGAGGTAACATATGGGTATTCTGGCACTGTCTGAAGTTCCACATGGCCTCCAGTAATACTACTCTTCCCTATAAGCTTTTCTGTTATGGACTTAATACTCGTGAGTTTTTCCATTATAGACAATGGCCCAGTGGAGTTCCCTGGGGGACTTTTTTCATTCTAAGGTCCCTGTGTGTGGTAGTACAATAGTGCCAAGATTTTTAGCCCTTACTTAAATCATATTTTATGATTGTGCTTGGGCCTTTTTATAGGATAGCTGTCACACAAGTTAGAAAAAGACTCAGAAAAGACTGAATGGGACTCTGGGAGGCTCAAATAGAACTCTGGGAGGCTCACTTAATTTGTAAGTAGTGCTGAGATTTTAAAATATACCTCCCATTTCCCCTGTATTTGTCCCACTGAACTGAAAGGCCCCTTCCACGCTTTCTTCTTTCTAATGTTGCTTCCCTATAGGTTGATACTTGTATCCTACCAAATATCTCAGGCTATATAGCTTCAATTAAGATGGGAATACCACGGTTGGATTCCCCTAATCGAGAGCATTCATTTGCGCCATTAAGCATCATATTTGCACTGTTTTCAAGGTGGCTTCTTCACACTTATGCACTTGGGTGAAATTTTCAATCTCTCTCTATCTTATCTATTTACATATACTATAGACATCCAATTGTCAGGCAGATACCTAGGTTGAATTCCTCTCATCGAGTGCATGCTTTTGAGCCTTTGAATGTCCCATTTGCAGCGTTTTCAAGATCACTTCTTTACACTTTTACACTTGAGCGGACTTTTGAACCACTGACTACCTCATATGTTTACTTAGGCTACAAGCATACAATCACGAAGTGGATACCTGGGTTGGATTCACCTCCTTGAGAGTATTCCTTTAGGCCTTTGAACGTCCCATTTGCACTATTTCTAGGCCTTCTAGTTATCTTGCATATACTAGTATTAGTTGTAGCTTAGTTTACCTGGCTGGTAGTTTAATATACAAAAAGAAATTTTAAATTTATACAAGCTTATAAATATGGTATAATACTAGCCTGATTAGGTAATTGGACACAACATTGTGACCTGAAACATGTATCACTAGGCTTTTCTATAGGTTAAACATAGTAACCTAAAGACTATTTGAGACCCTGAGAGGCCTTTGTGAAATTTTCAAGTATTTTTCGGTTATGGATTTGGTCCCTCTGGAGAAGTTGACATGACCTCAAAGTACCCTGGAGGTTTCTTTGAGTCCCAAATAAGACTCTGTGCATCTTCTTCACCTTGTACTACCCCTGAATCTCACCTCTTCTAAACTTGTGCACTCTTCCTAGTAAATACCTGGTTTCTTTTGTTATTGTCACTCCTTACATCAACTAGAGTTTTATAATTTGGCCCCCCATTCCTCACATGCCTCATGAGGTATTGGGGGAAAATGTGATCTTGTAATAATGCTGTATAGTTTACTATATCAAAGATGTCACGGTAGATGACATCCATGGTATCAATGATTGTGCTCATGACTCTCGAAGATGGTGTTTTGCCCAAATGTCATTTTGATTTGCAAAAAAAGGGTTGGTGCGTTATTGGCTTCTCGATTGTTAATTTAGGTGGATATGGTATGAGATACTGTAGTACACTAAAACTAAGAGGATACGGGATCAGTGGTGGGGATTGGCTCGACTTTTAAGCTCTGTCAGGATATTTTCAAGATACTTAAGAACTGAACTTTTCAAATAATTCACAAAGTCTCACTCGATATCACCTTTCGCTCTACTGCGAATTCTATGGTACGTTTGAATGTGACACAAGATTTACGCCAGTATGTATTGTTAATGCAACTGTCCTCAAATCCCGGAGTGGCATAGCTCTAGTGTCGGGATGATGCTTTTAATCCTCCTAGAAGATTCTCTGCTCGGTGGCAGCATCAATCATCCTGCAACCAGGATGTCTGACTCGCGAGCTTTCAGTTTTGACCTACGACGAGACTTCATGACACCCCAAACATCAACCACAATTGGAACCAATCACCAGCCACCACCAGAAACTTGGATCACACGCCACAAGTTACGGGCATATAGTACCCGAACACTAGCCAGCAGTCCCACCGCAACATTTGGCGGGAATTGACACGAGGGCATTTCCAACCCTAGACCTACCCCCAGCAAAAAAAGTGGTTCGCCGAGCATTCTTTTTAATGCTCGACTACTCCACTGCCCCCGGATTCGAACGCATAATGGTCCCTGTTTCAAATTAGCCGACCAGCTCCTAAGCCATTAGGCCATAAGAACTGGCCGATAATATTCTTTCTTCTTGATCCTTTAACTGCTGCTTCAGAAAATAGACAGTTCAGGCGCCTGATACTTTATCATTGGTAAAACAATTACATCGGTATCCAATCATACTACTCTCATGATATCGATAGAGCGAGGAAGGGGGGGGTTCCGATATATATCTGCGCCCTCCGAAACACCCGCTTTCATTGTCAGAGGACGGGTATTCCCCTAATTCCGTAGCTAGTATCCCCGATATAACTATTCATTAGTACAGGGAGGGGCAGGGATAAGACTTTTGTATGGTAAATTCTCTATTCGTATCTGACTGCCCATACAAAATTCGGACCAACGTGTTCGGGCTCTATATGCCTGTAACTTGTAGTTATCACGTGCTTTGGAAGGGCCCGAAAAAATCTGGAAAACCGCAGGGAATAGCCAAATCCCCCGAATATCGCAACAAAACTCCTAAACTGAGAGACCCCTTTACCGTCTGTCCTAACCTACCTTCCTCCAATGCATTATCTGGCTAGAGTCGGAATGCAGCTAGAACGGCCAAACAAAATTTGTCCCAATAGGCTGGCGAGATTCGCAGGAAAGCTTCTCCTAGAATCAGGTTAGCGGCAATTTACTTCAGGGTATGATACTATTTCTACTCAAGTTTTTTACGTTACTGGGGGAAGAGCTTCTTGGACGGCTCTTCTCTCACTCACCTATTGGGCCACGATTCGTTTAGCTGCTCCATAAGTTGTCTTATTTCGTGTTTAACCAGGTAATGCCGGACTTGTTGTCTTTCCTCAGAAACACCAAAGCCCCGGAGACATTCCTGCCCCGTCACTCTCTCCGCCACCCCGAACACTCTCCCAATAAAACGCACCCCCGGCCTTAACCATTTGAACGCGACACCCACCGCTCCCCGCCCACTTCTAAGCTCCAAACCTGGAGCTACCTAGATCGCCCTTAAGCTATCATACCAAAATATTTTTTTCATTATTTCCCTCTCCTCCCAACACTGTTACACACATACCACACCGACAGCCACCACTAAACCACCCGTACAAGGCAAGATAGATTCCCATTCTACTCTCTCGCTCTCCCCGTCTATTCTAGATAAATCATTGGGCTGGTCTATGGATATTGTGTTACTTGCTGGGCCGATGAATTGAAGAGAGGAGCGGATACTAGGCTGGAGCTCCCCCCAAGTGATCCGAACCATGGGCCGTCACTCGTGGTGGATACTAGGCGCTGGGGGTTCCCGACCTCGCTTGGTTTGTCCTTTTATGGTGGTTACTGGTGCTCAAGATTTTCTCTGGTGGGTTCGCCAGGATCGGAGATGGGCTGTGAGTGTGGCTGCCCGAAAGCCCGGTATACTGTACTCGAGTACTGTACACATTTTTCCGAATCCAAGATAGGTACTTTTTTATGCTGTAGTTATTTATGTATTTGGGATACTATCTATATCGGCCCCTGTGGCTACGATGGCCAAGTTTTATTGGGCACGCGAGCGCTGCAGACCCCTGTGCGGATCCACCTCCTGTTTTCTTTGGTGAGCCAAGAATTACTTGTCGAGCAGGGCTGAGGCTTATTTAATCCTATCACTTCCCACCGGCTTTAATCTGCCAAGTGACAAAAACCACCTCAGCTTAAAGGATATGGTCAGTTGCTTTATGTTCCTGCCGAAGGAAACTGATTTTGCGGGTATCATAACTAAGATATCTCTTCGACTTTATTTCAAGTTCTTCAATTCTCGAGCCATTCTTAGAATACATAGGGGGATTCGGTTAAAAATTCCGCAGTGGGGAAAAGAGGTGCTCGTACCCTAATATAATCAATACGGTCCAATACTCACTCTCGGTACGCTATTTGTGTAACTTCACTCAATAGTTACAGCAAGTCACCGGTAACTAACCAGGATTCAGTGTAGCCACTGCTAATTATTCAGCGATAGTTGAGCTTACTTCTGAACTCTAGTACTATACTGAGAGCACAACGTCACAGTTTTTCCGGTATCAGTTCCATCATATGGCTCACAAGTTAAGCCTGGATTTACCGGAGGGATTTCGAGGGACTGCCAATCTCTGATACACCGGAAGAAGCAGAGAAGAAATCACTATGCTGGGCCTTGTAAAGACTCACCGGAGAAATAAGATATGTAGGATATGCTGATGGCCTTCTCCAGGATGTGCTAAAAAGTAAGCACTCTGTCTTGAAGTAGCTCTTTGAGGAATTGGAATGGTTACCTTCCGGGGAAGTCCTGTCAACGATTGCTTTGCCTTCTAGAAGGACCTGGGCAGTTCCGCCCTTTGAACAAGGGCCGGAGTGAGGAAGCTTGGGGTAGATTAACTGGAACTCGGCATCACTATAGTGGGACTCGAATAATTTGACTATGTCCTAGGGCGTTAGAGTTGCCCCTCCCAGTAAAGTTTGGCTCTTCTTTCCTTTTTATTTCTCTCAGATATCAGGTTTTTAGGTGTGTTTTTCATCCCTTCCCCAGAAGAGGATACTATGGACTACCCAGCACATAGTCAAATTATTCAAGTTCTTACGGTACTTGATTAAGGATCAAGCATAACAGTGTCGAACCAAAATAGAGTTTCAGTGCTGCATCTTTGTGTGAGGAGTATTAATTTTCCATGACCTAGGCAGAGGTAGGCATAGATATGTTCTCGGAATGCACGGGGAATGCACTCGGTCATGGCACACCTAGCCTGTGTGGAGGTGTGAGAGGGACCCACAAGGAAAAGGGTCAGACGCCACCCTCGATACAAGTATTCTGACCGTTTCACTGGGAATTATTCAGCTTTCCTGCACCTTTTAATCGGGGTGCAGGCACAAATCCCATCGTTGGGTATCGGTGCGCAGTTCAAGCCCGTAACAGCCATTGCTGTCATGCCCGCAGGTGTCAATGTATCCCTACTGGGCGGTGTTCCTTTACCAGCACAGTGTTTGGCCAAACAGATGGTTCACTAGAGGGGAATGTGGGAAGGAAAAAAGCCCCAAACCAGCGGAGACATCTCGTGACTGCATCTATCTATCTTTCCTCCCTGTGAAGTTCTAATGTACCAGTGCCCCAGCCCATTGCATTCCCCGTTTCAACCAGCTCCAATCATATGGTGGTTGAAGCATTCAACTGTGGAATTTTTCAGCCTCCCACATTCCTTTACTCTTTTCTTTTCTTGTTTACTCTGGCGGGCTCTCGTTAGCCCCCCTGGCATTCATTACTACAAATATACCTGCAAAGCAGCTCAAACTCCACAACAAACAGAAGGAATCATGCTTCCCACGATCCTCGTGGTAGGATTGCTAATAACGGCAGTACAGGCCGTGCCGCTATTTAGTGAAATAGTGGATCCCCTCAAACAGCCGATAGACCTATTAATCCCGGTATCTAATGACAACCCCTTACCTATTTTTCAGACGCAGCCAAAACATCCATGCACGGAGCCGAAACAGGAGCCACAGAATGTATGCCATATAGCGGAGGGCCAGGGCCCTATGCACACGAATAAGTATTATCAGAATTTCGTGATGGGATTTCAGAATCAGACCGTATTTCCTCTACCGTATGGGATTCGGTGGGATGATGGAATTGGCGGGTCCGGCCCTGATCAGGTGGGAATGGCGGTGGTGCATCACGAGGCCGACGCGAGGGTATGTGCTCATTCGAAAGTTCTAACTGATCCTAGACATAAATATCGTAGTACAGTCGAAAGTTAATCCATTGTTTGTGGAAATCGAATAGGTATTCATAAAGTCAACCACTAGTTCCGCAGCGTCGAAGCGTTACGATTTACCCCTAGGCGACCCGGCACTGATAAACTTTTCTGCGAAAGAGTTCACCCCACCGCCGAAATTTAGCGCAAGCCGTCCCACAGATCAGTTCTGCTTGAATGTGACTTTATCAGCTGGTGATGGGAATATCCGAATGCCAGTATGTCAGGGCATGGCATTCGCAACGGCGGTCTATACAAAACTTACGCCAAGGATATTCATTCGCGCTCCGCCTGGATACGCGATTACCCAAGCTGCGGGGAGCAACAGCAGGTTCCTGAAGATTAGAACACAGCTGACAGACGGAAATATTGTCCTTTTGTATATCTTCTCTGACGGAAAAAAGTGGACTACTGGTGGTGACGCGCAGTTTAAAGCTGTGGGAGACACAGTAGAAATTGTAATGAAGGATAAATATGAAGGAGCCATTGTCCAGGGTGCTAAAGTTTCAAAACTCTCAAAGAGCATAGAAGAGGATGAATCAGTGTACGATAAGGCGGCAGGCTGGTATCCAGGGTCAGCAGCGCTGTCATCTATGAGATTGAATAGTGAGAACACAGGGTCATACACTATCAGTTACTACCGGGAGAATATCCTAAAGGACGGAATATTTGGCGAGCCACTAGTTTACGGACTACCACATCATATCGCAGCGTTATCTGGATATTCCAGGGAGAAGAGGACAGGGCTTATGCTGGACAGCAGGGTGAATGGGCCAATGACTGCCGTCTCTAGTGCTGATCTGGAGATGACCGAATATGGACTTCCGAGCAAGGTTACCTTCGGGTTAGGGTTGGAAAAAGATATACCACGGACAGACAAAGACATCATCAAAGAGATTGTCAAGAAAGAGATAGCAGAAGACCTGACAGCCGTGAGAGCAGAAGGAACATATTTCAAAGGCAAGAAACTCGCCCGATCAGCGTATATCTGTCTCTCAGCCTGGGATGCTGTAGGAGACGAAAGCCTGACGAAAGAATGCCTGGACAAGGTCAAGGCAGCTTTCGACCCTTTTGCCAAAAACGCCGTGAATCCAAAACTCCTCTACGACTCTATGTTTGGGGGAATAGTCTCGGACGCCTACTACACGCAAGCCGGCAAGCCAGCCGAAAAAGTCAACGCTGATTTCGGAAATATGTTTTATAATGACCATCACTTCCACTACTCTTATTTTATTCAAGCCGGGGCAGTGATCGCCTGGTTAGACGCACAGATCGACAAGAGGGCTAGGATCGACAACAAAGATAGTTGGGTAGCAAAAAACAAAGACTACATAAACACCTTCATCCGCGAGACGGCCAACCCTTCCCCGGGGGACACCAAATACATCCCCTTCCGCAACTTTGACTGGTTCCACGGACACAGTTGGGCCGCCGGCCTGTACGAATTCGGTGACGGCAGAAACGAAGAATCCAGTTCGGAAGACTACAATTACGCCTACGGGACGCGACTTTGGGGCGCCGCTACCAACGATAAAGCCATCGAGGGCCGTGGCCTCCTGATGCTCGGCGTTATGAGGAAGAGCATCAACATGTACATGCTGACCGGCAGCCAACTCTCAGTGCAACCGCAGGAGGTAAAGGGAAACTTTGTGTGCGGGATTCTCTGGGAGAATAGCGTTGATTATGCTACTTGGTTTAGCCCTGCTACTGAAGCCATTCAGGGAATTCACATGATCCCTACCACGCCGATTAGTGAGTACATTAGGGATCCGGCGTTCGCGAAGGCAGAGTTCCAGGGCACGTATGGGGGGAGGTTGGATAAGATACCTGTTAATCCATGGAAGAGTATTTGGGCAATGAATGTGGCGACATTTGATCCCGGGGCTGCATGGGAGTTCTTTAGTAGTAAGGGATTTGACAAGAAGCTGTTGGATGATGGGCTGAGTCAGTCTTGGGCTGTGGCCTTTACTGCTGGTATATTTCTCCTCCTACTCCTGCTCCATTTGTGATTCAGTCCGGGAGCCGCGTTGATAGAAAGTAGGTATGAAAGTTATCGTCGGCAAAAGAGGCGCCCAAAAAACGCGAGATGCTCTACCTGAGCCCACTCTTTCAAACTCTACAGTACTATCCCGGTAACCGTCATAGTATCCTATCTTAAATTCCCTCCTGGGGAATCTGTGGAAATGGGGTTTTTGTATTCCCACCCCTTCCTCCCGTGGCTATTATTTTACCGACATATCCCACTGCCCAAAAGCGTAGCCTTAAGATTTGGCCTGGATTCAGTTTGTTTTTGTTCACTGTACATTGGCTCTCTTAGATGGGCGGATAAGTTCGGTTTATCTCACGATTAGATGGCATTCCATTTTCACTGCTCTGTATCTAGATACTTATTAGATTTAGTTTGGGCGCGGATTTTCATGGGATATCACACGGTGTTGATATATTAGAACAATACCCTGCTACTAGTATGAGAGAAGATCTAGCAAAATATCAGCTCTGACACCATAGTGAAAATATTATGACCTGAGTGGGGGTATTGGAAGACGGATATGATAGTGCCTGGAACACTCAATTTGAACAGTATCAATTTGACAAACGGATGTAGCTTTATTGTTTCCCGGTAGACCTAATCAGCTCACTTCTTCCAAGATTCACAATCCGGTACATATTGCTTAGACCAGATTTTATACGACTCCCACGTCTTTTTCAATTCGTGCTCCGTATATCACCCTCCCGAGATAGAGAAGAAAATATTGAGTGATAAAGCATGCCGAAGGTAAAATGGTCTAAAATACCGAACCAGAAAGTGTATTTTCAAACGAATGATATCGACACCACAAGTTTCTTGTGGGGATTATTGGTACTCTCCTCTAAGGGACGGGTGAAGCGGGCTGGGGTTTGAAGTGTGTCGAGGGATCATGAGCCGCACATAGGGATCGCGCCAACCGAGTGACGTCTTCAAGTTTATCTTCCTTAGAGCTTGCTTCTTATATTTACCTAACCCCCCCCCCCCATTTCCTCTTGAATCAACACATCAATATCGGCGATTCGCTCCTTTAGCTTTCTATCATAAGGAGACGGTATATGCGGTAGTACTTTTCCAATCCCATGCCCCTCGAACCACTCGGACCACCTCCGACATTGCACACTTCTTCCGTGGGGGTGAGATGCTCGGCACTCACTGGCGGCGAAGAAGGGTCACTATATTTAGAGGGCTGATAAGTTATACTTAATCCCACAACTGAATCCCGATTCACTAGCGGCATTGAAGGTTTACATCGAAGCTGTCTCCAAGTAATTCGCCTTTATCTATCCTAGCAGCAGTCCTACAGATTAATCCCAGATACGGGAACTATATAACATGCTCGATCAACTACAGATTATCCAAAGTCGTCAAAAATAAAATAAATAAAAAATGGTAGTATCGCCCTATGCCACCCCCAAAAGGAAACCCAACCCCGTTCCCACCGAAAAGAACAAACGCCAATCATGAAATGACATTCGCTAAACATGAAAAAAAAACCCCCCACGTGACTACCCCAACACATCAAAGATGTCCTAATAGTGCCTCTTATCCGGACCTATTTCATACACCGGACTTGGCGCGCCCACCCCACTCTGGGGGTACCCCCCTTGTTGCCGATGTGGTGTGTGGGTAGGGGGAGGTGGGTAATATACCGCAGTTGGCAACTCGGGTATCTGTCTGTAGGAAGAACCGATCTCTTGCACCCTGGCGCTGAGGGATTGTCGGGGCGGAGGCTGTAGATGGGAGCTGAGTTCTGGTATATGTGCAGTTGAGGGGGCTGAGGCAGAGGTGTTGTGGAGTTCGTAGCGATCGTATGGATTTGGGGGAATTGGCGGTTCCGGTTCCGGTTCCGGTCGGCGGCAGCAGCGGTAGATGAGGAACCCACCTACTAATAGGAGAGCCGCGCCGCTGGTGGCAATGACAATTATGACGCCGGTTTTGAGCTTTGGTGGAGAGGGGGAGTTTGATGAAGAGGGAGATGATCCTGCAGGGGAAACATCTTCTGAGGACTTTACTAAAAGCACCGAGGAATTTGTGATGGGAGGATGGTTTTTCCGGGCCCAGGGTACAACTTCAGACTTCACGAGCGGCAAATTACCTTGGTAGCCCTCACTCATGGCAAACCACTTCTCGGCGTAGTCTACCCACAGATGGACCACCGCCAGGAAAGGTCGCCCCAGAATTATGGGACTACCGTCTGGCAGTTCCCGTACCGGTAACATGTTCACTGCGTCGCTGCTCCAGCCAGAATATGGAACGTACTTTACGGTCAGGTAATCCTTAAAAGCAATGGTTATCGGTACACCATCGTTGTTTTCGAACTTGAAGTCCAGAACTGCAAGTTCTGCATTGGATTGCGCTTCCGTGCACTTTCCGCAGTAGGGGAGCTGGTAAACCTTGAGGGTGTCATTCCAGGTCACACCCGAGACACTGACAAGCACCGCTAGAACCGACTTTGGTAGCCAGAGGTACGGAGTTGTAGAGTCTATTATTGCAAGTGTTGGCGCGGTGACGAGGGAATTATCAGTTTTACCGCCGATTGTCCACCGATAGACAAGGTCTTCGAGTAATACTTCCATCCGGTATCCGACGTCTTGGGATAAGGGGAGAGGATTGGTGGTGGAGTTGTCGTCCTTCTCATTATCGTTCCCTTTTATCATTGTCTTGACCAGCGGATATTGCTGAGTCGTGTTCAAGTCCAGTAAAGCACGATCGTACCCCCCGAAGATAAGGATATATCGACCGGCATCCGAGCCCTCTAGATCTACGACAGAATCATTAGAGTATGCAGAATAACCATGAAATAGATGCATCGAAGGACTTGGTGTGAATCCGCCCGAGTATAATGACAACGCCATCTGCTGCAGCGACAAAATCCCATTCGGAAAATTCTCAGTGTCCGCCTCCTTCACCACACCAACACTCTGGGAATCCATTTTAAAAACACCTGTATTTGACTTCAGAGTGATGCTCTCGGTGATAGTGCTTCCGACTCCCTCCTGAGAAAGGAGTTTTCCGTTGATGTTCAACTTTTCAGACAACGTCTTATTGTATACCCCCGCCAACAATTCGTCCTCCACCTTTGTTCCCGTGCCGATATCCCCACTCCAAGTCCCACCGACAGCAGCGGTGCACGCTGTCACGTTAGAATCACGAGCGCACAATGCAGCGCCCGGGATCCAAGTCCTACTCAACGCTGTAGACAAAGAAAGGTTGAACTGTGTGCTCCCTACAACTACGGGAACACCGTACCACGCCCCGAAGGTATGTTGACCGTAACGTAGTGCAAACGGCATCACCACGGGCTTCGTCCGTGATTGAGCGCTCACACTGCTAGCCAAGAGTAGGAAAAAGATAATCTTCATGACGAAAGATGTTTGATAAAGAATGACGATGAAAGAACAAATGGGACGGATAAAAGAATGTATCACCGCACCCCGTCTTCAAGACCAGAAGCCGGTGGTGAAAATCAAAGGATTGACGACAAAAGAGCGATGGATGGAGGGAACGCCGGTTTGCAGAGAAAAAGGGGGGGTTTTTTTTATATATACTCGAGTAGAAAAAAATACAGCCCATCCTTTTCTTCCCTTTGCAGTATTATCCCATTTCAAGCTATTGATTAGTGTGGCGGGCACTATTGACTCAAGCCAATCAAACCCACTTCTCCCTCGAGAGGGTGTCTAGGTTTAAGATGGGATTCGCTGGAGAGAGTGAACAAAGTTGTCCCCTGTAGCACCGTTACACCGTTTTCACTCCCGGCTTGACTACCCCTTGCACGTGGTACAAGGAACAAACTCTGTGACAAGCTCTGGGGGCGGGGTTTTACCTTGCTTTTGGATAAGCCTTCAGCGCACAGTATTAAAAACAGGGTGTCAAGGGTGAGTGGGGCGAACCTATTCTCATTAGTTCCCGGCCAATTGGCCAGTGAGAGAGCAGAATACCATCAAGTTTCTGGCGGCTAATCAAATGATTTATACCAGCCATTCCGGAGTGGGAATTATTTGCCTTCGCCTAATTACCTTTTTCCTGTGATAATACCCAAAGCCAACCAAGAGTGGCATTGTTACACTCACCAAAATTTGACCAGTCAAACTCGAATTCGCCCCACCTACCGGTATGCTCATCCCCTAAGTGCATTCGCACCCCCTGCTGCTACTCCAACCGTCCAACGGCCGAATCCTGCGAATCCGCCCAGCACAGGGAGTGAACCGGGGAGAGAGGACAGGCTCCAATGCAAGGGAATTTGGAACTCGCGGAAGTTCATACAGGAGGGCGAGATATCCAGATTACCGAGATCCGGGATAGCGGGGCGCGGATGAACGTGATGAGCGCTTCTCTTAATACGGCAATACTCCCGTGGGCGTGGGTATGATAGAGAGTCTTGCGAGGAGGAGAGGAAGCTCGTTTCTGTTATGGGGCTTGCTTTCTTTTTTTCACCCCGAGCGTGGCGCTTTCTGTCTTGAATTCCGCCATCCTTGACGGCCCCGTAATCTCCAAACTCAGAAACAAAAGCTCCTAAGAAGGATTAGCCAATTCTTGAAACGGTATAAACTCAGCCCGCTTGATGTGTTGGACCTACGGAGGTACAGCGTATAAGTTTTGTAGGTTACACAGGGGGTGAGGGTGGCAGTCCTCGTTTGTGGAACCTACAAAACTTACACGCTGTACCTCCGTAGTCCAAAGGTATTCGCAATTCCGTTGCCGCGAAAACTTGGACTATTTGCTGCATACTGTAGTCCAAAATTTCCTCCTGGGAGAGGCGAAAAGCACAACCAATCTACTTTTTCCGAGACAAGCAGGGGGGGGGGATACCAGACCCCACCAAGGGAAACAACAAGCAACTCCAACCTCCTCACACAAGGTCCACTTGTTGAGTTCTTGTGGCAACTTGCCAAACTTGAATCTTCAGACCGGCTGATTTCCGCTGATAATCTGACAGCGGGCTTTTACTGGACAATTCAGTGAATTTCAGTCTCCACCATACTCGTACTCGAGTACCCACAAAACTGGGCTGGTGACGAACAGGAATCAATCACAAGTAACTTTTTGTGACCCCTAACCTTGATTTTCTCTTCTGCCTACCAAATCTACCAAATACCCCCGCTCATCACCTGCCCACTTTGGTCACGGGTACGAGTACGGCTAAGACTATAAATCCCCCATAAACCCCAAATATGGTGCACTTCAAACCCACTACGGTAGCTCCCACGGCCATAACCCCCGAGCTCAAAAGTTTCCGCAAAAAAAAAAGTTTACCCTATGACCGCCTAGAGAATCACGAAAGTATTTACAGGAATTTCCACCCGCGATGCTAGTGTCATTCAAAAGTCCCTATCTTTGTATGAGAGCTTGACATACTTCATTTCATGCTCGTTAGGATTTGTGGTTTAGCAGGGTGGTGGAAACTCGCTTCAACTCGGCAGATTTTGATCCCTTTTCCGTTTTCTTCGTCACGATCCTCAGTGATTAGTTCGGTCACCTGTCTGAAGGTGTAAACATGCAGATTTTGTCGGGTAACGAAATGGTCTTAATACGCACTGCGGGAATACAAGCGCTTCATGTTCTTCGAGTCGATTGCGTTGGAATTGCATTTAAAAGATGGGTGTTGGGATGAAAGTCTTCAATCTCGCAGATATCATGAAACTACTACAAGAACCAAGGTGCCATAAAATAAAAGCACCAATCCCCTCACATTGACCCTCTGTGGGTATTATAGAAAGGCTAACTACAAGCCCCAGCGGCATCCTCTCACCAAGTCCACTAAAATGCCATCTCTTAAAATATCGTAGGGCGTACTCGGACGGTCAATATATTCACTCCAATACAAGGGCAACAAGGTAAATGACACAAGACTTGATTCTTATTTTAAAGAAGAAAGAAAAAGAGACCAAACGAATGATAGTGATAATGAACGATGATGAACGATATTGGAAAAGAAACTGGAACAAGATGGTCTCTTATAGAGACAAAGTCGTCAAAAAACAGAGAGACAGAAAAAGGAAAGAGGCAAGGAAAACGTAGGAAATCCTCCACTGTCTCGCATCTCAAACTATCCCGATACAAATCCAGTGTCATAGTTGGTAGCTAGTACTAGTTTGTCTGATATCTAACATTACATGTTTCCACTATACTATTCATCACCATTGCCTTGCAGCCACAAGTTTCCTAAAATCTCCACTGCCTCCTATGCATTGATGATTCTTAGCCAGGCCTGCCTTTCCTGTGTTGGACTCTGAATGTCCTTTTGGGAAGGCTCCAGACCTTGCTAGGCATCTTATTTGCATGACTTCCAATCATTCTAAGTATTGCTTTCAAACAGTTCTTGAGCTTGGCTACTAGACTCTCAGCAATACTAGAGAACTTTATCAAAGTCCTTTTGCAAGTTCTGATTCCATTTCTTGGAATGTTTGCCTGTGTCCACCACCATTGTTCCATGTTTATTGTTGATTTCCATGATTGCCTTTGATTCTAGTATTTTTAGTAAACATACAAGAGCTGCAGAGAAGAAGAGTAAATACTAATATCAAGTACTGAAGTATCGTTCCTGATTTCATAGAGCTCAATAAACCTACTAGTATCATTAAGATCGCCTTATTCTATCATAATACTCTCTATGACAATATTCCCATAATGGGTAGTGTCACAAATCGTGACTAAGCAAGGCAGATTTCACATGACTCATACTTATGAGTCATAAGGTATGTTGGATTTCACACTATGACGTTACTTGACTCATAGTTCTCACATGACTATGCACTTG
>Ga0307513_10005197_pt1 | contig 17249 bp, 23 predicted proteins | sample 15_EM_MG_FD_202174 | JGI IMG/M metagenome (GOLD analysis project Ga0307513, IMG submission 202174) | Populus trichocarpa ectomycorrhiza microbial communities from riparian zone in the Pacific Northwest, United States - 15_EM | ecosystem: Host-associated > Plants > Roots > Unclassified | place... | reverse complement strand
ATTCGTTCGAACGTCGAAGAGGTCGGCGATAACAATGAAGAAACATTCTCTTCACAAAGCCGAGATAGATCAGAGCCAAAAGTCCGGGGACAACCATGCTGTTTGATCGCGGCAGAGGTGGATCATATGGACACCCGGACATAAGCTGTGTCAGGCGGTGCTTCCGCCAGCATGGAGACAGACAGGTGACTCCGTGATCCACGTTGATATTTCAGGATGACTCCCAAGGCGCAATTCGGGATCAAGAACTTGGTTGATGCCTGCGGTCACTTGTCGATCAGCCTGATCACTTGAACATCAACGCGACGGACTGTCCATCTTGTGGTGGGGTTTCAACGACTTCTCTGAAGCGAAGCTTCGAAGGCTTACCACTTTCCAGGTCTTCTACTGTCCTGAGTGTCGCGATGTCCCACCATTCCACTCAGCCCAGGTCACGGTCGAATCCACCACCGACCCATCGTAGCCAACTCCCGATACTGTATCACACAACGCGTCCTGACGGTTATCGAATGAATCCAGCTCTTTCCCCAAGAATCCCCACGCGAGGATATCCAGATGCAGGGGAACCCATCCAACAGTCGCCGCATATCAGTTATCCTACCCATGTTCTCTCAGATTCTGGTTCTTCAGACTCGGAAAGGATTCTCCCCGAACAAACCAAGACGCACTCCACCCTACGACGGAGATTGACAGGCAAGCGGAAAACATCTGGTGCATCTGGACTGGCCCTCGACCCATTCCCGGGGTCAAGACACAGAAGGAAGGGCAGCGGTCCGGAAGACCTTGCCCTACTCGAGACTCACATTCTGCCTTCGCTCAGCAAGACCGTTGATCGTATAACGAAGAACAGAGCTCCGGTGCTTTCTTCGGTAACCCCAGATCCGCACGACAACGCCATGCTCCTGCCACTAAAGTCTTCGCGGCTGCCGAGCAAATTACCGTCCGCCAAGCCGCCATCACAGCCGAGTACCCCCAAACCGATACTCAAGCCATCCATGAGAACACCGACTACCCCTACCATCTCATCGTTCACCCCGGCCAACAACTCCTTGCGATCCGTGAAGGGTTTTTCCCCTTCCCCGAAATCTCCAGGCGTTTTCAATGACTTAACGCCAACATTTTCCCCGACGTCCCTTCTCTCTGAGAGACCTCCTGCCCATCTGAGTCCTCAGGAACACGTTCTGGATATATCTGCGTCATACCACTCAACGCCAAAAACACCCTCACGGAGGCCAGCAATCTCACAGCGGGCTTCTCCTCGCCCGTCATACGTCACTATGGATTACCTTTCGCACCACCCGAAGTCTCCGAATCACACCTTAGATTACAGTACGGACAGAGACAGCATTACGCTTATGTCACCCATCACCGCCGAGCGAGCACCCTGGGATGAAGTCTTCTCCGAGGCACGGCATCTAGGCAACCACCTCAGCACCACTTCTACAAATCCTCCTCCGCAGAAACCCACTGTTTCACCACGGAGGGAAGAGTTCCGCCCCTCTGACCGGGTTTTTGAAACTCACCGCGGGTCTGTTGATAATCCCGGTGGTCGCACTCCTGGCGGTGATGACGCGGCCCTCCAGAGGAAGCGACGTGAAACGCTACTCGCTATAGTCGAAGGAGTCAATTCTCACTTTGATAGCGGGGCGCCTGCACGGGAGTCGAGCGAATATAGTGGATACGTGGGCGTCGCAATCGGATCCGGGGAATCAACGTTCGGTGAAGGGATGGCCAACCTGCGACATCCTTCTGGCGCCGAGCAATTCTCACAAGGCACTAGCATGGACCGGGGGAGACCCTCGTCTTTGGCGTCCAGGCAGGTATATCCTGGAGAGGAGAGACAGTCCTGGTATGAAAGGCATCTGGGTAACGATTCTCCAAGGGCCAGTCGCGACACAGACCACGTATACCAAGAATCGAGGAGGTATCCCCCTAGTTGTGACCCTGCGACTCAACCGAAATTGGATATAGATGCTCAAATGTCGAGGCGGTCACCCGCCCGTAACTCATCCGAACCGACCCACCCGGTTCGGGCTCCCTCACACCTCGATTATCCATCTCAGCCCCCACGAGAATCGAAGCGACGAAGTATCTCGACTCCTCCGGTTGCTCGCCGCTCCCACACGGACCCTACGCGAAACGTAAAGAAACGAGAATCTGGGAACCTCCTACCCCGCACACGATCTTCGTTATTCTTACCTACCAGTGCGAGGGCCGGTCGACCCACCTCAGGTGACGGGTTGGAAGCTTTTGGGTTACCACCTTCGCTATCGTACGTTTTTAGGGATACAACTGGACGCGCTGGTATCGTGCCCGCCGAAAGCGGGAAGTCTCTGGATGACCAAGCGGAGAGCTGGAAGAGAGGCTCAGATGTACGGAAGAATTCCGAGGGCCTCCTGAGCAGCGGGGCTGAGAGGTTATTCCAGGCCCTGGCCGACAAAGATACCGACAGGGCGTCAAGCAGTCCTCACACTCCGTATCGTCTCTCGCAAGAATCTTGCGAGACCCCGACGCAGCCCCGACGCGCATCAATGCCGGTCGTTCGTTCGGACTTCTCCATTGCGTCGATGTCAAGTGCTCCATCTGTTTACGATGATCAGGCGGAAGAGTACGAAGAAGACAAAAACCGGCGAACCCAGGAACCCACGAATCTTCAGTCAACCGTTTTCGGATCCCCCCATAACTGGAGGTCGACGATCTCTCCATCTATTTATAATTCCCTCACACGCCTATACGGCGAAGCCGAGATGCAGCGTCAAGAAGCGATATTTGAGATCTGTAATACCGAAGCTCTCTTCGTCCAACGACTTCGGACAGTGTTACGTCTCTTCATTCGGCCACTCAGAGCTCAAGATACTTCAACGTGGATTTCAGGCGTCCCTGGGTCTATTGCAAGGCTTTTCGATTGGTTCGAGGACATCATGAACCTCCACGTCGAAATAAACACAGAACTGAAGAATGTACGATCGGAAAATCAGTCAGTCGTGGAACGATTTGCGGGGATTCTCAGAAAGTTTGTGCCACGGTTTGAAGTCTATCAGCCCTATCTTATCAGGGTGGAAGGGGTGTTGGGGCAGCTGAGAGGGGAGGCTGACGATGACGTGGATGGGAACTTGGCGAACTTCAGGGAGTTTGTGGGCATTCAAGAACGTGAAGAGGATTGTGAAGGTTGGTCCCTGCAGAACCTCTTACTCGAACCCATCCACCGTCTAGCAAAGTGCATAGAGATGTTTCAGGTTGGTTGCTCCCGCTCGTGTCTGCTGTCTCTCCGCTGAGTTTCCGGTTTGAAGACTTTGTTAGATAGAACATCAAAACAGCACGTGGATCGTTTGCCAACTTTTTCTCTACTGGCCTCGATGAAAACGACATTACGTGTTATGCAAGAGGTGAAAGCCCAGGAAGAAGAGTACAATCTGATCAAAGACTTGAGCTTGGCTATCGAAGGTCTCAGTTCTGCGTCCTCCCTGGCTAGGCGGGAACGGCGACTTCTTATACGAGGATCTTGTCGACTACTGGCTTCTCGGTCTCAGGCTCGTTCTCAGAGGAATTCCAACGGAAACAGGCACTCTCTCGTTCTTCTGGATGCTGTTAATAACTGGGACGGCAGCAAGCGGTCAGAGAAGCGGCGGTCCTTCCTTCCTGCGTCTTCACCTGACGCTAATCTCAACACTCGTGCTGATTCAGCTTCGCCGAACCAAACTGCATCTGGTGGCTCTGGGTCTGGATATGATCTGGTTTTTTCACCTGTCGAGGTCTTTGTCTTCTCCGACGTCGTGGTTGTCGTTACACAAACTGGTAAGGACAGATGGAAGCTGGTAGAAAAGTTTGGAACTGCACGAATCTTGCGCGTGGCGGAGACCACCGTTACAGTCAAAGGTGATACTGGGCTTCGTTTACACCGTCGAAAGTCTTTTCACTGTTCTACCAGGACGTGAAGAATACGTCGCCGAGCTCGAACTTGTTCCTGTGGGCGATCTCCAGCTGGAAGGGACTCGCGTCGACGAAGATACTCTGATGTCAACACCGATCTCAAGCATTCAGATATCTGTGGATCCGGAACACCAAGGTGACGCGGATCGCCAGGAACGGCGGAAGAAGTGGCTTTATTCTTTCGAAAAGTGCTGTCGCGCAACGACCCATTCCTTGGAATTCCCGCTTCGGTTCGATCTTAATCAGAGTCTCACTGGCTTCGGCGGGATGGAAAACTTTGATGCGGACAAATACCAAAAGGCGATGGGTGCTGGGCCTCTGATCCCGAAGAGTCCTTCCAAACAAATACAGACTTACAACCGTCGTCAGCGAAGGAGAAGCGACTTTGCGCGGGCGGAGAGGGAGGAGAGAGATTGGTGGTCCTTCAGATTCAAGGAAGTGTACTTAGAACTGCAACGAGACGGAAGATGATGTCCCCCCCCACTGAAAAAGAAGATATATTCCCAACGATCCACTAATCTCGCGAGATAGTTGTAAGACAGTGAGGCAAAGAAAAGAAACAAATGTGTGCAACACAAGTTTGAGAAGGGAACGGGTGCAGAACGTGCAACTCCCGGTGTTTAAAAAGAACCAGTTTTTACACGTTTGGAAGTGCCGGTCCCCACTCCGAAAACCGCCGTGGCCTCTCTTTTGACAGCACTCCTTAATCGCCGCCCAGGAGCTTCAGAGGCTGACAGGGGAACCACATCCCGTTTGGAACGGCGAGGGGTATTCCCACTTTCACTGGCAGCACGACGACAATCGTTACGAGCTGGCGACATGAGAGGGCTCCCGGGTGAAGATGGCAGAGACTTGACCTCTGATACCTCCGGAACTTCCTGGAGATCCCTCTCGGTGGGGCGGGGTGTGATGTCGACGATTCTTATGGATAAGGGGGGGTAATGCTGGGCCCAAGACATGTCTACACTAGTAGCGACAGGATGGGAGGATTTCGTACCGCCGCGGGTACCTGGAGAAGAACCCTCTTCGTCAACGAGTTCTGCGATAGACACGCCTTGGCGGGTCGGTGGCGGGTGGGAGGGGTGGGGGGATGGTGGGGAGTGTTCATTGTCTGAACGGCCTCCAGGGGTTGGGTGGATGGGGGGGTCGGAGGTGGCCTTGGCGAAATAAAAGGGGGAGAGGGGCCACCTCTGCGTAGGAGGAGGAGTATATCGGGAAGGGAAAGGTAGGTCCAGCGAGATGGCCGGAACACCGCGGGGTGTGCCAATGGCAGGTCGGTGTGATCCCGGAGTTGAGAATCTGGGATCAATCACAGGGCTTTCCATTCGACTCCACACCGTACTACACTGCTCGCGATGAGGTTCAGCGGGAGTCAATAGGGCGTTGACAGCTGCCCCCTCCTGCTTCATCTCCGTGTCCGCATGAATGGGAGACGGGGGTGGAGGAGAAACGAGATGGTCGGTTTCTAGTATTACGGATGTCAGTGAAGACAGCGGGTAAAGGGGGAGAGAACATACCGGTGGTGATGGGGGTAGGAGTGGGGGAGCGGACAGGTGGTGCGAAAGGTAAAGGAGTGCTACAAGAAGCGGTCAACAACGAAGTGACGAATTGAACGAGAAGAATCTTACGAAGGGGAGATGGGTGTCTGACTGATGAACTCCAAAAGGGACAGGCAGTTCTGCGCGTTCGAGAGCGCGACAGGGAGTAGCGCACAGACACTTGCGCTATTCGCTGATATGTCGCTGTGGGAAACCATTCGCAACTCATTAGAAAGGCGAACGATTTGCGACGCCAACCCGGAAATCTCTTCGAGCTTGGAAGCGAGCTTGAAGGGACTGGGAGTGGTGACCGGCTGGGACATATCCTCTGCGAGGGACAGCAGAAGGGGAGCGACCCGAAGACAGCTCGGTGAGGGAACTCGTCGACTGAACTCGAATTTATATACTAGGATTGGACGTCCAGGGACGTGCAGTATGGCGGTTTCTGCTCGCAGTCCGATGAGTGTGCATGGACCGTGAGATGTGTAGAGCGTGAGGCGGAGGGAGAAGTAGTGGACAAAGGCATCATAACGTCCTCAAGAGGGTGATGACATTCAGCTGGGAGGTTCCCCATAGAAGTACAATAGCCAGGTTGACTTTAGGGATGATTACCCCCTTCAACGACCTACCGTGCCGCGGGATCCCATTGTGTGGTGTTGGAGATCAAGGGCACGTCGACTCGATCGAGCTGTATGCAAGGCGACTTGCCTCCACTCCGTCTCCGGGGCCCAGGCAGAAATGCCCCAGACACAATATGACGCGCCATCTCTCCAATCGCCAGATCATCCAGCCTTGAGATTTGCAAGGCGCTCGTGCGCGGTAACAATATTGGGCGGTGTTTGATTTGCGTCCGTTCTCACGAGCGTGACTAGCATTGATGGACAGCCTCAGGCCTGCGGTGCCGTTCGGTTGTTCACTGGCATTTCACCTCCCCCTCCGACCTTCAAGGTCTTACAATGTCTTCCAAGCAGGCGGGGTGGAGGATATATAAACAGTGAGTCTTCTTGCGTAGCATATACTGATACATTTCGGGACATTGATTCCTGGTCCCCAGGCAGATGGGCCTGCTTGACCACGGGGATGCACTATGGTGCGCACTCTCTTCCACTACAATGCCCCCCATCCTCTGAATGACGAGTCCCTCAGGGAGCCGGCACCAATCTACAGTTACAAGCACATTAAACTCGGAGATGTGGGGTACATCCGTCGCGGTCGCTTCCACTTGCTATTCTCCGCAGGCTGTCCGTTGGGATCCCGTCAACTGGGCGTTGACGTTCCCTCCACCTTCGAACAATTGGATATTGGACCTGTCATATTCAGTCAACCTCGATTGCCCGGTTACCTTTGTACGAGCACCGTCAAGGAAACTGGGGCTGGCTTGGGCGCCTCAATCAGCACGGCTCCGTAAGGTCCACCGAACTTCATCTCCATCGCGCCTCTCACCGTCACCCTAGGTTCCTGGAACCCGGCGCCAGTTTCTCGTTCGACCTCACCGAGAAACAAGGGGCGGCCCTATTGACCAAGTACCACACATATCGGGAAGACATTGAACTCGAGTCCGCCTTTGAGGAATACACAAAGCGTCACTACGATTCTTGGGTAACCTTCGCCCGCAACGCGCGACATGGCAACGATATCAAACCCGTCCTCGTCACCGGCGTCGATATGACAAGGGATTTCGCGATGATTGCGTATTCGAACAATAGCACCCATCTTTCGTCCGAGTTCACCACTTCGGTCCCCTTCTTAGCCTCCGCTTCCGCATCTGTTTGGGGAACATGGCACACCCAAGGGTTGGTTCACACCAACTGTGGGCCTCAGCTGTGCAGCCCTCCATCGTCTCCCGATACGTTGGACCTAACTTCTTCTGATACCACCCAAGTCGATGTCACCCCAAACAAGTACAATCAATGCGTGTTTATCCGGTATTACACCGTGCGCAGAAGGGCGTTGATGTTTCCCAAGGTCATAAAGGCGGCGGCTGGTCCACACGATTTCGGCTCAGGAAGCAACTACGACGAGACCCTCCCGGAGCTGACGGTGCAATCGAGTTCGGATTCCGACACTGGGTCTGATGTCAGTGGAGATTCTACAGCAGATTATTCCAGCTCGGTCACTACCTATGACTCTGAGCTCGAAGTATTCCACAATGTGTCCTCTGTATGTCGCTCTTCGTCCCCCTCGTCGTCGATTCTGACATTTGTTTAGGAGGAGGAAGACGGTTTTGATGTCATCGCGGATTATGTCTTCCAAGTAAGCGTTTTCAATGATATTTTTCACTGCCAGGTCGCTGAGCATCCTCGGTAGAATTCCGAAGCTGAAGTGCTAGTGATACACCATCGTGACATCTCCCGGATGCGAGAGGTATGATCTACAGTTACCCCACAGATAACATACACTCATTCACAAACAGGGGATACCTGGAACCGAAATTTCAGAGATCATCTCTGAGTGCCGACCAGCTATTGAAGTGGACAGTGCCGGAGGTCAGTTTTCCCCACTTCCCTATCGCCTGGAGAACTTACATCAATTATGGTAGTGGGAAGGCTGGCGGCAAGAACCTTCTCCAGGACAACCAGTCCCTCCTCCATCATAATCACCCGCCATCTACTCTCTGGTCTCCAATCTGGTCAATCCTCGGCTTTCGCGGTTTGTCTAGATGAGGAGGATGCATGGATCCTTAGCAGGGGATTGCTCTTGGTATGATCCATTCTTTAGCCCAAAACCTTTGTCCTGATGGACGCTGAACAGCTCTTGGTAACCTACTCAAAGAGCATCAAGACCTTTTCCCTGAGTGACGATACTCTCGGACATGTGTTAAGCCACCTCTCCCACGTACCGATCTCAAGAATTATGGTTGCTGGCACAGCTGGCATAGCCGGTATGTTTACGGGACAGTCCCTAAGTACGTCAGCATCTGCTTCCTTGTCACAGCCGGCAGGACCAACCTGATTACCAATAGGATTGTCGAAGTCGCTATTGGCGCCCCTTAACCTACTGCCCTTGTCCTGGCAGCTCGATCCTACGTCGGTGTTGCTGCAGGGAGGAGTTCCTGAAGAAACCTTGCTCGTGGCCCTGGTTGAGAAGTATCTAGACGTTAAATCCATTGATGCCCCCTCTGAAGTAAGTCCCGTCCCGATGTTCCCTTCCGATTGAGGCTCATACTCCGGCAGAAATCCCAAGGGCGGAACGATATTTCTTCCCCAACTGAACACACCGAGGAGCGCAGAATGCATGGTGTGATGGAACGCACCCAAAGGCACAGCCTGCCTCAACCCGTGCGGATGAAAAAACGTGACCGGTCGATTCTCAGATCTCGAAGCTTTTGGTTTACACCGCAACAAAGGACCCGAGCCGAACTCGAATCTGCACCGGGAGGCTCGTCCGATGCATCGCAGATCCTCGTGGATCCGGACGTGAGCTCCCTGAGGGGAGATAGCTGGAGACACAGCGCTCAATCAGTGACCTCTAATGGTGGTGGAAGCATCACCGGTTCCCCCTCTCGATTTAACAGCTGGCGTTCCAGCGACCGACTCAGTCTCAAAAGCAACATGTCACTGTCGTCTGTTTTCACCAGGTTCAGTGGCTCGACCGCATCAACGTCGCTCACAGTCCCGGCTTCGGGCACGTCCAGCAAGCGGTCTAGTCGGGGTAGCGTATTGCAGAGGGAGAAACGATTTTCAAACGTCAAATGTGAGTCGTCGCGTGCGGCTCGTTGCCAGATACAAGTTCTGAATTGCGGCTCTACTAGTGATGGATGAGACACCTTGGGAGTCGGATGAGATGTCCCAACCTGCAACGCCAATGGTGCCTGCAACCCCTACGCTGGGGAGTAGTTCACAACGTCTGAAGGCCATTATTCCTCGGGGGACATTGAGCGACACCAGGTCGATTCACACGATGGAACATGGCGTGTTACCCCCTCCCCCCAAACTACCTGGACGCAGATATGCAGCCTCTTTAACCTCTCTCCTCCGAATGCGAGAATCTTCTGATGAGACACGTTCCATGGGTGCTCCCGAGACCGATACCTCGAGTCTCAGCCGAAGAGCTCGTTTCAAACGGTTTTTCAGGGGCCTATTCCAGACTTAGTCTGTGGATGGGTTACTTTCTGGTCATTACGTTGACGTTTTGATAGATTGTCACCCCCCTAGTAACCTATACCCTTATCTCGTGTATGTACCACGAGCACCTATTTCACGGCTCTGTCCAAGATACCAGACGTTTTAGCAGACGGCGTCTGCATCCAAGATCTATTACGCTATGTACAACAAGCAAGCTGATACAAGATATATAGCATCCAATGGAAAACAACGAACAAGCAACGAAACAGAGCAATTTAATGTGGAAAGGGAAAGAGTCATGCAGGGTTGGGAAGGCGGAAGACTTGACCGATGACGCGTTTCACCTCCTCCGTGGAACGATTGGCGGTGGGGGATGCGCTTCCATCTCCTCGCCTTATGGTTTCGCGTGCGGTGGAGATCATTAGCCATGTCTCTAACCCCAAGTCCCCTGCCTCAGCGTAAGTGAGGGGTTCCTCTCTCAAACAGAGGTCCATGTAAGACTGGAGGAGCAGATCTCGGTTGACGTCGTAGCGGTGATAGATCGTGATCTTGCTCAGGGGCGGGATGTCTTGCTTCTCCATCTCACGCACGGCGAGAGCTTTGACTTGGGAGAATTGCCAGTGGTGAGCGAGACCGAGGATAGCCGCCCAATCTTCGGTTGGTGCCTCGTAGATGGAGTACACCCTGTGTACAAGCCAAGTCGACGCGTCAAATGGTGTTCGGGACAGAGACGTAGGGACTCACGGGTTGTAAAACACCCAGAGGAAACGCGTAAAGTCGTCGACATTCACGCCATCCAAGACGCACGGATCTGCATCCGAACCCCACGACCGTTCTCGCGTGCCATACCCGGCGAGCTGTTTCCGAAATACGGGAGATTCGCGCTCGAAGAAATAGCTGTTATTCGCCACAGGATTAGAGAAACCTGCAGTACTCCGCACTTCTGAGGGAGGGTGCGAACCTATGTACACGGAAGAGTACGTTTTCGACCTGTATTGGCGCACGGCTGGGTTAGCAATTGGGCGATTCATGATCGTAGAAATAGGTGGGGGGCCTCACCAGGAAAACTATGTCGCCACCGTCGATGTAGTACTCCCTGTTTCTGCGATAGCGTTGGAGAGTGGGTTGGTTCATGGTGAGATCAGGTCCATCTCCATTTTTGGTGTAGTTCGGTCGCAGGATGCCGGAAGCCGTTGCTGCACGCTCGTATGGCGGGGCGGCAGTCGACCTGTCGGAAAGAGGAGTTGGCCCGAACAGCTCCGACTGTTGCGGGTACGGAGGACCAGGGTATGTGGAGGAGAACGATGGCGGGCTGAGGATGTCGGTCATGGTGGTGGAGGGTGGAGATGAAGATGGGGGAAAAGATGAGGATAGAGATGAAGGTGATTTCACTGATCGTCTATCCGGGAACTTATTTACGCGCGACTATCCGTCCCAGGTCGAGCCCCGAGGCCTCGAGGACACGGTGAGGCCTCTTAGCTTGCTCACTGTGCTGATCGGTCATTACCTCGAACGGCTCTCTCGGCTGCACTGTCGTGTCAGGCCGTCACTCTGGTCGGAATCCCAGCATCGAACAGTTGATATATGCGCTCGTTCAGGCCGCGGAACTGGATCGTGTACCTCTGGAAGCCAGTCGCAACTATGGTACGGTGCCATCGTCTCTCAAATAAATAAAAAACTGCAACCGGCCTGATGTCTGAACATCCTAGCAGACCGCATCATTTACCCACCTGGGATTCGCAGGTTCCTTACACCGAGCGGTTTCTCCATAAGGGTTTAGGTCTAGGTGACCAGGGCAGAACCCATGCCCTCACACCTATCAACGTGCTTCCGCCAGAGATCTTTTCTGGGGTACTCGAAGATCGCCCGCAACGATAAGGACCCAACAGCGGCTGCCACGCAATGCTGGCGCTCTCTTCGCATATCCCTCGACGCATTTCAAACACCCTTGTGTTCTGCTGCTCACTTAGTTTGAACTACCACATTCACCCAGGATGTATGGCCCTACTCCTAATGGCGGGCCTTGGTAGCCGCATTATCCAGGGAGATTAACTTCTACCGCTGAGCGCGACCCCGATTTTATTGACTGGGTGTCCGGCCCACAGGTCTTCTCGTTTGGAAGTATAATAGGTCTGACAATTGTTTTTTTTTCTTCTACGAGCCTTCGAACGGCCAGAGGATGGCCCCCATTGCTTCCGAGAATTTTTATTTTATAAGAATCCAATGCACAACACTCATCAGTTTAGTAAAGGAAAGAAAGTGAGCTGATTCTCGGTTTAAGTTGGTTGGTCTGTCGAGTCTACAAAGTTTCAACCACAAGCGAGTGGGAGGGCGGGAGGAACCTGTGGAAATGCTTCAGGTCGGGTCAGACAACCGGTCTCATTGGATCTGGAGTTTTGATACCACTTCCACTTCATCCTGACCTATCGATCGTCCTATCTCTTGGAGCGTGCAGCAGACTGGGTCGAGTCTTCAGCTAATCCGCCATTGCAGCGGTCCACTTATTGTTCTGCGTGATGTCGGGTTCTTGTAGTGGTACGATTTCCCACGGATAGTCATCCTAGACGATGGCCTTCAACGTGTCAGATCTCCCACTGGTCCCAATCCTCGTCGCGACGTTGCTTGCCGGCCATGGCTTTCGTAAACGTTCTTTGTCCCCTTCTGGCGCACTCGCCGCCTTCATTACCGGAGTGATCATGCTGTCTCCCCCTCTGCGATCATTCGGCATTTCGCTCATCATCTTCTACCTCGTCGGTTCACGGGCGACCAAGGTCGGTAAAAGTCGCAAGGCGCAGTTGGAGGAAGGGCACCAAGAGGCCGGATACAGAAACGCGGTACAAGTCTTTTGCAACTCTTTTTCCGCCCTTATAGCCACGCTCCTTTGGTCCGCCGCTTTCGTTCCGGATTCGTTGGCTTCCCAAATGTTGCCCAGTCTGCTTGTCGTCCCGGGGCGGCCATACGCTTCTACAGAATGGTGCCCTGTATCTCCACAAATCACATCAGGATGGAGTAGGGCCCTACTTCTGGTCTCTCTTGGGTGTGTTCAGGATTCATACCGTGTTTCGGCAAAAGTTTGATGGATTGCATTTAGCCACTTCGCTTGCTGTTTAGGAGACACTTTGGCATCTGAGCTGGGCATATTGTCCAAGTCGCCGCCCATTTTGATTACCACATTCAAGCCTGTTCCTCCCGGCACCAACGGCGGCTTGTCCGTCCTCGGTACCGTTGCGTCCCTGGTGGGCGGGTTTGTCATGGGCCTCACCCTTGCCACTACACTCGCCATCGAAAACACCGTCTGCAGACAGAATTGGGTGACTGAGCTGGTGCCTTTGCTCTTATGGGGTGCCGCGGCGGGCGGTCTTGGATCTCTGGTATGATTGCATGCCCCCCTCCCCAGTTCCTATTTCTCGATTTAATGAACACCGGCCGCGCCACTAGATCGATTCGCTCCTTGGAGCCACCATACAAGAAACCCGCCAGTCGTCCAAGACCAAGCGCATATTACCCGACGAAGTCAGGCCGGCCACTGCGGAGCCACCGATTGTTATCAACGGATTGGATGTATTGACTAACAATCAGGCAAGTTCATTCATCCGGAACTTTATCGTTTCTCCTGACTATCGGCCCGCAGGTTAACCTACTTTCGTCTATCCTCACCTCCTATCTCCTCGCTCGATTTGTCTGAAACAATCAGTGCGAGCGTCTTCGAGTCGGACTACGCCGACTATATATACAGGTGCTGTACGTTAGAAAGAATAGACCGATCTCCTGTTGGATCGAAAACATGTGCCCTTGTATACGGCGGCCATCGCCCTTCCAGTGTCCCCACGTTATAATTCAGAGTGCAACGTGTACCCCTGTACATATTGTGGCACTGCCCCGCCACGAAGATTGCAATCTGGGCTGGCCCTCGATTCGAGTCGTTGGCTGTCGACGTAATGAACCGAGCACGGCGGAGCCTAACTTTATCACTTCTTCGTGATCCCATCATGCCTCAGGGCGGTTGGGTCCGGCGAGCCACTCTGCTTCCGCCACTGCTCTCCTCCCTTTCAACCAGCAACTACCATCGCTTATCCATGAGTTCTCGAGGAGGGGGAAACAGAGGACGAGGTGGCCCTTCTAGGGGGGGCACCGGCGGCTATGGTCAAGGTGGAGGCGGAGGCAGAGGTGGAGGTGGAGGTGGAGGTGGAGGTGGAGGAGATAGGGGAAGGGGAAGAGGTGGCGGTTTTGGGAGCAGCGATAATCGTGGTCGTGGTTCAATGGGCAGAGGCGGTGGCGGAGGAGGTCCCCCTCGTGGTGGTCCAGGTGGACGTGGTAGGGGTAACTTCGGTATCTGGCAAGAGACCCCCCAAGCGGTCTACTCTCCTCAGCTCAAGGAGGAAGCGGACAAGGTGATCACCAGATTCAAGGCTGTCCCTGACGACTCGCCCGAACTCCCTCTTCGTAGGTTTCTTCAATCTGATCCAAATGCCTATTTTCACTGTTTATCCTTTAAGGTCCTGGATGGGGAACGATAGGTACACCTGGTGTGGTGCGAGCCAACTTTTTTACCGTCCGCTTGCCCAAGAACCCCATCTTCGACTACACGGTCAAGATTACTCCCGACCCTTCAAGGGGGATCAAGGAACGAATATTCCAACTGTTGGAACGGCACCCAAGAATATCCCCTCACGCGCTTTTCATCGCTCATGACAAAAGCGAACGTATCGTGTCAGCGCGCGAGCTGGAGCAACCCCTGGAAGTTAAAATCGACCATACCGATGAGGGAGCGCCGCCCACTACTGCGAAACCCTATCAGGTCGAAATCACCTTTAGGCATAAGTTGGACCCCCAACAGCTTACCAGGTGAGCGGTCTCCTCCCCCTTCCCGTATCGTCAAGTCAATACTATTCTGCACAGATATTGCAATGCAGACCTGGGCGAGAGGAAGTGGGACTTCCAGCCTTTTGTCTCTGCCCTTAACCTCATCATCCAGAAGCGCGCCTCTACTGCGGCAATCCGAGCCGGGAAGAATCGCTACTTTTTCCCTGCGGAACAAGATCGCCAGAATGGCCTCAGTCAGATGCTTCTCGCCTTCAAGGGATTCTACTCCTCCGCTCGCCCCTCCCTTGGTCAGGTCGTGCTCAACGTCAACGTGTGCATGACGCCATTCTACGTTTCTGGTACTCTTATGGAAGCTATCTCCAAATTTCAGGACCGAAGCCAAGGCGCGATACCCTCGGATTTTCCTTCGAGAGTCAAGATCCTCACCAATCACCTCGGCTACAACAGGACGTACACACTGACTGAAGTCCTTGGAGCACCAGGCCCGGGAGATGTTTACTTTGACTGTTCGAAATACAATCCACCGAAAACGAGCGTCGCGAACTACTTTTTGAAAGGTAAGCCCCTGTTCACCTTCCCATACCTGTGATCTCACTCGGCGTTTCGCAGAGTACGGGAAACGACTTAACAATAGGCTTCCCGTGGTAAACGTTGGTAGCTTCAAAAAGCCTACCTACCTCCCCGCCGAGCTTTGTCAAGTCGTCGAACAACCGTATTTCGGACGCCTAACTGACCGCGAGACCGCCAACATGATTCAGTATGCATGTAATCCACCGGCGACGAACGCGGCTAGTATCGTAAATGATGGCCTCCGACTCCTTGGCCTCAAGAGCGGTCCTATCGATGGCTTCGATATCAGTGTGGCTTCAGAGATGATCGTCGTTCCGATTCGTGTGTTACCACCCCCCCAACTGTCATATATGGGGAAACCGATGACTCCCAAGGATGGAAGTTGGAACATACTTTCTGTCAGATTCAAACAACCTGCCACCGTTGCTAACTGGGGGGTCATTGCTGTCATCGACGGCGGTAGAGTTGATCCCCAGGAGGTCCAACAGCTGGTAAATGGGTTCGGGAAAAAGCTTAAAGATTGTGGCATGGCGGTTCCGAATCCTCCAAAAATTCTCCCTACTCAGGCGCTACCACATCCCAGCCAAGACCCTGGACGACGCAAAGCCCTTGAATACGTCGAAGAGGCCATCCGCAAGTTGGGTACACCTACTCCGAAGTTGATCTTGTTCCTCCTTTCTCGCAGGGATGATTTCATTTATCCTGGAATCAAAACACTTTGCGATACCAAGCTTGGTGTCCATTCTATTTGCATGCAGCTTGAAAAGGCCCTCAAGGATCAGAAAAAGCAAGACCAGTACTTCTCGAACGTCGCTCTCAAGGCTAACGCGAAGCTGGGTGGCGTTAATCACACACTCGACGACCGTGCACTAGGATGGCTGAAGACATCTCCCACGATGGTCGTTGGCATGGACGTTACCCACCCCAGCCCTTCTTCGATTTTGGGGACCCCATCGGTCGCTGCGGTGGTTGCTAACGTGGACAGTACGTTCGCTCAATTCCCTGTTAGTCTCCGGATACAAAAAGGGAGACAAGAGGTATGCGATCAAAACCTCTCACTCGAAACTCATGGATAATAACTCTCTCGTAGATGATCGAGGACCTCACAGAGATGATGATAGAAAGGCTCCAAGCGTTCAAGGCTACGAGCAAGACTCTTCCTAATCGGGTGATCATATACAGAGACGGAGTCAGCGAGGTGTGTCTTGGAATCCTTCAGACTGTTCAATGTACTCAGGAAGTATCACAGGGACAATACGCTGATGTACTTGGAGAAGAGTTCCGTTCGAGGGTGCTGAAGGCGTTCGAGAAGATTGAGAGGAAGTATCGGCCGAAGGTCACCATCGTCATCTGTGGGAAGCGACACCACAGCCGGTTCTACCCGACGTCGGCCGCGCAGAAATCAAACAACGGCAACACCCTTCCCGGCACGGTCCAAGATAGAGGCCTCTCATCTCCATTCTTATTCGACTTCAACCTGCAAGCACATTCCGGTCTCCAAGGGCAAGTTCGACCGACCCACTACGTCGTCATATACGACGAGAACCACTTCAATGTCGATGTGATGCAGCAGGGCACTCATCACTTCAGCTACCAGTACGTTCGTGCGACCAAGGCAGTCAGCTTGGTTCCACCTGCCTACTACGCCGACTTGGCCTGCGAGCGTGCCCGATGTTACCTCAGCAGGTACTTCGTTTCAAAGGACAAGGGCAAGCGTACCAAGGAACAGATATTCGAAGACGCCAAGAAAGAATGGCGTGGGATTCACGATAACTTGAAGAACAGCATGTTTTACATCTGATTTCATTCCCCTTCTGCGCTGTCGGGCAGGCTCTCCCTGTATAACTGCGTGGTTATCTGGGGAGCGACTGCCCCACAGCGATTTCATTTTCCCTTGTATTCCGTTCCGCCGACCATGTCCAGCACACTCTGTATTATCTCTTCCCAGACAAATCATATACGTGGCTTGCTAAACCATACTACGCATACACTTATACCAGTTCCCAGTATTGAACGATCCACGAGCCTTTGGAATCAGACAACGGGGGGCGGTAGTCAGATACTTCGAGGATACCAGATGAACGTTCGGTGGAGCATTATCCACCACGTCGGCGAATGAACCCATCGAGATTGAAGGAGAACCTGAAGCCGGAGATCGGATCCGTGGGAAGTGATCCAAACCTTGATTCCTCCTCGAACCACCATGTCGAACACCATCGCCCTGTAAGCGAATACCTCTGTCTTAGTGATGTTAGCGTATCGCTCATGGTTGCGTCTCTGTCTGTGTCGTAGATACCCACTGTCCAATTTTACTTTCAGGTAA
>Ga0307513_10005196_pt1 | contig 17250 bp, 24 predicted proteins | sample 15_EM_MG_FD_202174 | JGI IMG/M metagenome (GOLD analysis project Ga0307513, IMG submission 202174) | Populus trichocarpa ectomycorrhiza microbial communities from riparian zone in the Pacific Northwest, United States - 15_EM | ecosystem: Host-associated > Plants > Roots > Unclassified | place... | reverse complement strand
GGACGATCGCCAAGCTCCGAGCTGCGACGAGAAAGCCCACCTCGATTACCCCTTCTACTGGGCTCTCTGTATTGCCATCTCTTCTCCCTCAGGCCCTAGCATCAACTCCCACCTCTAAGGCTCAATCCATTCTAGATCCACATCTCAAAGACCGCGTACAACCACAGCCTACTCTGCGTGGTAAGAACCTTTCCAGCCAAAAAGAGAAGCTATCTCCTCCTCGAAAACAGCCTAACCTGAGCGCCATGGGTCCAAACCCTGATCACATTCCAGGAACACCCTCTATATCCTTAGGCCCACCGGCAATACACAAGCTTGGTAAATCTGCCGGTGCTATATTGGCTCAACCTCGTCCTTCCCCCGTCGAGAACTGCACCTCTCGCGAGCAGGAGAGAATTCAACTTTCAAGATTGGGGACGCACTCAAAAGGACCACCCTTCCCTTCCCGTGGTGAGACCATTCTTGAGAATTCACCTCACCAACTCGCTCTAGACTCGGTCAGTCCAGTGACAATACTCGGGCATATTGACCCTTCGTTTTCGCCTGTCAAACAATCCTCCTTGCACTCTACTGTACGCATCGTGGTTTCTCCAAATCGCTCCGGCTTTCTCGATCGCCTATCCGACCCTCTCGCTTTCCTACCTCGATCCTCCACTAGCGACTCCTCACCTGGATGCCCTACCGCTAGTCCAGTCAAACCCCGATTCCCAGCGACGTTGTTAGCGAATCGCGCTGGCATAAAGAGAAAACGCCCGCCCTCACCATCGCCTTACCCACTACGTCCAACACGCTCAGTGAATAATCGAACACCAAACTCTTTGCTGACGGTGGGGCCTCCTGCGGAGCCAATTATTCCTCCTAAAACTCCAGTCCATCAGGAGCGGCCATCCGCGTACGATTCAAGGATATTCACTTTCGCAGATGAAAAGTGGTCTACTCTGTCCCAGAACAAGTCCCGGATCTCATTCAGCAAAACCCCAACAACCATGACGCAGAACTCTTTTCGAATTCCCAGTTTGAAACTCCCTGGAATTGGAAATCAAGCTTCCAGGAAATCCTGGCTTCTTACCACCTTTCAACCACCTCCTCCATTGGAGGTCCCGAACCTGAGCACCTCCGAGGGCACGGAAAACCTCAAAGAAGAGGACGACCGGATTCCCTTTTTGGAGAGTATGAATCACTCGAGTAGTCAAACTGTCGTGGAGAACGAAAACTTCGACGATGAACAGGTTTCCCTTGACAAATACAACAACAAGCCTCCTCTGCTTTCGTCCTCGTGCACACTATTTGGCTCGACAAGGTAATCAGATACGAAGGACTATTCCACAGCTCAGTACCGCCTCTACTCGACACACGATGCGCGAAGTGTGTCAACGTGTATATGATGTCGTCCCCATCGTAAACGCCTTCTTGTAGAGAAGATCGGAATGCTCAAGACGTTCTCCACACAATGTTCCACCTGCTAAGCCGTTGGATAATATACGATGATGACTGCAGAACCGGCCGAGATTGCTACTCCGTGTCATTATCGTATTTGATCCCTGATTCTCTTCACATTCGAGCTCAAGTGAACGTCACACTATTTACACGTACAGGAACGAATGCGGAACGGCCTTTACTTCCCCTTTTTTGCATCCTTATGAAGCTTATGGATCTGCTTCTTCCAGTTGAAGCATTGTGCACATTCTGTATGAAATAAGAGTCTGTCAGACCGATCGAAGAAAGGCTCAATATGAACAAAATAGAGTATGTACCAGCGTTGCTGTGCTTCTTACACTGGTGGACATTCTCCTTGGTATTGTAGTTAATTAGGGGGATGTCCAAAGGTGCCCGTTCAACGGGATTGAACTGGTCGACGGAGGCATTTCAGCTCACGGAAACCACGGTAGGCGAGTGATATCTCGATCCGCGTACACCGAAGAACTCGTCATTCTCTTGTCGGAAATCGACATCACAATCGCTACACTGCTCCTTACAGTGTTGACCGCACACCATGGCATCGTTGAGCTCGATGGAAGCGGTGGTGCTACTTTGTTCAGCCATGAGGCTCCCGGCGAGGAAATGAAACGTGCGGGAACAGGACGAATGGTAAGATACAGTAAATGTCGAAAGGGAGAGAGCGGTACAGCTTATTATAGTGCGGGTAATGAGTGGCATGGGATATTAATGATCATGGGGCTGGCTTCTCGAACATTGGAAAGGCAGCTGACGCCGTTCGACAAGTTGCGTCACTTCCGGAATCACCAACCATATAGAAGAAGCCGGACCCTAAAGACAAAGTGTCAACGAATCGGACGTCTGTTTGGCTTCAGGAATCTGGTATCTCCCTGGACAGTAAGTCAGCGAGAGGATGGCAGAAGGGTACAGAATAACGTACAAGAATCTTCCTCTATTATGACTCTTGTCTTGATAGCATCGAACTTCGCTTGAAAGGCGACGGCCCATTCCTTGAACTCGGCTAGATCTTGATCATTCACGACGGAGTGGGGATCAAGACTGGACTCCCACTTGCTGACGTTGAAGAACATGTTAGGGGGGAGTGCCATATCCTTCCATTGCATATCGAGCATCCGCCGGAGGCAATGACCCTCGTCGACTAACAACTTGAGTGCAGCGTTTCGAGACATCTTGTGGATAGCGCGACCACTTGGAACGTAGGACCCGTTAAAAAATCGATACTTTGCCAGATCCGCCCATAGTCTTGAGCGTATCGCAAGGAAAGTTTTGAACTTGGCGTGCATAACAGGCCAACGGGGGTCACCGCCACCATACGCTCCCTTCCTTATAAGTTTAAGGCCTAACCGACCATGTTCCTTCAATACGATGGCCCTCCACAGAAACTCTGCGTCCAGTCTTTCCAAATCACGCATGGCTGAGAAATCTTTCAGCTCTGCAATTAGGTCGGAAGGACTTGCGTCATGGAAGAATGGCTCTGCGAATGCCTTCTCCAACTCTGCTTTTAATGTATGTTTCAATTCATCGGCTGGATTTGACAATGGCTGGTACCCAGGGTATCGTTGAAGGATGGAGTCGAAAGCATCTGGTATGTCGGTAATGGGAGCCTCGAGGAGTGCATTCCAGTCTTCTAATATTAGTCCAGGAAACCGTGTAGGGGATACGTTCTGGACAAACTGATACCACACCCCATATGTGCGGTGCCAGTTGCGTTGCCGCAACTCTTTGATGTGTTGAGGCACGAGAAGTTCGTCTGGGGGAATGAGACAAGCAGCAGACGGAAGGCGCCATAAGCGGAGGTTCTCTGCTCCAGCCCAGCGTTTGCGGCGCCATGTCCAAGATTGAACGGGGTCAACTTCGTCAGCAAACCGGCCAGGGAGGATAGGCTCGTGAAGACCCCCCATCGGTACTCGCTGCTCATAGTAGCTGTGCTGAGTAAAGGACATGAGTTCCTCGAAACCTACTGCGGCTTGGTGCTGGATTTTGTCGAGCTCAGCAGGAGCCAAGGGAGGCTCTTTGAGAGAGCCGTACGGTGAGTGCACCACCATCAGATTCGGTTCTAATGCATATCTAGGGAGCTGCTTCCAACCATCCACATAGCTATCGCGGATTGGGAGCGGAACGGGGGTTGGAAACGGAATTGCGATTTGGTCATTGTCCCGCCAGGAGACATAAGGACTCGAATCCTGCACAATGGAATCGTGATCGGTGGATTGTCGTGGTGTGGCAGGACAGGAGCCTGAAGCTGTCAGAGGCGGGGTTGGGGGGGAGGGAGGTATCGTCGAACTGATTTCTTGGGCGCATTTATGGCATCGGGTTTGAGTCTTGATGCGCGCCGGCTGTACCAATCCCCGTTCCAATGCTGCGGTGAGCTCTGCGACCTGCTGCTCAAGTCGTGCAATTTGACAATAAATGCTGGGGACATTATGGGACATGATATCGTGTGTATTTTGGACCAATTGGGAAAGGTGGTGGAAATAACTCTCTACCTTTTGCCTAAACTCGTTCTCTCGCTGAAGATTTTGGAGTTGATATTGAGCAGCGGTAAGCTGAGGGTCAGGGACAATGAAATGGGGAAGTGTTGGTATGGGAGGAGGAGTAGGAAATGCAAAGGATGGCTTAAGCTCTGGATAAGGTCGATACGTAGCCATCTCCTTGGCGGTCCGGTTCAGGTGTGGCTTTGTTTGGACACAAAGGGATACAGAAGAGCTGTGGCAATCAAAGAAAATAACAGTTTAGATCTAGTATACCTGTCAGTTCAACGGTGATCATTCGGGAGGTCAAGGAAAGAGTGCACAAAGCATCGTACTGACTTTCCCATGAACGACCAACTCCCAACTCATTCTTCCTTAACAAGATCCCACTCTCCCTTCTCGAATGTTACCCGTCCTTCCATTGCCTTTCGTTGCAAGAAACGTTCCAATTCTTCGCGTGTGTTGACAGGCCCCCGGTAAGCAGAAGACACTCTGCCATACAAGGCTTCCGTTGTCTGAGGCCCAAGATTGTTGAATAGGTTCATGAGCCACTGTAAACCAGTGTCTCCTTAGCATACGTGACTCCTCGCGGCAATGTGGGCTCACCCCCCATAGAGGATCTTTTGAAGCTGGCGGCGTTGAGCTAGTTTGCTCTCCGGCAACCCGTCTGGGTATCAAAACGGGAACTACCGGGTATAGATGAGAATTGTGTCGAGTAACCCTATGTCAGAGCTGCTTACTTGGTTTATGTTTAGGTCTTGGCTTGTCTTCTTCTCGTTCGTAAAGTACCCACACACCTCGACCCTCATCTAGTCCAATCATACCTCTGTCAACCCAGGCAGTGAGGGCCTCCTCAAGCATTCTCTTTTCTGCTGCCAGTTCTTCAATGAGAGTCTCAGTTGTCCATTCCGCTAATAAAGAGAAATCAGTGGAAAATCCCGTATTGTGGTAGTAAGATCCTTCACATTTCTCTGAGAATAATTGAGCGACGGCCGCTTGGACAGGGCTAACCTCTATATCTTTGAATGCTCGATCTGCAAGTTGAACGGTGATGGTCACGCTCCCCAAGGAGGTCAGCCAATGCAAACGCTTGTCCGTTTTTGAGCGTGAATATTTTTCCTCAAAGTCTTGCTGCATCCTGTGGACTCTTCTTCAGCGTGGTAACGGGTGGGTTTATAGAACGCACTGTTTAAACCGTGCGGGTAGTTTTAATGAAGAAGCTTCCTCAGGCATCGTTGGCCAGAACCAACGTGAAAGAACTGCCGTGTCCATGGGGTGCTACAAAAAGTTGAGTACAATTGAGGTTCTACAGTCAGTGTTCTTACGGTAAAGCCCTCCATTGATATCTGCTTGTTTAACCTCGCTGAGAATTGCATGTCCGATAGCATTACGTCTGGGCTGTGGAGCGCCGCGTCCCCAAATCGTAACTTCAGTATTTCAATATGACGCCTCTGGAGGGGCAGGCATAAGGCAACAGATAATTGTGCACGAGGCTCTACTCACCTCCCCGTCCAAATTTCCATTTCGTATGTGCATCAAACGGTGAGAAAAGAGTTGTGAGAGCTCTCGGATAAATAGCTCGCGCGAGTCGTATATATTCACAAGCGTGCTGACTATGTCTGTAGGTTTGTTCCAGCGGAATCCTAGATCGTTTGTGTTAGCACTGTGTCATGCGTCGGTAAAAACATCGCAGATACTTGGCCCTGCGTCCGGGGGTTCGGGTTTCCAGTTCGGGTTTGAGTAGTCTTCGTGTTCGAACTCTGCAACTATGGGAACCTGCGCTTCTCCAGCCAGCTCGCTTCCTTCTGTGACTAGACTCTCCACGATGCACTTGATAGTGTCAGACCGTTCTCTACTCGGGTCCTCAGCGCCATTCAAATAAATACCATGTCGTAGACCGATTGGGCGCACACCTTAGATACCGGCGAACAGGATCCGCAACTCGATAGAGCAAAACACCCGGAGGATCGATGACACGAAGGCACTTCATCGTGGACACATAGTGACTGATGATATCCTTAGTATCGGCACCGGGATGGAGCAAGCGTTTCTGGGTCCTGTGGTCCCCATGAGCTTTCACTTAGGTACAGAAGGTGCAAAAGCTTCTCACTGATGACGTAGGCTAGAAACGAGTTGATCTCGGGCCATCGTGCGTCCCATGCACGTCTGTCATACCGTGAACAACATTTTCACATACAAGGAGAAGGCGCACTTGTAGATCCGCCAATGCGTTGGTCGAATCTGGGTAATCGACGATGATATCGAACAGCTCGGAGATCCTGACAATCACCTCGGTATCGGTTGGAGTAGAGTTGAATGGACTCACCTCAAATCGCACAGAACCTTATGAATGTGATAGTCGAAACTGCGTGTCAAGGTCTGCCCGGCATAGGGGGCTAACGACGGAGCGCTCTTGTTGGGCTTGTCAACTGCACACAATAATCAATACGCAATCCGTACATTGTGCCGTACTTACGTGGCGGAAAGATAGCATCGGCCCACTTCGTCAAGTCACTAGAGGCCCATTGCAGTATGTCCTTCAAGCAAGCCTCCTTCCACATTCTGGAGAAGTTATCCTGTACCTTCTTTTCGATCGCACCATACGCAACGCGGCCGATGAGCATTTGGAAGTGATGAATGAATCCGAAGGAGTCGAGCTGGTGGAAGATGGGAGTGCACTCGGCGAGGTCTTCGTCAAGACTTCGCTCGAGCCATGCTTTTAACAATTCGGGGAAGCCAGGCGGTAGGACAGAGAATAGCAAGAGGTTGAATCGAGTTCTGAGACCGTCCTGAACAAGCGGCTGGACATTTGGCCTACGATGGGTAAGTATTCAAGGTGCGTGGATCCATTATCGGTGCTCACATGAACGGCCTTAGCCACAATTCTCGCCACCGCTCAAGACGGTCGATAAGATCTAGGAAGATGTCGACGTCGCCAGTTTCCTTCGAAGAATAGTCACAATTAAAATAATTAAAATACCCTAACGCATTTGGTCACCTGCCATGTTGCCACAGACGCCGCAACTTCCTCCTGCAGACGGCCTTTTTTCTGCCGCATAGCATCTAAATGGTTCGACTACGTCACTGGTGGTCATTAATAGTTTGGATCATACCTAAAGCGCACGAGAAGGCGATGGACTGTACGCCGATATCATTCAGGTATTTGAAAGCGCGTGCGCTGTGGTCTGGAAATATTCGGAAAGATCCCCCATTCTGGTACCGTTACCATACCACTATGAGTACCCTCTCCATCCAAAGAGTCCTTTGGTTCAATGTGTGGCCAGGTATTCTCCCATTCCTGCCTCGATGGTTGAGTCGCGTTGACGGCTCGCCCGCTACACACCGACCTTCCCCAACAGTTCCAGACCTTCTTCAGGGGATTTATCATATCCAGCAACGCGTGCCAGCTTCTCATTCCACGTCGAACGAAGTTTGTCTTCGAGGTCAGTCATGTCAGTGGTCAAGTTGTACTACCATATTTGGGTTGCGCTCCTCTCTCTCACTTGAACAAACAAAAAGGGAGAGTTTGAACGACGCGAAGACGCGTGCATTTTATGAAACATGCGCGATATAATAGGACATTTTGCACGCATACTGCTACTCGCTGCTCCCAAGGATCTACGAGCTGACGGTCCAGACGCGGGCGACATTGTCTGTATAGCCCACGAAAAGCACCTGGCCATCAGCGGACCAGGCCAAGGAGATCGCCTCCGCCCTCGATTTGCCCGCGGTCGCCTCAGCAGTATCGTATGAATCAGCACCGACCTTCAGTTCATCGACGATCGACCTGTGTAAGTGCTTGTCATTTAATCGTCATCAAAGCGAGTCGTGGGAGCACATACTTCGATTCGAGGTCGAAGATCTTAACGCAGTCAGCGGTCGCCGCGCACAGCCAGTAGCGATTGGGCGAGAAGACAAGAGCATGCACAGTGTTACCAGCTTCGAGCGAATACAAGTGTTTGCCGTCGTTCAAGTCCCAGAGCATGGTAATACCGTCCTTGCCGCCAGAGGCAGCAAGGGAGCCATCAGGGGAAACTGCCACGGTGTTGATATAGCCCGTATGGCCATAGTGGTTTGTGCGGAGCTTGCATTTCGACAATTCCCAGACCTGTTTTACAAGCCTTAAAGGAAGCACGACTCAAGTAATCGAAATTTCTTACCTTCACTACCTTGTCCCACCCAGCCGAGACAATGACGGGATTCATGGCATTAGGACTGAACCTTACGCACGATACCCTGCACGGGGTAATGCTTGTTAGGCGGCGATTTGCTATTGTGGAAACAAGTCCTTACCACTCTGTGTGACCCTCTTCCTGGATGTTGAACTTGCACTCTCCAAGTGTGTTCCACAGCTTGATAGTCCTATCGCGGCTACCACTGACGATTTGTCTGTTGTCGGCAGAGAACGAGACGGAAAGCACATCGGAGGTGTGCCCAATAAAACGGCGGGTGGTGACGCCAGTGTTCAAATCCCAAAGACGAAGAGTGTGGTCCCAGGATGCAGAGAGGGCGTACATGCCATCTGAGGAGATGACAACGTCGGATACGAAGTGATTATGGCCGTGAAGGATTCGTTTTGGAGTTCCATAACCACCCTCGTCGTCCCGCTGGAGATTCCAGAGAATGATGGTCTTGTCTAGCCAATGGTCAGCATCTAATCGGACTATCCCCCTTCCCACTCACCCCGCGACGCCGTCAAGAGCATCTCTGGGTTCTCAGACGAGGAGGCGATAGCGGTGACCCATCCCTTGTGGCCAGTGAGAGTGCCAGCGTAACGGAGTTGCTCGGACATTGCCCGTCGTGTTCGTCGAATTTAGGGAGGAGAAAAAGACACTATATCGGAAAGCGGCTTCGATTGTATTTGGTTCTGTTTGGCATCACAAAGTTTCTGCGATTGGGGACTGATTCTTTCCATGTGGACTCGTATATACATTGTTTTCTTTCTCTACTCGATAACTATGTCTCTCGGTGCTTCTGGTAGTAATGGATCAGTCCGGTCGTCTGTCCAAATATTGGTGAGCCTGTTTCTAAAGCCAGCAAAGCTAGCGTCACTCACGGAGCTGTCATGTCCTACGACATCCCCCGGCTTGTTCAGTTGAGCAAGGATATTCTTGGCCAGGACTTTGCCCAGCTCAACGCCCATTTGGTCTGCGTATGGTGAGCATATTGTTCACACACCGCGAGGCGGAGACACTAACCAAACGAATTGATGCCCCAGACCATACCCTGAGTGAAGATCTTGTGCTCATACAAGGCAATCAGAGCGCCTGATGAAAATTATCGACCGCCCTCGCGACGACATACTAAGCGACGTACCCAACACGGAAGGCGTCATCTTGGGGAACAAAATTGAGTTTGAAGGCCTGTTTCCTTCGAAGACCTTGGACTTGATCAACGGCTCAGGGGCATTCGGACCGAGTTCCTGCAAAGCGTTAGGCCCGTTTGGGATCAACTCCTTCTGAACCGACTAACCTTTACAACGTGTTCCTGTGACTTTCCGAATGCAAGGGCCTCCGGCTGAGCGAAGTAGTTTGAAAGAAGAATGCGATGATGTTTATCACCGCCGACGGCGTTAAGCGAATTGGCTGGAGCCAAGAAGTCACAAGGGATGAGCTTAGTCCCTTGGTGAATGAGCTGGTAGAACGAGTGCTGCCCGTTGGTACCGGCTGCTCCCCAGATGATCGGCTGAAGGACAGGTGAGCAGCTATCGTGGAGCTGTTGGACCGATTACATACCCCAGTCTGGTAGTTTACACGATGGCCATCCTTGGTGACGAATTTTCCATTCGACTCCATGTCACCTTGCTGGAAGTAATCAGCAAACTTCCAGAGGTATTGATCGTAAGGAAGCAAGGCGTGCGTTTGTGACCCTAGTGAGTGTGTTAGAGGGTGTATTGGATACGACTATTGCAAAACTCACCATAGAAGTCATTGTACCAGATACCAAGAACAGCTAGGATCACAGGCAGGTTCTTCTCAAGCGGTGCAGTCTTAAAGTGTTGATCCATCTGGTGGGCCCCGTCCAGTAAGGCCTTGAAGTTGTCATACCCGATCACCAAGGCGATTGACAGGCCAATCGCGCTCCAGAGCGAATAGCGGCCTCCGACCCAGTCCCAGAACTGGAACATGTTCGATTCCGCAATACCAAATGCAGTAACATCTTTTGTGTTAGTGCTGAGCGCGACAAAGTGCTTTGCCACATGGACTTTGTTCTTAGCGGTCTTCAAGAACCACTCTTTGGCCGTCTCCGCATTCGTGATTGTCTCCTGAGTAGTGAACGTCTTGGAGGCGATGACAAAGAGTGTAGTCTCTGGGTCGCAAACCCTCAGAGTCTCCGCGATGTGCGTGCCGTCGATGTTCGAGACGAAGTGCGCGGTGAGGTCGCGTTTCGAGTAGTACTTGAGAGCCTCAGTGACCATGACAGGACCAAGGTCCGAGCCACCAATACCGATGTTCACAACCGCCTCGATCCTCTTGCCCGTGTACCCCTTCCACTCGCCACTTCGGACGCTCTCGGTGAAGACGCGAATATGCTCGAGCACACCAGCGACCTCGTCAACGCCAGGCTCGGAGATCGTGAACGTGTTGCCAAGGTTGCGCAGCGCAATATGCAGCACAGCACGATCCTCAGACGTGTTGATATGCTCGCCCGCAAACATGGCATCGCGCGCATGCTCGACGCCCGCCTCCCGCACGAGCTCAAGAAGCTTGGCGAACACTTCCTCGTTGATCAAATTCTTGGAAAAGTCAAGCAGGAAGGTGGCGTTAGATGACTTGTACTCCCGGCTGAACTTCTTGAAGCGATCGGGATCAGCTGCAAAGAGGTCCTTCATGATTAGAGTCGACTTTTGCGAGTCGTGGAGAGCCCGGAGCTCCTTCCACGCGTTGTAGTCTGAATGACAAATGCGAGAACGAACGTCAGTCGAGGAGTAGATCACCGACAGCGGATTGCGTACTGCTTGCAAGAGTTCCAGGCATATTGGAGGGTGAGCTATTGTTGCGTGGTACGAGTTACAGAAGTAGGCGTTTTATAAGGAGCTGACGGGTCAGGGTGCAAAGTGATTACGCCGAACAGGGAGCAACGTTCTTCAGCCAGGTATTCACCTCCAATCACGAGAAATATCAATCAAAGACATGATGCTGACTACAGGACAGCTCGACTTGTACATTAGCCTGCGGTGAATGATCGTCATTCTCCTTATGAATACATAGCTTCATCCCACGCAATGGAGTCTTCGTCGCCAGCCCAATTACTTGCACTTGCGGACAATTCACGATCTTTGATGGCCTGAGAGAGAACGCTGTTAGGCTATGGACTGGACAACGATGGACGGACTCTCGGACGTTGGCGCCCGGGATGGATGGAGCATGAGAAAATGCATTAACTATGCCTACCTTTGATAAGAACTCCTTGCTGCGTCCTATCTGTTTATCGATCTCCGCAAGGATAGCGCACTGTCTCTGTGCCTCGCGCAGGTATTCTTCAATCTCTTGGGGGCGGAAATTGACGGTCTTGTCAATAAATGTCAGAGTGTTGTCTTTTGATAATGTCGCAATGATTTCCCCCTCCTTCACCTACACCTGGGGTCAGCCATGCGCTCTTTAGAGAGATATGAAGAAGAGATGAACCATGGTTTCCACCAGCCCTCTGAGGCTTGCATCGTTAGGCATGCCGATCTCCTTGGCGATCTCGGACAACGACAGTGTCTGGTACGTCTTATTCAATGTCTTCAGTTTCCACCGAGGCGCCTTCTCGACGACCAGGTTCACGAGAGTCCAATTATTATCACCCTTGAAGACCTTCTCCTCCTTTTCCATCACAGTGATGTACGCTCCCGAAGGGTACGCCTTAGCCAGTGCCCCATACGGGGAGTTGCGCACGAGCTTGTTCAACATGGGGTGTACATACTTGGGCAGGTTCATGAGCTGGCCGTGTCGGAGCAAGTGCACTAGTGCGAGTTTCTTTGCCGCTTCGAGTTGGATCGCGGATGGGTTTCCAGAGACTGGTGCGCCGACTACGATCTCGAAGAAATCTTGGGCCTCGTCCCATTGCCTCAGGACGGCGAATGCGATACCGCCGCTGTAATGGTAGATAAGATTGTCCAGGTAGGTTACGGGGAAGGCCCGGGGGTCAACCTCTGTTATGAAAATTTCTAGAACGGGGCGAGCAAGCTCAAAGTTGCGTGTTGCGACGCATGCACGAAGGAAGATGGGATGGATTGCAGTCAGATAGACTGGGGAAACCGGATATCGGAGAACAATGTCGCGCAGCGCGACGAGGGCACTCTCCTGTAAGAAAGCTTAGATGCGGAAATTGACTTAGGACGGTCGTTGAGATGATGAATACATACATGAGGAACCTTAGTGACGCGAACTGCAAGAGCGCTGAGACGCTCGGGTGCATGCCTCGCGGCGATAGGATTGAAGTTCTGGCTAAAGGCGATGATATAGGGGACCACGGCATCGGGGGCATAAGCACCCTCCAGACGTGCAGCTCTGCATAGTGGAACCGCATCAATGACTATTAGCTATCGGACAGGGTGCCTTTGCCACTCCGACGCTTCAGGCGCCAAACGCGTTGCGCGGACGGATCAAGACAAGGGAGTCTCTGGGTCAATATACTCACAGTACGTAGAGATATCCAAGAGTATTTTCACCCGGGGTGAGGACAGTAAACGGGTCAATGTCGTTGGGAAGAGCTGATGCTAGGATGGTCTCTGCGACATCTCGCTTCATAAACGCGCGGAGAGCAGCTGCGAGCTTTCCATGGTCACTTGTTGTGGTTGCTGCGCTGATCACCTCCTCGAGGTTGTTCAGGCTCATCGTTGAGATAGTCGAGTCGGGAGGGGTAGGTGGCAAGTCTTGAATAAACTATAGAAAGTCTAAGGAACGGCGAATGTCACTTAATCAACTACATTCAAGACTAAACGCCTCAATTGTCCACCAGCTCGGCGGAACAGCAGAAACCATCTATATACATGCGGCGGTGGGTAAACGTTCAAACAGGGAAAGTGAATGGGGATTTGAAACGTTATGTGAAATCGAGCCACAGCGAGAACGCGGGATGAAAGGAAAGCAGAAATGGAGGCATATGGCTTTGAAATACCGTATATAGATACGACTATGCTGCCTACGGTGGGTCAAAACACTTATCATGCGCTTGTGGGAGAATTTGTTTTCTTGGCGGCTAGTCTCGTACTAGTACGTGTAGGGCTCATTTGAGTAGACGTGCGTCGTCGACGGGCTAAAGTCTTTGTTTCTTCCTTGAAAAGGCGCTGTGGTTTGACTACGGGGGGAGGACTGTACTCTTCGTGTTCAACAGGTAGGCGGGACTTTTTGAAAGCTTCTTCGGGTAGGTTGTACAGAGGATTTGTGAACTCGATCCTCTTGCCACGGCTATAATGAGTGAATACCGAATTTAACGATATTGCTCGTGACAGGACAGGAAAATATTGCTCACAAAACGTAGGTAACTGTCGGTTTCTCCTCGAGCACTGGGGTGACCTCACGAGGCTTCGCCTTCGGGGTACTGGGACCTGAATGGGTGACAAATGGATTGTTGGGGCTGTCCACGAGGACAGGAAGCTTGCCACTGTCCTCCGCTGGTGGTTTGGCTTCCTCAACCTTTGTTTGCACCGGCGTTTTCGGTGTTTCCGCTCTGCGGACGGGCTTGGTCGATGGAGGAGGCGTAGTAAGACGCAGTGGGACTTGGTTTGTGCGCGATGGCGGCGGAGAAGCGGGCGCGCTCCCGATACTCGACGTTCGTTTCAACAATGTGGTTCGTGTTTCCTCTTTTTCCTCCTCTTCGGGAGCATTCCAGAAGGGATTCTCTTCTACAACCTTTTCTGATGTCTTGGGTGCCGTCGAAGAGCCTTTTGGCTTGAACAGGGTGCGTGCGATGGGTTCTGTGAAGGTATCGTCTGATTCGTCAGAGTCTGACGCCAGAGGCTCCCGTCGGGGGCGTTTTTTGTCGCTGACGGTGCGAGGAGGAGTAGGAAGCGATGCTATTGATGCTGAGCGCTTGAGACCGCGGGAAGGGGCTGGTAGTGGAGGGACCGGGTGGTGAATATGAACTGGAGAGGAGTCGAGCATTGTCGTGGCCGTATCGTTGTGGTACTGGTCTATAGACTATTCACCGAGACTGCTCAAGGGTATCGCAGTGAAGCTGACTAAAAAATGTTCAAGCCTGTCGGAGGCAAGACGAGACAAAGGACAAAGGCAAACATGTCAACGCAGGTCTCGTTTGCCACAAGGTCTCCACAGCAACCTTGTACAAGCGCTCCTGTAGCTGTTCGTCCTCTTACATGGATTAGATGCCGAGCGTCGCGTACTCGCTACTGTTTCGCCTCCCATCCTCACGACCATATTATATGCCTCTATGGCGCGCTTCACGCATCCAAACCTTTCAGGATTGTTTCTCGATTACCCAACCAGTATCTATGGTCAACTCTTTATAATGGACAACAAGACAAAGACGTGGTCGGGAATATGGCGCGAACCCCCGAGTCTTCATGCCTATACTCTTGAGGCCATCACCCTGAACTTGAGGCACAATACAATGAAATCTGCTCTATGGTGCCACTTGGCGTGTTCCCTTCCCTTCCGAGATGACAGTTTTGCAAGAGGGCCTGTAAATTTCGACTGGTGGCAGGATCGGTACATCATTCTGAATACTTTAACACTCGCGGTGTCGTGTAGGTCGCATCATAGGTGCTTGCTGCTTTGCCCTGTCGCTGATCGCCGACGGGGGCCGTAGAAAGCAAGCGCAAAATCCACAATTATCCACAGCAATGATCATACAAGCTCTCATATGTGCCTGACTTAGGGTGGTCGTCATCACTTCAATGCCCAAAGTATATCTGCCTGAAGCAGCGGTTGTCACCTCACACAGTCCCGAGGCCGCGAGTGGGTCGTCTCTTTGTAATAATCACTGTCGGACGTAGTGACACACGCTTTTCTAGACGGAATGTGTGAGCCCTCGCAGCCTCACAATCGTACCCGTACCGATTGTCACTTAGAGTGGCTGTTTGCCATTAGCCTTTACTTCTTGCAGGTGCCAGTCGGACGCCTCGCCATACAATAGTTCCTAGGAACCACGGGCCGCTTGGTGGGAAGAAACGCCATGACTGGCCAAGGTTGGGGAGAGGGAAGGTTTGGCTTCATAGAATCTGGGGCTGCACTCCGGAAGACGCTCGGTGGTGGCCTCACCCTGACACGATAGTGAAACCTTCGATCCTTCAGCTCTATCGATAGGGACAAAGTAAGTATTGTAGTCTGGTTTGGGACACTCACTTTCATCCAGCACACTTACACTTGCGGGCTAATCAAACCCGAACAAGTCTTCCTTTAAGCCCATGGAAGAAGGTGACCCCTTGCGCCACAGTTTTCCGGGTTGGATGGCTGGAGGCATCACATACCCACTTCGGGATAGACTATCGACGTATCAATTTGGCGACATATGCTTGAGCGCTTGACGAAGCCAAAACGAGGGATCGGAGTCATTTTGCACCTGGCAAGGTTATCTCGACAGTGGAGCAAACCGAACAACGGTGGAGCCTGTATCATTTCGGGCAGGTAACCATCGCCCGCAAGATTTAGGCAACAGGATGGCTCATTGTACTCCATATATCTATGCGGTAGAACCTACTGGCAGGTTTCAACGCTCTCCTCCTACCTCCACCGATCCGCTTTCAACGCAATATGTAGGCTGGATCCACATCCATACTTGTTCCCACACACAGAATAAGAAGGTGCGCAGACGATCCAATCTTGGCTGTTGGTATCCCCTTCGGGGTCAGAGCAAACTGACATTAATTGCCCCCACTGGGACCCTTTTCGCAAAGACAAGCGCCGGGCCAGTTGCTTACGCCTGGATTCATCAGGAGATTCACGTTCTCCTGTCTGCACACGCGCCGAGGTCTCCTCCATCAGACTGCGCCCTCGGTGTTGGGGGCTTCCTCCGGGCTGTCCCTGCTGCCCGCTGTCCCCGATAGCTGCGATGAAGGATCTACGTGATACCGTCCAAGTTCGAAGAGAGCGTCCCCCCTCCCCCTCCCCCTCCTCTTTCCAAGTTTTCCTCAATTGGCGCCAGGACAGGGCGGGAGGCAAATCGCCCCGGGCGTTCATACGGGTTCACCAATCAAATTTGCATAAAAATCACCCACTTCACCCAAGCCCAGTCCAGTCACAATGGCGAGGGGCCCTGAAAGACCCATTCGCCCAACTAGGCAGGACGGTTTCCCACGCGGCCGGACCCGGAGACTAAGAGAGTGAGGGGAGGTTTGTTTTTTGAATGAGGTTCTCATTTTGGGTTGGCGAGTTGCGAAAGATGGACAAATGAAATAGCGGGTGGACCCAATCAGGACACTTGCCACTAGTCGCACGCACGCCGATTCAGTCGCATCTTATATCATCTATCCTGCTGCTATCGCGCGTTCCTTTCTGCGTCTATCGCAATCAGCCTGTTAGCGACTTTGCGGCCGATGGAACAACCTTGTCATATGAGAGACAAGACAGGGGCACACGCACCCCCCTCCCCTCCCCTCTAGGCGAGCCTAGAAAAATTAAATGCAACGAACCACACAAATTCGTCCGATTGGGCTATGTTCAGTCGCCCAAAGAAGCCACCAGATTCCCACGTTACGGGCCATAACGCGACCCAAATAGGTGCATGCACTCGCAGGAACCCCCGTGCATCGCGCTCGCTCGCCACAAGCCTTAGCCTTGAAATCCGTAACGAGCAGAGAGAGCAAACCGGGGATGCATGGCCCCGAAATGAACGGCCTGCGCAGGGAAGGAATCTTCCAAGGCTCATATGACTGTTTGTTTGCCCCCTCTTAGCTCCGCTTGCGCTAAAACTGTTTACGACGCAATTTGGATTGGGGGGGGGGGGATTTGGGGGTGTTGAGGAGGGTGAATGTGTGTCCGCGCGGTAATCGAGAGAACGTAATCGCGCAGCTTAGGGGCGGCCCCCCTCCACTCCTCCACTCCTCCACCCTCGGCCTCGGTGAGCCTTCCCTGCCCTCCCTCAAACCGGGCTTGCTTTTTCGTCCGTTTCGCCCATCCATCCATCCGTTCGTCCGTTCGTCTGTCCGTTTCGTCATGTCCGTTTCGTGTCCGTTTCCATTTCCGCCATTCCCACCCCCACCGTCGCCGTTCCCGTAAATTTATCAAAGGAGTGGGACGGTACACGTAAACGCACAACGTATGTCCGTACACCATACACACACGCGGGGGGGGTACAAAAAACGGACCACGAAACCACTCGCTCAGGTCAGCGCTACGGTGGCGGTGCGGTTCCTTGTCAGCGTGACCAACCAAAC
>Ga0307513_10005195_pt1 | contig 17252 bp, 20 predicted proteins | sample 15_EM_MG_FD_202174 | JGI IMG/M metagenome (GOLD analysis project Ga0307513, IMG submission 202174) | Populus trichocarpa ectomycorrhiza microbial communities from riparian zone in the Pacific Northwest, United States - 15_EM | ecosystem: Host-associated > Plants > Roots > Unclassified | place... | reverse complement strand
AGCGGGTGACTTCGACTTGTGAACTGGGTCTCTGAGGGTATACTTCGCTGGTTCCTTCGTTGCGACTCTTACTGATTGGTTCAACGCGTAGCGTTTGGTTGACCTCTCCTCCTCCTCCTCCTCCTCCATCTCTCTTCTCCATCTCTCTTCTCCCTACTCTTCCTCTCGGACTGCTGGATACGGTCCATCTCTCTCTCTCATCTCCCGCCGACGGACGCTGAAAAGCGAAAGCTCCCTCTCCTACCTCTGTATCGTTATTTCTCTCCCTCATTTATGTACTTGTACATGGACCTGTTCCTCTTCTCTTCCCTTTCACGTGCCTTGGACATTTTGCCACGGACACTTCTGTTTCATTCTCCTCTTCCTCTTCGTCGCTGTGTTTTCTCCGCATGTTGACCTATTCCTTCACAGGACCATTACGCGTGTATGGCACCGGCTGCCGGGTTGGACGATCTCCGTCCGATGTCACGCTGTCTTGGTTTTCCTCCCCCTCGTTAGCCCCTCCCGCTGGCCCCCTCCGCTGCTTCCGCTGCCTCCGCTTCCATTCCCTTCTTTCTTTCTCCTCTGTTGTGTCAGACTAACGGCATCGTTTAGTTGGAGTCCTCCTACTCCTTACTTCCTTTTGGGAAGCTCGTATGGCATTTACCTGCGCGTTCGAATTGTCCCCGCGAGACGACTTCGGTCAACTCGGGATCCACCCGTGCTGACCCTGGGTGACGACCTTTCACTTCGGTGTTAGGGAACCGAAGGCTCCAGGTTTATCCCTGGTACGTTGGTAGGTTTGTGTCCCCTCGGCTTTGGTACGCGGTGCGCGCGGGCAGGGTCGACGAGAAAGATGGTGATTCGTCTTCTCGTTCCTTGCCTATCGCGAGTTGGGCTTTACCGAGCTGGCTTATGCCGATTGTCCGAGGACGAGTAGGCGGGTGTTGGGTTTCGGACAGCCAACCTTCTGGGCTCACTTGCAGGAGCTCCTGAACCACCGCGGATGGGTTTGGGAAAGCCGAACGCGCAGGCAGAACGACCAGACCAACCTCGATGGGGCTGTTCGACTCCTGAGTACCAAAGGCGGTGTCTTTGGGTATCCATTGCCTGTCTACGATGGGAAAGTGGGTATCCGGCCGTTGTGTAGCGAAAGGGCTCTTCGTCCGCAACTTCCTGGCGTCTGGAGGATTTCTTTGCGCTTGTAGGCCCCGCTCCTGTGAGAGTTTTTTGGAAGCTGGTCTTGGAAGGGATTGGGCCGTGTTTGGTTCGCTACGCCGCGCGTGTTAGTGCGTGTGTAGACGGCCTCGGTCTGCGTCCTCCTGGCCTCTACAGCCAGTTGGATTGGATCGGTAGCTCCCACGTGCACGGTGGGACTCCGATCTGGCAAATGTTTTTTTGCATCCTTCCATTCATGTTCGTGGCTCACACTTGTCGAAAGTCTGACGACTTCGGTCCTCATACGAGGGAGCGAGGTTCGGTAGCAGGTCGTCCCTTGCGGCTACACCGGACGCCCCCGTCTTACCTCGCGTAGGTGCGGGGGAACTCAACGACGAGTATGTCTTTTGTTGCTTTCCTTCGTCGTGTTCCGGTTGGGCAGTTCGAGCGCGCAAGATATCGGGGGGGAAGGTGAGCGGGTGGACGAGACCCTCCAAGGGCGCTTCTGAGACTCGAGGTCGAGGATCGGATTGTCTCTACTGCAGAGGAGCTTCCTGGGCCTCCCTTGAGTTTCGTTGTGAATTATTTTCCTTTGCGATCTACGGCCCGCTCATCATATAAGAGTAGTCGCATAGGGGTGGTGGTGGGAAAGGTGGGTAGGTAAGTATGTTTTGTTTTCGTTTCGCTTTCGCTTTCTGTGGCTCGGGTCTTGTCTCCGTATTTGGTGCTCTCACTTCACGATATTCTTTGTTTTTCCCTTGCTATTGCTCTAGGTGTAGCCCCTCCCTGTCCAACACGTTGAACCTCCGGGAGGGGTGAGGGCGAGCAAGGTGTGTAAAACGGTTGTTCGGTCGCAAATTCTTGTGTCTAACTTCCTCCCAATTCCCGCTCACTTTAGTGGAGAGGTTCGGGGGTTGTTCCGGTGGCCGTCGGTAAACTGGCCGATCACCTGTCGGGCGTTATATTACTTGTTTTTTTTTTTTTTTTTGGTGTAGCTAACGCTTAGTCATGTGTTAGAGACGTTACATGCTCTATATGACACCCGGAGGAAATGCCTTTATGCACTGGCCTTCGTGGCCTCGTGTGGGACTCGCACCGGGTGGGTATGGGAGATCACCTGTTCCGGCCTGGCGGTCTCCTCGGTGCAATACCCACTAAAACCCTCGTCCTCCCGCACCAGTTCCTCGTGTCGTGCAGGCTGTCTCTTAGACAGTTTTTCCATGTAGCGAGGACAGTCTTGGCCTCAATAGATTTCTTTTTGAAGATTTTGTTGTTGGTCTGGATGCTGTCCATTTTCAAGCGAGAGTTTATGGCCTGGAGCCATTTGTTGTGTATCTCATGTTCGGTGTGGGTCTTCGTGGGGTCGTTGCCCCACGTGATGACCCTCTCGCAGCGGATCTTCCAAATCATGTACATGGACTCGGAGACGAGGATCCTGAACAGGCGATTGAGGCCCTTGTCCGGGGTGCCGTTCGCCTTTTTAAAGCTTGAGAGGCAGCATCCTAGAAGGGCGCCATAGTTGCCGGGGATCCTGGAGCTCGACCGTTTGCTCCGCAGCTCGTTTCCCCATATCTGTTCTCTCCCGGGTGCCGTGCATTCGGTGAGTATGTGCTCCATAGACTCTTCCACGTCGCAGCGGGGGCAAATTCCCCGGTGTTCACTGGCGCGTCAGGTGGCATGTCGCGGCCCGTTTGGTCTTTCAGCGCCCCTTCGCCGGCTAGCTTATCGGCTTCTTCGTTCCCTTTGATGCCACTGTGTCCTTTGACCCAGATCAGCTGGGTGGTGTTGCTCCTATGCCGTATCCACTAGGGTTCCGTGAGAAACTCCCCCGAGTTTCTAACTAACCGTTACTAACCACCACCCGACGTTGCCCATTTCTAACTAACATTCTAACCGGTTACTAACATAGGCGCTAACCTCACATGTGTGGTCCGATTCTAACAGTTAGTTGATTGTTAACTACGTTAGAAATGTTAGGAACAGTTAGAAAGATTATATAGCGCAATCACATATTCTCCCACTTGTCCTGAGTCGGTTCACGGTCCCTCATATCCGTATGTGTAGCAATCGCGGGGGCCACGAGACTGTTGAGGTCCGGTGCCGGCCGTTCATCCGAAAGCATACTAGAAAGAAATGATGATGTAAGATCAACACCACCGTCGAGATCGAACTCTCCATCCTTGCCCACAGAGCTTCCATCCTCATCCAAATTGTCCTCGTCTTCGCTGAGATCTTCAATCGCATGGTCACTGGCTCGTTGCCTTGCTTTTGCATAGATCTCTGCTTCTATGTCATAGAAAGTGACTGCTGGCCTCTTTAAGGGCTTTATCTTCTTGTTTTGCTAATATATCCAAATATGTTATTGGGGCCCTCCCTGCATGCACACGAAAATATCTTACTAAGTGAAGGATCCACTGGCGGATCTGGATCATCCAAGTGAGAGTCCCCATGCTCTGCCGGTTCCGTAGACTGGAGTTGAACCATGTGAAATTAGATACTGTCCGTTCATCCGCCATTGAGTTGACAGAGGCGGAATATATGTGAATCGTGAGAAACTGATGAAAACAATAAGCCTGAGTTGCAAGAACTGGTGTGATCAACAAACCGCTAAAATGTTCACGTCGGAAGACTTGGAGAGTGTTCGCCACCATGAGAGTGTGTCAGAACTCGGACAAGAATTGAACAGGGCCTCCTGTCGCGCATACATCTTCAATTGACAGATCAGCTCTTGGAGAGCAACCCACAATCCCATTTTCAGTATAAACTCATCCTTGGCATCTGATAAGTTGTGCAGCAGCATCTTCAGGAACTTCTTTGCCCATTCGTTGAAGGCAGCAGGATACAGCACTTCGTTAGGCCCAGAGTGTTGACAGGGTACTACAATGGTGGGACCCACTGTAGTTGGCTGTCTGAGAATTTTGGATTGGTTGTAACCTACTCTGTAAGGTTAGCACAATTTATTGCAGAGAGCTGAGACTTATGTGGGTTGAGGAAGAATGTGGTAAAATAGATGTCTGAGGGGGAGTCATCAATGAATTCCTTGTACCACCTGTTCATGATTGTGGTTACTTTCCCAGCCAGGTCCTTGTCGATATCCCCATTGTACAAAAATAAATTCTGAAGGGAAGCCACAATTGAGAGCCAGAAGATGTAAACATCTGCTGCATTTGCGGCACGTCCCTCAAGTGCCTTGATGGAACGTGCGATTGGCACTGGGGACAAGGGGGTGAATACCCAGCAGGCACATGGTGAACACATTGTGATAACAGGCACCACTTTATCACAATGTGCCCAGCAATTAAAAGTTGGGCACATTTTGAATGTTTGCTTGCCATGTGACCACAATGTTCCCAATGATTAAAAATTGGACACATTTTGAATGTTCACCTGTCATGTGACCACAATGTGCCCAGCGATCAAAAATCGCCCAATGTTTTGAATGTTTGCCAAAATGCGATCACAATGTGCCCAGTAACACTGGGGGCAAGGGGTAATGTCCTGGGCTGGTACATCACAAGTACATCACAAGGACATCACCCCTTGCCCCCAGTGTTACTGGGCACATTGTGATCGCATTTTGGCAAACATTCAAAACATTGGGCGATTTTTGATCGCTGGGCACATTGTGGTCACATGACAGGTGAACATTCAAAATGTGTCCAATTTTTAATCATTGGGAACATTGTGGTCACATGGCAAGCAAACATTCAAAATGTGCCCAACTTTTAATTGCTGGGCACATTGTGATAAAGTGGTGCCTGTTATCACAATGTGTTCACCATGTACCTGCTGGGTGTTTACCCCCTTGTCTCCAGTGTGGTGCCATGATGGCTGTGTAGGTCGCAAGCTCATTGGTATATGTTGTAGTTGCCCTGGAGTGCTGTTGTGTAAAAAGCCTGTCATCCAGTCCCTGAGATAATGTCAGCCACCGTGAATATGGAGTCACAATAGATATAATACCTTAATAGCAGCAGAACCGTCTTTTACAAGTGAAGAGATAGATGATATGTTGCACTCAACAGACAGTGCCAACCAGTACTGGGTTGCAAATCTTGTTTTTCCAATCTTTTCAAGGCCACATGCAACCCCAACTTCATGTCGCACCTCAGCTAGCCTGTTTGCATTATGCATGGAGTGCAAGAAGTAGCTAACAACCTTTTTGGTGGTCAAAAGGGCCTAAAATGTTAAGAGCTGAGCAATGACTGCCAGACATTGAACACTGAACATTATCATACCTTCTGAAACTCTGGAAGTTTCAAAATATCCTTGGCAGTATTTGCAAGGTAGTGGCATACGTTGGTGAGATTCACAATTGTAGAGAACCTTTCTGTGATGTTCCGCCGAGCCTTCTTGGTGTTCCCAGTGTTATCAGAACATATTGCAACAAAGCGTTTGGATCCAAGTGCATCTATGACCTGTGAGTTTACCCATTTGTCAATTACATGGACATCAAACTACCAAGTGTTCAGATTCCAATTCTTACCTTGGTGACCAGCCCCTCAATGTACTCTGCTGTGTGATGTTCACCAGTTGCATCACAACCATCCATGAAGAATGTCTCCCTTTCTGCAGTCATGATGTGGATTGTGTATACTGAGGATGGCTTTCTGATGGATCCACCATCAAATGTCAGTGTGAGGTTGAGACAGGTGTGGAGAAAGTTGGTCTGATATTTGCACACGAGGGCAGCTTCTGCCAGAATCAACTTTTCCATTAAGATCATTGATGAGAGGGGGTTACATTTCAAGCACATTGCTACACCCATAAACTTCTTCCACTGCGGTGAGTCCAAAATGCTTGCTGGGATTCTGCTAACAGCAAATAGCTCAACGATAGCAAGGTTGACTTCGTCTTGATATTTGGTCCTTCCAGTGGTAGTCATAATGTTGGTGAGCATTTGCTGCACTGTCTTCACCTTCTTATATGGAACCCCCTGGTTTTCTGCATCAACTTGGACTTCCTTCAGGTTGACTTTTGTGCCCAGCGAATTTTGAGTGATTGCAGCATCGTTTGCAAAACCTTTCAGTTTGGCTGTAAGGTGGGGACACCCCATTGCATGAAAAAGGATTCTTGTTTGTTGACAGTTTCCTGCCTGGAAGTGTTTGCATCCAGGTGCAATGCATCTCCAGTATAGCTTGTTGGTCTTTGTGTGCAGGCAGGCAACAGACAAATGTTTGGTTGCCAGCTTCACCTTTCGCCCTGTTTTATTCCCTGATGGATTAACATCAACCAGGTCCCTGAACAATATCCCTTTCTTTAAAATGGATGTGAGTAATTGACCACAGGCCCACAAGGTTTCCATTTACTGGTTCGTCATCACCCAGATCATCATCAGTCAGATTTATGATCTCTGCACTTTCAGAAAACTTCCTCTTCTTGCTTGTTTCCAATGTCCGAGTTGTGAATTTGGGTGGCTGTGCTCCAGGTCAGCTTCATTGTTGTAGTATAAGTGGGTGCACCTTGACCTTTTCTCCTGCCTCAGTGTATAGTTTCTCTGCACTTGAGCAGAGGTTCTTGATCCAAAGTGCAATGTGTGCATCAGCTGGATGGCATTTTTCAAGGAAAAGTACCACAGTGTGAATGCCTGGTCCTCACTCTTTAATTAGCACAATCCCATCTGTGCCATGGCAGGAACCAAAAACAACCTCCAGTCAATGGTTAGTTGTGGAGGCTTCGTCCCCATATTCCTCAATGTCATCCCTGCTGATGGAGAAAGGTAGCAGGTTGACCCAAGGTCATGATATGGGACTGACTTCGGGAGGTTCTCCAGTAGGTGCTGGAGATGTACAAGCTGCTTGCCCTGGGACATTCATCAACAGGGTATTTAAGACGGAGAGCTGAGATGTTGAGGGCTGGGTTGGTTCCACTTCTGGAGAGTTCAGTTCTCCGTCTGATCAAACTGAATTTCTGTCAGGCCAGGAATCCATCCCATTGGCTGTAGACTACTCGATGCTTAGTTATGTATTACCCATGATAGACTTCCAATCCTTAACTAGCACAATGCAGGTTGGGTCAGGCCCAGGGATAGCCAATGTTACTAACAGCCTGTCACGAACTCGTGATTTAACCACACAAATAAAACAAATCACCAATGAGATTTGTGACATAAAAGAGAAGAAGAAGAAGAAGATAATATTGAAACCGAGAACTAATACAATCAATGTTCACAACCACACTTTGAGTGGTCCTCTACAAGAATGTCATGCAGAATATGACGAGGATGATGTACACTACGAGGGCAGTAAACAAATTGTCCATCCTGTACCTGACAGTATGCACAACCAAGAACATTGTGTTCCAACTCAATGCCCTTCTCCAACAGTACCCACTGCATTGCTTCCACCACCTCCTGCACTCCATCCCTCATCACCAGATAATGGAACTCCTGTAAAGCCCCCTTCAAGGAAGCTTTGTTGGTCAAAGTCGCCAAACGTTCCCGAGTTGCCTGGGATCGTGGAAGGCAATGCTGTCAAAGAGGCCAATCCTCCTTGGTTGACGAATACAAATCCTTCCTGTAACGGGATCGGCGACAACGTCGGCAATCCCCATAGGAAGGTGGGGGTGTAATAGACTGAGTCGATGGAGGAGGAGGAGACGGACTCGAGTGAGGGGAGGGAAGTAGGACTGGGAGATCCATCCGCTCTCATAATGATAGGTTTGACATCATGGAGGTTGCAGTAGTGAGGAGCGGCGGGGAAGAGTCCACAAGTGGAGCGCGACCCAATCTGTTCCAGAAGTGCACCAATAGGAACCCAATGAGATTCCACATAATGTGTCAATAAAGCTTGACACATTACTGACTGGTGTTGACACTCCTCTAACACCATTGCCATGGTATCCTGCCTCTTTCGCATCTCATGGATTACTGAACCCATACCGTCTACCTGCTTTTCCAATTTCCAAATATGAGCAGCCTGAGCATCTTGAACAGCAATGGTGTTGGAATGAAGTTGCCCAGCAACTTCCTCATTCATCCTCATAGCAATCACCTCAGATACCAAGTGAGGAATCTCGGTGGGAGGGTGTTGGTAAATTCGACGACCCGAACGATAGGACAAGTCAATCTATAACGCGAGGTTAACTTCATGATAAATCCATGAACGCTTCACCACATGTACCAATGTGTCCAAACCATTGAAGAAGTCTTGGTTGTCCATACCCCAGACCTCTTTGTACTGAAGGGAAGAAGCAGGAATGGTGATGGTGAAGGGGTGGACGACATAGTGACAGGGGAAGAACTTTAAGAAGGGAGACTGAGAGGATTGATGGGGGGGAAGGGAAAAGCGAACTGGAGAAGGAAACCAGCTATAACCCAAGTATAAATAATAAAAGAAAACCCTAACCCTGAATCATTGGATCTTAGATTCCATCAGACCCTTCCATCAAATAAAACCCGATTGGGCCATAATTGGAGGGGAGTTTTAGATCTGGGGATTTCTCCCTGAAACACTGTCAAACTTCTCATAAAGCATTGCCCCATCAATGTGCAGCCTCCCTATCAATCAGAAAGGAAGCACAGCTGAGAGAAGGATGTTCCGTTTATCAATTAGTAATAAGAAGGTTCCAGAAGTATCCGTATGACTCATTATTAGACACCTCCAAGGGGAGTAGGACTTAGCCATAGAAAATAGTAAATCATGTGACTAGGATCAGGGAGTATATAAGGACAAGCCCCTCCTGTTGAGCAGGTGCAGTGGTATATTCTAAACTACCACAAGGTACTCTAAACCTTACCTTAGGAGAGTGTTGGGTGTGTTGCTGGTGGGGGAAGAGAGAAGAAGAGTGATTGTCTATTCTGGTCCATATCCTAGGGTATATATATCTAAGGGTATCTATTGTGGTCACAGAGTAACAGTGTGACTGATGTTCCGATGGAAGGCTTAAGACCGCATCATCTCCTACATCACGGTATACGGACCATCTACATCAAACGCACGGACCATGTAATATAGTCCGGCCTTCGGGTCGCTATAGAGCGTGATCCGGACATTGGGTCGCTTGTTAGCGTTACCTGGTCATGTGACCTAAGGACCGTAGGGCTAAAGGAAGCCTCCGGTTCAACACCTCCAGCTCTCTTTTCCCCTTATCCTCAATCTTCTCTGTAACCCATACTCCAACTGGTACATTGGATACCTCAATAAACTCCTTTACCCTTATACTAATATACTTAGCAGGAGTACTCCTGCTAGTGTATGTTACCTCCCCAACTCCCAAACCCCAATCTCCTCTCCCCGTTCCCCCTCCCTCCGATCGAAGACATAAGGCCTTATTTGTGGAGTCAACACTTGCTGACAAGCCTCAGTGTTAACCAGACCAGAGGCCAGCTCATGCACTGTCCCTACTATAAACCCTTTTCTTCATTAGATCAAGGAGCTCCTGCCCCACCCTTCCTTGCCACCGCTGATCATTATTTCAAGTGGAGGTCTATCTATACTAATCACACTCTGGCAGTTGTGACATTCATAGTTCACCCCACGTACTCTCAAGAAAAGCCCCTCGTCCTCATCAACCGACACCCCATCTTCTTTTGTGAGTTTTGCATTATTAGTTGGTGGGACTTCCCTACAGCCCTACCTGGTGAGGTTGTCACCTGGTTACAAACCGTTGCCGACATCTATCCACAAGAAGAAAGCTTTTGGCTCTTCTCCCACGCCATTGCCGATTTCATAGACAAGTTCTGGAAACCTGTCTACCCCTACGACAATCGCTCACCCAATCTCAGACCCTCCCACGCTCCACCTCTTCCCCTCACCCCAAACCATCCATCCCAAACTACACCTCTGGTGCCCAGTGAACAGTAAGCAGGCATCAACCCTGACACAGCCCTTTTGAACCCCCATCCCCCTACCTGTTAGTAACACATTATTAACAATGTTACTAATATGCCTGTTAGAAACTCAAGTGTTTCTCACAGAACCCTAATATCCACATGGTGATCACCTTGAAGAGGGTGGTGTGCTTGGAGTATATCCATCCTTGGTCCTCCCACTTTTCCAGGTTTGTGGTGAGGCCCAAGACTGCATATATCAAGTCCATACACAGTATGAGGGCCTGGTTGTGTGGTGTTGACTATACAGTGTGCAGGATAGCATACAGTTCACCCATTTGGTTTGATTGGTCATGTCTTGGGACTCTGAGGCTGGAGTTCCTGGGATCATTATCTCTGAACCACATGCTGCTGCCAGCATGTGTAGTGGTCTTGCTGTTGTTGATGCAGGATCCGTTGGTGTAGACCTCTACTGGTGGGTGCTCCGTGTTCCAGGTCTTGGGTGCCCTGGCCGTTGACCTGTCTCGATTTTCTCAGCACTGCGATTGGCATCTTGCTGGATATATGCCCGTGTCACCTCACAAATGTTTCCAACCAATTTCCGACCTCCCTACGCTTTTCCGACACCGTTTTATGTTTCTAACGATATCCCGATGCTTCATAGAGTTCCTATTTGAGTTGCGACACTTTCTATTCATGTTTCCGACGATTCTATCATTTTTCCGATGCTTCGTGGCCACTTTTACACCTAGATACCACTCCATTCTTCATCTGATCACAGATGATCGAGTTTTGTTGTTTCTGTCGTTCAGACTTTTCTCCATTTGGTTCTGAGCATGTTCCGAACCCCTATAGACGTATATAGGCCTGTTTCTGACACCTCCTGAATCAGATTGCTTCTGGCCTTCTCCCACATTGTCTCCTCACCTTGTCTTGTCGTTTCCGACTCGTTTTCGTTGTCGCTGTCATTCTCCTCGTCGTCCCTGCTCTTGAATTGTCTTGCCGTTGTCTCTAGTTGCTTCCCTCATCGTTTCTGGTCATCACCTTCACTTCCTATCATCATTTTTGAGTTTCCAGCTGTCGCAGAGTCTCAGGATCCATTCTATTGATCTACAGGCCCTATCGACATTGGAACTTGCTACATTGAGTATCTAGTCCTCCTACCTCCTCCCCCATCACCTTTCCGACCCTCCACCTCCGCCCCAAACACGCCACAACCATATACCAGGAGAACCCCCCTTCACCTGCCTTCCCACTTCGCACCCCCCAGTGACAGGCAGTAGCTCACCATGTGGCCAAGTAGTTGCTCAGCCCTGTCAGTAAACACTCTAAAGCAGTCTTTCAGGGACTCCTCAGTGCAGAATGGGTTGAGGGTATGTGTCATCTCCTTTGTGTTCAGGTTGTAGCTTGGGCCCACCTCGTTGGGTGTGGGGTCAGTGAAGAAGTCTGGTAGATGGGGGGTGGTGGGGTCCCACTTTGTGTTGATCATTCCGAGTTTGGCCGCCCTTTCAATGTACTTGTTTGGGTGTTTGCATGCGCCAGTGGTGTCAAGTCAGAGCCCAGTGCATTTCGCACATCTGCACCTTCTGCTCTTCTTGTGTTGGCATGGTGTGTTTGTGGCCAGTATCTCGATGTCTCCAAGGTGTCAGGGCCACTCTGCACCAGGACCTTCTCCAGGAAACAACTCTAACTAGGAGTTACTAACCAATTCTTGAGTAGCTTGCCCTTGCTAGACAGAGACAACAATGAACTACAGATGTGGGTAGAGGTCTTCAAACCAATAGGTGGGGAGGTAAGGCAGGGCCTTGCACAACGCTGGACAATGGGTTGAGGAGGCAGTAGATGCACTGATGAAGGGAAGATGGGATAGAGTGGAAGAGAACAGGCCTGGTGTCCTGTATCTTGCAGTAGGTCTCTGAGCTTGTCCAAAGAGGGTCTTCAGGCAGAGGAAATCCTGTAATAACAAAACTAGTGAATACAAGCACTATCTGAGGTCCTTATATACTACCAGAGTGGCCTGTGACATGTGATTGTTCGCTGAGTCAGGGAGTCTAACCTAAAGTCATAATGAGTCATCAAAGGAACAAGTGTAGGTCATGTGAAAATTAGAACAAAGGGAAGAAGAGATTGTGAGAGTTTCATGACAAAGGGGGAACTGAAAAGCGTGGGAATAGCCAATGAGGAAAAGGAAAGGAAAGTGACACCATTGTTGTCAGGGAGACTGATAGGGGAGCGTGGGAACAGCCAATGGAAAAATAGGAGAAGTGGAACCACTTGGGTTGTCAAGGGGTTTGATGGGAACTGTGGTGATGTGTTCCTGTTGGGGAGAGGCGGATAAAAGGGAGCGTCCTAGGGTGCCAACTCATCATCTGCTTGCCTTCTAAAACCAACAAACCTAGCTTCCTTCTACCATCTCCTCATCCTCTCATCTCCTATGCCTAGAATCGCCCAAGACACTTATTGTATCCATAAGATCTCCGTCTCTCATACCGACCAGGGGAAGTACCCTCATGCTCGCTCCAATGTTGTCACCCCCTACCCCAAGATCACTACCATCATAGATTGTTTGGATGGTGAGGGGATGGGCTATATTGACCACCCTATGCATGATCTGTACAACGAGGATTTTCTGTGGGGGACCGCCATCCAGATGGCTTATCTCCAAAACAATTGTAGGGTGTCACAGCCAAAGAGGGATAGGGTGTTGGATCGTCTGATTACCCTGGGGGTTCAAAATACCAGCGAGACATGGGAGCCCAGTATGTTGACCAGGGGGAGGAATATTCCCATGAGCTTAGAGATGTGCCATGCTTCCTCTATTGGGAGTCGGTTGCTCAGCCATATTGATGTTTTGGAGAAAGAGGTTGGTGAGGGCTGATCAAATGTATTTGAAACATTGATTTAGTCTCTTTCCAGATGACTTGGGAACGTGCTGAGTGTAAGGAGATGGAGGAGGCCTTCAAGAGGCAGGCTTCAAACATGGACGAGGTTTTTCACCAGAACCAGGAACTTGGTGCTTGTTTGGTCAACTTGGAGAAGCTTTGGTTGGCGGAGGAGCAGTTTACCATGGAGCTTCATGGATGTGTAGAGGCACTGCAGGTCCATTCGTCTCTTTGGGGTGTTTTTCCCTTGCTGATGACAAACATTCTTAGGATCAAGCCTACAAGTGTGGGCTGTCTGGGACCAGGGAGGTTCCTATTGAGGTGATGATGTCCAATGCCTCCTTTATGATGAGATGGTATTGATGTTATCAATAGGTTCTGGATGACGAGTTGGAGTACACCTCCTATCCTTCAGTGTCTAGGGAACAGCCAGTGTTGGGATTGGATGTGGCCAACTGTTCCGGGTGCACTGGGGAGTCTTCCACTGTGCCTTCTCCTGAGCCTTTGCCAGTGATGGCAGAGGTATGTCCAGTTTGTGCAGGGTAGAGGGCTCTTCATTGCAGTTGTCGTGGACAGCCACTGATTGGGTACATGGTACCAGGTGGTTTGACCTTCCAGCAGTGATCTCCGTCATCAGAGGGTAGTTGACCATGGACATCTAGAGGAATGTCCACCAGTGACTCCTCCCAGGGTGGAGAGTCTGGGTCGTCTGGGGGAGTTGCCTGAGCATGGTCTGCCTAGTAGGTTTGAGGTGGAGAGGGTCTTGCTGGGGTATGACATCCTTAGATGGTCTTCCTATGCCAAGTTCTGTGAGGCTGTTCATCTGGAGGTGGAGATGGAGTGGATGGTGGATATCCTTGTAGATACTCATCTTGTCTTGCCCAATCTCCCTGAATAGTTCAATGTTGATGTTTGGTGTCTGATTTGTGAAGCGTGAATTGTGAAAGGAATAAGGAGTGTGGTGTTTTATGAAGGTAAAAGAGTCCAAAAGATGTAGAGACATAGAGAAAAAGGAGTCCGAAAATCATGCACAATGACACAAGGGTGTGTGTCCTGTGTTTGTCTCTGATACACTTTCCCAGTTTGTTGTTCAGGGTGTCCAGTTTTGCTTCCTCCCTGGTCTGGGCACTGCAGATGGCAGGTAGTTCCCTCCTGACTTCCAGGGAGGGGTGAATTGCCTCCAGTCTCACTCTGTGCTTTCTCGCAACCTTGATCATTTCCCTGAGGTTAGCAGGGATTTCCTTGGGTTCCTCCTCATCCAGTATGAGTCCTCTTCTCCTGTTCACCCTTGAGTGCCACATCTGGAGGAACTGGTTCACTCTTAAGCTTGGGCAGTTTGCAAGGGCCTTCGTTTTGCCCAGCATGTCACTTGCCAGGATCTCGTCCACAACGAGGGCCCACATCAGGCGATCTTTGCCCATTTTCAGATATGCTTGTGCCCATGTTAGCTGTATTACCTCATTTCTGGCTGCGATGTCCAGGATCCTCCTGCTTCCAGCATCGAAGTCATTCAATATGTGGGATAGTCCAACTGTGGGTCTGCTTTCCCCATTCCAAGCAAAGTTGCAGATCAGCTTTTCCAGGGTTTTTAGTGCTGGTTCTGGGATCCCTTAGACTTTTGCAAGATACTGGATCATACCTCCTATTATCATTTGTGTGATTAGTTGTCTGCCTTCTGTGGTGGGGTGGTTCACTTTCCATCTTTTTAGGCTCACAGCAATCTTTTCAATAGTTGGGGTCCAGGGGGTGGCTTGGTCTACCCCATTCCTGATCCATGCTCCAAGTACCCATACCAGCTGGCCCTCCACAGCGATCTTCATATTGGGGGGGACTGGGTCACTGTTGTTGTTCATCTGTCTCATCTCAACCAGGCTCAGCTGGTATTCCCTGGTGCCAACAGGGATGATCTTGGTTTTAGCTATGTTGAACACTGCCCCTGAGACCTCGCACCATGGTTTTAGGGCCTGTTCCTTGAGCGTCATGATGTCATCCCTCTCATCTAAGTATACCATGGTGTCGTTGGCAAAAAGTTTGCACTTGATCCATGTGGGTGTACCACGGATAGTGAAGCCTTGTAGTGGGGAGTTTCTGATTGCAGCAGCAAGTAGCTTGATGCCCAGGTCAAAGAGCAGGCAGGACAGGCCATCTCCCTGCCTAACTCCGCAGTCTACCTTGAATGGCTCGCTCAGTATACCATTTATGAGGACAGAGGTCAGAGCATTGTGGTATAGGTGCTTGACTGTCTTGATAAAGTGTTGCAGGAAGTCGAACTTCTTGAGAACCTTCCAGAGGTATGGGTGCAGGATCTTGTTGTAGGCCTTCTCTTGGTTGAGTGCAACAATCACTCCATTCTGTTTCATGATTCTGACATAGTCAATAGTGAGTTTTGCAAGTTTGACTTGGTCATATATGCTTTGCCCCTGTATGAATTCCACCTGATCTCAGTGGATGATTGAGGGGGTGACTTCAGCTAGTTTGTTTGCCAGTGACTTTGTCATGATTTTGTAGTCCGTGTTTAGCACCGTTATCGGTCTATAGTTTGTAATGTTGTTTCTCTCCCCCTTCTTATATATCAGGCACATCCAACCCTTGTTGAACTTGGTGGTTGGGTCTATTCTGAATTTCTTGATGTTGTTGAAGACTTTTCTCATCATTCCTACAATGTCACAGTAGGGGTTCATGTCCACCCTGCTGGACACATCGTATGATGCACTCATTCTTTTCCACAGCTCCATTGGGACTCTGTCAAGGCCCACAGCTTTGTTGTTCACCAACTCGTTAATGGTGAGGTGGATCTTCCCCCAGGAGAGGAATTTTGCCAGCTTGCTCTTCTGTGTCAGCGCGTTTGCTGTCATAAAGAAAACCCCGTTAAAAATTTTATAAATCAACCAAAACACAAGACATTCAGTACTTCGACGACCAACTCGAACATCACACTCCTTTCATTTTCCTTTCCCCTCCCCCCTTACGACACACGATGCATAAAGACAAGAAAAGAAGACATCATATTGGAACACTAGGGTCAATTGCCCTCCACGACGATATACAGTGCGATTAGTCATTGTTCCCCTCGAAGTCATGGACCTCTCCCTGGTCCTCGGCAAGAACACTCTCGGCCACCTCCTCAGCCAAGGTCCCGCCTTCCGAAGCTCCAACTCCACCCGATTCCTCGACCGTCTCCATGAGATTTGAACGCGCAAGAAGCAAGAGTTGTTGGATCTGGATCTGATCCATCACTTGACTCAGCGACTCGAGAACTTGCCGAATCATCAAACCTCTCTGGCTCGAGTGAAGAACGACTGCTCTCAACTCCTGAGCATTCATCGTCCGCCTCTCTTCCACAACTACTTCTTGCAACACACCCAGTTCTTCTTGCTCGAAGATAGTTGGAACGGAATGCCTCTGATGAGGGAAGACCGCGGAGTTGTCCTTTGAAGTAGTTTGAACGGACGTAAGGATGGTACTTGGCCAACGGAAGAGTCCCAGCTGAGCGGATGCAACGTTGCCCACTCACAGAAGACCCTAGGATAGGTTGATCATCAAGGACCCGTGTCATCAACTCGAATTCTTCTCGAGTCACGATAGGAAGAACTTCTTCTTCCTGATGAAGTGGCGACATCGACCTTTCCTCGGCGGAAGAACTCGAACCTCCTTCTTCTTCTTCCTCTTCTTCCATCGGTGCATCTGTCGGCACCTCGATAGAACTGGCATCCTGGGTTCAGATGTTCAGACCAGACAATAAAGGACTGGACTAACCCCCTGAACCTACCTGGTTCAGCATCACTTCCAGTTCACCCGCCGGCACCATCAGGATTCGACTCTCTCCAGCCGAAGGAGCCTCATGATACGACGAATCAGAAGAATACTCCAATCCCGAATCCTCAGTAGGAACATCAGGCGACCGCTACTAAGAGTCAACGTTGTGGTTAAGGTCACAACAAGAAGACTCTTACCTTGTCACCACAGGTACAGAGTTTGCTCTGCATGTGCCCCACGAGATTGGTCAAATCGTCAAGCCTCCCTTCCAAGGCTTCTATCCTCTGAGCGTCCACGGCGCTGTTCGATTCGAAGAAGGCGACATCCGTCTGCAAGGATTCGATCAAGTTCAGCTGAGCCCTCCGTCCCTGCTCCAGCTCATGAACTCGAAACAAGACCTTGCTATAGTCATCTTCGAAGCTCTTGATCATCGCCTCGTGACCTTCCAACCGGTGTTCATCAAGGCTGACTCGACCTCCTAACGCGGACAAATCCTTGTCGATCCGACCGAAGACAGCAGTGGCATCAGTCACACTTTGACGCCACTCTCGCTCCAAGGCATCTCGCTGATAGTTCATCAGTCAGGATTTAATTATCCAAACTCGATGGACTTACCCGTTCTTGGATCTCCATGACTCTCGTCCAGATCCGGACACTGGTAGCCGTCCCCAAGCGCACAGCTTGCTTTGCCTGGTTCATCAACTTGTCTT
>Ga0307513_10005194_pt1 | contig 17257 bp, 17 predicted proteins | sample 15_EM_MG_FD_202174 | JGI IMG/M metagenome (GOLD analysis project Ga0307513, IMG submission 202174) | Populus trichocarpa ectomycorrhiza microbial communities from riparian zone in the Pacific Northwest, United States - 15_EM | ecosystem: Host-associated > Plants > Roots > Unclassified | place... | reverse complement strand
GGGACCCGACGGAGGGCGGCCGGGTCCGACCACCGATCCCGGGTCGTGGCGGCCGGCTCGTCGCCGGACGAGCTCGCCGCAGCCGCCAGCACCACGGCGACCGCCGCCAGCTCCGCATCGGAGGGGCCGCCGCGGACGACCCGGAAGAGCGCTCGGCGCTCCTCCGGAGTCGAATCATCCGCGCTCACAGCGGGATGTTCCCGTGCTTGCGCGGCGGCACGGCCTCGCGCTTGGTGGACAGCAGGCGCAACGCCCGCGCCACGTAGCCGCGGGTGTGCGAGGGCGGGATGACGCCGTCGATGTAGCCGCGGTCGGCCGCGATGTACGGGTTGGCGAGGGTGTCCTCGTACTCCTGCTGCAGCTCCGCGCGCTTGGCGGCGAGCTCGTCGCCCTCCAGGCCGTTGAGCTCCTTGCGGTAGAGGATGCTCACCGCGCCCGCCGAGCCGGTGACGGCGATCTGCGCGGTCGGCCACGCCACGTTGATGTCGGCGCCCAGGTGCTTGGAGCCCATCACGTCGTACGCGCCACCGTAGGCCTTGCGGGTGATCACCGTGACCTTCGGGACGGTGGCCTCCGCGTAGGCGTAGATCAGCTTGGCGCCGCGGCGGATGATCCCGTTCCACTCCTGCTCGGTGCCCGGCAGGAAGCCGGGGACGTCGACGAACGTGAGCACCGGGATGTTGAACGCGTCGCAGGTGCGCACGAACCGCGCCGCCTTCTCCGACGCGTCGATGTCGAGGCAGCCGGCGAACTGGGTCGGCTGGTTGGCCACGACCCCGACCGACCGGCCGTCCACCCGCGCGTAGCCGACGACCATGTTGGGCGCGAACAGCTCGTGGACCTCGAGGAACTCGCCCTCGTCGACCACCCGCGTGATCACCTCGCGGATGTCGTACGGGGTGTTGGCCGAGTCCGGGATGATCGAGTCGAGCTCGAGATCGGAGTCGGTCAGCCCGTCGACGATGCCGCCGTCGGTGGGCTCGGGCGCCGGGTACACCGGCGGCTCCGAGAGGTTGTTCGACGGCAGGTAGCCCAGCAGCTCCTTGACGTAGGCGAACGCGTCGTCCTCGTCGTCGGCCAGGTAGTGCGCCACACCGGACTTGGTGTTGTGCGCGCGGCCGCCCCCGAGCTCCTCGAAGTCGACCTCCTCGCCCGTGACGGTCTTGATGATGTCCGGGCCGGTGATGAACATGTGGCTGGTCTTGTCGACCATCACCGTGAAGTCGGTGATCGCGGGGGAGTACACCGCACCGCCCGCGCACGCGCCCATGACCAGCGAGATCTGCGGGACCACGCCGGAGCTGCGCACGTTGCGGACGAAGATGTCGCCGTAGAGGCCGAGCGCGACCACGCCCTCCTGGATGCGGGCGCCGCCGCCGTCGTTGATGCCGACGACCGGGCAGCCGATCTTCACGGCCAGGTCCATCACCTTGACGATCTTCTCGCCGTAGACCTCGCCGAGCGCGCCGCCGAACACCGTGGCGTCCTGGGAGAACACCGCGACCGGGCGCCCATCGATGGTGCCGGTGCCGGTGACCACGCCGTCGCCGAACGGGCGCTTGGCGTCCATGCCGAAGTTCGTCGAGCGGTGCCGGGTCAGCGCGTCGAGCTCCACGAACGAGCCCGGGTCGAGCAGCTGGTCGATCCGCTCGCGCGCGGTCTGGCGACCCTTCGCGTGCTGGCGCTCCACGGCGGCCTCGCTGCCAGCATGTACCGCACCGTCGATGCGCTGGTACAGGTCGGCGAGCTTGCCCGCTGTGGTGTGGACGTCAGGTTCGTCGGCTGCGGCGCCGGACACGTCGGCGGCCGGCTCCAGGGCGGAACTCATGGGCGGACCCTAACTTGCCCCGTCCGGCGCAGTGCCGTGGAACTGGCCACATCACCGGCCGTGAGCGGCCCTGCCGGTCCCTCCGTCGAGGGTGGGAGCCCAGACGGACAGCGCGAGCACGGTGGGCAATACGGCCAGCGCCAGTAGCCACGCGGCGCTGCCGCTCACCTGCCAGGCCACGACCGCGGCCGGTTGCCCGAGCACGCCGAGCAGCGCGAGACCGGCGGGCAGCTGGGCCACGCTCTCCTCGTAGGCGTAGAAGAGCGCGGCTCCGGCAAGGCACCCGCCGATGATCCACACGATGCTCAGCGCCCCGAACAGCAGCAGCGCCAACGCGCCCGACCCGGCGCCCTGGAAACCTGCGAGATCCACCAGCCACACCGACAGCGCCCAGAGCCCCACACCCCCGATGGCGACGGCATCGGGGACCACGCATATCGGGACGATCTCGGCAGTGAAGCGTGCCCAGCCTGGTCGTGGTGCAGCGCTGCGGTCCACGACGGAACCTCCCGCTCGACGGTGGCGGCGTCCGACGCGAAAAGTATGCGCCCGGTCACAACTATCGGCAGGGTGAGAGGTGCGGCCGTTCAGGTGGCGGGCAGGACGTGCTCCCCCGTCCGATCGGTGGACAGGCACAGCGAGCAGATCACGGCCTCGTGCGCGGTGCAGGCGGCGACGTCGGGCCGCTCGTAGTCCTGGTCGCAGACGTGGCAGTGCAGCACCGCCCCGGACGGGTTGCCCTGCTCGTCGTCCATCGGCAGGTCGAGGCCGTCGTCGGTGCGGCGCAGGTAGTAGCGGCCCTTGGTGGCCACGGCGAGCACCGGCGGCAGCACGAACGCGAGCACGATCGCGACGATCGGCGAGAACGGCTGCAGATCCGGCCCGAAGGCGCCGAAGAACACCGCGATCGAGACCCCGGCCGAGACCAGCATCGAGCCGAACCCGACCGGGTTGACTGCGTAGAGCATCCCGCGGCGGAACTCCGGGTGCAGTGGCGAGAGCTTGAGCAGGTACTTGTTCACCGCGATGTCGGTGGCCACCACAACCACCCAGGACATGCCGCAGTTGGCGTAGAAGCCGAGGATCGTGTTGAGGAAGTCGAACATGTTCGCCTCCATCAGCACGAGCGCGATGGCGAGGTTCACGCCGAGGAACACCAGCCGGCCCGGGTAGGTCTTCGTGACGCGCGTGAACGAGTTGGTCCAGGCCAGCGAGCCGGAGTACGCGTTCGTCACGTTGATCTTGATCTGGCTGATCACGACCAGCACGACGGCGAGCGTCATCGCCAGCCACGGCGGCAGCAGGTCGCGGTAGATCTCCAGGAACTGGTGCACCGGCTGGTTGGCGATCGCGGCGCCGTCGGTGACGTTCGCGATCAGGTACACGGCCAGGAACAGCCCGACGACCTGCTTGATCGCACCGAAGATCACCCAGCCGGGGCCTGCGAGCAGTACCGCGGTCCACCAGCGGCGGGCGTTCTCCGGGGTCTTCGGCGGCATGAACCGCAGGTAGTCGATCTGCTCGGCGATCTGCGCGATGAGCGAGAGGCACACGCCGGCGGCCAACGCGATCGCGCCGAGGCTGGGCGCGCCCTGCCCGTTCTCGCCCTGGTAGGCGAAGAACGACGACACCGAGTCGGGGTGGCTGATCAGCAGGTACGCGAACGGCGCCACCATCAGGATCAACCACAGCGGGGTCGTCCACAGCTGCAGCTTCGACAGCAGCGTCATCCCGTACACGACCAGCGGGAAGATGATCAGCGTCGAGGCGGCGTAGCCGAGCCACAGCGGGATCCCCAGCCCCAGCTCGAGGCCCTGCGCCATGATCGAGCCCTCGAGCGCGAAGAAGATGAACGTGAACGTCGCGAAGATGACGTTCGTGACCACCGAGCCGTAGTAGCCGAAGCCGCTGCCCCGGGTGATCAGGTCGAGGTCCAGGTTGTAGCGGGCCGCGTAGTAGGCGACCGGGATGCCCGTCAGCACGATGACGACGGCGAAGACCAGGATCCCCCACAGCGCGTTCGTGGTGCCGTAGGAGATGCCGATGTTGGCGCCGATCGCGAAGTCGGCGAGGTAGGCGATGCCGCCGAGCGCTGTCACGCCCACCACCCCGGGCGACCACTTCCGGTAGCTGCGCGGGGCGAACCGCAGCGTGTAGTCCTCCAGCGTCTCGCGCGTGGCGGCCGATGTCGGCTGCTCCGGGACCGACTCCCGGGTGATCTCCTGGGTCATGCCCGGCATCGTCTGTCGGCTGCCCTGGCCTGCGGGTTTCGTGCGGGTCAACCCTGCGTGACACCGATGTTCCACCCCAACCGGGCGGGCCTCGCGAGGGTCGTCACAGGTATGACGCCCGATGAGCTGTTCCAGCGCCTTCGGTTCTCGAGCAAGGTCCTGACCGGCGTGTTCATGCTCGCGATCGGCGGGGTCGGGTTCGGCCTGGCCGCGCTGGTGTGGGGCGTGGCCGGGATGCCGGAGTTCGCCATGACCCTCGTGCTGGGGTTCGTCGTGATGGGCGGGGTCGGGCTGTTCTCCGAGCTGGGATTCCTGGGGTTCGAGCTCTACGCACGGCGCCGGGCCCGGCAGCTGCTGCTCGCCGGGGATCATCGACGGGCCGAGCGCTGGGTCCTGCGCGCCTTCCGCAACACGGCGATCGACCTCGGCGACTCCGATCCCGAGGCACTGCGCTGGCAGATCACCTACGCGCAGGTGATGGCCCGCATCGGGCGGACACAGTTCGCCGAGAACCTCGTGCTCGACGTGGTCGACCGGACGAACACGCCGCTCGTGCCGGTCCTGTCGCGCATCGTGGCCGATGACATGGTGCGCGACTTCTGCAGCCGACCCGTCGAGGTCTGGTGGCCGGCGCTCGACGTGCGCGAGGTCGGTCGGCGGATCGCGCAGTCGCGGGCCGTGTTGGTGCTGTACGCCGGGATCGTGGTGGGCGCGGCCTGCGTGGGGCTCTTCGTCCTCGCGGCCGGTGCCGATGGGGTTCCGTCCTGGATGCTGTCCGGCGCGACGGCGATCGGGCTGGGCCTGGTACTCGTGATCATCCAGGTGCCGCTGCAGGTGTGGGCCGGGGTCAGCCTGCTCCGGCGGGTCGACCAGCTCCTCGCGCGCGGCGACCACGAGGGTGCCGCGAACAACGTCGAGGTCATCGTGGGGCGGCACCTGCAGCGGGGCGGGCCGGAGGATCCCGAGGCGCTGCGGTGGATGACCACCCTCGCGCACCTGCAGCTGCTCCGCGGCCGGGACCGGGACGCGGTGGAGCTGCTCTCCGTGCTGCGCATGGAACAGCGGCGCCTCCACGGCGCGTGGCATCCCGACGTCGCCCGCACCGAGCGGGTCATCACGGCCGCCATGGCCGGGAGCGCGGCGCGCACCACCGTCGAGACGTGGTGGCGCTGACCCGGTCGATACGGTCGGCCGTCATGGGCACGCCGTACCTGCATGATCTCGACGTCACGGTCGCCACCCCCACCGTCTGCCTCGCCGGCCGCGACGGGCAGCTCCGCGCCGGCGGCGCCCACGGCGTGATCTGCGGCGACGTGCGGGTGCTCGACCGCGCCGTCGTCACCGTCGACGGGGTCGAACCGCAACCGGCCGGCCCGGAGGTCGGGGTGCTGCCCGGGCTCGGTGATCCCGGGCGGGACCCGACGGTGTGGCTGCGCCGCGCCCGCACCGTGGCTCCCGACGGCATCACCGAGACGTTCACGCTGGTCAACCGGTCGACGGCCGAGCTCGTCGTTACCGTCGAGCTGGCGGTCGGCGCCGATCTCGCGCGGATCGAGGAGATCCGGGACGGGCGGTCGCGCCCCGCGGCCGTCCCGGTGATCGACGGCGACGCGGTGGTGTGGCGCGACGGCGCTACGGAGGTCCGCCTGACCGCACCCGGGGCGGCCGTCGATGCCGCGCGCCTGACCTGGCCCGTTCGGGTGCCGGCGCGGGGGAGTGTCGCCGTCCGGTGGACGCTCGCCGTCACCGATCCCGACGCCGTCGTCGCGGCCGCGACGACACCCCTCCGGCGGCCGGCACGGCCCGTCGACCGGGGGATCGCGGCGCTGCTCGACCGGTCCCTCGCCGATCTCGACGGCCTGCTCGCCGTCGAACCGAGATCGGGCGACCTGTTCGCTGCCGCGGGCGCGCCCTGGTACCTGACCCTGTTCGGCCGCGACGCGCTGTGGACGGCGACGCTGCTGCTGCCCGTCGACCCGCAGATCGCGGCCGGCACCGTGCGCACGCTGGCCCGGTTGCAGGGCACCCGGCACGATCCGGCGAGCGGCGAGCAGCCCGGCAAGATCCTGCACGAGCGCCGCCGCGGCACCACGGTCCACGGCGGTGGGCTGGTGCTGCCGCCCGTCTACTACGGCACGATCGACGCCACCCCGCTGTGGATCACGTTGCTGCGCGACGCCTGGCGGCACGGCATGCCCGACGCGGAGGTCGGGGCACTGCGCCCGCACCTGGAGGCCGCACTCGGGTGGCTGCGCGACCAAGCCGACCGCGACCGCGACGGCTTCGCCGAGTACCTCGACGAGAGCGGCCACGGCCTGGCCAACCAGGGCTGGAAGGACTCCGTCGACGCGATCCGCCACCCGGACGGGCACATCGCCGACGGGCCCGTGGCCCTGTGCGAGGTGCAGGGCTACGCCCATGAGGCCGCGCTCGCCGGTGCGGAGCTGCTCGACGCGTTCGGCGGCGACGGCGGCCCGTGGCGGGCCTGGGCCGCCGCGCTGGCCGACCGGTTCCGGGCCGCCTTCTGGGTGCGCGACGCGCGGGGTCCGTTCCCGGCGCTGGCGCTGGACGGCGCCAAGCGGCCGGTCGACACCCCGACCAGCAACATCGGCCACCTGCTCGGCACCGGCCTGCTCGACGACGCCGAGTCCGCGGCCGTCGGCGCCCGGCTGGTGTCGCCCGACCTGGCGAGCGGATACGGCCTGCGGACGATGTCGGCGAGCGCCGGCGGCTACTCCCCGCTCTCGTACCACTGCGGCTCGGTGTGGCCGCACGACACCGCGATCGCAATTCGCGGGTTGCTCCGCACCGGGCAGCGCGAGCGGGCTGCGCTCCTCGCCGGGCAGCTGCTCGACGCGGCCGGCGCGCTCGGCTGGCAGCTGCCGGAGCTCTTCGCCGGGTACGGCCGCGACGAGGTCGCCGCGCCCGTCCCGTACCCGACGTCGTGCCGGCCGCAGGCGTGGTCGGCGGCCGCAGCGGTGGTCGTGGCCGAGGCGCTCGCCACCTGAACCGGGCGATGGGCGGGGGTGTGGCAACGGCAGGCGGCGCGGTGACGCAATCCGGCGCGGACCTTCCGCCGTCCGGCGGAGATGCCGCGGTTCGCCCGGCACGGGGCGAACGCCGCCGGTAGCGTCCTCAGGCATGAACCGGACAGCGGCGCACCTCGACGGGGACGCGATCCGTACCGCCCTCGACGGGGCGTGGGCGCGCGTCGACATCGTCGAGCGCACCGGCTCCACCAACGCCGACCTGCTGGCCGCGGCCGCGGCCGGGGCGCCCGACCGCAGCGTGCTCGTCGCCGAGCACCAGGAGTCGGGCCGCGGGCGGCTCACCCGCACGTGGGTGTCGCCGCCCGGCGCCGGCCTCACCGTGAGCGTGCTGCTGCGCCCCACCACGGTGCCGGCGTCCCGCTACGGCTGGCTGCCGCTGCTCGCCGGGCTCGCGGCGCTCGACACCGTCCGCGAGTTGACCGACATCCCCGCCGGTCTGAAGTGGCCCAATGACCTGCTCGTCGGTGCCGAGCCGCGCAAGGCCGCCGGCATCCTCGCCGAGGTCTCGGGCAACGCCGTCGTCATCGGGATCGGGCTGAACGTCGGCGCCGCGCCCGAGGGCCAACCCGGCGCCACCTCGCTCGCCGCCGAAGGCGCCGACGTCGACCGGGCCGCCGTGCTCGTCACGTTGCTGCGCCGGCTCGGTGAGCGGGAGGAGCAGTGGCGCACCAGCCGGGGCGATCCCGAGGTGCTGCGCGGCGACTACCGCGCCGGCTGCACCAGCCTGGGCTCGACGGTCCGGGTGGAGCTGCCCGGCGGCGCCGTCCTCACGGGCATCGCCGAGGACGTCGACGCCGACGGACGGCTGCTGGTCCTCGACGACTCCGGCACTCGCCGCGCCGTCGCCGCGGGCGACGTGGTGCACCTGCGCCCGCGCGCCTGATCGTCGGCGCGCGACCTGGCGCTAGTGTCGTCGTGTGGCCTATCCCGACGAGCTACTCGTCGACGGCGAACAGATCGTCATGCACAAGCATCCGCACTGGAAGATGCTGGTCTGGCCGGTGCTGGCGTTCCTGATCGTCGTCGCGGCGGCGAGCTTCCTCGCCGCACTGGTGAGTGCGCAGACCTGGGCGCTGTGGGCGTGGATCGCGATCGCGGTGGTGGCGCTGGCCCTGATCGGGTGGCTCACCGTGGGCCCGCTGATCCGCTGGCGGACCACCCACTTCGTGGTCACCACGCGGCGGGTGTTGGTGCGTGAAGGGCTGATCGCCCGGAACGGCCTCGACATCCCGATGAGCCGCATCAACAGCGTCCAGTTCCGGCACACCGTGGTCGAGCGGCTGCTGGGCTGCGGCACGTTGGTCATCGAGTCGGCGTCGGACGAGCCGCTGGAGTTCACCGACATTCCGCGTGTGGAGCGCGTGCACGCGCTGCTCTACCAGGAAGTCGCCGACGAGAATGACTAGAAGCCTCCCCATGCGCGTGCCGGCGGACGGGCTGCCGGAGCGCGTCTCGATCTACGAGGTCGGCGCCCGTGACGGGCTGCAGAACGAGCAGACGATCGTGCCCGTGGGCGTGAAGGCGGAGTTCCTCGGCAGGCTCGCCGACGCCGGCTTGACGACGTTGGAGGCCACCAGCTTCGTGCACCCGAAGTGGGTGCCCCAGCTCGCCGACGCCGAGGAGCTGATCAGCGGGCTGCAGCGCCGCGGCGGCGTCGACTATCCCGTCCTCGTGCCCAACGAGCGGGGTCTCGACCGGGCGATCGCGGCCGGGCTCACGCACGTCGCGGTGTTCGCCAGCGCCACCGAGACGTTCGCGCAGCGCAACCTCAACCGGACGCTCGACTCCCAGTTCGAGATGTTCACCCCGGTGCTGGAGCGGGCGCGCGCCGCCGGCATGACGATCCGCGGCTACGTGTCGATGTGCTGGGGCGATCCGTGGGAGGGCGCTGTCGCGCCGGAGCAGGTCGCGTCGGTGGCTGCCCGGTTGATCGAGGGCGGCTGCGCGCAGATCTCCCTCGGCGACACCATCGGCACCGGCACCGCCGGACACGTCGACGCCGTGCTGGACGCGTGCGTCGCGGCCGGCATCGGCGTCGAGCAGCTGGCCGTGCACTTCCACGACACCTACGGCCAGGCCCTCGCCAACACCCTCGCCGCGCTGCGCCGCGGCGTCACCACCGTCGACGCGTCCGCCGGCGGGCTGGGCGGCTGCCCGTACGCCGAGTCGGCCACCGGCAACCTTGCCACCGAGGACCTCGTCTGGATGCTCGACGGGCTCGGCATCGCGACCGGCGTCGATCTCGACGCCCTCGTCGCCACCAGCACGTGGATGGCCGAGCAGCTCGGTCGCCCGTCGCCGTCGCGGGTGGTTCGGGCGCTCGGCGGCGGGTGAGCCGGGCGGTTCTGCCACGAACTGTCGGTGCAGTGCGGCACACTGCTTGCATGGCCATGCCCCTGCACGGTGCGCTGATGACTCTCGAGGAGTACGACGCTCTGCCCGAGGACAGCTCGGCCCGTTACGAGCTGCAGGAGGGCGTTGTCGTGATGTCGCCGCGACCGATTCGGGTGCACCAGCAAGTGCTCGGTCGGCTGTTCGGACAGGTCGAACCGCAGCTGCCGGCGGGCCGGGAGTGCGCCCTGGACTTCGAGGTCGTCGTGCGGGCGGAGTTCCCATCGATCGTGCGGGCGCCCGACTTGGTTGTCGTGCTCGCCGAAAGCCCACAGAAGCGGGCCGCAGCTGCCGAGGTCGATCTCGCGGTTGAGATCATCTCGCCCGGCACCCGCAACGTCGACCTGGTCCTCAAGGCCTACGAGTACGCCGAGGCCGGGATCCCGCACTACTGGGTGGTCGATCTCGATCCGCCGGCACCGTCGATCACGGTGTTCGGGCTCGGCGCCCCGGGCGACGGATACCGGGAGAGTCAGACCGCCACCGGTGAGCTGGTGGTGAGCGAGCCGTTCCCGCTGCGCATCGACATCGCTGCGCTGGTCGGTCCCGAGTACTGAACCTACCGGGTCGGCCAGCTGGTCAGCAGCGCCAAGAAGTCGGTCACCGCGCCGCTCTCGTAGCCGCCGGCCCGCCGGACGGCGACGACGGGGATCCGCGCGTCCAGGCCGTCCACGTCGATCACGCGCAGGCTGCCGATGCGGAGCTCTTCGCGGATGTTGGCGACGGGCATGAGCGCGACGCCGAGCCCGGCCTCGATGAGCCGCTTCTGGGCAGTCAAGCTGTCGACCGTGGTGATCGCAGGTTCCGACATGCCCGCGGCCGCCAGCTGCTGTTCGAGCAGCCCGCGGAACGAGCTCGACCGTCCGCGTTCGGCCGGGAAGCCGAGCCACTGCGCGTCCTTCAGCTGCTGCAGGTCCGGTATCCGCTCCGCGGTGATGCGGTGGCCGGCCGGCACCACGACGTAGAGCTGCTCGTCGCCGAGCGGGATCGACTCCAGGTTGGGGTCGGTGTCGGAGTTGTAGCGCAGACCGAGATCGGCCTGGCCGGTGCGGACGAGCGCGCTCACCTCACGGCTGGTCGCGGTGCGCAGATCGACCGAGACGCCGTCAGCCCGTGAGGTGAACTCTCGCAACACGTCCACGATGTGCGAGTCGGCGAGGGTGCCGACGATCGCCAGGCGGAAGGTCTGCGCGCCCTGGCCCGCCCGGTCTCGCACCGCGCTCGCGCCGTCGCGGACGGCCGCCAGCGCTGCCTCCGCGTACGGGAGCAGCGCGCGTCCCGCATCGGTGAGGGTGACCCGGCGGCCCGCCCGCTCGAACAGCTCCGCGCCCAGACGGCGCTCCAGCTCGTGGATCCGGCGGCTGATGGCGGGCTGCGACCGGTGCAGCCGCCGGGACGCCTCGGTGAAGCCGCCCGCCTCGGCGATGCAGACGAAGGTCTCGACCTCGTCGAACGTCATACGATCAGTATTCCTGATGGAGACTTGTCAGAACTATGCATTGGACGCATGGACGCTGGGCGGGCACGGTGAGGAGCATGACGATCGACCAGGCGACGAAGGCCGCACGATTCCGCGCGCTCCACGAGCTGCCCGAGCCCCTGCTGCTGCCGAACCCGTGGGACGCCGGAACGGCCCGGCTACTGGCCGCACTCGGCTTCGGGGCACTCGCCACGACGAGCCTCGGCGTGGCCAACACCGCCGGCCGCGTCCGCGCCTCGCGTCAGGAGATCCTCGACAACATCGCGGAGCTCGACCGGGCGACCGCGCTGCCGGTGAACGCCGATCTCGAGAACGGCTTCGCCGACGATCCTTCCGAAGCGGCGACGATGATCGAGGCGGCGGCCCGCGCCGGCGCGGTCGGCGCGTCCATCGAGGACAGCACCCCCGACCGCCGTGCTCCGATCTACGAGTTCGGGCTGGCCGTGGACCGGATCCGGGCGGCCGTCGAGACGGCGCACAACCTGCCGATCCCGGTGCTGCTCACGGCGCGGGCCGAGAGCCTGCTGTACGGCCTGAGCAACATCGACGAGACGATCAAACGCCTGCAGGCGTTCGACGACGCCGGCGCCGACGTGCTGTTCGCACCCGGACTCCGCACCCTCGACGAGATGCGGGCCGTGGTCTCCTCGGTGGGCAAGCCCGTCAACGTCGTGATGGGCTTCGCCGATCCCTCGATCACGCTGGAGCAGCTGGGCGAGATCGGGGTGCGTCGGGTCAGCATCGGTGGCGCGCTCTCCAGGCTCGCGCTGAAGTCCTTCATGGCAGGAGCGAGCGAGATGCGCGCGGGCCGGTTCGGATTCGTGGCGGACCTGCCGCCGATCTCCGAACTACACGACGCGTTCGCCTAATCGCGGGTGCTGAACATCCCCACGAAGCGGCCGCGGTAGACGTCTGTGTCGCCGCGGCGGGCCAGCGCCCGCAGCGTGACGAGCCCCATCGTCGGGCGGCTCTTCGAGCGCCGCGCGTCCGCGATCACGAGGGTGAACGCCAGCTCGTCACCGGCGAACACGGGCGCGGGCCACGCCACCTCGTCGCCGCCGGGCGAGCCGAGCGACGCCGCCCGCGTGAGCACGTGGTCGACGTAGGCGCGCATCCAGAGGCTGGAGGTGAACCAGCCCGACGCCGCCAGCTGACCGAAGATCGACTCCTTGCCGGCGTGCTCGTCGATGTGGAACGGCTGGGGATCGAACCGCTGCGCGAAGGCGATCATCTCGTCGCGGTCGATCGTGGCGCTGCCGAGATCGAACTCCCGGCCAGGGGTGAGGTCCTCGAAGTAGAGATCGGGCACGGAAGCACGGTAACCCGGCTTCTATTCAGGTCAGGAAGTGGCCGCAAGCGTCCATAGGCTTGAGACATGACCCAGCCCGAGGGATACACCAGCGTCGCCCCCTGGATCGTCACCGACGACACCGCCGCCCTGCTCGACTTCGTGACCTACGCCTTCGGCGGCAAGGAGCTTCTCCGCGTTCCGCTGCAGGACGGGACGATCGGCCACGCCGAGATCCGCATCGGCGACACCATCCTGCTGGCGTTCGACCGCATGGACGGCTGGCCGGCATTGCCGTCGCTGCTGCGGGTGTGGGTGCCCGACACCGACGCCGCGATGGCCCGCGCCGTGGAGCTGGGTGGCCGGGTTGTCACCGAGGCGTCCACCGGCCCGTTCGGGCAGCGGGGCGGGCGCGTCCGCGACCCGCTCGGCAACATCTGGTGGGTGGATACCCACATCGAGGACGTCGATCAGGAGGTCGCCATGGCCCGGCTCGCCGAGCCCGAGTACGCCGACCAGATGCGCGTCGCTCAAGAGACGCTCGATCGTGAGCTGAGTGGGATCGAGCGCGCGGTGAGCCCACCCGTCACGGGGTGAGCGTGCGCACCACCACGTCGTGCAACGCGCCGTTGGTGGCCACCCCGTTGCCGCCGGCGAACCCGTCGGATCCCGCCAGGTCGGTCAGCCGGCCGCCCGCCTCGGTCACGATCGGGACGAGCGCGGCGAGGTCCCACGGGTTCGCCAGCGCGTCGACCGCCACGTCGAGCACCCCTTCGGCGAGCAGGCAGTACATCCAGAAATCGCCGAACGCGCGGGTCTCCCACACCGACTCCGATAGCTCCCGCCACTGCTCCGCGATCCCGATGGTGGCGAACGATCGCGGATCGGTGGTGGTCAGGTAGGCGTCGCACAGCTCGGAGACACCGGAGACCGTGATCCGCCGCGCCGAGCCGTCCGGCTCGTTCGTCCAGGCGCCCTCGCCTCGGGCAGCCCACCAGCGCCTGCCGAGCGCGGGGGCGCTCGCCACGCCGAGCACCGCCTCCCCGTCGACGGTCAACCCGATCAGCGTGGCCCACACGGGCAGGCCGCGGGAGAAGTTCTTCGTGCCGTCGATCGGGTCGAGCACCCAGCCGCGGCCCTCGGTGGCGATCGAGCCGCCCTCCTCCTCCCCGAGCAGGACATCGCCCGGCCGCTCGGCGGCGAGGATGTCGCGCAACGCCGTCTCGGTGGCGGTGTCGGCATCGGTGACGGGCGTGCGGTCGGGCTTGCGGCTGACCTGCAGATCGGTCGCGCGGAAGCGTGCGGCGGTGACGGCGTCGGCGGCGTCGGCCAGTCGAAGGGCGAGGGCGAGATCGGCGGAAGGCTCGGTGCTCACACCGATCATCTTGCTCGCGCCTACAGTTGACCTGTGACGACGGTGCTGCTCGCGGAGGACGACGCCGCGATCGCCGAACCCCTTTCCCGTGCCCTGCAACGCGAGGGCTACGGGGTCGACGTCGCCGTCGACGGGATCACGGCGCTGGAACGAGTACGCGACGGCGGGATCGATCTGCTGCTGCTCGACCTCGGCCTACCCGGCATGGACGGGCTGGAGGTCTGCCGGCGGGTGCGGCTGGACTTCCCCGACCTCCCGGTGCTCATGCTCACCGCCCGCACCGACGAGGTCGATTTCGTCGTCGGCCTCGATGCCGGCGCCGACGACTACGTCGGCAAGCCGTTCCGCCTCGCCGAACTCCTCGCCCGGGTGCGGGCGCTCCTGCGGCGGCTGACCCCCGAGACCGTCGACGTCGGCGGCGTGCGGATGGAGCTGTCCGGGCGGCGCGTGCTCGTCGACGGCTCCGAGGTGAACCTCGCCAACAAGGAGTTCGAGCTGCTGCGGGTGCTGATGCTGCGCGCCGGGCAGGTCGTCACGCGCGACGAGATCCTGCGCGAGGTGTGGCACGACCCCGACCTCAAGACGTCCAAGACCCTGGACATGCACATGTCCTGGCTGCGCCGCAAGATCGGCGGCGAGCAGCGCATCGCGACGGTGCGCGGGGTCGGCTTCCGCTTCAACCACGACTAACCCGCGGTAGCGCCGAAGGCGTTCCCCGAAGGGGCTGCGCCGGAGGCGCTCGGAAGGCATTGGCATGAGACGCCGGATCCTGCAGTCGACCCTGATCGTCGTCACGATCATGGGTCTCGTGCTGGGTGTGCCGCTCGCGTTCACCACGTGGCGGCTCGTCGAGGACGTCGCGCGCGCCGAGCTGACCGGCACGCTCGAGCAGATCGCCGGCCGGCTCGACGATCCCGGCGCCATCGCCACCCTCGACGCCTCCCAGGTGGAGCTGGCGCTGCCGGCCGGGGGCCGGCTCGTCGTCGAGCAGGACGGGCGGCAGGTGCTGGCCGTGGGCCCGGAGCACGATCCCGCCACGTCCGTCGTCGAGACGTTGCCGTTCGCGCCGGGCGGCCTGCTCACCATCGCCGAACCGAACTCGACGCTGCGCACCCAGCAACTGCAGGTCACGCTCGTCGTGATCCTGCTGGTGGTGCTGTCCGTGGCCGCCGGCACGAGCGTCGCGATCTGGACGGCTCGCCGGCTCGCCGAGCCCCTGTCCGACGTCGCCGACCGGGCCGCCCGGCTCGGCGCCGGCGACTTCCGGGCCGCCCCGCAGCGCTACGGCATCCCCGAGCTCGACCGCGTCTCCGACGTGCTCGACACCTCAGCCGGCGCGCTGGCCGACCTGCTGCGCCGCGAGCGCGACCTCGTCGGCGACGTCTCCCACCAGCTGCGCAGCCGGCTCACCGCGCTCCAGCTGCGCCTCGACGAGCTGGCAACCCACCCCGACCCGAGCGCCCGCCGCGAGGCGCTCGCCGCCCTCGAACAGACCGAGAAGCTCACCGAGGTGCTCGACGAGCTGCTCGAGGCCGCCCGCGCCGCCCGGTCCGCGGGCGCTGAGGTGCAGGACCTGCGGGCGTGCCTGGCCGCCGTCGCCGACGAGTGGCGGCCCGCACTGCGCACCGCCGGGCGCGCGTTCCGGGTCCGGCTGCCCGAGGGGCTGCTGGCCCGGGTCACGCCCGCGCGCCTGCGCGAGGCCGTCGGCGCGCTGGTGGACAACGCCATCCAGCACGGCGACGGCACCGTCGTGCTCGCGGCGCGGGCCACCGAGAACTCCATCGTCATCGAGGTCTCCGACGCCGGCCACGGGGTGCCGGAGGAGCTGGTGCCGCACGTGTTCGACCGCGGCGTCTCCGTCGGCTCGTCCACCGGGCTCGGGCTCGCGCTGGCCCGCGCGCTCGTGGAGGCCGACGGCGGGAGGTTGGAGCTCTCCCGGGCCCGTCCGCCGATGTTCGCGGTGTTCCTCCCGGCCGCACGGGCCGACGCCCTCGTCGGCGCCCCCCGCCCCACGGGCCCCCGCTGACCACACCCTCCCCCGCGAGTTGGCCGGTTGAACAGGGCGAGTTGGCCGGCTCAACAGGGTGAGTTGGCCGGCTTGACAGGGTCGGATGGCCAATTCGACCGGCGCTGATGGCCAACTCGCCCTGTTGAGATGGCCAACTCGCGGGACGTGACGCGCGCGCGGGCTGTGCCCGGGTGTCAGTCCTCGGGGAGCTGGCGGCGGACGTTCTCGTCCGGGAAGACGAAGCGGCGGAAGGCCCACCAGCGGAACGCCATGCCGAGCAGGACGCCGAGGATCTGGCCGCTGACGAAGTCGGCGATCTCCTGGCTGAACAGCGAGACGGTGGGGACCTGCAGGTCCAGCAGGTACCGGGACACGGCCAGAGGTGCGGTGTAGACCGCCACCCCGATGCCGCTGATGAGGAAGAAGAGCGTGGCCTCGTGGTGGCGTTCGCGACCGCCGCGGGTGCGGAACGACCATTCGCGGTTCAACACGTACGACGCGATGGTGGCGACGAGCACCGCGAAGATCTTCGCGGTGAGCGGCTTCTCGATCAGGACGGTGTTCTTGAGGACCAGGAAGACCGCGGTGTCGATGATCCATGTGGTGCCGCCGACGAAGGCGAACTTGATCAGCTCTCGATGCTGGATCGCCACATCCCGGTACGGCTGCGGGATGCGGATCAAGACCGCTTCGACCATCGTCATCGCGACCATTGTGACTGAGGACCGAGATCACAGCCGGATGGGGGCGCTCCCGTAAGGTCTCCTGACCGTGGACCTACCACCTGAGCTGCCGGTCGTGGGCATGATCGGCGCGGGCCAGCTGGCCCGGATGACCCACCAGGCCGCGATCGCTCTAGGGCAGTCGCTGCGCGTGCTTGCGACCGCTCCGGGCGAGCCCGCGGCCCTCGTCTGCCACGACGTCGCGTACGGCACCGACCTCGCCGCGATGCGCGCCTTCGCGGTGGGCACGGCGGCGGTCACGTTCGACCACGAGGGGGTGCCGCAGGCGGATCTGCGGGCGCTCGTGGCCGCCGGGGTGACCGTCCGCCCCGGTCCGGACGCGCTGCTGTTCGCGCAGGACAAGCTGGTGATGCGCCGCCGCCTCACCGAGCTGGACGTGCCGGTGCCCCCGTTCGCCGAGGTCACCTCGGCCGCCGACTTCGCGGCGTTCACCGAGCGGCACGGCGCGGCGGTGCTCAAGGCCGTCCGCGGCGGCTACGACGGGCGCGGGGTGTGGCTCGACGCCACGCCCGAGCTGGTCGAGGAGCTGCTCGCCGCGGGCACGCCGCTGATGGTCGAGCAGCGGGTGCCGATGCGCCGCGAGCTGGCCGCGCTGGTGGCGCGGTCACCGTTCGGGCAGGCGGCGGCCTGGCCCGTCGTCGAGACGGTGCAGGAGGCCGGCCAGTGCGTGCAGGTGCTGGCGCCCGCCCCCGGCCTGGACGAGGACGTGGCGGCCGCGGCCCAGGCCACGGCGCTGCGGATCGCCACCGAGCTGGACGTGACGGGTCTGCTGGCCGTCGAGCTCTTCGAGACCGAGAGCGGGGCGATGGTCGTCAACGAGCTGGCGATGCGGCCGCACAACTCCGGGCACTGGACGATCGAGG
>Ga0307513_10005193_pt1 | contig 17260 bp, 13 predicted proteins | sample 15_EM_MG_FD_202174 | JGI IMG/M metagenome (GOLD analysis project Ga0307513, IMG submission 202174) | Populus trichocarpa ectomycorrhiza microbial communities from riparian zone in the Pacific Northwest, United States - 15_EM | ecosystem: Host-associated > Plants > Roots > Unclassified | place... | reverse complement strand
AGCATAAAGTGAAATGTGGTAGATGACATTTTACATGTAATAATTATGTTTCTTTGTAATCATTCTGATATTGTGGGTATTCTTTTTATATTTTTTTTATGCAGGATCCTCTCATACTACTAGACCCCCTTATATATTGTCTTGTTTTAGTTATTTAGTACTTTTGTGAAGTAATGAAATTTTTTTCGTAACACTTTCTTATGTTGTATTTTATATTTAAAATATTGTAATTTCTTTTGGTTTGTAATAATTATAAGACATTTATTATTTTGAAAATATATATAAGTGATGAAGATAGTAATTTTTAATATGGGTAATTAGTGTTCAGAAAAGGAAGGATGTGATGGAAACAAAAACTAGAAGGAATGGATAAATGAATGGGTTGATGTGTCTAAGGTTGTCTTGATATGATTAGGTTATGGATATATAGATATATTTTGATGCTAAATGCAGGTATATCGAAGATGTATCCATAAAAACAAAGGAAACTCTGCCAAAAATTTTAAGAATTATGAAAGAATAGATGGGTTTAGTTTAACGAATGATAAAGAGGTAGATTCACCATAAAAGAAAGTTGAAAGAAGTGATAGATTTATATGTTTATAAAAACAAAATTACAAGGTATTTTCAATATTAGTTTTCCAATAATAGGGGTGTTACAGTTCGTCTATGACTTAGAACAAAGATTTATACTCATGAATAAATCTGACATTTCAAATTTATTATAGGCTTGTATAACTAGGTAAATTTTTATAGGAAGAATCTATATAGGTGCCCTGAAAAGGTTCACCTATCTTGGAAGGCAAAGATGTTTTCCTTAACTCGTATATTATGATAAAAAATACTACCAATTAAAATAAATGAATATCCAAAATAATTCTGAGAATTTTCTAATCAACTCCTAGTACTTAAATATCAGCTGGTAGGTCCAACATTTATACTAGAATGTTGACCATTAATTTTCAGGAATTAAAATTTTTGAGATTATTGAAATATTGGTCAAATCCTTAAGGAATTTTACAAACTTATTACAAATTCCAAAAAAATGCAAAAACAAAAACACGAAAATTTCTAAAACAATGCTAAAAACATTTTTCTCTTATTTTTATAAATAAAATGCATTTTTTTTTGTAAGAAATGGGCTATATGCAACAAGAAAAAATCATTTTATGATTTTTATTTTATTTTATTATGTAAGGTCATGTTTGACAAAATCATCTTTTTTTTCCTAGAAAACTGCCAAAATGGACTTAAAGGTATGTTTGTCAAACACCCTCTTAGGCCAAAAAAAATTCTTAACAAAAGGTTATTCAAACTAACAAAGCCTTAAGTACTTGACCAAAACCAAAATCAAACGGGTCGACCCAAAGACATTGGTTTAACCATAAACCAAACCAAAAACCATAATTTGACCCAAAAAACTAAACCAAAACAAAGGTTTAAATTAAAACAAAATGAAAGTTTAAAATTAACACAAAATATAAAGATTTTCACAAAAAAAGGGATCAAACACTTAAATCGTGAAGGACATGAAGAACATTCATCAAGAACCCAACAAACACAAATCTTAATCCAGACAAGTTTTCATACAATCAAGGGAAGGGTTGTATTTGAAATCATGCAAGGATCCATAATGTAGCATTCATTTTCTTCGGTTATCAAAGAATCAACACGATTTTGTCAAAATAGGTTTCAGTTCAAAAACCAAAATTTTATGATTAAAACCCTCCAGAAACTTGTTATTGATGCAAATAAAATCTAAATTATCGATAATTTGTCAAGTTGCCCGAATAGTTTAGTGCAAAGAATTAGACCAAAGTTGTTCCAAATCATAGGGCTAAGACAATGTTTTTTCCAAAAACATAAAAAAAAAACTCAACCTAACAACCCAGAAAATTCCCAACCTACTGTTAAACCCAAAACTAGGCTCTTAGGCTTATGAAACATGCTGTTATGAACTATTATTTTCCTTCTCTTTTCTTTTCTTTTTTTTCTTTTGATTCCGGCATGAACTTTGGAAAACAAATGTTTAAAAATAAAACAAAATTAAATTTTAAAATTAACACAAAATATAAAGATTTTTGTAAAAAAACAAATCAAACACTTAAATCATGAAGGACACAAAGAACATTCATCAAGAACCCAATAAACACAAATCTCAATCCAGACAAGTTTTCATGTAATCAAGGGAAATGTTTTATTTGAAATCATGCAAGGATCATAATATAGCATCCATTCTCTTCGGTTATCAAAGAATTAACAGGATTTTGTCAAAATAAGTTTCGGTTCAAAAACCAAAACTCTATGATTAAAACCCCAGAAACTTGTTATTGATGCAAATAAAACCTATATTATCGATAATTAGTCAAGTTGCCCGAATGGTTTAGTGCAAAGAATTGGACTAAAGTTGATCCAAATCATAGGGCTAAGACAATGTTCTTCCAAAGAACATGAAGAAACTGAACCCAACAACCCATAAATTCTCAGCCTACTGTTAAACCCAGAACTAGGCTCTTAGGCTTATGAAACATGCTGCTATGGACTATTATTTTCCTTCTCTCTTCATTTCTTCTTTCCTTTTCACTATTTTTTCCTTCCAAAGTTTGTTAGACTTCTATGTTAGGCTCTTGAGCCTTCACACCAGGATCTTATCACAGTGTGTTTCTCAATGTTTTTCCTCTCTTTCCTCTTTCTTTATTTTCTAGTGGGTATTTATAGGGTCTTGGTAGGGTTATTGATGGATTCAAACATATATTGATCAAAGTTTACCAATCTGATTAAAATGAGAGGGTATTGGATAAATGATAACTACTGGAACCTTTGTCCTCCAATGGTTTTGGGATGGTGATTTTGTAACAAATTTGCCTAAGTATTTTTCTTTTGCTTGGAGACAAATGCATGCATCCCTCACCTTCTTATTTCAAATGAAAGATTTATGACCCTTGATAAGAACCCTCTTGGAATTTTTAAATGTGAACACATGAAAAAGTTGAGTGGTTTAGCACAAAGTCGAGACTTCGCTAGACTAACTCCAATGTAAACATCATCGGAGACCACCTAAACTTGATGGAGAAGAAGAATACATTTCAAATGGATCCATTCTTGCTTAAATTAGAGGTTTGTAGCTTTCATATTCATTCGTTTGAAAGTGCCAACTTGATCAGCCGAGAATCTGAAAATACAGTAATGGCTAATCAGGGACAAGGTGTTGTTGAGTTCGTTGAAGAAAATGAGATGTAAATGTTTGATGGGAGTAACTGATCTTTGTAGAGGGGGTGTTTCTCAGTTGAATGGTGGTGGTTACAACCCTAGAGGTGGTCGGAGACACTACATTCATTCGCCCGAAGGTGCCTACTTGATCAACCAAAACTACAAAAAAAAAAGCTAAACAGTGGCCAAATAATATGTCGTTTAGGTTAAGCCATAGAAATTAGGGTTTCTAATTTGAAATTTGACAGATTTCACTTTAGTCTCCATTCTTCCAATTACTTTTAATTGCATTCATAATTTTTCTCAAACTCTTAATTTCATTCAATTTCACCCCTACCAAACTCAATCATCAGCCCCAAAGTTTAACGTCATTTTCATCTTGGTCATTGGTTTCTTATTTGTGCACTTGGATCCTTAATTGATCATCAAACTTTTTATTTTCTTCAATCTGACCCCTGATATGGTCAATTTCAGCCCCTACAACCACACGTCTTTTTTAGTTTGATCATTGGTTTTTGATTTCTTTAATCAAGTCTTTAATTTTCCAATAACCACATGTTGAAAGTAAATTTTTCAATTTTTAATTCTTATAAAAAGACACTTAAAATACCAAAAACAACACAAATACATCAAAAATATATTTTCTTATATTTTTTTGAAAAAGACAACGTCAATGTCGATTTTATGAAAAAAATAAATCAATAATCTTTAAATGAGCACGTTAAAAACTGAACGCGTTGAGAGTAAATTTTTTAGATTTTAATTCTTATGAAAAGACATTTAAAATGCTAAAAGTAACACAAAAACATCAAAAATATATTTTCTTAGATTTTTTTGTTGTTTTTTTTTTATATTTTTTGGATTTTTTTTTTTTTAAAAAAGGATAAAGAATCGAATTATAACAACTGCAAACAACAGACAAGAAGACAAAGCCGGATGCATTGCCTAGTTTCTCGATCTCTCCTCCTAGTCTTCTATAAAATCGAATGATTTATCTGGATGCTGAATTAAGAAGATAACAGCTGAATTTGGCAAAGGTGAAAATCCTTAAAACAGAAAATGGGCAAGCCACATATTGTAGTCATACCTTATCCAGCACAGGGCCATGTGATTCCCTTCATGGAACTCTCACAATGCCTGGTAAAACAGGGGTTCAAAATCACATTTGTGAGCACAGAGTATAATCACAAGAGGGTCTTGAAAGCATTGAGGGGGAACATTAATCTTGGGGGTGAAATTAGTCTTGTTTCGCTTCCAGATGGGCTAGAAGCTTGTGGGGATAGAAATGAACTGGGAAAGTTGTCTAAAGCAATTTTTCAGGTCATGCCAGGGAAGCTAGAAGAGCTCATAGACAGGATCAATATGACAGAAGAAGAGAAAATTACCTGTATAATTACTGATTGGAGCATGGGATGGGCTCTTGAAGTGGCAGAGAAGATGAAAATCCGACGTGCTATCTACTGGCCTGCTGCAGCTGCCATACTATGCTCACTGATCAGTATTCCAAAGCTACTAAGTGATGGAATCATTGACGGCGATGGTGAGATCATCTATCACAAACCTTTTAGTTATTCTGTTGCAATATCATAGTGAATTAGCGTAAACTGTCTTGTTTTCTGGTAGCAATTTGGTTAAACAAGTCCAATCTCAGATCATCAAAGGTACTTGTAATAGTGACAAGTTCCACGTATCAGATCTTCTAGATCTTCAAAGTAGGAATACCTACTATCGATTATTAAAACTTTAATGTTCTTTCTTTCAAGGAACTCCGCTAAATAACCAGATGATTCAGTTGGCACCAACAATGCCTGCAATGGACACTGCAAATTTTGTATGGGCCTGCCTTGGTGACTTTACCACACAGAAAATTATATTTGATCTCATGGTTAAAACCAATGAGGCAGCGAAAATGGCAGACAGAATAATTTCTAACTCGGCTTATGACCTTGAGCCTGGAGCTTTTTCCTTCGCCCCAAACATTCTACCTATAGGACCACTTCTGGCAAGCAATCGGCTAGGAGATCAGTTGGGATACTTCTGGCCAGAAGACTCAACATGTTTGAAGTGGCTAGACCAGCAGCCGCCCAAGTCAGTTGTTTACGTCGCATTTGGTAGCTTTACTGTTTTCGACAAAACACAATTCCAAGAGTTAGCTCAGGGTCTTGAACTATCCAGTGGATCATTCTTGTGGGTTGTCAGGCCAGATATTACCACTGAAACCAACGATGCCTATCCAGAAGGATTTCAAGAGAGAGTAGCCACTCGTGGGAGGATGGTTGGCTGGGCTCCTCAACAGAAAGTCCTTAGTCACCCTTCTATCTCCTGCTTCTTGAGCCACTGTGGTTGGAACTCCACCATGGAGGGTGTAAGCAATGGGGTCCCTTTCTTGTGCTGGCCATATTTTGCTGACCAATTCCTTAATGAGACCTACATTTGTGATGTTTGGAAGGTGGGATTGAAGTTTGACAAAAACAAATGTGGGATCATCACAAGGGAAGAAATAAAGAATAAGGTGGAGACAGTTATCAGTGATGAAAAAATCAAGGCAAGAGCTGCAGAACTCAAAAGATTGGCCATGCAGAATGTTGGAGAAGCTGGTTATTCAAGCGAGAATTTCAAGAACTTCATTGAATGGATTAAGTCATGAACAAGAAGAGGTTTTAAACTTGTCTGTAGTCTAATCTCTGTTTTTCTTTTGATTCCGGCACTAACTTTGGAAAATAAAAGGAAGAAAGAGAACTTAATTGTTAAATACCTTCTTCGGCAAAAACTACAAATTAAGTATATCGTACACATGCACTCACAAACATACCCACAATCGCATCAAACACGTAACAAAGCAAACACAAAGGAAGAAAAACAAGATAAGAAACAGAAACAGCATAGATACCAAAAGTAATTAGAATCTCACTTGTGCAGCAGTGCTGCTATTCAGATGTGATTTATACTCAAAACATCTCCATGGCTAATGAATGCTATGTTATGTCATGCATTTAATCGGTTGATTACATGTAGTATTAATTTTATTTATAAAAAATATTTATTATTAATAATGAGATTCTTATTGCATCAAAGCATTGTTCCTAAATGTTCATGATCAATATTATATTAAAACTAAATATTAATTAGAGTTGTTGAGACTGATACATTTTTTTTTTTTATGAAAAGAAACAACTGAGATATGAGGGTTTAATTTTAAATATTTCTTAATAAAAAAGTAGTTTTTACATAAAAATAAGCAATTCTAAGAGACTCAAAATTGAATTATGATAGATTCACTAATGTTCATTGAGTTGACAGTGTTGATGAACATAGCAAGTTATCTTGTTTATTTATTATTACTTGAAATTCTAGGAAGCAAAGAATTGCCACTCGTTCTTCTACTGAAATTGAATATAAAGCTTTAGCTTATGGTACTACTAAAGTTTTATATATTCTCTCCTTGAACTATGGCTTTCCTTTGTTTCTCTAGCTATATTATGGTGTGATAATTAAGGTGTCACTTATATATCTGTCAATCTTATTTTTTATGCTCATACTAAGTATGTTAAGATTGACCATCATTTTGTTCGTGATAAAGTTGCTAAGAAGGAGCTCCATGTTTGATTTATTTCTTCTAAAAATTAACTAGCTAATGTTCTTACTAAACTTATTCCTGATGCGACCTTTGGTTATCTTCGATCCAAGTTTCATGTGGAGTCTCCATCTTTAGCTTAACAGGGTTTATTATAGGAATTACATTTCATAAATACATAGCTTGTATAGTTTTGTGATCTTTTATAGTGTATTGCAACCTTGCATTCTTGTTATTATACACAACCCTAACTATATAAATATAAAAGATGGCTACTAACCTTGGTTAAACCATCTATTATTCAGAGAACATATTTCTCATCTTCTTCAACTATTGAAATCATATTTTATGTTTTTCCATTAATATCTCAGTTCCAATATTGCAAAGAGATTAACAATATTTTAGCTCTTAAAGGAAATTTTTTCCCTGAGATTATTGGTATTGTCGCACGTGTGCGAAAGGTGAGTAGGGGCCATTGGAGTTACCATCTAGTTATTTGCTTTAGAGTCGCTAGGAAAACCCGGGTGTATTAGTCTCATCAGAGATTCAAGGGTAAGGGACTGGTTATGGCTAGAGAAAGTGTTAATACCCCTAGCGCACCCTACCTAAGGTAAACTGCTTTGTGGTTTGATGTGGTTTAAATGTTTTGATGGTTTTCTGATCGGTAGTCTATTTGTGGTTTAGGATTTGAGATTTACTTGAATGAATAAATCCGGCGTTTAAGAATTTTTTATGAACTCGTATACCCAAATAAATTCTTAGGAAAAGGTTCTTTGTAATTTGTGTATTAAGATGAAAAATACTCCCAATTAAATTTGGTGAATATTTAGAATAACTCTGAGAATTTTCTGGTGAAATCCTAATATTTCAAATATCAGCCTCACTTGTAGGTTCAGCGTTATATATTAGAATTTTAACCATTAATTCTCATGAATTAAAAAAAAATGGTGATTTATTGAAACATTGGCCAAATTCTCATGGATTTAATAAATTGATTATTAAATCCTAAAATGCATGCTAAAATATTGTTTTTTGTTTTCGTATGAAAATACTAAACGATATGATTTTTTTATATTTTTGAGAGATTTGGCTGTATGCAAAACACAAAAAAAATAGTTTTTTTATTTGTAGGTTTCTTGAAATAAAACTACCCCTGAAAGTTAAAAGAAGTTTTCCAAGTACATCCTTAAACCCAAAAAAAAAAAAACCAAACAAAACATAAAGGCAAAATCTGATTTTTTATTTTTTATTTTATTTTCTTTATCTTTTCTTTTATATTTATTATTTATTATTTTTATTTTGGTCGGGTCAGCCCAAATGGGTTGAACCGGTCAGACAGACCCGACCAGGTTGATTCGGTTGGATTAACCCGATCGAGTCGACATAGAAACAAACCCAAAAAAACCGAAACCAAAATAGATCAAAAGTTGCAAAAACATAAAAACTTAAAGAATTTTCAATCAAAACGGATCAAAGCATAAAAAACAAAACAAAACAGAAAAACATTCTTCATCCCTTCATAAAATGTAATTCTCAATCCAGAGCATAGTTTGAACAATAGGAGGGATGGTTCTTTTTGTAATCCTACACAGATCAAGAATTAGGGGATCATTTGTTTCAATAATCGACAAAATCACATGATTTTTGCCAAAATGGGTTTCGGTTCAAAACCAAAATCCTAGGATTAAAATCCATTAAAACCTATTATTGGTGCAAAAAAACTCCTAGATTGCTTATCAACGATGATGGGTGAACTTATATGAATTGGAATTTAAACCAAACAAGCTCTGAGACTAGCACCTAAGGCAAGATTCAACGGATGAATCTGTCTAAACCCAGGAAAACAAACTCAGAATACCCAAATAGACAAAATGTGCCCAGAACGGCCTTTTTTGGCCTTTAAAGTGTGTCCTCCTTATCCCCGCAGACCATACTATTTGTGGTGAACATGATTGAGGCCAAAGAAACAACACAACCCAAAAACTAAAAAAGTGCATTGATTTTCAATCCAAAAAGCTACCAACTCAAAATAGAAAGCAATCTTTAAATGAATGAGCTTCAAATTCTAACCATTTTCACTTCAAAAGGTCAGACTAACTACCCAGAAGTAGAGGCTATCATTTCATTAACAGAGAGTGCCCTTGCTTCTTTGTTGCCATCTTTGGCATCTATTAAATCAAGGTCCATGCAATATAATGGCAGAAAAACAATCAACAACATATCAAGGCATTCAAAACTTCAAATTGAACATAAGAAAAGAATCCAGCAGGTCTCATGGTCTCCACTTTCAAGATTTGAATATGTATACCTTCTTAGCTTGGAAACTCCGAACACTACCGGAAAATCTATGAATACAAACAGAATCACTGGCGAATTTTTTTTGTCAGTATTTTGGGGTGGTTTTTATCAACTGAATTTTTTCCATCACTAATTCTGTAGGTATTTACCGACATAAATATTTCGTCGGTATACACCAAGGGAATCCCAGTCAGAATACAAGGAATTAAAAAAACCAAACAATACGATGATGTGTAAGTTTTTATAAACGCTGTTATCGATGGAATTATAGTTGGATTCAAATAGAGAAGCCCGTACAGTGATGTCTCACTTATACCGACAGAATTGTCGACGGATTGATAGACAAAAAAAATATGTCAGTAAATCCATCAGTAATAGTTAATATATGACCTGGTCATCGACCCTTCCCTCCTCTCCCCTCCCTTATTTCTTCTTCTTCCTTAAAAAACCTCTCTGCAACAAAACAAACAGCCCATCCATCCCCCCTTCATCTCAACACAACTCATCTTTTCTCAACTTTTCCAGTCACAACAACACTTTGTTTGACAACATCCGTGTTTTGATTGAAATTTTATAGTGGATTTTCTATTTTAAGTAAATCTACCATTTTTTTAATTTGAACACAATTTTAAAATGTTAATTTTTTTATTGCATATTTTTGTAGTATATGTATTTTGTTTGGGTGTTTACTTGTTTTATTGTTTTTTCTCAAACAAACTTGTTGTGATTTTGTACATGTTATGGTTTATTTTAGATTTTGTAAAATTATATTTGTTTGTAAATTGTCAAAATTTATGTCGAATTACCGACTTAGGAGTGTTGTGATGAAATAAATAATGGCTTGTTTAACAGGTTCGTTTTATATTTTGTCAATTTTATTGTCGAATTGTAATTTCTGTAAATGTGTACAAATTTATATGTGTGTAGATAATTGATAATGAATTAAGAGAAATATTAAAGTAGGTTGGATAATCTTGAGCTAAACTAATATTTTTACAAATTTATTTAGTTAACGTAGTTAATTAATACATGTTGTCATCATTATTTGATATAGGTTCGATAGAAGTCATGGATGATCGTTTATGGATGTATCAAGATTCACTCCAAGGATAGCAGATGATGGATTATTGCAATGAGATTTAGGGTTTTATTAATTATGCAACATCTAATCCGAGAAATATTAATGGAGGCGGTATTAGGTGTCCATACAAGAGGTGTAAAAATAAAAAGTTTCTTGATCCAGATGTTATAACAATGTATCTTCTACACAAAGAGTTCATGGAGGAATCCATGTGTTGGTATGCATAAGAAGAAATATTTGTTCCTCACGAGACCATGGTAGAAAAGATGGTTGGGTCAACATTTAGTGCTAGCAACATGTATGGAGTTGTAAATGACAATAATAATCCTTATATGACTATGATTATGGATGCGATGAGAATGAATCAGGGTCATGCCAATCAATATCCAATCATAGATGAAGAACCTAACGCTGACGTGGCCAGGTTTTCTGATCTTTTGAAAGATTCTGACAAACCATTATGGGATAGTTGCACAAATCATAGTAAATTATCGATCATTGCACAAGTGTTTACCATCAAGTCGGATTATGGGTTGAGTGAGGCCGGTTATGACAGAAATATCGAATGGACGAGAAGCATTTTACTTGAAGGGAACATACTGAAATAATAATTTTTATGCTGCTAAGTCCATGATGAAACCCTCAGTCTAAGATACCAAAAAAATGATATGTGTCCAAACTTTTACATGTTGTACTACCTTGAAAATATTGAGTTGATCGAGTGCAGGACATGTGGGCATTCCCATTATAAACCCAGAACTGGTTTTTATGAGAAAGACTCTTATTACACATAAAAAACTTAGATACTTCTCAATCACACCTAAATTATAGAGGTTATTCATATCACCAAAGATTGCTGAACAGATAACATTGCACCAATCACATGATGTGGTGGATGGAGTGATGGTGCATCCTTTCGATGGTGAAGCATGGAAATACTTTAACAATGTGCATCCTCACTTTTCAACTGAATCAAGGAACGTGCATCTTGGGTTATGTATAGATGGATTCAATCCATTCGGGTCATTTATTGCTCGTTATTCTTGTTGGCAGATTATACTCATGGTTTACAATTGGAAGTTTCCTGGTTTTGGTTTGACCCATAATTGGATAAAGCGAAGTATTTTCTGGGAGCTTCCTTATTGGAAGACTAATCTCCTTCGCCATAACCTTGACGTCATGCACATAGAAAAAAACATGTTTGGGAAGACAAAGTACAATATCAAGGCTAGAATGGATATAACATTGTTCTGTCAGCGTAAAAATATGGAGTTAGTTTATGTTGGGTCATGGATTACAAAGCCTAAATCAAGCTTCGCCTTAGATAATAATGCATAACTACTAGTCTACCAATGGCTTAAGAGTTTGTGTTTTCATAATGAACATGCCTCAAACATATCAAGGTTGGTTAATTTGGAGGATTGCAAATTATATGGAATGAAGAGTCATAACTGCTACGTGTTTATGCAAACACTCATTCCATTAGCTTATCGTGATTTATTGCCAAAGGGGATATAGGATGCATTCACGGAGATCAATCAAATTTTTAGAGATATATGTTCCAACAAGTTGCAGACACAACACATTGAGAGGCTTGAAACAAATATCCTCCATCATTTTTTGACTCGATGGAGCATCCACCCATACATTTATCGTACGAGGTAAAAGTTGGAGGCTCAGACCAGTATATCATGTATCCATTCAAGAGGTTAGAGATTACATATGCAATGTAATTAAAAATGTATTTTCATTATCTTTGTTAATTAAAAATATTTGTTTAATTCCATGTAGGTACTTGTTCAACCTTAAGAAAAGGGTTAAAAACAAGGCGTATGTTGAAGCTTCGATATGTGAGTCCTTTATTTTTTAGGAGATCTCAACATTTATCTCGTACTATTTTGAGTCTCATTTGAGAACAAAAATCAATCGCATTCCAAGGCATGACGATGGTGGTGAAGTGCCTTCGAGTGGGAACTTGTCAATATTCTCCAATCCTAGACGACCCGAACCAAAAAATATTGTCATGGGAAGATATTTGTCTAAAATAGAATTCAGACAAACATATAATTATGTGCTATTTAACTGCAATAAATTGAGACCTTTTATTCAGTAAGTATATTACTTAAACTTCGTTATTAATGTACTATTTATCTCTTGTAATATCACAAACTCATACATTGTTGAATACCTCGTACGCAACATCATCAATATTTACTGTCTAATAACTCATAGCTGACCGAATCCCAAATCTTTCGATTACAAGATGAATAATTTGCCACGTGATTCAGAACACATGTAAGTACTATCACAAACTCATTATTTATCGGGATACTTAATTTCGTTATAGAATTCTCGTTCACTGTTCATTTTTGTACTTACTGTACAAGGTTTATCAACTGGGAATGAATACTAGTGGTACATTATCTTTACTAAGTTTGGGTCCTAAAAGAAAGGTGAAGTGCTTCAATGAGTATTTTGTCAATGAATACGTATTTCATACTGAAGAATATAGGCAGGGTAGAAAGACATATAATAGTGGGGTTTATATTAAGAGATCGACTTCTAGTGAGTTTGAAGTTGACTATTATAAGAAAATAAAAGAGGTAATTGAATGCAATATCATAGTGAGTATAATAAAGTCTTTTTATTCAAATGTTATTGTTATGACACCACTGACAGAGGAATCATAGTAAATCTCCATCATGGTTTAGTTAAAATTAACTCAAAAGCTAGACTCCACAACATCAATGATGTCTTTGTTTTTGCCAAGCAATGCCATTAAGTTTATTACACATATACTCTTTCCTTTAGAAAGGATTGTTCAAGAGTTAATTGGTTATCCGTATTGAAATCCAAACCCGGGGGTCATGTTGAGGTTGTTCAAGATGAGAACGATGACTCAAATGTAGGAGATGATGTTTTTCAAGTTAGTGAGTTGGTTGGACTATATCGAGTTGCACCATCGATTGATTTAGAAGAAAATTCAATTTTTTGCATCTTCGATAATATTTTTGTTGATGTTGATGCTAAGGAGTTGTATGTTGTTTTGAGCTCTAGCGGACAAGCACAAGTTGATAAATATGATAATAGCAATGATATCAACATAGAAGATTACGATGGAGCTGACGATGAGTCAATTGAAGAAGAAGAAGAAGAAGAAGACAATTCTGACTAACTATCATAATATAAAAGTGTATTGCCATAAACTATAATGTAGTAGTTATTGACGAAATTCTAAACAAATAAGTATTTATTTTACTATTCTTATGTGAACTTGTGTTATTGTATTGTGCGTGCAACTTTCAATTTAAGTATTTGATAAATGGATCGATAGGGAATACAGATACAATCTGGCATCATTTATTGTGCACAACACTGATGGAAATACCAACGGTTGATGTCTGTCGGTGTATTCAAGAGGCGAAGGGAACTGTTCCCCTTCCCCTTACACTATTCACTGTGTAAAACACCGATGGAAATACCTACAATTCAAGTTCATCGATGTATTTCAGAGGTGAAGGGAATTGTTCCCCTTTCCTTGGCACTGTTCACTATGCACAACACCGATAGAAATACCGACGGACTAAAAACCATCGGTGAATTCCATAGGTGAAGGGAACTATTCTCATACCTTTGGCATTGTTCATTGTGCATAACAATGATGGAAATACCGATGGACTGAAAATCATCGATGTATTCCAGAGGCGAAGGGAATTGTTCCTCTTCTCATGTTGGAGATGACAATTAAAGTTCACTGAGTGGGTGGCAGGTTTCCCGAGGGAATTACAGACGGACTGTGAATTCCAACACGCTGGTAATTAATGCATCTCTGATTGTGTATTATTTATAGTTTTACCGACGGAATCACGGATGGACCTCAAAAAATCTAGAGGGTTTTTTGAATTTTTTAGTGCGAAATGAAAATTTCAAGGTGAAGTTGCCGAAAAATCACCAACGAAATAATTTAAAATAATAATATTTAATAATCCGTCGATGATTCCCTCGGTAAAACGTAGTATAAAACCCAACGAAAGCACCAGAACTTCATTTTTTTTCTCACAATCATTTATTACTTTGTCAAATCATCCTTAACTTTGTAATAAACTTAGTAGAAATTAAGTTTTTCTCTCTCAACACTTAACAGGTATATGTGGTGAATCTTTTGACATATTTTCTTCTTATTCTTCTTTTTTTTTCGGTTTATTAACAATGTATTTTTGTTTTGTTTTTGTATCACTCGTAGATAAACTATGAAAGTAAGCATGCTATTAAGGTAAGAATTTTCCATTCCTAAAGCCTATATTTGTTTTTGTATTACTTCTGTTTTTTCTATTTTTTTTGTCTACATTGCAATTATGTTTTATTGTTTTGTTGAATTTTAATTGTTATTGTCAAATTTGTAGTATAAATGTCAATTAAATATATAGGATTAAATTTAATTACCAAAAATTCTTGTCAATTTAGGATTAAAAACATTATCATGTTGAAAATGAGATGAAATTGAATAATCCAAAATTGTTGGTAGAAATAAAATAAAATCAATTGGTTTGTGACATATATGTTGTATATTTCATTCTATGTAGTTTCTAGTATAGGGGAGGTGCTGCTGAATTTTTTTAAAAAAAATCAAAATTGATTATGCAAATATTCATCAAATTTGTGTAAATGCATAGGGGAAAATCAACTGGACGTTGTGAGCACATGATTGTTGCTAGTTCTTCTGTAACGACCCAGCTTTTTCAAGGCCAAAATCGCTGGAACTTTTTTTTTCATTCAGTTTCTGGATGTTTTTCACTATATCATTCTTCAGATTTATCATTGCATTCTGTTCATTAACAAGGCACAATCTATGTAGGATAACGTAAATCAACATTCCCATAGAACAGATTCTCAATACACGTGCCCATAATATTATTTTTCCATACTCATAGGTTTACATTACATCATATCGACATACTCATAAATTCACATTCTTGTTCTAATCTCGTTATCATCACGAGTTCATACAAGAGTGTCGAACAACAAGTTACACAACTAGTACTTTTGTTATCCTGATCGCATGTAATTTTCACAACACGACATCCTCATTAGATTAATACCTCATATGAATATTCATACATATCATATCAACTTGTTTGTACATTCACATCCGTGTTCCATTTCAATTTTTCATTACTAGTCTTTACAAAAGGGGTCGGACGACTAATTGAGTGATTAACATGTTCGTTCATGTAGAACTCATATCACCCATAACATGTGAATATATAGTTCTTTTCAAAATGTGTGAGCCGCGAAACGAACTTCCTTACGCACCATGTTGGTATGATGTCCCTGTTAAAGCACAAGGTAATTTCAAGCATTACAGACAATTTAAGAAAAACATAATAAAACAATATTAATAATTCGTTCATTGACCAAAAGAGCATAATTCTTTCATTTCTCCTTACTTATGTAAATACCACCGTTAATAATTCGTCAATTACCGAGGCTAATCACAATACTCAAACCCGATCATTCATCTCGAATACTGTTAACCGAACTAATGTTATTCTCTATTTAAAGCATAACAATCGTAGTTCTTTCATATACTTAGTATATACAAAACGTAGTATACATGAACGCATCAGTTCTTAAAACTAACTCATAACACTCAAATCCGACTATGCTCTTAGGATGCCATTAGCTGAAGCCAATCGTTTATTCATCCAGGTTATCCACTTAGGATGCTATTGGCCAAAGCTAGTCATTTACTCAAACTGGTCATCCAATTAAGGTGTCATTAGCCGTAGCTAATCATTTGTTCATCCTGATCATCCACTTAGGATGCTATTAGCCGAAACTAGTCATTTATTCATCTTGATTATCCATTTAGAATGCTATTTACCGAAGCTAATCATTTATTCATTCTGGTCATCCCCTTAGGATGCCATTAGCCGAAGCTAATCAATCACTTGTCCCGGTCATCCATTCGAATGCCATTAGCCAAAGCTAATCATTTATTCATCCTGGTCATCCACTTTGGATGTCATTAGCCAGAGCTAATCAATCATCTATCCCGATCATCCATTCAAATGCCATTAGCCGAAGCTAATTAATCATTTGTCCCGGTCATTCATTTGAATGCCATTAGCCGAAGATAATCATTTGTTCATCCCAGTCATTCGCTTTGGATGGCATTAGCCGGAGCTAATCAATCATTTGTCCCGGTCATCCATTCGGATGCCATTAGCCGAAGCTAATCATTTATCCATCTGATCATCCACTTAGGATGCCATTAGCCGAAACTAATCATTTGTTCATGCCGATCATCCACTTAGGATGCCATTAGCCGAAGCTAATCATATATGAATCCCGATCATCCACTTAGGATGTAATTAGCCGAAGATAATCATTTATAAGGCCCGGTCATCCACTTGGGATGCCATTAGCCGAAGTTAATCATTTGTCAGTCCTGGTCATCCACTTAGAATGCCATTAGCCAAAGCTAATCATTTATGAATCCCGGTCATCCACTTAGGATGTCATTAGCCGAAGCTAATCATTTGTGAGTCCCGACCATCCACTTAGGATCACTACCAGAAAATTAGCGAAAACCGATGGAATTACCAACGGACTTTTTTTGTCAGTAATTTTTACCGACAGAAATAATTCTGTCTCTACTTCTGTCGGTATATACCGACCGTATCACTGACGGATTATATAGTTTTTTTTAAAAAAACGTTGCAATGGTGTGATGATGTGGATTTTTTTCAGACAATTTTACCGACGGAATGACCAAGGGATTCAAACCTGGATCTCCGTATAGTGACGTGGCACAATCACCGGCGGACTCACCAACGGAAACGTTCCGTCGGTGATTCCATCGGTAAAAGCCAATATATACCCACTCTGCCGACACTCTCTTCCTCTATTTCTCCTTCTTCCCCTTCTTCCCCTTCTTCTTCAACATCCCAACTCTCCCTTCCCAAACTGTAGCCAAACACCCATCCCAACTCTCCTCATCTTCTCAACACAAGCACTCAAGTTTCTTATACTTTTGTACGTGGTCACAACATCCATTCTCCGAGCAATTTATTGTGGATTTTATCATTTTTTGT
>Ga0307513_10005192_pt1 | contig 17260 bp, 21 predicted proteins | sample 15_EM_MG_FD_202174 | JGI IMG/M metagenome (GOLD analysis project Ga0307513, IMG submission 202174) | Populus trichocarpa ectomycorrhiza microbial communities from riparian zone in the Pacific Northwest, United States - 15_EM | ecosystem: Host-associated > Plants > Roots > Unclassified | place... | reverse complement strand
CCTTAGATAGCAGACTTTTCTCCCATTTGTTAAGTTGATGTTATTAGCTGTGTGCTAGATAAGCTGCTGTCCATGTACTAGTCTACGAAAGGCAGGATAAATCAGAATTTAAAAAAAAAAAAAAAAAAAAACCCGATGTGAACTCAAACAAGACGTTACAGAATCGATACACCAGCGCAGACCCATACTACTTGTTTGCTTCAAAGCAGAGTCCGAGCTCACAGACCTGACTCTCCTGCATCCGACATCTCTTCCCAACTTCACCATTCGGAATGAAATCGGCGATTTACACCGCAACCCCACGTGGCTGGCTCCCTCTCCTCAGCCATCCAGTTCGTGACAAGTCCCAATCACCCCGGTCACGTACGCGCTCGAATTCGGGAACCTAACCCATCTCGACACGAGCGAGCTCAAGGGTCAAGACCGTATTTGTTCATCCACTTTCCTCCTACCAATACGGGATCCCCCCCCAGGCCGACCCCTCGAGACCCGGTCTTCCTCCTTTGCTCTTGGATCCCGAGCATATGGACCCCCGTCCCGTGATGCCTCACGTTTCACAATCCCAACCTCCATCTCCTTATAAAAATCCGCGCTGTTTATGAGTACCGGATGCTCTTGCAGCCCAGGGTACCTCGAGTAACCCGTCCCCCTTCATCCGCGACAACCAAAAAGCGCTCGAACCTTGAATCTTTCTCTGACGGCTACGCCCACTACGTCGACCGTTTGAGGGGTCATCAATACAGTCTCACACCAACCGCCTTTCGGAGGTGCCGCCTAAACCCTTCTCGCCCATACCACGCCCCCACCCCCAATCCCCCCGCAAATATTGATCCAACAGACATCGCCGCTCTCCCTGCCGGACCATTCTCCGTCGATTTCTGTGGAATGATTGATCCTTTGGGGGGTAGCTGCGGACAGCAAGAGAAATCTTGGCCGGCTTGAGGTTTTGTGGACGTTTCAAAGTTTGAATACGGCAGGAGCGCGTGTGGATGTCCAAACGGAAGGTGTGGATGTGGAACCTCTTGTGTTGGGTGTTACGTGGAAGGATATTCTGCGTGTTTGGTTATCTATGTTCCCGTAATTTATCTGTTTGAACGCTGGAATTGAGTGCTATCATGAGAGCTACTTTCTCCCTATTTTTGTTTGTCACGGCGGTCGAGGCTACGAGTTTTTGGACGTGCTGACACGGACCAGTCAATCTACATTGAAGGAATGGTGCTGGAGTACCCATGAACTTGTAGCTCAAAGCGCGGATCTACAAAACCGTGAATGTAAATAGAATCCGAAAATGTCACGAATGTGGGAACAAAGACAAAGCGGGAAAGTTGCTGTGATACATAAGATGATATGGAACGAAATGTCCGACTACAAAATCAAATGACGGCATGCACAATGTGTGTCTAACAGATATGGCGATGCTTCGGCAAGAGGGTTGTAAATGGGTCTGACGGGCTGTATAATCAAGGGTGAGCCCATCCTATAAAACGGACGTTTGAGATTCTGTACGTGCCCGCCGAGGTGAGTAAATCAAAAAGGATAATGGATCTGGAAGGCGCACGGGTCAGGAGCTCCATTTGCCTCTATGGCCACCTTCAACAACACCTGCTTGAGCTCCCTGTACTGGTTCTTTGCAATCTCGGTCTTTGAGAGGTCGAAATCCGGACGCTGCTCTCTGAGGTAGTCCGGTCCCTGATCCAACTGCCCCAGAACGTGATCGAGTCGTTCTTTGAGTTCTTCCCGGTGTTCCCCCATCTTGATCCGGTTAAAGCCCTCCCTAATCGAGGCACACATCTCGGCTAAAGCTGAGTCTTCAAAGGGGGTCCAATCCAGCCAGACGAGAAGTAAGTATGCCTTGAGAATTTCGGTGTCTCCGAGTTCCCGGAGCTTGTGAAGAGCTCCCTGTGCCCCTGAGCCCCACCTAAGCCCTGCAGGTGGGAGAAACTCTTGCCTGCGCGACCACAGCCAAATGCGAACAGGAATGTATTGCAGTAAGGTGCCAGTGGACGCAATCTGCCGCAGTGTGTCGAACACACTCCGACTAACCTCCTCCGTGTATGTGGGGGCTTCCAAGGCTGCTATTGACCACCGAGTGACCGTGTTGTGATCGAAGTAGTGGAAGTGGGGCGACACGAGTGTTATAGCCCGGTCCAGGGAAGGAGTCCTTGGCTCGTGAAACAGTGCGGCTACGAACGACTCAACGCGACCCCATACGAAACCTTGAGTATATGTGAAGTGCCTGAAAGTGCGCGAGAATGCGCTGATCATCTGCTGCTCTCTATCCCCCTTCCCATCTCCCTCTCCCGACAGGCGGACTGCATATGGTAAGAGCGCCCAGATAGCCTTCCGCTTGGACCGGATTGCACCCCGATCAGTAGCCTCGGCCATGATTTCGAGTCGTCGAGTTACCAGGTTCGAAACCTCCCACAGCTGTACGCTGGTTCTTGATCAGAAAAGGTGAATGTCTGTCAGACATGGACATGCTTACCTCTCATCCAGACCGGTGGCAGGAATATTACAGCCCAGATCAATTGCGATGATTGACAGGCAGCTGACGATGACCGAGGTGGGAGGTGTGGGGTCCTGGGATAGATAATGAAGTGCGAAGCGGAGGATCCAACAGGGCACCTTCCCGTACTCTTTCGTTTGGTATTTGAACTGGGCAAGCTGGGCAAGGACGATGTGCTCGTGACCAGGCAGTTTGTAATCGTTCCACTGGACCGCCGGCCGTTCTCGTCTTGGCATCCAACCACGCCCCCCACGGGGCATATGGAATACATTGTGGAGTATGGCAAAACTGTGGTAGGCTGGGAAGTTCCTGAAATCAGTCTCAAACAGGATAGTCCCAGTGTACCGCTTGTCCACATCCTTGAGAACGCTCGATGTTGGATCCATGGCCGTGAGATGGGAAAACGTGCGGAGGCAACATATGGCAGACAGTGCTGCAAGCTCCTCCAACTCTCGAGTAATCACCAATTTGTCAACAAAGTTCTCTTTAACGACCGCCGTGCAACTGACGAGAATATCAAAGCAAGCTGAAACGAGGGCAGGGTTGAAGTCGGTGAGTGTCGTCATTGCTGTGAGTGATTTGAGGGCCGGGAGGCGGACAGCATTGTCCAATGACGTCCGGAGGATCCATGAGATGCATTGGAGGTCCTGTTTGTTCGATCCGCCTACCCGGGGGGAAAGTACCCGAAGAAACCAGTTGGACATCCTATGAATGAGGATAGGAACACCCATGGTTATCATTCGCACGAAGGCGTAGGCGTCGAGGGCCAAAAAAAACGGTAAAAGGAGGAAGTAATCCAGTATCTCGCGGGGGAGACTCGCCGACCACCCTCTCTCCCGTATTGAACCACAGAGTTCCATGGATGATTCGATGCAGGAGCTGTTTTTGGTGGCAGAAGAGAGAGCTGTATGGAACATGAGAAGGATCTGTCGGAGGATCTGTGCACCGGGGGTTTGATATGGGCAGCTCGTGAGGGTCGCCCCCGCAATGACAATCAGAGCGTAGAAGGCAGCACCAAGCGAAGTGATACCAACAACAACCGATGCGACAGTTGTGTTGACTCCCCAAAGGTACAGGGAAAGTCCACAACCAAGCAGTAAGAGCGCGAACTGCAGCATCAGCGGCAACGACTCCATCACGTAGCGGAAGTACCACCTAACGATGCCGTCCAGCTTCCGCTGTCGATGCTGGCTGCGTTCGATGGCTGACCCTCGCATGTTGGTCGAGGCATATCGGTTCAACCACTGTTTTCCAAGCATCGCGAGGAACGCGGAGAAGATTGAAGTGGCGAGACTTGCATAAAGGATAGCTTCAACGTGGACAATTGTGGGTGGAGGGCCGGTCCACTGCGGGATTGTGGGAACGTCACCGCCGAAGGTGGTGTTGTCGATCTTGTGGATGAGGACGCGGAGGAGGGCAGCGGTCTCATCGTTGGGGTCTGGCTGGAGCTGGGAGTGGACCTGGATGACGAATGCGGAGGTGACGGCGGAGAATAGACCAGCCTGTATCACGGATCAACACGTGCGACCTGACCAACTCGCTAGACTCACAAAAATGAGAGTGGTGTTCAGGTCTTCGTCGTACTTCTTGATGAATTCTCGGTCGTACTCTTCAGCCTCACGGCGGTACATGTCATAGAAATCGGCTCGGGGATCCTTATGGGCTGACGGCAATCCCTTCTCCTGACTGCACAAGGGTTTAGAGATGCTCCGGAATGATACGAAGCTAAGCTTACCCATCTGCTAGGTGCTTGCCACGCTCCCCACTTCTGTTCTCCGTTCCCTCCCCAGGCTTCCGGCTGCGATTGGATATTAGACGGGGTTAGTGTTAAAAACATACGAACTCCACCTGAACCAAGGATTCTGCACAGAGGCCGCTGAATCCTCTCCTCCGTCTCCCCGGCCACAGGCACAGATCAGAGGAAATAAACTCGACAAGTGATTTAACACCCCACCTCTCCACAAAACCTCTCAGACCGGGCATGATGCTCGAGATATCAGTTGGTCCACTAGAAGGATAGGGGATTGGGACAGGGAGAAGGAGGGGTGAACGTCGAGCAGTGAGGATGAAAGGTGTCTGCCATGCCGCAGACACGTTCCTGGGTATTCATCCTCGTGCTGGTGTCTGGCGTTAATATCGTATGCTCCGGCCCGGCGCAAGCTCAGAGACTACAAGCGCGGATTGGGTGAACCTGACTAATGAGTCACTAGTTACCAATGGAGGCGGAGTTCGGGTGACGAAAGAGCACGAGGAGTGAGAAAACGCAACGACCAAATTGATGCCCCCCCAAAGGGTGAGGGTGACTGAGAGCAGGGAAGCTCGTTAGACTGGTCAGTACTGTTCGGAGGCAGATGTCGCTTTTCAACCTGGTCAGCACTAAACAATGCCGAAATGCACGGTGGCCCCTGACGTCGTCCCCGATACCCATCAGCACCCCAGTCGATGCTGGTCAGCGCTTCAGCTTCAGCACCTAACGGTTGAACGACGCGACGTTGAACGATGATTGCTTAGTGCTTGGGTGGTACGAGTGACGCAGTAAGCTGAACAAGATTCTCGGGAGTGGACGGGGTCGAATTTCCCAGTAAGAACGCGGACCTACAAAGTCCGACCCGCCTGAGGTGACCTCCACCCATTCTCGCTATCCGAATCGTCGACCACGATCCCTGTCACCTTCGAAGAGTCTGCCCTCAGTATATTCTGGGCCTAAATCCTCGCAACTTATCGTCAAGCTACACAAGCGTTCAATGCCACGTCTCCAACCCCGACCCAGGGCAAGTGGAAAAAATTACGACGACACATGTCCTGGACAGCAGTGCTCTCCATGAAGATAACCCGGAAGATTCAACGCGACACTTGACTCCTCCCAACCTCCTCCTTGATTCTCCCGCCCTATGGAACAGGCAACGGCAACGGCGTCCAAACACTTGCGCGGTCTGACGCGGACTGCGACAGTCTATCTCCCGGGACATTGGCATCAACTCCTTCGCTACAGATGAAGAATTCCTGGTGCGTCTTTTTACCGCTCTCACTTTCTAACATGCGCGTACTGACAGGAGGTTCACTCTCCCCACCGGCAAAACAACCGTTCACCAGGGAATCTTGTATGAGAGGTCATCGAAATTTCTCCTGCAACCACACTGGACAACTACCCTTCGAGATCAAGAGCAACAGCCCGATGCGACAAGTACCGCGGAGCTGAAGGAGACTCGACGGGTCTGTTCAGAGTCTTCGTACAGTCAAATCAAGGCGGGGGGTAACGGCGACACTCTACCTCAGAGTCTACCCATCACGTAGCTAGACGGCTCGTATCTATCACGCCAGTGCTACCGAATGGAATCAAGGATGCTTTCATGATCCTAAGGGACAACCACGTCTCTGACCTCCGGTACCAACGTCGTCCTCTTCACCTGTGGAACATTGGATTCAACCTCTTCCGGTAGATCGCCTACAGAACCCCCGCCGGACAATGAGAACATCCACATGGCTCTCCGGACCAAGTGAGGCTTGGAACACTCGCTCGGGTCGCAACTTCAACCGGTTCCAACCCCGCATCCATCACCTTTCCACCATTTTGGTTCTCCTCATGTAGAAGAACCCTCAGTCCGAAACCGCTGCGCTACCCCCAGAAATGCGCACAGAGCTTCCCAACTTCACCATCCGGAAAAAAAAACCGGCGATGTGCTTCGACAGCGCTCGTTTCGCCACCCCTCCAATGCACTCTCGTTCCCGGAAACTGCAGGCCTCGCCTGTTGCACTGCAACCCCACGTAGCTGGCTCCATTTCCTCGACCATCGCGCTGGTAACAAGTCCTAATCGCCCCGGTCGTGTACGCGCTCAAATCCGGGAACCTAACCCATCTCAGCACGGACGAGCTCAAGGGTCAGGCCATATTGGTTCATCCAGTTACCTCCTACCAATACGGGTACCCCCCCCCATGTCAACGCCTCGGGATGCGGTCTCCCTCCTTTGCTCTTGGATCCCGAGCGGATACCCCACGTTTCAAAACCCCGACCTCCACCCCCTCGATCAAATCCGCTTTGCCTGCGAGTACTGGGTGCTGCCGTAGCCCCGATCGCGCTTGCCAGGGGTGCCCCCAGTAACCCGTCTTCCCTTCATCCGCGACAACCAAAAAGTGCCTGAACCTCAAATCTTGCTCTGACGGCTACGCCCACTATGTCGACCGTTTGAGGGGGGGTATCACTACAGTCTCACACCAACCGCCCTCCTGAGGTGCTGTGTAAACCTTTCTCACCCATACCACGAGTGTATCCCCAATCTCCCCGCAGATATCGATCTAACAGACATCACCGCCCCCCCGCCGGACTATTCTCCGTCAATTTCTGTGGAATGAGTGATCCTTTTGGGGGTAACTGCAGACAACAAGAGAGATCTTGGCCGGCTTGAGGCTCTGTGGATGTTTCAAGGTCTGAATGCCGCAGAAGTGTGTGTGGGTGTCCGAATGGAAGGTGTGGGTGTGGAACCTCTTGTGTTGGGTGTTACGTGGAAGGAGATTCTACGTGGCTGGTTATCTGCGTTTCCGTGATTTATCTGTTTGAACGCTGGAATCGAGTGCTATTATGAGAGCCGCTTTCTTCCTGTTTTTGTTCTTCACGTTGGCATTCGTGTAGAAACTCGTAGATTCACTTTGTTTGTCACAGTGGTTGAGGCTGCGAGTTGTTGGACGTGCCGACACAGACCAGTCAATCTACGGTGAAGGAATGGTGCTGAAGCACCCACGAGCTTGTAGCTCAAAGCGCGGATCTGCAAAACCAGGAATGTAGATAGAATCCGAAAATGTCACGAATATGGGAACAAAGACACAAAGCGAGAAAGTCGTTGTGATACACAAGATGGTATGAAACGAAACGTCCGACTACAAGATCAAACGACGACATGCACAACGTGTGCCTAATAGATATGGCGATGCTCCGGCAAGAGGGTTGTGAATGGGTCTGACGGGCTGTATAATGAAGGGGTGACGAAGGGGTGAGCCCATGCACAGACGAAGATGGAGTTGGGGGAACGAGAAGCGAGTGTTGCAGACAAGAAATCATGGACATGGGAGAGGGAGGCTACACATGAATGTCGAGTGAGATTCTGTGGGTATCCACTAATGTGAGTATGTCGAAAAGGATGATAAATCTGAAAGGCGTACGAGTCAGGTCCACCTCCAGCAACACCCGCTTGAGCATCATGTACTGGTCCCTCATAACCTCGGTGGTTATACCAAAGAAGGTGAAATCCGGACGATACCTATTGAGGTATTGCGGTCCCAGATCCAACTGCTCCAGAGCGTGATCGAGTCGTTTTCTGAGTTCCTCCCGGTGGTGTCCCATCCCAATCCCGTCAAAGTCCTCCCTGATCGAGGCACACATCTCGGGTATAACGGAGTCTTCATTCATGGTCCACTCCAACCAGACAAGGAGCAAGTATGACTTGAGAATTTCGGTGTCTCCGACTAGTCGGAATTCACGAACAGCTTCCCTTCTTGACAACCAAAACCTCGCAGGTGGGATGAAAATTTGCTTGTTCGTCCATGCCAAAGTACCATTAGGAGGGTGTTGCGGTAAGGCATCATTGAGCATGATCAGCCACAGCGTGTCAACCTTCGAAATGATGCGCCTGAATGCATGTGAGAATGCGTCGATCATCCGTCGCCGCTCACCTCCCGACAGGCGGATTGCATATGGTAACAGTGCGCAGATAGCCCCCCTCTTGGAGAAGACCGCCTCAGCCTCAGCCATGGCTCCAAGCTGCTGAACTATCAGGTCCGAAACCTCCTCCAGCCGTGCTCTGGTTCTTGATCAGAAAAGGTGAATGTCGGCCAGACTTGGACATACCTCTCGTCCAGACCGGTAGCTGGAACAGCACAGCCCAGATCAATCGCGACGATTGACAGGCAGCTGATGATTACTGGGGTAGGAGGTGGGGGGTCCTGGGATAGATAATGAAGTGCGAAGCGGAGGATCCAATAGGGCACCTTCCCATGTCCACTCGTTTGGTATATAAACCGGGCAAGCTGGACAAGAATGATGTGCTCATTGTCGGATAGTTTGCGATCATCCCACTGGACCTTCAACTCTGTTCTATCCTCGGACAATAAACTATGGAGTATGTCGAAGCCATGGCAGGCCGGGAGGATTTTTGACCGGGTCTTAGGTGGGAAGGCTTCATTGTACCGCTTTCTCGCGTCCCTGAGAACAGTCGATGCTGGATCCATGGTTGTGAGGTGGGAAAATGTGCGGAGGCAACATGTGGTAGACACTCCTGCAAGCTCCTCCAACCCTCGAGTAATCACCACTTCATCACCAACGACCGCCACGCAACTGGCGAGGGTATCAAAGCAAGCTGAAACGAGGGCAGGATCGAAGTCAGCTAGTGTCGTCATTGCTGCAAGTACTTTGAGGGTCGAGAGGCGGAGAGCCTTGTCCAATGACGTCTGGAGGACCCATGAGATGCACTGGAGGTCCAATATGACTGCTTGTTGGTCTGATCCATCCACCTGGGGAGAATGTACCCAACGAAACCAGTTGTGCGCCCTACGAGCAAGGGTAGAAACACCAACGGTTATCGTTCGCACAGAGACATAGGCGTCGTAGGCCAGAGCAATCGGTAAACCAATGATGAAAATCAGTAGTATCTCGCAGGGGAGGCTGGCCGACCACCCTTTCCGCCGTATTGAACCACACCGGTTAATGGAGTACTTGACGCAGAGGCTATTTTTGGTGACAAAGGAGAAAGCTAAATGAAACATGGGAAGGATATGTCGGAGGACCTGTGCACCGGGGGTTTGATATGGGCAGCTCATGAAAGCTGTCCCCGCAATGACAATCAGAGCGTAGAAGATGGCACCAAATGAGGTGATGCTAATGACCAACAACGCGACAGTCGTGTTGATTCCCCAAAGGTACAGGGAAAGCGCACAGCCGAGCAGTAAGAGCGCAAACTGCAGCATCAGCGGCAACGACTCCATCACGTAGTGAAAGTACCACTTGACAATGCCATCCAACTTTCGCTGTCGGTTCTGGCTGCGCTCGATGGCCGACCCTCGCATGTCGGTCGAGGCGTATCGGTTCAACCACTGTTTTCCAAGCATTGCGAGGAATGCGGAGAAGATTGAAGCGGCGAGACTCGCATAAAGGATGGCTTCCACATGAACAATCGTGGGTGAAGGGCCGGTCCACTGCGGGACCGTGGGAACGTCGCTTCCAAAGGTGGTGTTGTCGATCTTGTGGATGAGGACGCGGAGGAGAGCGGCGGTCTCATCGTTGGGGTCGGGCTGGAGCTGGGAGTGGACTTGGATGACGAATGCGGCAGTGACAGCGGAGAACAGACCGGCCTGTATCGTGAGTTAGTGTATGTGACCTGACAAATCCGTAAGGCTCACAAATATGAGAGTGGTGTTCAGGTCTTCGTCGTACTTCTTGATGAATTCTCGGTCGTACTCTTCTGCTTCACGGCGGTACATGTCGTAGAACGTAGCTCGGGGATCCACCTGGGCTGACGACAACTGCTCCTTCGGACTGCACAAGGGTTCAAAGACGCTCCAGAATGACATGAGGCTAAGCTTACCCATCTGCCGGCTGGCTGCCACGCTCCCCAATTCCGTTCTCCACTCCCTCCCCAGGCTTCTGGCTGTGATGGGATATTAGACGGGTTTAGCGTTGAAGACAGGAATTCTACCTGAACCGAGAATTCTGGACAGAATCGTCCGAATCACTCGAATTCCGACGGTTCCTAGACCTAAAGCCCTCGCATTCAGCAAGGCTATCGGCAACTCTACAATGCAACATACCCTCTTCTTTTCTTCTTCTTCTCGGAACTCGTGGATGACCCTTCCGCGGTCAAACAGGCCAGCTCCTCGTCTCCATCTCCCCAGCTATGGGCACAGATCAGATTAAATAAACTCGAAAAGCGATTTAATAGCCCACCTCTCTACCGTAACATGTTTCAGACTGGGCATGATGCTCGAGATATCAGTTGGTTCACTGGAAGGATGAGGGATGGAGACAGGGAGGAGGGATGAACGTCTAGCGGCGAGGATGAAACGTGTCTGCCATGCCGCAATTTTTTTTATTTTAAAAAACGTTCCCGGATATTCGTCCTCGTGCTTGGGGTCAGGCGTTAATACATCAGAATTGTTGGCAACAACTGTTCCCCGCCTTTTTCCAATCTTTTCGTAAGAAAAGGCGGTAAGAAGGGAAAAGTACGTACTTCTAGAAGCTATGTCATGATCCCGGAAAAGCTGAGACCCAAAAATAGTAATAAAGTGTCAGAAAAGTGGGGGGAAGTGGGGGAAAGTACACGTCAAGAATAAAGTCGATGGGCATTTTCCTGATGCACACGATAAGTACTACTTATCGTGTGTTCCGGCCCGGCGCAAGCTCAGAGACTGCAAGCGCGGATTGGGTGAACCTGACTAATAAGTCACTAGTTACCAATGGAGGCGGAGTTCGGGTGACGAGAGAGCACGAGGAGTGAGAAAACGCAACGACCAAACCGATACCCTCTGTAATTGTGCACCGATTACGACCGCGTGACACGAATATCGTTGCCGGAATTTAGTGCCTGGTTGCTCACGCTTTTCTTACGAGCAACCAGAATGTTGTCCACTCTGTCTAGTCCGAGAATAGTGTTCGCTAGCGACACGCTAGCGTTCCACCCTCCCAGAGGGTGAGGGTGACTGAGAGCAGGGGAGCCTCGTGACCGCAGTGGATGAAACTCCGGTGAAGCCTTGTTGAACTGGTCAGTACTGTTCAGAGACAGAGGTCGCTTTTCAACACCAGTCGGCACTAAACAATGCAGAAATGCACGATGGCCCCTGACGTCGTCCTCGGTACCCATCGGCACCCCAGTCAGTGCTGGTCAGTGCTTATACGGCTGACGTCCCTGCGTCCCGCTTCAGCGCTTCGGCTTCTGCACCAAACGGTTGAACGTTACAACGTTGAGCGATGACCACATTGACCAAAGCAGGATTGCTTAGTGCATGGATGGTAGGTAACGGCGGCTAACTGGGGTCGAGTGATATCGTTGGCGAATTGTTCGCGGCGAGCGGCGGTCCAGTCGCGGGCACCACTGATCCAGGCTTCCTTCAAAGGAACCATATGGTCCTACGAACGTATCTAAGTTAAAACAATGGATATGAGGCTCGAGGGGTGTGGGTTGCTTACAATGTCGATATCGGAAGCCGAGGTGGCGGAGACGTCATCGTAGGGTGAAACCCAGTTACCGGACACAGCGGTACATTTGGAATTGGTGACGACGTTCGTGCCGTCCCTCTTCAGAACGGCTAAATAATCGGTCAACAAGGTGCCCGAAGGTAGTGGATCGGAGGCTGACTCTCTCTGGTGTTGCATTGACCACTGACTAAGAGAGACGGCGAGACGCTTCAATCTAACTTGTTCGGAAGGAGTTGGGGTGTGTGGGGAAAGCTTACTGATGATCCAGGTGTGGAAGTAGTCCCGTTTGTATGCGGGGGAGTTGGATGGTTCTTCAACCGTCACTGTGAAGAATGCAATGTTGAGATATCATACCTAGGAACGGTGGATGCAGACACTCACACTGGGAGAGATAGGTCTTCGCGGTCGAGGCGGAGATTCCGACTGGCAACGCACGACGACCGAACTCGGAGAAGTGAAGAGGAGCAGCGATGATGGTAGCGATGAGGGTGCCGGCGGCGAGGATCGAAGAGAAAGCGACCATCGTGCTAGAAGCTGTACGTGCAAACACAGACAGCAAGAAAGGGGATGTTCACCGAGAAGAGAACGGAGGGTCTCATTTTCAAGCTCATTTTTATCCTAATCGCTCTGAAACAGACAAGATAGGGAATGTTCGAATGCCGGAAGCCCGATATTTCGAGGAATGCACCATATGTACGCACCATGTGGACGACTAGAAGGAACCGAAGCTGGAGGTGGGAGCCGTCGCGGCCCAGTTCGTGATGTAGTATCAAAGCGGCGAGGACGCCACTTGTAATTGACACTCGTCCCAAGAACCACCTGGACGAATCCACATGCACACTGCAAGACCTGTAGTGGTCGGCATCATGGGAAGTCTAAATTTGAATCGAAGGACAGGCGACAGAAGCAACCGGCCAAGCTTAGGAGAAGTTGAACACGTCCGGGGGACGCCTCCGTTGCCTCAACGTCACGGTTGGCATGGGGCAGTTGATCGCCCAACTCTTGTCTGGGTTGAGCTCGTTCGTAGAACCGGTTCTCGTGTTTGGTATGGTGTGTGACGTGGTGTAGCAGCTGCGAGACCCATAGATAAGTGGAGGAAAGGGAACAGCATCCACCTCCTTCATATGGCGCAGGGAGATAAGCTCTGGAGATCTATTCTAGGATCTGAGTGATGAATTCACTTTCGAGCCCATCGAGCGAAGGACGCAACGACTTACCCCGCGAGCATACAACCACGTTTATTTTGGAATGGATGGTATGGTTTCGAACTACGGGAGCAACGTGCTCCCTGTTCTGGAAATAGTTCGTGTGTGAGGTGGAAGCCTGGATCATCATCATCGACGGGAACCCCGTGGGGATGAACGTTGATGCATGATGTCAGACGGCGAACGCTCGAGCTTTTTTTTCGGATCCATAATCGTCTCCTCAGACTTTTAGGACCGGACCTCTTCGACGTCGGCGATAAATTCTCGAGACCGGCGGAGATCGTGGTATCGGTAAAACGGTGTGTCTGATTCGTTCGATTGCTCTTCAGTTTCAGTGTTCAGATATATCAGCTTACGTGAATAACTCTCGAAGGTTGCAATCAGGCTTGTAAAGAACGGTGCAAAGGTGTGGCACTGCTTCGTGGTTAAAATATTCAATATCTTTCCTGATGTAATCCCTGTACCACGGGCGTGCGTCTCATACCAAACAGTCAAAGACTAAAGAGCCCACCAGAGGGCATAACACCATCGTTTCCGGAGAATGCGTCCTAATTGTGGAGGACATACAGAGGCTCTCCGTCGACGAGCTCATGGATGAGACTCTTTCATCCGAGAGGGTTCTTTATATTTCGGTTGATAGTGCTGGGGCTGCTTGAGGAGATGTCGAAATCTAGCGTAGCCTAGATTAGATGATACTACATGTTGGTTAGCTTAGGCGTACGGAAAAAGGAATGCAATATACGTACTCCTCAGGAATGGGAAAAGACTGAGGAGACGGAAAACAGGGAGGCGACTATATATGAGGTACTCGAAGTGGATACTACTACGGAAACAAGTGAGCATGCGAAGAAGACGAAAACGTTACATTTCAACAGGAGAAAGGTTCGACGTCACGTCTACCCCGTGTGTCCTGCGTTTCCTTGACGGTTGTTGACTAGTGGCTATCAGTGGCGAAATTCTTTGGACCACGCTTGGGCCGAGGTCTTGACGTTGAACTTTCACCGAAGATTTCTTTCACCTGGAGACGCTTGCCTCTTCTTCGAGCCGTCACAAACGGGGGTGGAAAGGCGGATGAAATTCATTCGAGCCTGCTCAACGTGGGCCATTTCTCTCTCCCTCTCATGGCCGGCGAACGCGCTGAGTTGCGATTGTTGGATTGGTTCTATTGAGGGATTGTTATCTCGAACCACGGAGCACTCAGCGCTAGCAAGTCCAGCCGCTGTAATCTGTCTTGTTACGGACGTTCACTTGTTATCAAATATTGCACCTTTGTTCCGATGTTCAATAGTCTACAACTTCCACGCGATAGTTACGGGTCATATAAGTAGCTCGTTTTTCCCCTTCGTCTCCTCACATCTTTGCTGTTTCGTGAGGAGTACGTATATTATTTTTTTTCTACCTTCACAACCTAGACTAACATATCTGTAGTCTTATCTCACACGATTATCGTCTAGTTCGAATAAAGGTAAGGTGAGACCTTGGACGCATTCACGAGTGCCGTATGACGGTGACCCGGAGATAGCGAAAGGGGGATAAACGGATCCACTCGCGGATCGCGTGATAGAGTGAAATCCGCGTGCGAAGGAAGTGTGGAGTAACAACGAATGCTGCAGACAAGCAACCACGGAGACGGAAGAGGGAGCGCACAAAATGAACGTCAAAGTGGGATCCTGGGCGGCATCCCCACCGGAGTGAGTAAACCGAAAACGACGTGGTAAAACTGAAAAACGCGTACCGGCCAGAAACCGCCACGCTACTCCAACTCCAACTCCATCCCCGCCAACATCCTCCTGAGTTCCCCATACTGCTTCTTCGCCCGTTGTACGCCCTGTTCGCCAAGAGCCGGCTTATACTGCTTGAGGTGCCCCAACCCCCGATCCAGCTCCCGTAGAATGTGATCGAGCCGTCGGATGAGCTCTTCCCGATGATGCTTCATCTCGGTTCCACTAAAATCCTCCCGGATCGAAGTCTGCATCTCTGCGTCACCTCCAAACCAAATATCGGCATAGTCCCACTCCGACCAGACCAGGAGCAAGTACGACTTGAGGGTTTCGATATCTCCCAGTTTCCGAACTTCACGGAAGACCTCCACCCTAGTTCCCTTTAGTCGTCCAAGGCACACGGGTGGGAGAGAAGGTCGCCTCTTCAACCACGACCAACTATCGACGGGAATGTATGGCCGCAGTGAGTCAGCAGACGCGATGCACAAGAGCGTCTCAACCACACTCTGTTTAACTTCCTCCGTATACGAGGCTGCAGAAACTGCCGAAACCGCCTCCGCCCACTTGGTGACAACGTTTTTGTCGTGCAGTCCACCGTCCCAAGGAACGTGGGGCGATACAAGGACTATGGTCTGGGGGCTTGCTTCATTGAACAGAGCGGGGATGAACGGTCTAATCGCCCCCCACATGAATCTTTTGGCCGGGTCCGAGGCATCGGCAACGTCCAAGAACTTGTCGATTATCGCATGTTCTCCATCTCGTCCCCGCGAGACCGCATACGGAAAGAACGCGGTGACAGCCTTGCGCTTGGAGTAGATGTAGGTTGGATCGGCAGCCGCAACCATGGCCACGAGTTTTTCGATTATCAAGGAGGAAATTTCGTTCAGTCGTCCACTGGCTCTTGGTCAGAAAGGCGAAAACCTAGTAAATACGGACACACCTCTCGTCTAGAGTCGTGGTGATCGAAACAGCACAGCCGAGATCGATCGCGATGATCATAAGGCAGTTAGTGATGATCGAGGTGGGGGGCGGGGGGTTCTGGGATAAATGATGAAGCGCGAAGCGGAGGATCCAACGAGGAACCTTCTTGTGTCCTGTCGCTCTAAGGAATACATTCCAAGTACTCCACGTTGCACCGGATGCGCGGCGATGGGCCAGTTGGGCAAGATTGTGTGCGAGGGTGACCTGGTCATCACTGGGCAGTTTGTAATCCTTCCACCGGATCTTTGAATTGGACGCCGAATAGAATATGTTGTGGATCGTGCGGAGACTATGGTCGGATGGGAGGCCGTCGAAGTTGGTCTCGAATGGAAAAGTCCTGGTGTACCGCTGGCGCACACCCCGAAGAGCACTCAATTTCGGATCCATGGTTGCGAGACGGGATAACGAACGGAGACAACACTGCGCAGACACTTTTGCGAGCTCCTCCGACTCTTGAGTAATTACCGCTTTGCCATTGACGACTGCCACACAGCCGGCAAGAATGTCGAAGCAGGCTGAAACGAAATCAGGATTGAAGTCGGCGAGTGCCGTCATTTCCGCGAGTAATTTGAGGGTCGAGAGGTGGACGGCCTTGTCCAATGATGTCTGGAGCACCCACGAGATGCATTTGAGGTCCAATACGGCCACCGGCTTGTCCAACCCACGTGTGCGGTGCAACCAGTCCCATACCACAACAACAGGGGTAAGAAGTGAGATGGCCATTGCCAGCGTCAGGATACAGGCGTCCCAGACGAGCCAAAATGGTAACAGGAGGGTGGCGAGGAGTAAGATGGTGATATCTCCAATTGAAGACTTGAGCCCCTTTAGCCTGTACCACCACTCAACGAGCACCCAAACGGATGCGGAGATGTCGATGAGAAAGCGAAAAGTCGAACGAAGCACGTTCACGATGATGGGGATGATATTGTGGAGGATATACCGGAGGACGCGTGGACCAGGGGTTTGATACGGGCAGCTGGTAGAAACCGTCCCGGCGATGATGATGAAAGCATAGAAGGCGACACCAAACGAGGTGGCAGCAATGATAACCGACGCGATGGTAGTGTTGACTCCCCAAAGGTAGAGGGAAAGGCCAGAACCGAGGAGCAAGAGGGCGAGCTGTAGCACGAGCGGTAACGACTCCATCACATGGTCGAAGTACCAGGCCGCAATGCCATCCAGCTTCCGTTGCCGATTCTGGCTGCGCTCGATGGCAGACCCTCGGACGTCGTTGGAGGTATATCGGTTCAGCCATTGCTTGCCGAGTGTGGCAAGGAAGGCGGAGAAGAGAGAAGCAGCGAGGCTTGCGTAGAGGATAGCTTCGACCAGGACGATCGTGCGTGGGGGACCGTTCCACACCGGGACTGTGGGAACGTCACCGCCGAAAGCGGCGCTGTCGATCTTTTGAATAAGGACGCGAAGGAGAGCAGTGGTTTCTTGATTTGGGTCTGGCTGCAGCTGGGGATCTATCTGGGTGATAAACGCGGAGGTGATGGCGGAGAACAAACCGGCCTGCATCGCAAGTCAACACGTGTGTGACTTGGCAGGCGGCAAGACTCACGAATATGAGGGTGGTGTTCAGGTCTTCGTCGTATTTCTTGATGTAGTCTTTGTCGTATTCTTCCGCTTCACGGCGATACATGTCGTAGAACTCTGCGCGGTGACCCT
>Ga0307513_10005191_pt1 | contig 17262 bp, 15 predicted proteins | sample 15_EM_MG_FD_202174 | JGI IMG/M metagenome (GOLD analysis project Ga0307513, IMG submission 202174) | Populus trichocarpa ectomycorrhiza microbial communities from riparian zone in the Pacific Northwest, United States - 15_EM | ecosystem: Host-associated > Plants > Roots > Unclassified | place... | reverse complement strand
GCTACCGGCCCGCAATCGGGAAGACGACCGGACCGGCGGGCTCCGCCGACCATGAGTCCGAGGCAGCCGACGGCGCGGGGAGGAAGCGATGAGCGAGCACGACCAGTGGGACATCGTCTCGGGGGTCGGGGTCACCGCGCTCGCGATCGCGCTCGCCCGCGCGATCGAGTCGGCGCGCGACGACGCCATCATCACCGACCCGTACGCGCGGCACTTCCTCACCGCGATCGAGCTCCCCCCGGAGCTGTCCCGCTGGCCCCGGGTCGACCAGCTCGACGACGTCACCGCACTTGCGCCCTGGTGGCACTCGATGCCGGCGTACATGGCCAACCGCACGCGGTTCTTCGACGACTTCGCCTTCGACGCCACCGTCGCCGGGGTCGACCAGGTCGCCATCGTCGCGGCCGGGCTGGACACCCGCGCGTACCGGCTCAGCTACCCCGAGGGCTGCAGTGTCTACGAGATCGACCAGTCGCTCGTCCTGAAGTTCAAGGACGAGGTGCTCGACGGGCACGGCGTCCGGCCCGCCTGCGAGCGACACGCCGTCGCCGCCGACCTGCGCGACGATTGGGGCGCGGAGCTTCGCGCATCCGGTTTCGACGCCTCCCGCCCGACCGCCTGGCTCGTCGAGGGCCTGCTGTCGTTCCTCACCCCCGAGACCGAGGAGCGGCTGTTCGCCACCATCCGGGCCCTGTCGGCGCCCGGCAGCCGGCTCGGTGTCGAGGCCATCGGCGGGTCCGTGCGGCACATGGCGCTGCGGACCGATGTCGGCGCGGCATGGCGTTCGGAGGTCGGGCTGCCGATCGAGCGGGTGTGGCAGACCGGGTCGCGGCCCGAACCCGTCGACGTGCTGCGCGCCGGCGGTTGGACCGTCGCCGTCGACCGGGTCGCGGAGGCAGGCCGGCGCAACGGCCGGCCCGTCGAGGGTGTGATGAACCCGCCCGCCGAGCACGCGATGTTGCTCGACTGCCGCCTCTGACCACGCACGACCGAGCCGACACGAGGACGGATCCCCATGAGAGTGCTGTTCACGCCGCTGTCGGGCGTCGGTCACGCCTACCCGATGGTGCCGCTGGCCTGGGCCCTTCGCGCCGCCGGCCACGACGTCACCTTCTTCGCCGGCAGGAACATCGACATCGAGAGGGCCGGGTTCCCGGTCGTCGACCCGCCGCTGCCCGTGCAGACCACCGTCGAGGAGGAGCTGCCCAGGATCCGCGAGGAGGCGCCGCAGCTCCTCGAGTCGATGGCGCACCTGACCGACGAGGAGATCCTCGCCCTCAAGCCCATGGCCATCGCGCCGTGGACGCGGTTCGTCGACCCGATCGTCGAAGCCGCGCTGGAGGTGCGCCCGGACCTGATCGTCTACGACCCCGTATTCCCGGCCGGCCTGATCACTGCCTCGCTGCTGGACGTCCCGGCCGTCGGACACGGCTACATGTTGTTGCGGGTGACACCCGAGCTGGCGCGCGAAGCCGCGGCTCCGGCATTCGAGCGGTGGGGCGCCGAGCTGCCCAAGAAGATCGCGACGCTGGAGGTCGGCCCGCGCAGCCTGATGGAACCGGGCGAGTCGACATGGCACTCCCGGTTCGTGCCCTACAACGGCGGCGGTCAGCTGCCGGCGTGGCTGCACGAGCCCATCGGCCGTCCGCGCGTCGCCGTCACCCTGGGCACGGTCGCCCCGGTCACGACCGGCACGGGCCGGTTCACCCGGATCCTCGACCAGATCTCCGGCATCGACGCCGAGTTCGCCCTGACGATGACCGCAGAGGCCGCCACCGCGCTCGGCCCGCTGCCGGGGAACGTTCGCATCACCGGCTGGGTGCCACTGCTGCAGCTGCTGCGCACGTGCTCGGCAGTGATTCACCACGGGGGCAGCGGCACGATGTTCACCTCGTGCGTCGCCGGCCTGCCCCAGATGTCGGTTCCGGCGGGCGCCGACAACGACTACAACGCCCGCCGGCTCGCCGAGTACGGCAGCGGGCTGCTCCGGCTGGCCGACGACGTGGATGCCGCCGCGATCGAGCAGCTGCTCATCGACGACACCTTGCGCCGCGCGGCGCGGCAGCTGGCCGCCGAGATGGCGCAGGAGCGCACCCCGGCCCAGCTGGTGAACGACATCACGGCGTTGCTGGCGTCGTGACCCGCCCCGACGAGAGGAGCCCCCGATGACGACCGTCCTGCCACCCCGCCCGGAGTCGACGCAGGCGAGCGGTGCCGCCGCGGACACCGCGGTCGTGCGTGAACTGCTCGACGCCACCGCGCACCACGGCGGCGATGTCCGCGGAACCATCGATCGGATCGGCGTCGAGCGCACCGTCGAGGTGGTCCTCGACGAGATCGTCTTCCGCGCGTGCCCCGGCGACTTCACCCTGGTGGGCGGGGAGCCGGCGGACGTCACGCTGCGTCTGCGGCACGGCGGGCGCGCCGTGTCGCGCACGATCTCGGTCGGCCCCGCGGGCGTCACCGTCGGCACCGACCCCTGCGCCGACCTGCCAGGGCCCGTCATCCAGCAGGACCTCGCCGAGGTGGCCGTCGCGCTCTACGGGCCCGACGAGCTGCGCACCACGGCCACCCGCAGCATCGAGTGGCCGGGCCCGGAGATCGTGTTCCCCACGCCGGACCGGCCGTTCCTGCCCACGGTGTACTACGCGCTTCCCCAACGCGTGTACCAGGTGCTCGACCGCGAGGAGCCGGCCGACCTCGCGGAGCTCTCGGTCCGCTACGGCACCGACAAGTGGGGCGCGATGCACCGCTACCCGCGCGACTACGAGCGGCACTTCGCGCCGCGCCGCGGGCACCGGCTCTCCGTCCTGGAGATCGGGATCGGCGGCTGGGACGCCCCCGACCAGGGCGGCGGCTCTCTGCGGGTGTGGAAGCGGTTCTTCCCGCGCGCGCTGGTGCACGGCGTCGACATCGTCGACAAGCACCTCGTCGACGAGGCCCGCATGACCACGATCCAGGCCGACCAGTCCCGGACGGATCAGCTGCAGGAGATCGTGGAGCGGTACGGACCGTTCGACATCGTCATCGACGACGGCAGCCATGTGCCCGCCCACGTCGTCGGCACGTTCGGAGTGCTCTTCCCGCACGTGCGGCCCGGCGGCCTCTACGTCATCGAGGACCTGATGACGTCCTACTGGCCCGAGGTGTTCAGCGGCACCGACGACGACCTGGACAACCCCGCTTTCACCATCGGCCTGCTCAAGTCGATGCTCGACGGGCTGCACCACCAGGAGCTCCTGCGGCCCGAGGTCCGCGCGGCCCTCCCGTCCGACACCGCGATCTCCGGCGTGCACGTCTACCACAACCTGGCCGTGCTGGAGAAGGCGCCGAACAACGACCAGTCGATGGTCGCCGACATGATGCGCGCCGGCCGGGCGGGCGGCGGGCAGGGGCACGGCGGCCAGGAGTAGAGCGGCCGGTGCAGAGCGCGGCCAAGGGGTGTCGGGATCGGTCGTCACGACCGGTCCGACACCCCTTCGGCCATGCCTCGAGCAGGTCCGCGGCCACGAGATGAGCATCTACAGGCGCTATTTCGACCTCATCGCCACCGGCCCGCAAGACCACCGAGATCCGCGTAGACGACTCCAGCCGCCGCAACATCAAGCCCGGATCCCTGATCCGGTCCAACTGCCGGTGCGACAGCGTCTTGACCCGCGTCACCGAGGGCATCGGTGCTCGGCGTCGGCAAGGACTCCGCCGGCGGCATTCGCCTGCCCGCCGCGTGAGCAGGGGTGTGCGGCCTACGCCCCACCGCGGGACGCGTGCCGGCCACTTCCCGCGCATCGGCCCGCGCAGCGATGGTCGCACGATGATCGGCCCGCCCACGTCGTCGATCGCGGCGCTCGAACAGGCGCTGGCTGTGTCGGCCCGCCCGGACGGGCGCGACCCGGCCGCCGCACCGGTGCCGCCGTTGCCGTCGGCATCGGTCGACCTCCGCGGGCTGCGCATCGCCGTCACCACCGAGGAAGCGCCGTCGCAGATCGGCGAGGTCGCCGGGGAGCTCGAGTGGCTCACCCTGCCGTGGGACATCACCGGGAGGTACTGCGCCCGCGCCGGCCGAGGCGGCAAGGTAAGCGCAATCGTCACGCAACAAGTGACGGTCTGTGACGTCGTCGGCTCAGCGCTGTGCGGCCTCGCCCGTACCGCAGCTCCCGCCGGCGGCGGATCAGGCGGCCGCCCTCTCTGACTGGTAGCGGGCCAGTGCCTGGCCGGTCAGCGAGTCCTTCGCGGAGAGCAGGTCCGCCGGCGTGCCCGTGAAGACGATCTCGCCGCCGTTGCGGCCACCGTCCGGGCCGAGGTCGATCACCCAGTCGGCCTGCTCGATCACCGCGAGGTTGTGCTCGACGACGATGACGGTGTTGCCGCGGTCGACGATGCCGTTCATCAGTGCGAGCAGCGTGTCGATGTCGGCCATGTGCAGCCCGCTCGTCGGCTCGTCGAGCACGTAGACGCTGCCCTTGCCGCGCAGCTGGTCGGCCAGCTTGATGCGCTGGCGCTCACCTCCGGACAGCGTGCTCAGCGACTGGCCGAGTCCGAGGTAGCCGACCCCCGTCTCGATCATCGCGGAGACCTTGTCGAGCACCGGCTGCTCGGTGAAGAACTCCTGCGCCTCGACGGCCGTCATCGCCAGCACGTCGGCGATGGAGGCACCGCGCAGGGTGTGGTCAAGGACGGCCTCGGTGAAGCGCCGGCCCCCGCACGTCTCGCAGCGGGTGCGGACGGGGTCCATGTAGGCCAGCTCGGTGACGATCTCACCGCGCCCGCCGCAGTCCTCGCAGGCACCCTTGGAGTTGAAGCTGAACAGGCCCGCGTCCTCGCCGCTCACCTTCGCGAACAGCTTGCGGACCGGGTCCATCAGACCGAGGAACGTGGCGGGCGTCGAGCGCGACGAGGCCGCGATGGCCGACTGGTCCACGACGACCGCGCCGATGTGGCGGGCGCGGAACTCGGCCATGAGCGAGCTCTTGCCCGAGCCGGCGACGCCGGTGACGGCGGTGAGAACGCCGGTCGGGAAGTCGACCGACACGTCCTTGAGGTTGTGCAGCGAGACGTCGCGCAGCGCGATCACGCCGGTCGCCTCCCGCACCTCCGTCTTGACCTCCCGCCCGCCGCGCATGCCCTTCGATGTGCGGGTGGAGCCATGCAGCAGGGCGGCGACGGTGCCCTCGAAGACCACCCCGCCGCCGTCGACCCCGGCACCCGGGCCGATCTCGACGACGTGGTCGGCGATCTCGATGACGTCCGGGTCGTGCTCGACCACGAGCACGGTGTTGCCCTTGTCGCGCAGCCCGCGCAGCAGGTCGTTGAGGCGGTCGACATCACGCGGGTGCAACCCGACGCTGGGCTCATCGAACACGTACGTCATCCCGACGAGGTCGCTGGCGAGGTGCTTCACCAGCTTGAGGCGCTGCCCCTCGCCGCCGGAGAGGCTGGCCGTGGGCCGGTCGAGCGAGAGGTAGCCGAGGCCGATGTCGTCGATGCGGCGCAGCGCGGTGGCGATCGAGTCCGCGATCGGGCGCACCGCCTTCGTGTCCAGCCCGTCGAGCAGCGCGATGAGGTCGGTGATCTGCGACCGGCTCCACTCGGCGATGTTCGTGCCGCCGACCGTGGTGGCCAGCGACGCGGGCTGCAGCCGCTCGCCGTGGCAGGCCGGGCACGGTCCCTCGGCGATGAACTTGTCGGCGGCGGCGCGGGCCTTGTCGCTCTTCGCCCCGTCGTCCTTCTTGAGGATGCGCCGGGTGAACATCGAGACCAGACCCTCGTAGCGCATGCGGCTGACCTTGCCGCTCTTCAGCGTCATCTCGACCATGTCGTCGGTCCGGCTGCCGTGCAGCAGGACCTCGAGCTGCTCCGCGGTGAAGTCCTTGATCTTCTTCGTCGCGGGCAGCTTGTCGTAGCTGGTGTAGAACTGCACCGCCGGGCCACCCGGGGGGAAGCCGGGGAGCTGGATCGCGCCCTCTTCGAGCGACTTCGAGAAGTCGAGCAGCAGCTCCGGGTCGGGCCGCACCGTGCGGCCGAGCCCGTCGCATTCGGGGCACATGCCGCGCGGGTCGTTGAACGAGTAGAACGCCGGGTGGCCCAACCCGCCGTCACCGTGGGTCGCGAACAGAGCGCGCACCATCGCGTACACGTCGCTGATGGTCCCGACGGTCGAGCGGGCAGTACCCCCGATCGGGTTCTGGTCGACGATCACCGGCGAGGTGAGACCGGCCAGCTCGTCGACATCGGGCCGCTCGTACTTCGGCAGCTGGTTGCGGACCGACCAGGGAAAGGTCGCGTTGAGCTGGCGTTGGGCCTCGACGGCGATCGTGTCGAACACGAGCGACGACTTGCCGGAGCCCGAGACCCCGACGAACACGGTGATGGCGTTCGCTGGCACGTCCAGCGACACGTCCTTCAGGTTGTTCTCGCGAGCGCCGCGCACGCGGAGCACGTCCGGGCCAGAGGCACCCTTCCTGGCACTCATGGTGACCGTCTCCCTCAGCTCGACTAGCGGTCACCGAGGAGTATCGCGGCGTGCGACGGCGGCCCGGCAGTCCGACGATCACGACCTCGACGTGACGTCGTCATGCCCCGATCGGGTTCAGGCGGCGCCCATGCGCTGCGCGATCAGCTTCCCGAGCTCCTGGGGCGGGCGGCTCTGGAAGTCGATGAGCGTGGCCCACGCCGGCGCGACGGTGATCACGGCCATCTCGTCGTACAGGCCGCGCATCTGCGCCTCGAACCCGTCGAACCACTCGCCGGGGATCACCTTGCGGTAGCCGTCGAGGAACGTCTCGGGCACGCCGTCGACGATCTCCACCGTGGCCGTGCCCCGCACCAGCAGCGACTTCGGCGGCTGCACGTCCGCGGTGTCGACAGTCAGCGCCACCTTGGGGTTGGCGCGCAGCGACCGCACCTTGTATGCGGTAACCACGGTGCCCATCACGAACACCGAACCGGTCCAGTGGAAGTTCATCGGCACCACGCGCGGTGCGTCGTCGATACCGGTGTAGCCGAGCCGGGCAGGGATGCCCGACCCGATGAGCTCCTGCGCCATCGGGTCCTGCAGCACGGTGCGGACGTCGTCGTTCATCGTTTCTCCCTTGTCGGCGGAGCGGGGGACGGATCACCAGGTGACGGGCAGGTGTTCGACGCCATGCACGTCGGAATCGGTGGCGAAGGGGATCTCGGTGAGCGGCACGGCGGTGCGCAGGCCGGGGATCCGGGTGAAGAGCGCGCGCAGGCCGATCTCCAGCTCGGCGCGGGCCAGGTTCTGCCCCAGGCACTGGTGCACCCCGAACCCGAATGCGACGTGGTTGCGGGCCCCGCGCTGCAGGTCGAGCACGTCAGGATCGGGGAACGCCTTGTCGTCGCGGTTGGCCGAGGCGAACGCGAAGAGCAGCCCGTCGCCCTCCCGGAGGGTGACGCCGTCGATCTCGATGTCGGCGGCGGCGACGCGGGGCATGGAGTCGACGACGGCCAGGTAGCGCAGCAGCTCCTCGATCGCCGGGCCCGCGGTCACCGGATCGGTGAGGCGCTCCGCCTGCCCGGGGTCCTGCAGCAGCCGTGCCACCGAGAGCGCGAGCATGCTCGTCGTGCTGTCGTGGCCGGCGACCATCAACAGCATCGCCAGCCCCACGAGCAGCGGGTGATCGAACGCGCGGTCGCCGGGAACCTTTCGACGGTCGCGCTCGACGAGCCGGCCCAGCAGGTCGTCGGTGGGGTCGGCCTCCTTCGCCGCCACCAGGTCGTCCAGGTAGCCGCGCAGCTCGCCGCCGGCGCGCTGGCGCAGCGCCGGGTCCAACCCTCGACGGACCTGGGCCGCCGCGCGCTCCTGGAAGAACTCGCGGTCGGCCCATGGCACACCGAGCAGCTCGCACAGGATCAGCGACGGGACCGGCACGCAGAAGCCCGCCATGAGGTCGGCGGGGCGCGGACCGGCGAGCAGCGCGTCGATCCGCTCGTCCACGACGCGGCGGATGAAGGGCCGCAGTGCCCGGATCCGGTGCGCACTGAACTCGCCGGCGAGCGCGCGCCGGCGCGGACCGTGCTCCGGGGGGTCCAGCCCGATGAGGCAGCGCCCGACGGCCGCGATGCCCGCGCGGGTCTGCGGGGTCACCTCCTGGGTGAGCGGCAGGTTGGGGTGCCTCCGGTCGGCGCTGACCCGGGGGTCGACCAGCAGCCCACGGACGTCCTCGTGCCGGGTGATCAGCCAGGCGCGACCGCCGCCGGGTACCTGCACCTGCTCCGGCGGACCCGACCGGGCCTCCGTGTACTCCGCGGCAGGGTCGAAGGGACAGGTGCGCGGGAACGGGTAGTCGGGGATGCTCATGAGACCCCGCTCTCGGGCAGCGCCAGCCACTCGGGGTGCTCCCGCGCCCACGCGACCGTGGCAGCGAGCCCGGTGCGCAGGTCGGTCCTCGGGACCCAGCCGAGCAGGTCGGCGGCCTTGGTGTTGTCCGGCACGCGGCGCGGGATGTCCTGGTAGGCGCTGCCGAGCCGGCCGGTGTCGACCGTCGTCGGTGCCGGCAGCCCGGTCAGCTCGCAGACCAGCGCGGCCAGCTCGCCAACCGTCGACTCGACCATGGTGCCGAGGTTGAACGACTCCCCGATCGCCTTGACGCTGTCAGCGGCTCGCATCGTGCCGTCGACGACGTCGTCGACGTAGGTGAAGCAGCGGGTCTGGCGGCCGTCGTCGTAGACGACCGGCGGGCGGCCGTTCAGGGCGCGGTGCACGGACCGGCTGACGACGTAGGCCGGGCGCTGGCCCGGGCCGTACGCGTTGAAGTAGCGCACGATCGTCACGGGCAGGCCGTACTGCTCGGCGTAGGCCAGCGCGAGGTGCTCGCTCAGCGCCTTGCTGGTGGAGTAGCTCCACCGGGCCGCCGACGTCGGGCCGAGCACCCGATCGGCATCCTCGCGCCACGGCACCTCGGGGTTCTTCCCGAACACCTCGCTGGTACTCGCCAGCACCAGCCGAGCGCTCGCGCGGTTGACGGCCTCCAGCACAGAGCGGGTACCGGTGAAGTTCGTGGTGATGACATCGGCGGGCCGCGCGAGATACGTGTCGACGCCGACGACGGCGGCGAGGTGGTAGACGGTGTCGACGTCGCGCCCGATGGCGGCAGCGAGCGCGACGGCGTCGCGGACGTCGGCCGCGATGAACTCAGCGTGCTTCCGCGCGATCGCGTGCGCCGGCGGCGGGACCGCGTCGACGACCGTGACGCGGTCGCCACGTGCGACGAGCCGCTCGACGAGGTGGCTGCCGAGGAACCCGCTGCCCCCCGTCACGACCACCCTGGACGCCGGTTCGGTGTGCGTGCCGGACATGGTCACCTCCCGATCCCGCGGTAGCCGAAGCCCTGCGCGCGCAGGGTCGCGATCCGCTCCCGGTCGAAGTACGCCCGCCCGTCGACGAGCCGGCAGCCGCGCGCCACGGGCAGCGCGGCGAGGTCGACGTCGCCGAACTCGCGGTGCAGCGCCAGCACCGCGACCACGTCGGCGTCGCGGACGGCCTCCTCGATGGAGGGCAGCGGTTTGATGCCGAACAGTTCCTTGACCGCGAGCTTGTCCGCGAGCGGGTCGTGCAGCCGCACGTCGGCCCCGTCCGCGACGAGTTCCTCCACGACCCCGACGGTCGGGGTCTCACGCAGGTCGCCCGTGTCGTTCTTGAACGCCAGGCCCAGCACGGCGACCGTGGCGCCGGCGACGTCCTTGCCGGCGGCGGCCAGCTCCTCGCGGACGATGCGCGCCGTCCACGCCGGCATCCCCGCGTTGACCTCGCGGGCGGTGGGGGCGGTGCGGATATCGAGGCCGCGCTCGCGCGCAGCGCGCCACACCATCCACGGGTCCTTGGTGAGACACGATCCGCCGACCCCGACGCTCGGCCGGAGGATGTTGACGGTGCTCGCGCCTTTCGGGATCGCGTTGGCCGCGCCGATGACGTCGAGCACGTCGACGCCGAACAGGTCGCAGAACTTGGCCAGCTCGTTGCCCAGCGCGATGTTGAGATCGATCCACCAGTTGTCGGCCAGCTTGGTGATCTCCGCGGCCTCCAGGGTGTCCATCGGCACCGTCTCGACGCCGAGGCCGCGGCTCCAGAACGCCGCGGCCACGGCCGCCGTCTCGGCGTCGAGCCCGCCCACGACGATCGGGAGCGTCCGCAGCTCCGCCATCGCGGTGCCTTCCGCGAGCCGCTCCGGGCAGAACGCCAGCCCGAAGTCGACGCCGGCGACGAGCCCGCTGCGCTCCAGCAATGGTCGCAGCAGGCCGCGGGTGCTGCCCGGCGGCACGGTGGACTTGAGGACCACCAGCTGTCCCGGTCGCAGGTGCGCGGAGAGCGCCGAGCCGACGGCCACGAGCTGGCGGTCGTCGAAGCTGCCGTCCTGGCGCACCGGGGTGCCGACGGCGACGAGCACGACGTCGGCGTGCGCGGTCGCGGCCAGGTCCGTGGTAAAGGTCAGCCGGCCGCTCGCGGTGGCCCTGGCGAGGGTCTCCGGGAGTGCGGCCTCCTTGAACCGGCAGTGGCCGGCAGCGAGCTCCTCGACAAGATCGGCGTTGGTGTCGACCCCGATGACCGCCAGGCCGCGGTCGGCGAGGGTCGCGGCTACGCACGCCCCGACGTAGCCGAAACCGACGACCGCGACGGTCGGGTCCTCCTGGTCGGCGAGCAATCGCACGAGCACTCCCCCCTCGGGTCGCTGGATGTCCGGATCGCGTCGATCAACCGGGCTGCGGCGACGCTGACGTCCGGAGGCGTCGGGTGCGCGGCTGCCGCGGCGAACGCGGCGACCGCGTTGCCGACCTGGTCGTCGGGTTCGAGCGGCACCGGGCGCCCGTCGAGGCGGACGTCCGGGACCGCGGTGGCGGGCGGGGTGAACGCGTGCTCGACGCGGATCCGCCCGGTGGTGCCGTGGATCTCGTAGAAGGAGCTGTAGGCGTGCGCGATGCCGAACCGGAGATGGGCGGTGACCCCGCCCGGACCGCGCAGCAGGGCGTCTCCGCCGAGGTCGAGCCCGTCCTCGGGAGCGCGAACGGCGCCCGCCACCCGCCAGCCGTCCCCGAGCAGGTGCAGCGCGGCGTGCACCGGGTAGACGCCGGTATCGAGCAGCCCGCCGCCGCCCAGTGCCGCGTCGAGCCGGACGTCGCCGGCCGGTCGCGGCGGGATGGTGAAGGTCGCGGTGAGGCTGCGGACCACGCCGATGGCGCCCTCGGCCAGCAGCCGCGCGACGGCGGCGTGCTGGGAGTGGTGGACGAACATCACGTTCTCGCGCAAGACCAGCCCGCGGGACACGGCCAGCCCGACCAGCCGCGCGGTGGTGTCGGCGTCGGCGGTCAGCGGCTTCTCCGCGAGCACGTGCTTGCCCGCGAGCAGCGCCGCCTCCACCCACCGCGCGTGCAGCGCGGGCGGCAACGGCACGTAGACGGCGTCGACGTCGGACCGGTCGAGCAGCGGGGCGTAGCCCGCGACGGCGTCGACCCCGCACGGACCGGCCAGCGCGGCGGCCCGGTCGCGGTCGCGACTCGCGACGGCGACCAGCTCCACGTCGGGCGACGCGGCGAAGGCCGGCAGCATGCGGCGGGCGGCGATGTCCGCAGCGCCGAGCACGCCGATCCGCAGGCGGCCGCGCTGCGTCGATGATGCGCTCACCGGGCCGGCTCCGTGGCGAGGCAGGTCAGCAGCGTGCGGGCCTGGACGTTGACGCAACGGCCGCGCCGCACGAGCTCGCTGAGCTGCGCCGTGGTGGCCCACCGGAACCTGTCGGGCGCCGGGAACGGATCGACGTCGACGACGACGTAGCGGCTCACCGCGTCGAGGAACCGCCCACCCTCCTCCGAGAGCAGCACGTCGAACCGGAGCCGGGAGGGGGCGGCGCTCAGCACCTCGTCGAGGAAGGCCGGGGCGGCACCGGGTGTGTGATGCTCGGGCGTCGCCTGCACGGTCGGGGCCAGCTCGACCTCGTCGGCGAGACCGCATTCGACCTTCGCCTGCACCAGCACGTGCGGCACGCCGTCGAACTCGGTGGCGAGGAACGCGTTGATCCCGGTCCCATGCGGTGCAAGCAGCGGCTGGCTCCACCTGGTCACCTCGCGGCTGCCCGCCTGCACGGCCACGCCGACGACGTCGAAGTAGCGGTCCTCGACGTGGTGGAGCCGAGCGGGCGTGCGGACCCAGTCGGTCAGTGCGCCGAGCGGCACCGGTCCGGCGGTGAGGGTGCGGCGCGCGCGGAGGCCGGTCAGCCACGACATCAGCTCGAGGTCGGTGTGCAGCGCGTCGCCCTTGATCGCGGGCACCGGCGCGCAGCTCAGTACCGTCCGCGAGTCCATGTTGACGACGTTGTCGAGCCGGAGCAGGTCGCCGATCTCGCCGAGGGTGAACCAGCGGAAGTCGTCGAGCACGGGGATGTCCGGGTCGACCTCGACGATCATGTTCCGGTTGTGCTTGCCCGCGAACCACGAGCCGTGCTCGGACTGCAGCGAGTCGGCCAGCAGCGCACCCGGCCCGACTTCGAGGAAGTGGTCGACGTACTTGACGGCCGCGCCGGCGTGGACCTTGCGGTAGTTGCTCGGCGTGGCCTGCACGGTCGGGGACAGCTGCAGCAGGTTGCAGTTGCCCGGCTCCATCTTCGCCTGCATGAGGAAGCGCAGCACGCCGTCGACCTCGGCGACGAGGACGCCGAGGATCGCGTGCTCGGGCTGGTCGAGGATCGGCTGCCCCCACGCCCGCGGTGGCCCGTCGACCGGTTCGACCTTGGCGTCCCAGCCGCGGACGGTGAAGAAGCGGCCCGACCGGTGCCCCAGGTCGCCGGAGCCGGGGTCGAACGACCACCCGTCCAGCTCAGCGAAGGGCACCCGCTCGACCCGGAACGGGTGTGCGGCGGCCCGCTCGGCGAGCCAGTCGAGGCCCTCGACGGGCGCGTGGTCCCACCGAGCCGCGGACCGGGCGAACCGGTCCACAGCCTCGCCGGGGCCCGGCGTCCCGAGTGCGCTCATCGGCTTTCCTCCCAGCTCCGGCCGCCGATCCGGCGGGCGACACGGCGATTGTGGGTGGCGGCGAAGCCGGGCTACGTCTCCTGACCTGCGGTGTGGATCAGCAACCGGGAGGTGGTCGGCGGCGGGCCGCCGCTCCTACGGTCCGCTCGCAGGACCGTTCGCACAGATCCGAGCACGCCTGAGCCCCGGAGGACGACGTGGCAACCGACAAGCTCTCCCCCGCCGAGTACGCGACCCTGCCGCAGGGGGACCTGCGGCTGCTCGGCAGCGACGTGGCGCAGGAGCTGCTGCACTCGAAGGAGCTGGCCCGGCTGGCCTACACCGCGCTCGACGGCACCCCCCGGGTGCTGCCGATCATGTTCCACTGGAACGGGCGGGAGATCGTGCTCGCATCGTTCGCGGGCGCGGCGAAGCTGCCCGCGCTGACGAAGCGGCCGGAGGTCGCCCTCACCATCGACACCAGCGCCCACCCACCGCACATCCTGCTCGTCCGCGGCAGCGTCGTGATGGACGAGGTCGACGGCGTGGCGCCGGAGTTCCGCGCGGCCAACATCCGCTACGGCGGCGAGGACTTCGGCAACCGCCGGATCGCCGAGGTCGACCGCCCGGGCCTGAAGATGGTCCGTCTCGTGGTCGAACCGACCTGGGTCGGTGTGCTGGACTTCCAGGTCCGGTTCTCCGGTCAGCGCTCCTCCACCGACTTCGCCCGCCGGGGGCAGGTGTCGTGACCGTCGGCATCCGGGACCGCGCGACCACCGAGTCCGCGCCACGGCAGGCTCCGCGGCGCCGCCGCCGTCCGTGGGGATACGGCGCCGTCGTCGCACTGTGCGCGCTGTTCCTGCTGGCAAGCCTGCCGGCCTACGTCACGCTGGATCCCGCGCGGGCGCTCGTCACCTCCTTCGTCGCGTCGTTCCCCGCCCACTACGCGCTGCTCCTGCTGCACATCGGGGCCGGCACGGTGGCCATGGTCACGGGCTGCGTGCAGCTCTCGGCGCGGATCCGGCGGCGGGCCCCCCGCGCGCACCGGATCATCGGTCGCGCGTACGCCGCTGCCGTCGTGCTGGGCGCGCCCGCGCTCGCCGCCCTCGTTGTGCTCCGTGCGATCGCCGGCGACGCCCCGTCGACGGCGGTCACCGTCGGGTTCGGGTTGGGCACCGTGCTGTGGGCGGGGGTGACCGTGGCCGGCGTACGGGCCGCGCGGCAGCGGCGGTTCGCCGACCATCGCACGTGGATGACCTACAGCATGGCCTTCACGCTCTCGATCATCATGAGCCGTGTCGCGTTCGTCATCGCCATGCTCGTGCCGGGGTTCGACATGCGCTACGTCGAGGAGAACGTCGGCTGGTTCCCCTGGGTGGCCACCGTGCTGATCGCGCGTTGGCTGCTGATGCGCCGCGACCGCCGCCCTCGAGTGGTGCCCGCCTGAGGTCGTCGTGCGCGGCCGAGAACGGGCCGGGTCCGCCTGGACCCGGCCCGTTCTCGCTCGTCAGGCGGGCTCAGCGACGGCCGCGGCGGGCCAGGTACGCGGCGATGAACACGAGCGGGATGCAGAAGACGACGGTGCCGAACAGGTCGCCGAGCGCGAAGTGGGACCCGGTGGCGAACACCCCCAAGGTGAACAGGGCGACCGCAGCGCGGTCGGACGTGCGGGGCACCAGCAGCAAGATCGACGACGCGACGACGGCCACGCCCATGACGAGGCGGGACTCGGTGCTGAAGGGATAGCTCTCGAAGATCCGCGTCGTGGTCTCGGCCCCGAACAGCATCGACGCCCCCGACGCCAGCCACGGACCGGCCAGCAGCCCCCGAAGCACCCAGAGCCCGAACCTGCGGCCCTGGTCGGGCGCCGCGGCCGCCGCCGGACCCGGCCTGATGTCCAGATCGCTCACGTTCGTCCTCCTCCGGCTCGGGTCCGCACGGTTGACGGACCTCACCCCAAGGTTCGCCGGGGCCGAGGTCGGGAGCCGTCTCGCCGATTGCGCGATCCCGCGCTGCCGGGCCCGTCACCCCGGGTGTCGCCCGCTCTTCGAGAGCTCTTCGAGCGGGGCGCCGGAACGTGGCCCGTGAGCACGTGACCCGATCCGCGACGAGATGTGGAGTGGACATGAGCCGTACCTACGGACAGTTCTGCGGCCTGGCCCGCGCGCTGGAGATGGTCGGGGAGCGATGGGCGATGCTCGTCGTCCGCGACCTCCTGCTCTCGCCGAAGCGCTTCACGCAGCTGCGCCGGGGCCTGCCGAAGATGCCGCCCAGCATCCTCGCCGCCCGCCTGAACGAACTGGAGGAGGCCGGGGTCGTGCGCCGGCGCGTCACCGCGGAGCTGGACGCGTCCATCGTCTACGAACTGACCGAGTACGGCGCCGATCTCGAGCCGATCGTGCTGCAACTGGCGCTCTGGGGTGCGCGGTCGCTCGAGACCCCGGCCGGTGACGAGCTCTTCACCCTCGACGCCGCGATCCTGTCGCTCTACACCACCTTCCGGCCGGACCGCGCCGTGGGCGTGCACGCACTGTTCGAACTGCGGTTTGGCCTGGAGATGTGCCTGCGCGCCGATGTGCACGACGGGACACTGGAGGTCACCGAGATCAGCGACGTCGACGAGCCCGTGGAGGGCGAGGTCGACTTGGTCATCCGGCCGCGGGGCCCGATGAAGCCGATCATGGCCGGCGAGGTCACCGCCAAGGAGGCCGTCGATCGCGGCATGGTCGACATTCTCGGCGACATCGCGATGCTGGAGCTGTACGCGTCGCTGTTCCACGTCCCGGCCGCTCCACGGCGCGACTCGGGCCTGACGAGCTGGGAGACCCCCATGGCGATCGGCCTGGGCTGACAGGCAGCTGCGCCTGTCCCACCCGCTGGCCGACGTCACACATCCCCGGACCTGTTCACACACGTTCGGGCATGCGGTGAGCTTGTGACATTGGTGTATGACCTGTTCCGGTCACCCGCGAGGTGATTGAGCGCGAGCGGTTGGTTTCGGCCGCACTGAGCGGGGTGCGGGTGTAGGCGTTGGCCGGGCAGTACCGGTTGACTACCGCGGACGTGTCCAGCGGGGTAAGCGGCACAAGGCCAAGCGCGGGAAGGCCGGCGGCGGGTGGCGCACATTCGGCATACGTGGTTCCGGTCAGTCCCGAGTGGGGGGCCCGGAGACTCTCGCGACGCCGTACGGCGGTGCGGGCCGCCCGCGCCTACATCTCGCGCTACGCCCGCGGACGGGAGCCGACGTTCTGGTGTCTGACCGGGGCGCCTACCGACTCGGTGGTGTCGCCAGCGACGTTGCCCGATTCAGCGAACTCATCGCGACTGGCCGCACGGCCCTAGCACCGACACTGACCTGGCGATGCGTCGCATCGCCGAGGCAGCAGGTTGGTGGCGCGGCAGCGTGCTCACCGAAGGTGCAGCATCAGCCGATATCACGCGGGCACTGCACCAGGCCGGTCGAGCGGGCTGACGCGCTGGAAGTGTTCGACTCATTCGCCACGATCTGGCTGACCAACTGGGCATCGATCCATGTCGCGACCTGGTCGCACACCACTTGGAGATCCTCCGCAGGCAGGACCGCCGCAGACCCGCGCAGGCGATTCCGAATGCCCGGATGAGTTTCATCGGTCGCCGTACGGAAATGGAACTGGTCTCGGCGGCGCTGAGCCAGTCACGATTGGTCACGGCCGGTCCGCAACTGGTTCGTTGCGAGGCGGTCGCCGCCCGGCTCGACGTCATCGAGCGAGGCACCTGTCGCTGACCGAAGCCATCCCGCTCAGGATCTCTGGCGAAAGGTGTCGCAATCCGATCACTGCCGTCGGAGGGTGACAGCCAGAGACTGTTCCTCGATCGCTCCCGCTCGGCCGCGCACCTCGCCGATTCCGAACGAATAGATCAGATCTGCCGACGCCTCGACCGGCTTCCGCTGGCCATCGAACTGGCCGCCTCGCGCGTTGCAGCACTCGGCGTGGACGGACTGCTGACCGGGCTACAGAACCGTTTGCTACTCCTGACCGGTGGTCGCGGAAGTGACCCGCGGCACCGATCACTACGTGCGGCGATCGACTGGAGCTACGACCTGATCGACGGTGACGAACAGCAACTGCTGCGCAGGCCAGTGGCCACCACCAGCAATCTTCCCCTCAGGCGTCGATCTCGAGTCCGCCGCAGCGATGTGTGAGGTCCTCCTCCCGGGGCGCTGTTCCGACGAAGAGCCCGGCGACCGGTGTCGCCGGGCAGTCGGTGCGGGCGTCAGGCCGCCGGACGCGCCGCCGGGCGTTCCTCCCGAAGCCACAGCGGCAG
>Ga0307513_10005190_pt1 | contig 17263 bp, 22 predicted proteins | sample 15_EM_MG_FD_202174 | JGI IMG/M metagenome (GOLD analysis project Ga0307513, IMG submission 202174) | Populus trichocarpa ectomycorrhiza microbial communities from riparian zone in the Pacific Northwest, United States - 15_EM | ecosystem: Host-associated > Plants > Roots > Unclassified | place... | reverse complement strand
CTCTAGCATCCTCAGGAACCCCCTTAGCTCTACTAGACCCTCTCCCGCCCCGTTCCCCTGTGTACCCAGTCTGCCCGGCTCTACATAGGATGATCGCCCTGCCTCAACAAACCCAACACGTTACAGGCCCTGCTGCGTGACAATTTCATCACTCCTTCACTACATGACCGAACCTCTTGATCAGTGGTTGCTTACTACCTTCTTGTGCTGATGATCGTTCCGTACGGCTGTGCTGCTGAAGATGGACGATCTTGGCCTCCCTACCTCCAGCTGCATTCCATTGAGGAAAATTACCAAAGAGTCTTGTATTCGTGTACTGTGTATCACCATCCTGTGTCTGCTGCAGCCTACCTGGTTCCTCGGGAGCTTGCTCACATACCCAAAGTGCCGTTCATAATGTTCTACCGAAAAGTTGCCCGATGTAGACACCTAAAGTACTGGTATGTACACATGCTACTTTAATACAAGTGGGCGTTGCAACAGATAGGAGTCCTTGTGTCTAAGATTCCCATCCCAGAAATGTGTCAAGAGCAGCAAAGAGCAGTATTGGTGGATCGGACTGTTGGGTGGCCATCCGGCGAAGTCTACCTTCATTCCCATCATTCAAAAACACTCCCAATATTTTGAACTAGCGCAAGCGTGTGAATGGGTGAAAGAACCGTGAGGATCTTTCGCCCCTCGCTTGCTGCACTCCATATACATACTGCCACACACGTCGTGCAAATAGTCAGACTATAGTGTAGGTAAAAGAGAGAATGAGAAGTATGTCCGGTCTATGGGAAAATTGCCCACCAACACAAAATTGCGGAATTGGATACTCATAGCCTGTTTATGCAGTGTATCCGCGAATTCGAGGGCGTGGGGCCTGGAGAACGAAGAACGTAGAACGTAGGGCTCGTTCCCAGAGCTGGCCTCAGTCCAATGTTACCAACCAGAGGAGCAAGCGAGAGTATGAATTGGCGACGTTGGTGGTGTCGCTTTCTGACAAAGCGCCGGCTGTTGGTCCTCCCCATCATCGCGATGAATTCCGCTCTTGTCGATCTACCGGCAGAGATCCTCTGGGAAATAGTCGATCATGTCGACTCTCAGGTTAGAACATGTACGCCAAGCCTCTTCCGGATTCCGAACGAGTTCTTGGCTGACAATCAGTCGAATCCAGTCTGGGAGACGGCAAAGCATCCTGTTGCACCACTACGAAGGTATGTAGTGCTAGTTTTCTTGGGAGGACCATCTCTAATGAGGGTGATCCAGTACGTGCAAGCACTTGGCAAACATTTGTGCGCCGGCGTTGTTCTGCACTATAAAAATACCAAAAGGACACAAGAATGTAGTTAATCTAGTCGATTATCTCGTGAATATCGGGCGCTTCGTGGAACACCTCGAGCTATGGCAGTTGCCAGGTGAAAGAATCGACAACCTTCTGGTGGAGATCGTGAAGAGGTGTCCCAACCTGCGGTGCCTAACCATAACTCACTCCTTTGGGTGCAAGCTAGGCTCGTCTGAGCTTATCCAGGCCATCATGCTTCTTCCCGCTCTCACTAGCCTGTCTCTCATGAACCCCCCCGACTGGCTTTGCGGATCGAGAACCGAAGACATCATCGATTCAGTGCTCGAGCCACTCCTCGGTAGCCATGGAGACAGGCTTCGTTCCCTCAAGGTTGATGGTGACGGAACATTGGGAACTAGGTGTTTCGCGTTGCTCACTCGTGATGTGCCTCGACTCGTGGAGTTGGAGCTATGGTATATCCTTGATGTTGGGCTTCGACGTCCATTCGCAGAATCAAGCACTTGGGCGTGTGCTGCCCACTTGCAGAGTCTTGCCTTTGTCGGGTGCGGCGGGCTACAAGCCAACGTATTCACACAAATGCTTGCATCTGGTGTATTTGGGCACCCTCAAAGGGTGAGTCTGTCGAACTGTGGTAGCCTGTCGGACGACGAAAAGCCACCGGGACCCATAGAATGGACGATCCCTGCCCTCGATACATTCAAGCTTGATTATCCCAAGCCGTGGGAGATGGAACACTTGCAATTAATCCATGCAAAAAAGGTGTTCCTTTCTCAGGTGTGGGGTCCAGACAACACGCACAAAATGGTTATTCATCAGCTTGCACATAAGAGAGCGTTTCCTGAGGCAACGGAGGTACATGTCACACCTATTTGGTGCAATGAAGAGTTCAGCGAGTTGCTACGCGTTTGCTCCGCAAGAGGTGTTAGGGAGGTTACAAGAGATTGGGATCGGTACAATACGACGGACAATTATGGGTGGTTCGTTGGGGGTACTTCAAAGTCTGAAGTGCGTCTTGATAGGCATAGTTGCATGTATACGAGACGTTGATGTGATTTTCGAACATTAGCCTCTTGTTCCCAACCAGATCTCCGAATTAATCCGATGACACCACTGTTACATCACTGTCCATGAGTAGCTACCACCCCACCCGAATGGCAGGTGACCTTCAGCAAGATGGTGCCGGATCCTCAACCCTTGGAGCCTTCAGTAGTGCAAGACGGGTTTTTATCAACAGGAAACCACCATCTAGGTGGTTTCAGGGCAGTGTCGATGACGCCTTCCAAAGTGCAACTCACATTCCCTGCTTGGGATTCTTCTCGCAAATCCCCCACCAGTTCCAGGGAACTCGTGTATAGAGTTTGACGACAGAGCATATGCATCACAATAACGGCGCGCTGTTGTTGAACTCCCAAGATCACGACTCACTTCAACTCTTAATAAATCCAGACGTTAGTAGTTCTTCTCAGCATTGGGCAATCCAAATGTACATGAAGGTCAAGATTGCATACACTGGCTTGATAGACGGCTACACTGTTACATCTGGCAGATAAATAGTTCACGTTGCGGCGGCAGAGGTTCGAATTCAAAAAGGAAGGGAGAAAGTAAGTCGGGCGGGCAGGCTGTTCAGCCGGATTCTCAATCGAACACCGGAACTTAGCCTCCTCGAGCTCGCGGTGCTTCTGCCTCTCAAATGCGGCAGCATACTCTGGATCCACCTCCTTCTCCCCGTTACTCATCGGTGCGGCTGGAGTACCGGAGCTGGCCTCACTCGACATTGATGGCGGGGGACGACGTGGTCACTGGGGTATGGGTGTCAGGACCCCAATGTTACCGTGTCAGGGAGCGTAGCTATTGGAAGAGGACAAGCTCTTGATCGCACTTGTGTAGTGGCCACTGGTGGTGGGACTGGTGGCAAGGCCGGGGCGCTTGGTCCGATTCCTGGCCTTTTGGAGGAGGATGGACTGGTCAACGGTGAACTGAATGGCTTGAGTTGCCAGGTGTGTGCGGAGGTCGTACATGCTCCTTTCTTCCAGCCATAGAAGTGCATCGAAGTCTTGGAGATGTTAGACTAATCATTGTACGAGATATTAATCTCCCCAAACCTGAATCGCATATCCTATATTCGTTCTATCACTCTTGCTCTTACACCGCCACCTCTAGACCCCACGCAAACCATCCCGCCCATTCCTGGTATTCTTCTGACACCGACGACCACTCGGCCAACCACGACCTTCGCACAAATTCACCCACAGCGCCCTCCTTTAACGTCCCATCACTACCCTCACCCGTGATTCCGTAGCTCAAAGGTGCTAAAGAAGCGCCCGGAACCTTTGGAGATCTCACTCACAATTGTCCAACCGTTTTCGAATATTTAGCGCTCAGCTGTCACTCGGCCGTCACTCGGCCCACTCAACTGAATCTGCGTAAGGCAATGCGACAGCTTCGAAACCAGCTGTTCACTGGAAATAAGTTATCATTGGTAAAAGGGACACCAAGAGAAACTGTTATAACAGCCGCCCTGCGCGCTAGTCACCAATATTACTGAGATTTTTGGGGGGCCTATCCACTGTGACGTACCACAGTGTGCAGTAAAAAAGTCGAATAAACGGTATTAAATTACCTCCGTAGGAATACACAGAATGCTAGCGCAGCTGCTGTCTCCCAGAGTTTTGGGAAGTGTCAGTGTTCCAACCGTGCCGCTAGGGTTGAAACATTGGGTAGCCAAACCACGCAGTTATTGGATTTCAACAGCGGAGGGACTGGAGATTGACACAGTTTCATCTGGCTCAGGCCGGGATGGCAATATAACAATATGAATGGAGGGTCTGGAAGATGAAATGGAGCCAGAAGGGGCTCATCGTTTCACGATATTTTATAGACAAATGCTAGCGTTAATTTTTTTGTTTAATTCTCATTAAGACCCCTAATTTTTTTTTTGGATTACTGATGCAGGTCCGTTTGTGAAGGGTCGGACACTTCTCGCACCGGAGTTTTGACAGTCAAGACGTTTTACGTAAGTCTCGGGTAAACAAAAACAAATGAGAGGGACCATCAGGTCTTTGATTCAATGCGCTTCCCACTGTCCACGCCGCATCGCAGTGCGAAATCAAAGCGCTAAATATGTGTCTTTTTTGTGCTTTGACCAACAATAATGTCCTCGCCGACGAGCAGCAAGCTCGCCCTTGTTGGCGCACCCCTCGGCACGCTATCAACGAACAAACTGCTGCTCGTCATTTTCGCCGCGCTCACGTGCCTCATTATCCTGCTCGGGGCGCATCAGACCCAGGCGGTCATTCCCGAGTTGTTAGGCAATTTTGGCGCTTCAAACCCGCAGGACTGGATACCTGGGTCTTCTTACTTCTTCGGGAGTACCCAAAGCAAGACCGTCGTACATCCTATTCCGAAGCTGATGGCTGATGCCCAGACAAAGTTCAAGAAGATGATTACCGGCCAGAGTAAGACGCTTGCTGAAGCTATTAAAGAGTACAAGAGACGGTATGGGAGGGATCCACCTAAGGGATTTGACGAATGGTTCGAGTTTGCCAAGGAGAATGGGGTCAAGATTATGGATGAGTATGATCAACTCGTGCGGGACTTAGAGCCATTTTGGGGTATGAGTGGGGAGGAACTCAGGAGACGTGCTATTCAGGTACTGGGATGCGTCTAGTTCGGTCACGAGCTGAAACTCTATTCTTGTTACCTCCAGGCTGGGCAGTTGCCGTCTATCGACCTGGTACGGTTAGAGAATGGAAGGGCTATTGCCATGAAGATACAGAAAGGGTTTAACGATTCCGAAGTCGGCGCGCGAGCCAGGGGTTTGGTGGCTATGGTTCAAAGGTTCCAACACAAGGTGAGTGTTAACGTCTATGTGCGCTTATACGTACTGACGTGTGCTATAGTTACCGGATATGGACTTCCCTATCAACGCGAAAGCAGAAGGGCGGGTTCTCGTTCCTTGGGAACATACTCAATACCCGAACATGACATTACAAGACTCTTCAGCAGGCGTAGACGCTATGATGGGAGGGAAGTTCATCCCCGACTGGCAGGGCGACTCAAATGTTTGGGAAGCCTACCGGCTTACCTGCCCTGCAGCCTCCCAAGCTCGCCGTCTGTTCACGTCTCTGCGCCCACAACTCCGCGAGGGCCAAGTACCAAAGAACTTCCTTGAGGCGACAAGTTCCTCGAGTAGCAAAGACGCAGACTTCAAATTCGTCCCTGATGTTGATGACAATTTCGATTTTTGTGAGCATCCCTGGGCGCGCTACCAGCAAGGACACTTCTTTTCCGACTGGCGGACAGTCCATGTCCTGTACCCCGTGTTCTCTCCTGCAAAGGGGAAGGGGTTCAGTGATATACTCATTCCGAGTCACTATTATTATTCGGCTACGGCCATGTATACTTATGGATTTGATCCGATCACCGAGACTACCAAGGAGGTAGATGACAATGAGCAGCCGTGGCATAAGAAGACTGACAAAATTTTCTGGAGAGGTGCGACGACTGGTGGAGGCAGCTCTCCACCGGGTCACGTCGCTTCGTACCAACGACACCGGTGAGCCACTACTCCAATCTCATTATACATCCATTTTGATGCCCTACACTCCCAGATTCCTCCGCATGTCCTCAGACCAGAGCGACGCCAACCGTACCGTCGTTTTCGCTGATCCACCAGGGACGGACAGTTTCACGTATGCTGAAGTTCCTATTAAGCAACTTAACAACGATTTTATGGATACAGCATTCACCAAAGCTGTTGGCTGTATGCACTACAACCCTGGAGGGTGTGAGGGTTTGCGACGCAACCACCGATTTGCTGATACGGTGCCTATGGGCGAACACTGGCGTCACAAGTACCTGATAGACTTTGACGGTATGGGATACTCGGCACGGTTCTTTGCATTCTTGGCAAGTGACAGTGCGGTCCTCAAGAGCACGGTTTATCGCGAGTATTTCTCCGATTGGATTCAACCTTGGTTTGCCTCTTCCATTCACCCGCTATCTCCTTATCTGATAGTTGTGCGCTAGGCTACACTACATCCCGCTCTCCCAGTCATACAAAGAGATTTACAACATCCACGCATACTTTACACCGCCGTCGGATTATATGACCGCTGCTGCGAACGCTACAGAGTCACCGACCGTAAGGAAGGCAAATCCTAGGCCACTTGATGGGGACGCCCAGCTAAGGCGGATTGCAAGGGCAGGAAGGCAGTGGAAGACGAAAATCGGACGGCGGGTCGATATGGAAAGTGAGGCATCGCTGATTCCTGTCGTGCTTACCAAAGTTATACTCATCAACTGTTGACCACTAGCGTATGTGTACAGACTATGCATTGAGTGGGCACGGTTGTGGTCGGATGATCGCGAAGCCATGACCTACAAGGGCTAGAGAATGGCACGATTGAACAGAGGGTGATACACTTTGGCATGGTCTATATCTATTGCGCACTTTATGGCGGTCCTAGGCTTCTCTAATCACTGTATCATGATGTAAATTCCACAAACTTGACCGGTTGACCAATATCTGGCCTGATTTTCACACTAAAATCTTGCACATCTCTCCGAATGAAGCTTATGCGTGACATCAATGGTGGCTGGTTGAAGATCCAAGATTTTGAAGTCAAATAATGATAGGGCATACGTGATTCAACTTGACTGGACAAGGGTTGTGAGAATTACAGTAATGGACAAATTGCACCCATTGGTTTTGGAAGCAGATGATTGCTAAATAAATTACTGATACACCCCATGTCCCTGGCATGTTCACATGAAACACCTACTACAAATTGTTTGGGTCCAACTAACTCATGTGCGACACGCCTTCCCAGCCTCGCTGAGGTTAAGCCCACGCGCTGATTTGCTAGACTCAAGCTCTGGAGCATATGTACGAAAGAACGATAATCGTCAGCGCTTCCTATCAACACAACAGACAAATAACTGGAGAGAGCTTTGAAATCATCGAGGGTATTGGTACGACCCAGGTGGCTGCGGAGGGAAGCCAGCGTACTGCTTCGGAGGAGGAGGAGAGTATTGTGCATATTGTTGTTGTTGTGGAGCTGGCTGAGGCTGACCATAAGGCGCATGTTGGGGAGGAACGCTGGGCTGGTATGGTTGGAGTTGGGGTGGCGGGGGCGGATAGGGTGAAGGTTGGTGGGGAACTTGGGGCTGGGGATACCCCTTCCACTGTGGTTGGGGTTGAGGTGTTTGATATTGCGGTTGCGACGGCGGCGGAGGTGCAGAGGGCTGATGCGAATATGGGTTGAACACATTTGGCGCGGGAGGTGGTGGGCTAGGAGCTGAGGACATGGAGAATGAAGATGAAAGTGTTGTGTTGGAGAACATGTCCGCATAAGGATTCGAGGGAGCTGGAGGGGCAGGCGGTGCAGGCGGTGGCGGTAGAGCACCGTAGCTTACGTTTTGTTGAGGTGCTGGGAGAGGGGGAGGTAATTTCGAGTGTTGAGGCTGCGGTTGTGAGCCATATGGCGAGGAGGGCGTACCAGGTGGGGGAAACCCAAGTGTATACGAGCGCGGTGGAGGGGGTTGCTGCGGCTGAGAATAAGGTGAAGGAACAGGAGGGGGTGCTGGAGGAAGTGAAGGACGTTGCCAAGAGGGCAGCGAAGGTGTATTTGTGGGACCGCTTATTGACATCGGCGCAAACGACGCCTCCAATGGCCTGGGTGGTGGCGGAGGAAGGGCAGGTGGCTGGGAAGGAGCAGTCGAGGCAGACATATTGAGTCTTTGCTCGATGTCCAACTTCGAACTCAGTGTCGCTTGCTCCTTCTTCCTGGCATCGACGAAAGCCGTGGCGTTCTTGCGTAAATCTTCCGTCAGCCCATTGAGATCTTTATAGAACTGCAATCCTTTCCTACAAAGAGGATCAGAATTCCATTTACCTTGCAACGACAGACACTTACTGGATACCGTCTCGCACCTCGAGATACCCTTCCCTTGCCAAAGCAAAGCGCTTAACTAAATCATTGGTACGTTTCTGTCTCTCTTCCCACCTCTTGACTCCCTTCCCAGATCCACCCTTCATCTTGAGTGTCTTCCACAACTGGGCAATCTCCTGTAACGTTATTTGCTGTGCATGGATAGTTGCAGCGAGTCGGCTCTGATACGGTCGGAACTTCTCCAACTCTGTGGCGAATAATGTGGGTTCGACCCCAGTATTGCGTCGATTGATGAGTAAGAGGTGCGAGACGTCGTCGTTTTGGACCTGATCATATATGGGTCATTATAAGCTCAGGTAGGATCATAAGAGAATAGGGTACCTTCTCCTTGAGATCTTTGAGCACTTCTCCGCGTTCATGAGTGATCTTGTTCAGTTTGCCCAATCGCTCCTCGATCTCATCTACCACCTTCGTAATGGCCGTCCTCTCATCCTCGTCTGCGGTTGGCTCGACTTCGAGCAGGTTCCCTTGGCTGCCTCCAGCCGCAGCAGCGAACATCCCATCTAGTCGACCTGACAACAATAGCTCAATGTCGCCTTTCAATGAGCCCCAGAGCGCATAGATTTGCTGGTCTGATGGTGCTGCTGCATCAAGCGAGGACAAGTGGGATTTTAGGTCTCGTCTTAAGGACTTCGTTGGGCCAGCCGAAGGTTCCTGCGTCCACAGATGCTCATACCTGACCTATGAGGATGCAGTGGTAAGTGCATGTATCGTAACTATCGATGTCAGACCCACCCTCATAGCCTCACATTCCCGTGTCTCCGCATCCAGATCTCTCCCAGTAGAATCAAGCTGAGTCTTGACATCCGTCTTCAACCCATTAAGCCTCTTCAATAGCTCCTCAACACCCTCTACCTGTTCCTTTCTCCGGATCTCCTCCTGCCAGGCAGTAACGGTAGGGTGTACTCCATCGTCCACGGTGCCCTCCGCAATCTCCTTGAAGCGGCCAAGACCAGCCTTGACACCCAAGCTCTCTAGACCAACCCTAATCTCACCCTCGACATTGTCAGCCTTCTCCACCTCCGCACGCACAATTTTGGCTTTCTCCTCCGAGTACACACTCGCGCTCTCGTGCACACTCAGCGGTATGAGCTTGGCGAACAGATCGGGGCCGATGGTCTTCTGTACCTCTGGTGTGCCGTACACTTCCTGGATCGGGATGGGGGTCGCCGCAGCGATCTTGTCCACGGCTGGCAGCGTAGCCTCGGAGGGCACATGCGCATTGTAGATCAGGTCGTTATCCTTTTGTCCTTGGGCCTTCTTCTCTGTACAGAGCGCGAGATGGGCTTTGGTCAGGTCGAGGATTGCTTGTCCGGCGTCGGAAGGGAGGGTTGGAGATAGGGTGGTCACAAAGTAGGGGGAGAAGGAGGAAGCCGTGCGGTGCGCTTCCTTTGCGTTTGATTCTGCTACTGCTAATCGTGCGAGGGCATCGCCGTGCTTGTTGGCTGCGGTGTCTGCCAGCGATCGGTGGTACTGAGTGAGAGAGGTGAAGTATTTCGCTTTGATCTATAGTTGATGTTAGGGGGCGCTACGGGGATAAATCCTTGTTTCGGACATACTTGGAGGAGAGTCACCCAATTCCGATCGAAGATTCCTTTGCCCATAAACTCCTTTACTTCTTCTACAAGTCCAGCGTAAATGAATGCAGTATGGGCTGCGATCTTGGCAACTAGCGATGGTGTCTTCCGCTGGTCAACGCACGTTTCATAGAACGTCTCGTTCGCTTGGGCCATCGTAATTCCAACCAAGAACTTGACTACTTCACGACTAAGGTCTGTCGAAGGTGCATGCAAAAAATTGTCGTTGATATAGGTTAACATACCCGCACAGGTGCGGAAATAGTAATATGCGCGTTTGAGTCCTTCTGGGTCAGATCGGTTCTGTGAATTAGCAATAGAGGAGTGCGTTGCGGCAATCTGGAAAATGATGGAGGCCTTCTCGAATGCGAGTGAGGTTTGCGTAGTGAGTTTGTTGGTAAAGGCATCTCTCCAGGGAAATGAAACGCGAATTTCTGAGAATCGTAGTTCAAGCAGCTCGAGTTGTCCAAAGTACTTTGTCAAGAGGGAGGAGGCTGCGTATCGAACACGTCAGCTTTAGTAGCCCGCAAGAGCCAGAGCGCTGACCTGTGAGATCACTTCCAGCGCCACGAACGGCGTCCTGCCGGCATCTTTGAAGAGCAGCACATTCTGAGGCGTAATTGTCTGGGCTCTCGCCGTATGACTGTGCGATGATGTTGCGGATCGGCGTTGTCCAGTCAACTTCATCGGTTGATTTCTTTGGTATTGAGATTGTTGGAGATTGTGCCATCGTAACCGAGTTCACCGGCGATGGTGGCTAGTGAGGATTGCTGCGGATGGCCTTGGGTGCTGGAGAGTCCAAGCTGCGTTACGAACTTGTCCTTGACCCACATCCTTGACCCGCGGGGTGGAATTACCCATGAGCTTCATAAATGGCTTGTTAGCTGGTAGTCTTCTTGCTGGTGGTGTATGTTCTTGTAATTTCTAGTTCTTATGGGGACCAACACAAGCCAACTACAGATTTACTACTCGTTCTCGTATGGGATTCGAAATGGGACACTCGCATATAAGCAACAGTGTGTGATCTCACCCTTTCTCAAAGAATAAGTGTCCTGACGCGTGTCGGCAGGCTGCATACGTTGTCCGAGCGAATGGTGAACCCGAACAGCGGCGTCAAAATCCCTGCACCTGCCGCGAAAAGAATTGCACCAGAGCCATTTAGCAGCTTGGTAAAGCAAAAGTGGAATGAACATACCCAGGCCATCTTCCAATGGTCGAGCCGACCCAAACCGTAATACGAGGTATCAGCAAATTCCATGGTCCAATTGCACTTAATATGCTAACTTGTGTCCGTGGCTTTAGTGCTGTAGTATTTATGCCTTGACTAGCCACATCCGCAAATATTCCCTCATCCAGCCAGATGTCAAACCATATGCGCGCGAACTCCCCATTAAACATGAACGTTCTAAGTTATATGTGGCTTAGGTATCACTTCCCAGGCACCGGTCTCCCATTAATTTGAGTCTCCGCCATAGCCACCTTCAGAGCACATTCCCTATTCTCTCTTGACCTCATCTTTAGAACCTCACCAATCTCGTCATTCTCAATCTCTGCGCCAAGTCCTCTGGGCTCCCCAAACTCAGTCCAACAAGGTACAACACCGACAAATGCGTGCCCCTGGGGCAGATTCTCCTCCTCTTCGCGCTCGATGGGCGGTCGATCAACCCACCTTCCCCCACTCCGCTGTTTGCAGCTTGCGACCTCGATCCGTGCACGTATCACACCAGTACGCTGCACTTCTTTGTCGATCATCCCTCCAACGCGTGCCGTGCGTTCGTACCCGGTCACCGTATCCGTCGTTTTCGCCAACGCGTGGGACTTTTGCGCGAATTCGTCCGGCGAGGAGTTGGACAGTACGCGTGCCGCGTAGGCGTGGATCATGGCAGAACGATAGTTGACAGAGTGGTCCTGCGTCGTTGGTGCGAAGATTAAGCCATCGATTATGGAAGTCGTGATAGTTAGTGCGTCACAACCTTCTTTGACTGCTTGTATCAAGCGGGAATGGGGGCTCCTACATGAAGGCTAAACTCAGTTTTTTGACACGACGATGCTCGACGACAATACGGCTCACGAATGAAGATAAACAACCAGCTCTCCCTGTTCAGGCCCCTCCGGATCAGCTTCGCCTTCCCTTAGGCGATACTCCTCCAAAACGACCAAGGTCGGCGTATTCAAGACCCTTGAGCGTTCCTCCCCATCTATTCCTGCCAACCCCTTTCCGGAATGTAAAAATGCGACGTGCGCTAGTGGCTGGGCTTTGAAGATCTCTTTGAGGGCTTCTGGTGAATAAGATGCGCGATCTGTATACCGTCGGACTCGGGCTAATGGCGGCAAATTGTTATTATGAGAGTTTCCAGTGCCGTTGGTGTCCCCTGTTGGTGGCCGCTGGCCCATGGCTAAGGATATGGGTACCAGGAGGCGGTCCCTTTATAGTAAGCGGACGGAGCTCCGGCTTCCGTACACTGACAGAAACCACACCACTAACCGCTCGAGTAACACAAAACAAGTCAGCTGATCAGGTGGACGGGTCCAACTCTGTTTCAATCAGACGGGCGGTCAAGAGCTGTCGACTCTTCTGCCTAACGTTGATTGGCCAAGCCCTGTTTTCCAAGATTAATATCCAATTCAATTCTGGTATATTATTGATACACTTTCGTACTCCTCACCAGAAGGAGACATGCATACGGTTCAGGATCTCTAGCAAATTGGGCTCATTCTCTGAATTAACCTTCCCATGTCGAACCAAGAAGTCAAGGAGGACTAATAACAAGAGTATCAGCATCAGTATCCTTCAAAAAGCTCAACAGGAAATGTGGTGACGTACCCAGCGCACAATTTGGTTTAAAATCGCCCGCGAGCATCTTCTCTTTGACCAAGGACAGTGGAAGCAACTTCAAGAATGATCCTTCAGTCACTATACTCCATCACCATCTCGAATAGCCTTACATCGAAAGATTCCACCTCGCCATCTAATGGATTCGGGGTGTACTGGTTGGAGAGCTCTTCCCCGCGAGGAATCTCTAGATCAAATACATATCTTGGAGTTGTTTTAGTAAACACTTGTGTGATTGGCAGGACTTACTGAACTTCAGGTTGTAACCACCCTTTACTAGTCCTGGAGGAGAATGAAGCTCGCAACCCAACTGTGATGAGGAACTGAAACTAGTACCGGTAACAGTAGCTGACGGCCCCAGTGGGCTTTATGAGTGGGCCGACTATGTCCTCAGGCAGGCTTGCTTCCTCCATGCATTCCTTGATCATCGACTCTAAGGGAGTCATACCAGAAGGGAGCCCTCCAGCCACACTATTGTCAAGTTTCCCAGGCCAGCTGTCCTCCAAGTCATCAGTTTTACTTAGGGGTCTGAATGGCTTGCCAGTGCCTACGTTTGCTTTGTCGCGCTCCTTCTCGGCACCCAGACCCTCCACTCTGGTTCCTCGGTCGTGTATACCGTCAGGTGCACACCGTACGTGACGACTCCGAACAGAGAGGATGCAGCGCGTTCCATTTCGAAGGCTAGTTCAGGCCGGATCGGGCGATAAGGGTTCAGGTAGACTGGGTAGAGTTCATCTCTCCACATCCTGGCGAAGCACAATAAGTTGCCAAAATATCACCGAATTGTGAGAGGTGCGAGACTGTGCCTGTAGCGTCGCTCACCTCCCACCCACGATATCTCCAAAGACTCCTTTATCCCTCCACTCTATACACATTGCTTGCATAGCGGCCGATCTGGTCTCTGGTGTATCCAGCCACTCTGCGAATGCAGCAGCCTCTCCACCCCCGATGATGTCCCATATCGGGCCGTTCTCGAACATATTAGACGCATTATAACGTTTTAGTTCTATGATTACAGCTTCGTTGATGAGGCCGAGGAGAACTCGTTGCGATCGTGAGAGGAAGAATGGATGGAAGGCCTTTTCTTGAAGCAGATGGGCCATCTTGTAATTATCGCATGCATTGATTATAGGCAGCAATGTCTCGCCTCGGGATAAAGTGGTAGACATGGAAGCTTCAGAGAAAGCGAGAGAGAATGTTCACACCATCGCATCCACGTGATTCCCCCCTCGTTTCGTTTCAGAGAAACCACTACGTCGCCCAAACCCCTTGTTACCCCGTCCACGTTCTCTCATTTGTGTTTCCGTGCTTCTCTCGCTACCTCCACTTTAACCATATAATATCGTATCGACTACAAGTGTGCTGTTGACCGTACTGACGTAAACAAGGCTGCTGTTATCTCTGGCCCGTATTGATGGTAGGTATCCTATGCGGCTTGCATATTCCAGGCTGACTTCCTTGACGAAACCTTGCTGGGAAGCGCTGGATCCCATCTGTCTCATTACATCGTACAGGACAGATATTTCACTTGTAATCCGACGTTTGAAGACAAACGGTGTATAATGCGCCGCGGACGATGATTTGAGGCCTTGTTGAACGACACAACCTGCAGTGTCGCGTATCATGAAGAAATCTCGTCTGCAAAATGCCGAATAAATCGAGGCCGCAAAACATGTCGATATTCGAGTAGGAGCAAAGGATCATCATATTACATTTCTCCGCACTCTAAGGGCACAATTATTACGACACAGCGACAACGGTTCTGAGAAATGGCGAACGTACCGGTTATTTTGACCGCCAACTTTGGTCGGTTGTTGTTCCCAGTAGCGACATTCTCAATCTTCCGCAATGTGAGCATACCTTCTGTCACGCGTCCAAAAACGGTATGCTTTCCGTCTAAAAATGCTGCCGGTGCGGTAGTGATGAAGAACTTCATCGGGTCAATTTGTGCCGCCCTGAGTTAAGGAAGCTTGGACTCACTTGGCAGCCATTCGTATTCGGTCCCGAGTTCGCCTGTAAAAGGTAGGTGAGGGCGGTAGAGGAGACCACGCGGATGGCGGACCATTGAAAGGAGACCTGGGACATCATGCTTCACGGTAAAGTTCTCGTCCTGAAATATATAAGCGAATGACTAAAGGATGTCTATCCTCATAGAAGCTTACGGTGAACTTGTCGCCGTAGATCGAGAAGGAACCAGTGCCGTCGTGATTAATAAAGTCACCGCCTATGCCAAAATTAACCCCTATCGCTCGAGGGCAGCAACGTTTCATACCTTGGCACATGAAGTTGGGGACCCTATAAACTAGGAGTTGAGTTCACCAAAAGGAAAGAAAAAATAGGTTGGCGCTTACACTCTAGAAGCGATTGTCAGAAACAAATAGACCATAATGAGACGATACGCACCGATGGAATGTGGCATTCTTGTAACCCTGGGGACGACCGTTCACTCTGCACGTGTGAGTCAGGAAGGTTGCCCTCATGGAGCGGATCAGGCCTACCTGTGCTCCCCAGTGCACAGCTGTCTGAAGTTCTCTGCAGTCCTGAGTTACATCAGACCATAGAACTAAGCGTTGTGTCGTGCGGGGGAATTACTTTGGGCAGATGTCGCTGAAGAGCTCCATTTTGAGCCGGCCAATGGGCGTCTCGCCAATGTTGATGTCCATAAAGACAATAGGTCTCGTTGTCGTCGTCAGCGTCGATGAAGACATTGGAGTGGATGGGACAAAGAAGAGGGTGCCAAATTGGAGCCAAACGCCTTCCCATCTTGGAGCCAACGTCGCCAGCCGTCATCCTCCACACGCGCACTGACCGCACTAGACGGTTCATATTGACCAGTAGTTACTGAGTACGAGCTCAGCACTCGACTTCAACGCGGCCAATCGACTCCATTTCGTTCGACACGCGTCCGACTCGTAAGCCCTTCGTCCGTCGAAGCCCACCAAGACACCTCAGCCCGGGAACCGTGACCCATGGCGGATATATACTCCCACATGCCCCCAACAGGGCCCGTGTTCTCGTCGAAGAGCATGCCGTCCAACTCGCCCCTTGGCCCCCAGCCATCCCCACACCACCTTCATTCCCCGACACACGCCCTGACCCACTCGTCGATACACAGCCAGTTCCCGAATCTTCCTCCTTCGTCGACCGCCCCTCAGAGATCCTCCCTCAAGCGTGCCCGCTCGGATGACGAAGACGACGCCATGGATGGCAGTCCTACGCTTGCTGATAAGCGCGTACTGACTTCGGCCAAAGGCAGAAAGCTTGCTTCCATAAAGCGCCCACGGGTAGAAACCATCAACGGCGAGTCTCTGGGCAGGACTAGGTCGAAGGGGGTAGAGGAGAAGAGAGAAGAAGGAACGGCAGAAGATGAAGTAGACGCTGGTGTGCTTCTCGGTATGTCAATACCTCGGTTCCCGTTGGTGCTCTCCTTGCTTATCGGTTCGGGACTCGCATGCCACATTTCCAGCCGGCCTCCCTGCATCCTCTCACCTCCCTCTTCTACAAGCTCTTCTCGCTCAAATGCCTCAAATCAAGCCCACCCTACTTTCCCTCATACCCCGGCCCACTGCCGAAACGACACGGGATGCCATCCTCGATGCAGTCAAGAAGTTACGAGAAGCCGTTCCGTACAGTGCCACATTCTCAACATCATCCCCTTCTACCCCTCACATACCGGGCACACCAACCGGTGCCTCTAGCAATAGCCTTGGTCTCGGGTTTGCATTTGGCGCTGCCACTGCGCCAAGTTTCGTCTTCGGAGCAGCATCTGTACGACCTTCGCCCACTCCGCAACAACGTGACTCCTACGCCCTCAACCGTCTCCGTCCTGCCGTACAAATCTTCACCACCACCGTAGCTTCCTACCTTCCGTACTTTTCCCTTGTCCCCGCCCCAGTAACTTTGGCATCTCTCCAGCAACGGAACCGACAACCACAACAACCACATGTGAACAATAAACCTCCTTCGTACTCGGAAGCGTTTACTGTGCTGTCAACCCTAACATCCTCACTCCTGACCCTTCCGCCTGCCGCCGCTCAAGCTTTGAAGCAACAATCTGACTTGCATTCACGTGTCGTTACTGAATGGAAAGCTTGGTTAAACTCCCTCGATGGCCATGTCAATCGCGAAGGAGGAATTTTTGGGCGTGATATGGCACAAAGCTGGCTCACTGGGCTCGAAGCCTTCTCTGTCGGCAAACCAGCGAGCACAGGGCATGCACTGGGTAGTGGCCTTGCTTTTGGGACCAACTGGTTGGGCAGTGGCCGCAGTGGATTGGGTACTCCAACCTTGTCCAGCACTGGTGAGTGGGGAACCCAACTTGCCTCGCCTGGTGGACTTGGATTTGGATTTGGATCAGCAGTTGCACCCTCTCTAGCGTCGTCAAGTACGCACAATAAGGACCTCATCGCACAGATGAAGGAAGTCAAGGACGACTGGATCTCACGTGTTGGGTGGTTAGCTGGCCGACATGCACCGCCACAAGGTCTTGATCTTATGGAAGAACAATAAAATATATTTGTGCTTTGCAGCCTATTCAGTATTCCCATCTCTCCGATACCTCACTAGTCTGGCATCATCTCTAGGATACATTGCCGCTCATTTATCATGGACC
>Ga0307513_10005189_pt1 | contig 17264 bp, 13 predicted proteins | sample 15_EM_MG_FD_202174 | JGI IMG/M metagenome (GOLD analysis project Ga0307513, IMG submission 202174) | Populus trichocarpa ectomycorrhiza microbial communities from riparian zone in the Pacific Northwest, United States - 15_EM | ecosystem: Host-associated > Plants > Roots > Unclassified | place... | reverse complement strand
CGCGCAAATAAAGGCTCTAAGCAGCCATTCGTTGGCGAAGCCAGGAGTGGCTGCTTACCCGCTTGGCAATCCTCATGCCGCCCGCGGCCATCTCATGCTAAGAGAGGCGCCTTCGGGTTGCAGCGGCGGCGCCGCCAACCCAGCATGGCCCCGCATGAAAGGATTGCCCGATGGTGCAGCAGATCGACATCGCAAAGCGGGTTTACGACCACACCTGGAAGCTCGACCCGATCGTGCGCAGCCTGCTCGACACCGATTTCTACAAGCTGCTGATGCTTCAGATGATCTGGGGCCTTTATCCGGACGTGCAAACCACCTTCTCGCTGTTCAACCGCACGAAAAGCGTGCGCCTCGCCGACGAGGTGGACGAGCGCGAACTGCGCGACCAGCTCGACCATGCGCTGACCTTGCGGTTTTCCAAGAAGGAGATGATCTGGCTGGCGGGCAACTCGTTCTACGGCCGCTCGCAGATCTTCAGCCCCGAATTCCTGGCCTGGCTGCGCGATTTTCAGCTTCCCCCTTATGAGCTGCGCAAGGAAGACGGCCAGTTCGTGCTCGAATTCCCCGGCCCCTGGACGCATACCAGCATGTGGGAGATCCCGGCGCTTTCCATTCTCTCCGAGCTGCGCTCGCGCGCGGCGCTGAAGCGCAATCTCGGCCGTTTCACGCTGGATGTGATCTATGCGCGCGCCAAGGCCAAGCTGTGGACCAAGGTGGAGCGGCTGGCCAAGCTGCCGGGCCTGCGCATCTCCGATTTCGGCACAAGGCGGCGGCACAGCTTCATCTGGCAGCGCTGGTGCGTGGACGCGCTGAAAGAGGGGCTGGGCTCCGCCTTCATCGGCACCTCCAACGTGCTGCTCGCCATGGATTCGGACCTGGAAGCCATCGGCACCAACGCCCATGAGCTGCCCATGGTCTATGCCGCGCTCGCCAAGGACAATGACGACCTGCTGGCCTCCCCCTACCGGGTGCTGCGCGACTGGCAGCGTTATTACGGCGGCAACCTGCTCGTCGTGCTGCCCGACGCGTTCGGCACCGAGGCGTTTTTGCGCCGCGCGCCGGAATGGGTGGCGGAATGGAAAGGCTTCCGCCCCGACAGCGCCCCGCCCATCGAAGGCGGCGAGCGCATCGTCGAATGGTGGCGCCAGCGCGGCCAGGATCCGCGGGAAAAACTGCTGGTCTTCTCCGACGCGCTCGACGCCGATAGCATCGAGGAAACCTACCGCCATTTCGAGGACAAGGTGCGCATGAGCTTTGGCTGGGGCACCAACCTCACCAATGATTTCGCCGGCTGCGCGCCCAAGCCCAATGACGGGCTGAAGGCCATCTCGCTGGTGATCAAGGCGAGCGAGGCGAACGGCCACCCCGCCGTCAAGCTGTCCGACAATCCGCAGAAGGCGCTCGGCGCCCCGGACGAGATCGCCCGCTATCTGCGCGTGTTCGGCCAGGACGGCCGCCGCGAGATCAAGGTGAAGGTGTGACAGGGCGGTCCCGGCTGGGCGCCTTCGCTGCCGCTTTTTGCGGGGCGGGGGTTACCCCGCTGGGCGCATTATGCCCGCCGCCAAGCCGGTCCCATATTCGCTTGTCGGCGAAACGCCTGAGAAGCTCGGCCATTTGCGGCGCGAAGGTCGCGGCGTATGTCGCGGTAAGGTGTCCCCTATCACGGTAGATGATGACTCCATTACTGACTATCGGGCAGGTGCTTGCACTGCAAATTTGATCGTTGAAATCGACCAATGTAACCCTGTCACCGAATTCCCTTGCGACATCGGCGTCAAGTGGATCGTCCACGAAAGCTTGTTTTCGAGATACAGAACAATTCAATCCCGTCAATAGGCAGGACTGATATTCACGGTTTGCTTTTGGAATATCACGAATCACAAGAACATTCACGCCTGCAGCGATCAATTTTCTTATAATTGTTCGAAAGCCTTCGCGTAACCGCTCATTCGCCTCGCGACGCGGGAGAACGTCTCCAGTGCCAACGTCATAAATACGACCAGCATAGTTCAGCGCATTCGACATGATGACCAGATCGGGGCGATTGGCCCCCGTCAGCATAGCGATCATCTTGTCGCGCCACTCCTGGCAACCGCGATAGGGAAGGCCCCCATAGTAAAGCGGTGCATCGGCTGACGGACACGCACTTTTCATCCAAGCCCTCAACTGCCACCCGGTCTGCATGGCGGCAGCATTCAAAGCGGGAAACCAGTGATCGGCGTGACTGTCACCGAAGAGGACGGCGCGGCTTCTCGCCGACACATCGCCGTAAAGACACTCTGGATATTGTACCAGATCGCCCTTCGGGAGGAGGCATCCGTCTTTGGCGGCCAACGATACATCGCGTGATGCCGTTTTGATCTGGACCGCTCTCAATGCAACGGCCTTATCGAGAAAAAACATGGTGGGCATATAGGCCTGGGCCGCTCCGGTCACGACAGCGACACCCGCCATGGCGGCAGCGAGCGTTCGCAGTGGCGAGGCGGCGAGTTGCCGGCTCTGGCGCACCGGATTTTCCAGCCAGCTATAGGCGGCGCTGGCAAAGACAAACGATGCAGGAAGGGCGATCAGTTCGATATAGGGGCTGTCCGGCATAACGGCGCGCGGCAATGCGAGTAGCGGCCAGTGCCAGAGATACAAACTATACGACCGGGCGCCGAGCCATTGCATGACAGGCAGGCTCAGGCCGCGTCGCAAAAGTCCGTCCGGCGCCGCCGCTTCGAAGCCGGCGAGAAGTCCAGCCGCGCCCAGCGTCGGCCAAAGCGCCCAAACGCCGGGGTAGCCGCGATTTTCATCGAGCAGCGCGACGCCGGCCAGGATCGCTGTCAATCCCAGCCAGGCCATGGCGGTGCGCGAGGGCGGCGGCAAGCGCTCGACGCCGGCCCAGCCCGCCGCGAGCAGCGCCCCGATGCCGAGCTGCCAGCAGCGCGTGCCGGTGCTGAAATAGGCGGTCGGCTGCTCGGTGGCGGTGAACCAGAGGCTGGCGGCGAATGACACGCACACGATCAACAGCAGAACAACGCAAGTCGCCCGCCGCAAGCTGGCGCGAAACCAAAGCCCGATCCCCAGGAGCAGCAGCGGCCAGACGAGGTAGAACTGCTCCTCGACGGCGAGGGACCAAAAATGCAGCACGGGACTTGCCGGGCTGTCGGCCTGAAAATAGTCCACCGCCTTGTCGGCGAAATGGAAATTGGCGATTTCGAGCGCGGCAAACATGATCTCGCGGGCGAGCGCGTCCGGGTTGTAACCGGGAAACAGGAACAGCGCGATCAGGACGGTCGCCAGCAATGTGGCGTAGGCGTTGGGCAGCAGGCGGCGCGCACGTCGCGCCCAGAAGCATAACAGGTCGATCCGCCCGGTGAGCGCCATCTCACTGAGCAGCAGCCGCGTGATCAGAAAACCGGAGATCACGAAGAACACGTCGACGCCGATAAAACCACCGCCAAGCCCCGGCAGGCGTGCATGGGCAGCGATGACCATCAGCACCGCAATGGCGCGCATCCCCTGGATTTCTGGATGAATGGCGCGTTCATGCGCTGGCGCGGTGACATAAGCGGGCGTACTGACGAATGGATGGGACCGCATTGCACCCCATGAAATTGCAACTTAGGGGCGCCCGCCGGCGCAAGCCAAGCGTTTTAGAATGACACCCTCCCCCGGAAGTCCGCGCTATGCATAGCGGCCCCAAACCTCCCCCGCAATCTCTGTGGTTGCGTTATCATTATTTACACGCATCGAGTGAGGCGGCCGCCCCGCCGTCAAGCTGTCCGACAATCCGCAGAAGGCGCTTGGCGACTCGGACGAGATCACCCGCCATCTGCGCGTGTTCGGCCAGGACGGCTACCGCGAGATCAAGGTGAAGGTGTGACGGGGCGGTCTCGGCTAAGCACGGTTTCCCAAAAGTGGACACCGGTTTTTGGATAAAAACCTCGGCTCAAACAAAGGACTCTATGCCTTCGCCGTTCTTTCTCGCCGAGAACCAGGAAGGCCGCGTTTGCTGGAAAGCGCGTCTGCCCCTCAAACCACATTGCGCTCGCGATAGGTCTGGAGGAACGACCGGACGCGGGCATCGGCGGGGTCTCTGCCGAAGATCTCGGCCGGCGGCACGCAGGTGATCAGCCGTCCGTGGTCGAGAAACGCGACCCTGTCGGCCACATGGGCGGCAAAGCCCATTTCATGCGTGACGACCACCATCGTCATGCCCTCCGCCGCCATCTGCTTCATGACGGTCAGCACCTCGCCCACCAGTTCGGGATCGAGCGCCGATGTCGGCTCGTCGAACAGCATCAGGCTCGGCTCCATGGCGATGGCCCTGGCGATGGCGACGCGCTGCTGCTGCCCGCCGGAGAGGGCGGAGGGATAGCTGTTCACCTTGTCCTGGAGGTTGACCTTGCGCAGCGCCGCTTCGGCCCGCGCCATAGCCTCGGCGCGCGGCAGCTTTTTTACCTTGAGCAGCGCCTCGGCAACATTCTGCATCGCGGTGAAATGCGGCCAGAGATTGAACTGCTGAAACACCATGCCGATATGCCGGCGCTGCTCGCGCAGCCTGGCCGGCGGCAGAGCTTTGCGCGGATTGCTCCCCTCCCGCCAGCCGATGAGCTGCCCCTCCATGCGCACCTCGCCGTGATCATAGGGCTCCAGGAAGTTCAGGCAGCGCAGCAAGGTGCTCTTGCCCGAGCCCGACGGGCCGATCAGGCAGAGCACCTCCGAACGGCGGATATCGAGATCGACATCAACAAGCGCTTCGAAATCGCCATAGAGCTTGGTCATGCGCCGGACGGTGATGATCGTGCCGTCTCCCGCACCATTTGCAGATATTGCCATCGCCCCTATCGCCCCCTCGGCTCCCGTGCCATCGTCGTCATGCGCGCCGCAAATGCCGCGTCACTCGCGCCTCGACGCGGGCGCCCAGCCAGGACGTCGCCACGACCATCGCCCAATACAGCAGCGACAGCGCCAGGAACGGCTCGACATAGGTGAAGGTCTCGGCCGCCATGGTCTGCGTCTGGTAGAGCAGCTCGGGCACGGTGACGACCGACAGGATCGCGGTTTCCTTGGTCAGGATGATCAGGAAATTGGTCAGCGGCGCGGTGATGAACACCAGCATCTGCGGCAGGACGATCCGGATGATGATTGTCGCCTCGTCCAGCCCCACGCAGCGTGCCGCCTCGATCTGCCCGCGCGGTATGGCATTGAAGCCGCCGCGAAAAATCTCCGCGAAATAGGGGCTGCCATAGATGACGAAGCTGAGGATGCCGGCCGGCACCGGGTCCATCACCAGGCCGAAATGGGGGCCGCCATAATAGAGGATGAAGAGCTGGATCATGAAGGGCGTGCCGCGGATCACCTCGACATAGGCGGTAAGCAGCCAGCGCAGCGGCCGGCTCGCCCATTGACGGAGGCAGGCAATGGCAAAGCCCAGCACGATCCCGCCGAGCGAGCCCACAATCCAGCACGCGATGCTGATGCCAAAGCCATGGAGCAGCGCCGGGCCATAGCGGAGATAGAGATCGAGTTCCACGGGCGCCGCTCTCCCTCAGCCGGTCTTCAGGCGTTGCTCGGCAAGACGCCCAAGCAGCGCGATGACCGAATTGATGGCGAGGTAGACGGCCGCCGCCGCCAGATAGATCTCAAGCGGCCGGTAGGTGGCGCCGGTGATGTTCTGCGCCACGCGCGTCAACTCCACCACCCCGACGATGGAGGCGAGCGAGGAAACCTTGACGAGCAGGATCAACTCGTTGATGAGCGAGGGCATGCCGATCCGCAGCGCCTGCGGAACCAGAATGCGCACCCACAGCCAGCCAGGGGCAATGCCGAGCGCGTCGGCCGCCTCGATCTGGCCGCGCGGAATGCCTTGCAAAGCCCCTCGCAGGATTTCCGCCGTATAGGCCGCCGAGCACATGCCCACGGCAAGGATCGCCGCGCCAATCGCGGGCAGGTCCAGCCCGACATAGGGCAGCATGTAATAGAAGATCAAAAGCTGGACGAGCAGCGGCACGCCGCGAAAGAAGCTCACATACACAGCCGCCAGAGTCCGGATAAGCGCCTGCCGCGAGATCCGTGCGGCGCACACGAAAATGCCCAGGACGATGCTGATCGCCATGCCAGCGAGCGAAATCAGCAGCGTCCACCCGGCGGCATTGAGGAGGTAGGGAAGATTTTTGAGGATGATTGCAAAGGAAAAGTCCACCGTCCCCCCGTCTAGAAAGAAACGCGCCATTCGGGCGAGCAAATACACTCCGGCACAATCTGCTTAGTCAACCTCCGAGAGGAACCGCTAGCCACCCGCTGCATTTCCCGTGAGGATGCACTGCTCGCGGCCCCGCCTCGCATGGCGTAGACACGCTGAAAGGAAGCACCCATGCCCAAATTCGTGACGATTGGATATGGAGACCAGAAGGGCTACGATAATACCCCTGCGGCCATTCGAGACGCAGCCCACGCGCACGACGCCAAGTTACGCGCAGAAGGTGTGTTAATGGGTATCGCGGGAATTCCCGTGCAAGTACGCAATCCGAATGCTGCTCGGCTTGAGACCACGAATGGTCCGTTCATGACGTCCCCCTTACCGTTGGCCGGCTTTGGAATCATCGAAGCCGCCAATTTGGCTGAAGCCATAGACATGGTGTCCCGAACGCCTTGCGCCGTTGCCCATGGTGTTGTTGAGGTATGGCCGATAGAGGAAGCGACGTAGGCCGCGACGGCCCGGCCCATCCATCGCCGAGCCGGGCTTGCGCTCCCAGAGCTCAGTTCACATCCGGCATGGATGTCGGAAGCTCCGGCGCGGCACCGAGCCACTTCTGGTTGATCGCCGTGAGGCGTCCGTCGCCATGCATCTTGATCAGCGCCGCGTTCACCGCTTCGATCAGCGTCTTGCTGTCGTCATCCTTGCGCGCGACCCAGGCGAAATATTTGGGATCGCCGAAGGGCGGCATCACCAGCGCGAAGGTTTCCGAGCGCTGCTTGGCGGCATAGCCCATCAGCGGCATGGAATTGACCACCGCCTGAATGCGGCCCGCGGCCAGATCGGCGAGCGCTTCGTCCTGATTGACATATTCGCGGACATCGACAGGCTTGGGCAGCTTGGCCGAGAACGCCTTGAGCTGGTCGAGCTGGGCCGAGCCCTTCTGCGAGCCTGCCGCCTTGCCGGCGATGTCTTCCGGCTTGGTGATCGCGCTGTCGCCGGCCTTCTTGACCATGGCGACGGTCGCGTTGCCCATCGGCAGGGTGAAGGCATAGCGCTTGGCGCGCTCGGCGGTGATCGTCACGGGCGCGTTGACGATGTCGAATTTCTTGGCCTCCAGGCCGGGCAGTACGCTCTGCCAGGGCAGATCGAGATATTCGGCCTTCACGCCAAGCTCCTTGGCGACCTCGTCGAACAGATCCTTGCAGATGCCCTCATATTTGCCGTCATTGAGGATATCGAACGGTGCGAAGTGCATCTCGGTGGCGGCGACGATCTTGCCTTTGGCCTTGATGTCGGCGAGTTGATCGGCCATGGCTGGCGCGCAGGCCATGGCGATAAGAGCCAAGGCGGCGCCCAGCCCTTGGATTTTGCGTTTCAGCGTCATTCCTGCAGGTCCCTCGTGTTTTGATGTTATGCAGTGAGGAAGGATTTGGGCAGATTCGCTCAAGGGAAGCGCATGCAAAACCACGGTGCCGGGCATCATGCGCCCGCCGGATTCGTGGAAAGCATGCCTCCTATTTCTGCCGCCCGCATCTTTCGTGCAGCTTTCATGCCATCGAAGCGAGCATATCCTTGCAGCGCCATACGGTTGGTGATCAAGACGAGCGGGACGAACCGCCGCCCCGCCGTCAAGCTGTCCGACAATCCGCGCCTGGACAAGATCGCCCGCCATCTGCGCGTGCTCGGCGACGGCCCGCGTGAGCTGACGGTGACGATCTAGCAGCGCGGTCTCAATTGGGGGCCTGCGTCGTGTCCCGGCCGAGAACCGACATTGCGCTGTTGCTCACATCCGGCAGAGGCGGCCGCGCCCCGAAGCTTGGCCTGTAGCGCTTGCTTTTCAGCAAAGCCGCGCAGCAATTGCCCCATTTGGGGGGCGAACGTTGCGGCATATGTTGGTGTGATGTGGTTGGTGTCGCGATAGACGAGGAGTCCGTCTCGAACCACCGGGCATGCCGCAGCGTCGCATATCTGGTCGCTGAAATCCGCCCCCGTGACAAGATTCCCGAACTCGCGCGCAACCTCGACATCAAGCGTACCTCCGGCAAGCGCCTTCTGGCGAGAGGCAGCGCAGTCCATGCCCTTCAGGTAGCAGGTCCGGTAATCATCGTCCGCAACCGGCGTATCGCGGATAATCAGCACAGAGGTTCCCATCGCCAGAAGCGTCCTTATCGTTCGACGCAGGCCCTCGCGAAAGGCTTCCGTCCCTTCGGCAGGCGACAGAAGGTTGCCGCTTTTCTCATTGACAACCTTCGTCCCGTAATATGATCGATGGACTATGATCACGAGATCGGGGGTAGATTCCGTCAATCTTTTGAGAATGCCGTCGCGCCACGGTTTGCACGTCGGATAAGGCTCACCCTTGTAAACCACCGTCACATCGGCCGCTGGACAGGCACTCTTGCTCCAGGCGTTCAATCGCCAGCCATTTTCTTTTGCGGCCCTGTCAATCGCCGGAAACCAGTGGGCCGCGTGACTGTCACCGAATAGAACAGCGCGGCGGCTGGCGGAAGGATCTCCGTAAAGGCAGTCCTTTGGCTCCACCCGATCCAGGTTCACCTGGCATTCGCCTTTGTCTGCCTGCGATAGGTCCGCCAAAGCGAGGCGAAGTTTCTCGAAACGCACACTCAACCCATTGTCGACGATGGACAATGCGGGGGTATATGCATAGCCGGCAAGCACCACGAAACCAAGACACACAGCGGCGCCGGCCAGCGTTCGCCATGGCGCGGCCGCCAGTCGCGGGCTTTGGCGGAGCGGATTTTCGAGCCAGGCATAGGCGGCGCTGGCGACGGCGAGCGAGGCCGGCACCGCGACCAGCTCGATATAGCGGCTGTCAGGCATGGCGATGGCGGCGCGCGGCAACGCCAAAAGCGGCCAATGCCACAGATACCAGCTGTAGGAGCGCGCTCCGAGCCATTGCATCACCGGCAGGCCGAGGCTACGCCGCAGGAAGCTGGCAGGCGCGGCGGCCTCGAATCCGGCGAGAAGACCGGCTGCGCCCAGTGTCGGCAAGAGCGCCCAAAGACCGGGATAGCCACTGCCATCGCCAAGGACCGCAACGCCGGCAATGATAGCGCCGAGCCCCAGCCACGCCATGGCTGCGCGCAAGGTGCCCGGCAACCTCTCGACGCCAACCCAGCCCGCCGCGAGCAGCGCGCCGATAGCGAGTTGCCAGCAGCGCGTGCCGGTGCTGAAATAGGCAACGGGCTGCTTGGTGACGGTGAACCAGAGGCTGGCGGCGAATGACGCGCACGCGATCAGCAGCAGAACGACGCAAGTCGCCTGCCGAAAGCTGCGACGAAACGATAGGCCGATCCCCAGGAGCAGCAGAGGCCAGACCAGATAGAACTGCTTCTCGACGGCGAGGGACCAAAAATGCAGCACCGGGCTCGCCGGGCTGTCGGTCTGAAAATAATCCACCGCCTTGCGGGCGAAATGGAAATTGCTGATTTCCAGCGCCGCGAACACGACCTCGCGGGCGAGTTGCTGTGGTTCGTAGCCGGGGAACAGGAACAGGGCGATCAGCACGGTTGCCAGCAGGGTGGCGCAGGCATTGGGCAGGAGGCGGCGCGCACGTCGCGCCCAGAAGCGCAACAGGTCGATCCGCCCGGTAAGCGCCATCTCGCTGACCAGCAGCCGCGTGATCAGAAAGCCCGAGATCACGAAGAACACATCGACGCCGATAAAACCGCCGCCAAGCCCAGGCAGACGCGCATGGGCAGCGATAACGATCAGCACAGCCAGCGCGCGCATCCCCTGAATCTCAGGATGAATGGCGCGCTCATGCGCTGGCGCGGTGGCGTAAGCGGGCATACTGGCGAATGGACGGGACCGCATTGCACCCCATGAGATTGCTCGCCACGGTGGGTGCTCCGCTAGCCAGAGGCGAGCAGCGCAAAATGACGCACACCACCGAGTTCGCCCATGGATAGCGATGAAATCCGCTTTCACAAAGATAGAGCTGCGGAAAGCACGCCCTTAATCCCCAGCATCGTGATTTCCGCGCAATATCTTGTTGCAGCAGTCTTTTGAGGCTTTTTAGGTACACACGCATGGCGAGACGCGATACGCACGCAGTGCTGGAATAACGACTGTGATTCGTCTCGAAAGCGTCAGACAACCCGCGAAAGCGCTTGGCGACCTGCACGAAATCGCCCGCTATCGGCACATGTTCGGCGGCGCCGACGGCTGGCGCAAGCCGACGGTGGCGGTTCAACAGCGCCGGGCTTAGTTGGGCGCCTTCGTCTCCTCTTGTCCCAGGGCTGAGGTCATCGCATCGCCCGGCTCGGGGGTGCGGCGCCCGCCTTGCGGTGTCAGCTTTTCGGCAAAGCCGCGCAGCAGTTCGGCGATTTGGGGTGCGAAGGTTGCGGCATACGTTGCCGTAAGGTGGTTGCTATCGCGATAGACGATGAGCCCGTTGCGCATCACCGGGCAAGTCTGCGCGTCGCAGATCTCATCGCTGAAATCAGCAACCGTGACAAAATCGCCGAATTCACGCGCCACCTCGACAGCCAATTGAGTACCGGCCAGCGCCCTTTGCCTGGACGTAATGCAATCCAAACCTTTCAGGTAGCAGGTCTGGTAGTTCGCGTCGGCGATCGGATTATCGCGGATAATCAGCACGGCGCTTCCTAGCGCAAGAAATTGCCTTATGGTTTTGCGCCACCCCTCGCGCAAAGCGTCAGCGCCTTCGACTGGCGAGAGAACTTGTCTGTTTGCCTCATCGACAATATGGGCCTCGTAAGTCGATGCGTTGCTCATAACAACGAGATCGGGCGCGGCTTCAGTCAATCTTGCAACAATTTTTTCGCGCCACTGCCTGCACGTCGGATAAGGCCCGTCCCGATAAAGCACCGTCACATCAGCTGGTGGACAGGCGCTCTTCGTCCAGGCGTTTAGTTGCCACCCATTTTCATTCGCAGCCTGGTCAAGAGCCGAAAACCATTGGGTCGCATGGCTGTCACCGAATAGCACGGCGCGGCGGCTCGCCGAACGATCGCCATAAAGGCAATCCCTTTGCTCCACCCACCTCGCACCAGTCTGACATTTGTCTTTCTCTGCTTGCGACGCGTCTTCCGATGCAGCGCGGAGCTTCTCGAACCGGGCGCTCAGTGGGCTGTCCACGACGGACAGAACCAGTTTGTAGGCATATCCGACAAGCACCACGGCGCCAAGACACGCCGCCGCTCCTGCCAGCGTTCGCATGGGCGCCCCGGCGAGGCGCCGGCTTTGGCGCACCGGGTTTTCCAGCCAGGCATAGGCGGCGCTGGCGATGGCGAGCGATGCGGGAACGGCGACCGCCTCGATATACGGGTTATCCGGCATGGCGACGCGCGGCAGCGCCAAGAGCGGCCAATGCCAGAGATACCAGCTATAGGAGCGCGCGCCCAACCACTGCATCACCGGCAGGCTGAGGCCACGCCGCAAAAACCCTGCCGGCGCGGCGGCCTCGAAGCCGGCAAGCAGCCCGGCCGCGCCGAGCGTCGGCAGCAGCGCCCAAAGGCCGGGATAGCCGTGCCCCTCGCCCAGAATTGCGACGCCGGTCAGGATCGCGGCGAGCCCCAGCCAGGCGATGCCGGCGCGCGAGGCCGGCGGCAAGCGCTCGACGTCCCGCCACCCCACCGCAAGCAGCGCCCCGACGCCGAGCTGCCAGCAACGGGTGCCGGTGCTGAAATAGGCGGTCGGCTGCTCGGTGACGCTGAACCAGAGGCTGGCGGCGAATGACACGCACACGATCACCCCCAGCACCACGAGCGTCGCACGGCGAAAACCGCCGCGGAACCACAGTCCGATCCCCAACAGCAGCGGCGGCCAGGCGATGTAGAACTGCTCCTCGACGGCGAGTGACCAAAAATGCAGCACCGGGCTTGCCGGGCTGCCGGCCTGAAAATAATCCACCGCCTTGCGGGCAAAATGGAAATTGGCGATTTCGAGCGCGGCGGCCATGATCTCGCGAGCGAGCGCGTCCGGGTTGTATCCGGTGAATAGGAACAGCGCGATGAGCACCGTTCCCAGCAAGGTGGCGTAGGCGTTGGGCAGCAGGCGGCGCGCGCGCCGTGCCCAGAAGCGCAACAGGTCGATCCGCCCGGTGAGCGCCATCTCGCTGAGCAGCAGCCGCGTGATCAGGAAGCCCGAGATCACGAAGAACATGTCGACGCCGATAAAACCGCCGCCAAGCCCCGGTAGGCGCGCATGGGCAGCGATAACGATCAGCACAGCGAGCGCGCGCATGCCCTGGATTTCGGGATGTATGGCGCGCTCATGCGCTGGCGCGGTGACGCAAACGGGCTCAGGGGCCAACGGATGGGAACGCACTACACCCCCAAGTGATCGCAACATGGGGGGCGCCCCGCCGGGCAAAGCCCTTCGGGTTACGACGACACCGGCCCCCTCGGAAAGTCTTCGCTATGCATAGCGGCTTAAAATGGCTTCACAACAAGCGCCGTGAAAATTGCCACTAAGAATCTGTCCTGTGATTTCTTCGCAACAGCTCGGCACACAAATCGTGACGGTTGCTTATATTGGCGATCACTCGCATTGGGCGAGAGAGGCATCGGAGGGAGCTTGACGCTATGCCATACCGGGCGGGAGCCGCGACGGAGGGCTGGCTTGCGGGCCCTCCGCCGATAGTCGCAAATGGGGAGCGCGATAAAAAACAGTGGATGAGGACCGGAGACCGCCAAATCCCCATCCACGAAGCCTGGGAAACTGATTCTGTTAACTTTTGAGTATGTCTAGGTGATCGCAATCCCGGCATATTAGCGCGCCAGGCTGGCGGCCGCGTCATCCGTTTAGGTGAGGAACGCAAAGATAACGCCGCGCCCATCCGGTGACGGCGGCGGTCATAAACAGCTAATCCTGCCGGCTTTTGCGGAACTGCTAGGCAGATCGCGCGCAATCTGCACAAAACTTTGCTATTGCGTCCGGCGTGCGCACGATTATCATTTGCCTACGAACGATCTAAGCAGCGTTTCCCAAAGTGGCCTTCCGGTTTTGGAAAAAAACGCCGCGAGAAGATAAAGACTCTGAGCAAGCATTCGTTGAGCAACCCAAGCATGCCTGCTTAGGCTCCCAAACCACGGATCGAACGCCCGATTTCACCACCGGCGCGCGCCGGACGCTTTTCTCACGATTAAGGAGCAGTCCGCTATGCAAAGGGTTTCCATCTCGCGGCGCACGGTCCTATCCGGCATGGCCGCCGCCGGCGCTTTCCCGTTCATGCCCCCCATCGTTCGCGCCCAGAGCGGGCCGGTGCGCATTGGCGAACTGAATTCCTACAGCCGCATGGCGGCCTTCGCCGGCCCCTACCGCAACGCCATGCAATTGGCGATGGAGGAAATCAACGCCAAGGGCGGCGTGCTCGGCGGACGGCCGCTCGACATCGTGTTCCGCGATGACGGCGCCACCCCTGGCGATGCCGCGCGCGTGGCGGAGGAGCTGCTCACCCGCGAGAACGTCTCGTTCCTGGCCGGCACGTTCCTGTCGAATGTGGGGCTGGCGGTGGCGGACTTCGCCAATCAGCGCAAGACGCTGTTCCTGGCCACCGAGCCGCTGACCGACGCCATCACCATGGGCGCCGGCAACCCCTATACCTTCCGCGTCCGCCCCTCGACCTATATGCAGACCAAGATGCTGGTCGAGGCCGCCAAGGCCAAGGGCGTGAAAAAATGGGCCGTCGTCGCGCCGAATTACGAATATGGCCAGTCGGCGGTGGCCAATTTCAAGAAGCTGATCAGCGCCGCCACACCCGGTGTCGAATTCGTCGCCGAGCAGTTTCCAGCGCTGGGCAAGCTCGATGCGGGCGCGACGGTCGGCGCGCTGGCCCAAGCCAAGGCTGACGGGCTGTTCAACGTGCTGTTCGGCGCGGACCTGACCGCCTTCGTGCGCGAGGGCAATACGCGCGGCCTGTTCGAGGGCAAGACCGTCGTCAGCCTGCTGACCGGCGAGCCGGAATACTTGCTGCCGCTGGGCGAAGAGACGCCGGAGGGCTGGATCGTCACCGGCTATCCCTGGCAGGAGATCGAGGGCGCGGCGCATAAGGCGTTCGTGGCGGCCTATCAGGCCAAGTTCAGCGACACGCCGCGCCTGGGCAGCCTGCTCGGCTATGTGGTCGGCTATATGATGCGCGACCTCATCGAGAAGGCCAAGTCCACCGACACCGACGCGCTGGTCAAGACGCTGGCCGACATGACCTTCGACACCGTCGCCGGGCCGGTGACGATGCGCGGCCTCGACCATCAATCGACGCTGGGCGCCTGGATCGGCCAGACCACACTGAAGGGCAAAGCGGGCAGCCTGAAGAACTGGAAATATGCCGATGGCGCGAACTACCTGGTGCCGGAAGCCGAGGTGAAGGCGGTGCGCAAGGGCTAGCTTCCGGAGGATCATAGTGACGAGCAAGGCCTTCCAGCCACCAGAGTATCTGGTCATCACGCAAACTGATGACTGGATCCTCAGTCACAGGGTGGACACGGCCCTGCCCGGCTACCTGATGCTGGGGGCTAAAGCGCCGGGCAAGCAACTCGCCGCTATGTCGCCAAGGGCTTTGTCGCAGCTCGGATTACTGATGGCTGCGGCGCAGGAGGCACTGGAAGCGGTGCTCTCGCCGAAGCACCTCTATATCGGGCGCTATGGCCACGGCGCGGGCTATTCGCTGCACTTCCATATCATCCCGGTGTGCGACTGGGTGATTGGAAGCTTCTTCGCCGACCCGCGCTACCGGTATCTGGAGAGCTTGCAGACGCCTGGCTGCGGCGGGACTGACGGAGCGGACTGGGCAGACGGAGCCGACCTGACGCTCTACATCTGGCGCGTGTTCTGTGAGAGCCCAGACCCGCCCAGCATTCCCGGTCCCTCGATCGGCGAGGTGATCGAACGGCTGCGGGCTGTGTGGCGGGTGCAAGAGGTGGCAGTACCGGCGCGCCCGGATAAGCCGGCCGCCGATTGAAGACTGGCAGTATCGAAACACGAGAGACGAGGAAAGCCCGGACAGGCTTTTCAGCGAACCAAAACCAGGCGGATCAATGGACCTCTCCTTCATCCTGACGCAGGCACTTTCGGGCCTCGCCAATGCGTCCGCCCTGTTCGTCATCGCCTCCGGCCTGACCATCGTGTTCGGCGTCACGCGGATCGTGAATTTCGCGCATGGCTCGTTCTTCATGGCCGGCGCCTATCTCGGCGTGACGATCGTGCCCGCGCTCATGGGCTATGACCGCTCGCTGGCGATGTTCATCCTTGGCGTGCTGCTGACGGCGACGGCGGTCGGCCTGCTCGGCGTGGCGATGGAGGTGCTGATCCTGCGCCGCATCTATCACGCGCCCGAGCTGTTCCAACTGCTCGCCACCTTCGGCGTGGTGCTGATGGGTGAGGACGTAGTGCTGCGTCTCTGGGGACCGCTCGACATATCGGGACCGCGCGCGCCGGGCTTGCGCGGCAGCGTGGACATCCTGGGCCAGCGTTTCCCCAGCTATGAGCTGTTCCTGATCGCGGTCGGGCCGTTGGTGCTGGGCGCGCTGTGGCTGGTCCTGCACCGCACGCGCTTCGGCGTGCTGATCCGCGCCGCCCGGCAAGACCGCGAGATGGTCGGCGCGCTCGGCGTCAACCAGGCGATGCTGTTCACCGGCACGCTGTTCCTGGGCGCATTCCTCGCCGGGCTTGGCGGCGCCTTGCAAATCCCGCGCGTGCCGGCCTCGACGGGCATGGACCTGGCCATGATCACCGACACCTTCGTGGTGACGGTTATCGGCGGCATGGGGTCGGTGGCGGGCGCATTCCTGGCGGCGCTGCTGATCGGCGAACTGCGCGCCTTCGGCATCTTGATTTTCCCCCAGATCACGCTGGTGGCGGTGTTCGCGCTGATGGCCGTGGTGCTGGTGGTCAAGCCCTGGGGGCTGCTTGGGCGGCCCGATCCGGTCGGCGGACGCGCCACCCTTCCCGAGGGAATCCTGGGCCTGGCCCCCTTCAGCCGCACGGGCATCAAAATCGCCCTCGCCACGGCCACGCTGACACTGGCCATCCCGCTGGTCGGCGACCCATACACCGTCAAGGTCGGCATCGAGGTGATGGCCTTCGCGCTGGCCGCCTTCTCGTTGAATTTCCTGATGTCGGTGGGCGGCATCATCTCCTTCGGCCATGCCGCTTATTTCGGCATCGGCGCTTATGTCGCGGGGCTGCTGGTGACACGGGCCGGCGTGCCGATGCTGCCCGCGCTGGTTGCCGCGCCCATCGGTGCCGCCGCCTTCGCCGGGCTGTTCGGCTTCTTCATCGTGCGCCTGTCGGGCATCTATCTCGCCATGCTGACGCTGGCCTTCGCCCAGATCGTCTACGCGATCTGCTTCCAATGGGTGTGGCTGACGGGCGGCGATAACGGCATCGTCGGCGTCTGGCCTCCCGAATGGGCCGCCTCACGTGCGGTGTATTTCTATGTGGTCGCCCTGCTGGCAGTGGCGTCCATCGCGGCGCTCTGGCGGGTCGTCTACGCGCCGTTCGGCTATACGCTGCGGGCGGCGCGCGATTCAGGGCTCAGGGCCGACGCCATCGGCATCGACGTGCGCGCGCACCGGCTGCTGGCCTTCTCGCTGGCCGGGGGCGCGGCGGGGCTGGCTGGCGCGCTCTACGCCTTCTCCAAGGGCTCCATCGACCCGACGCTGATTTCCATCACCATGTCGGTGGATTTCCTCGTGATGGCGCTGCTTGGCGGCATCCAGACGATTGCCGGACCGCTGGCTGGCGCGGCGTTGTTCCACGCGGTGAAGGACTTCTTCATGCCGCTTACCGATTTCTGGCGCTTCTTTTTAGGGCTCGCCATCATCGCCATGGTGCTGGCCTTCCCGCGCGGCGTCGTCGGCACGGCCGAGGCGCTGATCGCCGCCAGGAGCCGCCGCGAGCCGGCGCGCGGACTGCTGGAGGCCACGCCATGACGCTGCTCGAAGCGCACGACCTGCATAAGGCGTTCAAGGGCGTCACCGCCGCCAACGGGGTGTCGTTCTCGGTGCAGGAGGGTGAGCTTATCGCGCTGATCGGGCCGAACGGGGCAGGCAAGTCCACCACCTTCAACATGGTCGGCGGCCAGCTGTCG